>WNFK01179859.1_pt1 | contig 29961 bp, 26 predicted proteins | sample 5400281 | NCBI WGS metagenome assembly WNFK01 (sample SAMN13153350, study PRJNA577476) | soil metagenome | isolation source: 20 cm soil on Douglas fir-dominated hillslope | place: USA:California | collected 2013-09-17
CAACCGCCATAGAAGTAGACGGCCGACGCGAAGCCAAACTCCACAGACCGCGAACCTGGAAACGCGAGCAACCCACGGAGCCCGAGGAGATGCTGGACCATCTCAGACGTCGCCAGCACCGGAACGGTCAACGCCAGTGCGATCCAGAAGCGGCGCCGGAAATCATCCACCATGCTGGCGTGACCGGCATGGGTCGCCATACCTACGGGCCCCGGATGATGAGAGGGATCGTGGTTCATCATTGGGCGATCCCCCGGCGCCGCCACAGGAAGTACAGCACGGGAATCACCACCAACGTGAGCGCCGTCGAACTGACCATCCCGCCGACCATCGGTGCCGCGATGCGCTTCATCACGCTCGCTCCAGATCCGTGGCTCCACAGTGCCGGCACGAGCCCGAGCATGATCGCGAGCACCGTCATGAGCTTCGGCCGCACCCGAGTCGCGGCTCCGTGCTCGACTGCCGCTACGAGCTCAGTGAGGGTTGGGCGGCGTCCTCCTGCGCTCGCGTCCTTCCAAGCATGGTCGAGGTAGATCAGCATCACCACCCCCGTCTCCGCCGCCACTCCGGCGAGCGCGATGAAGCCGACGGCCACTGCAATGGAGAGGTTGTAGTCCAGCAGCCACATCACCCACACCCCACCGACCAACGCGAACGGTAGCGAGAGCATCACGATCGACGCCTCGGCGACGGTACCGAACGTGAGGTACAGAAGCAGCGCGATGATGCCGAGCGTCAGCGGGACGACAACCCGCAAGCGTGCCTTGACGCGTTCCAGCGCCTCGTATTGTCCGCTCCAGCGCAGCCAATAGCCATGAGGTAGCTGGACCGCCTGACTCACACGGGCTTGGGCGTCGCGGACATAGCCGCCGACATCCCGGTCTCGGACGTCGATCGACACCTGGTCGTAGAGATACCCGCCTTCGCTCCGAATCATCGCTGCCCCTGGACTGAACCGGATATCCGCGACTTGGCCGAGCGGCACCTGCGGGCCATCGCCGCTCCCCACGAGGATGCGGCCGATCGTCGCGGGATCGTCGCGGAAGGCCCGCGCGTAGCGCACCTGCACCGGGAAGCGCTCGCGTCCTTCGACAGTAGTCGTGACTTCCTCACCGCCCAGCGCCAGACCAATCACTTCCTGCGCGTCGCCAGTGGTAAGGCCATAGCGCGCCAGTGCGTCCGGGTCCGGCCGGATGTCGAGATAGCGCCCGCCGAACGAGCGCTCGGCGTAGATGCTCGCCGTCCCCGGCAGCGGCGCTAGCGCGCGCTCGATGTCCTGCCCGATCCGCTGGATTACCTCGAGATCGGGTCCGAAGATCTTGACGGCGAGTGTCGTGCGCACCCCGGTGGAGAGCATGTCTGTCCGGTTCTTGATGGGCATGGTCCAGGTGTTGACCGCCCCCGTGAGGCGGAGCGCCCGGTCCATCTCGGCGATGAGTCGCTCCTGAGTCATCCCCGGCCGCCACTCGAACTCGGGCTTCAGGTTGACCACGGTCTCTACCATCGACATCGGCGCCCAATCCGTGGCTGTGTTCGCGCGGCCGGCCTTTCCCCACACCGACACGACCTCCGGAAAAGTCATGAGAATGCTGTCCTCCACCTGCAACAGGCGCCGTTGGGTGGTCAACGAAACGGCCGGCAGCGTGTTCGGCATGTACATGAGCGAGCCTTCGTTCAGCGGCGGCATGAACTCGCTCCCTAGCCGAGAAAGCGGGAAGAGGGTGAGGGCGAGGACAGCCGCCGCCCCGCCGAGCACCAGCCAACGCGATCGCAGGGCCCATTGGAGCACGGGGCGATAGGTCCGGATCGCCCAGCGGTTGACCGGGTTCCTGTCCTCCGCCCGGATCTTGCCCTTCACAAACCAGCCCATGAGCACCGGCACGAGCGTCACCGACAGCAGCGCGGCCGTGGCCATCGCAAAGGTTTTCGTGAGCGCCAGCGGCCGGAACAGGCGGCCCTCCTGATCTTCGAGCGTGAACACCGGGAGGAAGGCAATCGTGATGATGAGGAGTGACATGAACAGCGCCGGCCCTACCTCGCGCGCCGCGTCCAAGACTCGCTCCCAGTGCGGGCGATCAGGCTCGTGCTCCATGTGCTTGTGCAGATTCTCGAGCATCACGATCGCGGCGTCGGTCATCGCCCCGATGGCGATCGCAATGCCGCCCAGGCTCATGATGTTCGCGTTGATGCCCAGCGCGCGGGTGATGGCGAGCGCTGCGAGAATGCCCAGCGGCAAAGTTGCGACGGCCACTAGGGCGCTCCGCGCGTGGAGCAGAAACAGCGCGCAGACCAACCCGACGATAACGGATTCTTCGAGCAGGGTGCGCCACAACGTGCTGATCGAGTGATGAATCAGATCGGAGCGATCGTATGTCGATACGATCTTCACCCCGGGCGGGAGAGAGGGCGCGATCTCGCTGATGCGCTGCTTCACGGCGTTGATAACGCGAAGTGCATTTTCTCCGTACCGCATCACGACGACCCCCCCCGTCGCCTCACCCTTCCCGTCCAGCTCCGCGATGCCGAGGCGCAGGTCGGGACCGATCGTGACGCGCCCGATGTCTCCCACGCGAACCGGGCGGCCGTCCTTGCCGACGCCGACTCCAACCCTGGCGATGTCGTCTCCGCCGCGGAAATAACCCAGCCCGCGAATCGCGTAGTCGGCCCCGCCGATTTCCAGCGTCCGCGCCCCGACGTCTTGGTTCGCTCCGCGGACCGCCGCGATCACCTGTCGTGCAGTCACTCCGTACGCCAGCAGCCGCGCGGGATCGAGCAGGACTTGGTACTGCTTCACGAAGCCACCGAGGCTCGCGACCTCGGCGACGCCGGGGACCGACTGCAAAGCGTACCGGACTTGGAAGTCCTGAATCGTGCGTAACTGGTCGGGGGTGAAGCCCTTGCCTTGCAGGGCGTATTGGAACACCCAACCAACCCCAGTTGCTACTCGAGCACACGCGATCGGGCCCAGTACAGATCAGTGCCGTCCTGGAAGATGACGTACACGAAGGACGTGCTGAACATCGACTGCCCGCGCACTACTTTCACTCGTGGGACGCCGAGGAACGTGGTGACAAGCGGGTACGTCACCTGGTCCTCCACAACCTGTGGCGCCTGGCCCGGGTAGTCCGTGTAGACGATGACCTGGGTATCGGACAGGTCGGGAATCGCGTCCACTGGCGTCGTCCGCAGGAGCACCAGTCCCGCAGCCAATGCGAACAGGGCGCCCAGGGCGACCAGGTCACGCCGGCGGATCGACCACGCGATGAGCTTCTCGATCATGGCCGTCGCTCCGGCACCGGCGCGGGCGCTTTCATCCCGCCCATGTTTAGCCCCATGCCCATCTGGAGCATGAGGCCCTGGATTGCCGACGAGAGGTTCGCCTCGGAGTCGAGGAGATACGTCGCCGACGCGACCACCTCGTCGCCCGCCTTCAGACCTTCAACGATCTCGACCAGCGAGTCTCCGCGCGTGCCAACCCGTACTTCTCGAGGCGCGAATCGCCCGTCACCGCGATTCACGAACACGATGTCTCGTGTGCCGGTCGGGAGCACCGCCGCGAGGGGAACGCTGACCGCGCGGCGTCCTCCAGTCTGAAGCTCCGCGGTCCCATACATCCCGGGCCGGAGCTCGCCCCTCGTGTTATCGATCTCGACGCGCGCCGTGAGCGTGCGGGTCTTGTCGTCGAGCTGGGGATAGATGAACGTGACGCGTCCGCGGAACGTGTGGCCCGGGACTGCGTCCACGCGAACGGCGGCCGAGGTCCCTACACGCACTGCTGCCGCGTCCTGCTCGAAGATCGAGAGATCCACCCAGAGCAGTCGGCGATCCGCGATCAGGAACAGATTGTCACCCGCCTTCACCGCTTGCCCATCGATGACCATCTTCTCCGTGATCTCACCGCTCCGCGGGGCGCGCAGCAGCAGCGTGCGTGTCACGCTCCCCCGCGTTTCCAGACTGTCGACTTGATCGGCGGCGATGTCCCACAGGGCGAGGCGGCGCCGAGCGCTGGCGGCGAGCGTGTCGTCATTCAGTCGCCGCGCCAGCAGGTATTCCTCCTGAGCACTCAAGAGGTCGGGCGAGTAGAGCGCAAGCAGCGGCTCTCCCTGCTCGACGCGCTTGCCGACGTAGTCCGCGTACAGGTGCTCGACCCACCCGCCGACTCTTGCATTGACGTAGACGAGGTTCGGCTCGGCGTACTTGAGGACCCCGACTGCCCGGACGGAGGACCGGACCGGCCGTTCGGTCGCCCGCGCGAACGTGATGCCGAGTCGCTCGGCTTCGGTGCGGTTCAGCGGCACTTGCAGGCCGTCACCGTCATGGCAGCGACGAGCAGCCCGAAAAGGATCCGTTTCACGGCCGCATCTCCCCTGCGGTCAACTGCCGCAGCATCACGAGTTGAGCCTGGTAATCCGCCGCTACCGCCACTGCTTCGAGCTCGGCCCGGTAGCGCGCGTCTTCGACCGACAGCAGCGTCAGGAATTCGGCACGACCGACTTGGTAGCTCCGCAGCACGGACTCGACCGTCCCCCGCGCAGTCGGCAAGACACCGTCCACGAGCAGCCGAAGGCGTTGCTGTGACGCCTGGACTCGGGCGGCGGTTTCGGTGATCTCACGACTGAGCTGGAGCTCCGTGTCCTGCAGAGCAGCGGCGGCCCCGGTGGAATCGGCGCGCGCGGCCGCGGCGAGGCGGTTCTGCTTGCGCCCGGCCCATAGCGGGAGGCGCAGGCCTACGAACGCGGAGAAGAAGTCTGGAAAGTTGAAGTTGAACGCCCGCGGTCGGTAACCGTAACGCAGCGTCAGGGTGAAGTCGGGCCGGGCGCCGAGACGCTCGACTTGAATCAGGCGCGTGGCCGCATCGACTGCTGCCCGCCCAATGGCGAGCCGGGGATGGGTTGCAAGGGCCAGGGCCACGAGCGAGTCGGTGCTCAGCTCCGCCGTTACTCCAGCACGCACCGCTGCGGGGTCGATTGGCGTAACCCTGACAGTGTCGGCCGGCGCCCGGTTCCGCAGCGTATTCACCGCGGCAAGCGCGGCAACTCGCTCGCTCTCCAATGCAAACTCTTCGGACCGCAGGCGATCGCGGGCGAGCTTTGCCTGGAGGGGATCGCTTTGCGGTGCGGCGCCAGTCGCGTAGCGTGTCGTGCTGAGCTGAACGGCGGCTTCGAGAAGCTCCCGCTGGTGCTGCAGAGTCTCGAGCGCCGTCACGGTGTATCCGAGCCGGTAGTAGGCGGCCGCCATCGCGGTCCTCACCTCACGGCGGACGGATCTCCTGGCTCAGCTCGGCGTCGACCTCGGTGAAGTCGCTCCGGTTGAACTCGAAGCGCGGCAACTGCAGGTCCATCACACCGATCGAGAACATTGGGTCCGGCAGTGTGCCGGCCGACCGGATTCGCAGCGTCGCAGATCGGACGGCCGCTTGCCGCTGCGCGACGGTTGGATTGCGCGCGAGGGCCTCCGCGACTAGCGACTGTAGAAGCGAGTCTTGAGCCCGAACGGGAGCCGCGCCCGCCATCGCGAACGCAAGCGCCGTCAGCGTCAGTTGTCGGAATCGCATACCTCTCCTCACCAAATCAGTTTCCGGCAGAACGCGCCGGAGCCCGCGCCTGTGAGAGGCGCGTCAGGGCACACTACGCTTGGGAGAGGCTAGGCTTGGGGCGGTGGAGGGAGCGGTGCTTGTGGGTCGGCCGGGGCGAGGGTCGGGACCCCGAGACCGACAGCGTGGGACTCTCGTACGGAGACGGAAACGGCTCCACCAAGCGCCACCACGGCGGGCGCCGTGATCGCGCAAAACGCCGGGTTAGCGCACGGAGTAGCGTAGGTAATGGCAGCGACGGCCGGCCCAGACCGGTGGGAGGCCATTTGCTGCTCGCAGCTCGCCGGCGTTGCTCGTTGGACTTGGTCACACAACAGCGGCAGGCCGACAGGCAACATCTGGCCGCTCAGCAGCAGCGTGGCGACTAGTCTGACGAGTGAGAGGTTCATGCGCGCTCGGCAATATACTACGACGCCCTCGGCACAGTCATGCCCCTTCATTCTTGCGGGACGGACATCGGCTTGAGCCACATGAACAGAAGACGCAGCAATCTCCAGGGTTTGGCCTGAGGATCGTGCCGCATCCCGTGCATTCGTAGAAGTGCACGCAGGCGTTGGTTGGCATCGTTTCGGTCTTCTCGTGCCCGCAGTGCGGGCAGGTCACTGTCGCCGTCAAGACGATCATGTCAACGGTCAGTCGGAGTCGGCTTCAATGCGGTCATCATGACGGCCTTGACGCCGTAGGCCTCGGCCGAATTCTGCGTCGACTCTTTGCGAAACCGAAACCTCGGGACCACGGCCGACCGGACACGACTGAAGCCCGTCTCCTCCAGCAGCCTGAACATCTCTCCCTCCGGGAGAGCACCGCCGATTCAACTGGCCCAGAGCTTGGGGTCCTTGACGATTGTCTGAGACAGTTGCTTGGCGCTGACGATATCCGTAATCGAGATCCGCCCGCCCGGCCTCAGCACACGGGACATCTCCTCCACGACCCGGCGCTTGCGGAACGAGAGGTTGATCACTCCGTTCGAGATTACCACGTCGACCGAAGCATCAGGGAGCGGAATCTCCTCCATGCGACCTTCCTGACATTCCATCTTTGCCCCGGACGCCGCCGCGTGGGCTTGGGCCTTGACGCACATGGCGGGGTTCAGATCGATGCCCACGACCCGGCCCGTCGGACCGACACGCCACGAGGCGATAATCGCGTCGAGGCCGGCCCCGCTCCCGAGGTCGAGCACGGTTTCCCCTGGTTGCAGGTTGCTGCGCTCGTGCGGGTTGCCGACACCGGCGAAGGACGCAACAGCGCTCGCAGGTGCGCGGTCGAGCCACTCCGGCGCGTAGCCGAACATTTGGGCCGCTTCACGGCCATGATAGAAGTGGAATTCGGCGGTGGGGTTGGTCGCGACCTCTTGATACATGCGTACGATCTCGTCCTTGAGCGTGAGCTCCAGGGATTCTTGAACGCTAGCCGGATCGGTCATGACAAGTCTCCACTGTGATTGCGGATCGCCGTGCCCCACCAACAGTGGGACGATGACTTCGGAAATCTCGCTACGTACCCTGTCTCCATCTGCGCTATCTGAAACCCGCCCTGCGTGATCAGAGACGGAATGTCCCGTGTCAGGTACAGGCCTTGGAACAGCCAGTGATGAACCGGCTCCAATCGTTTCTGCCAGCGTTGCACCGCCGGATCGGGTGAGAGCCCCAGTTCAAAGAAGATGAGCTTGCCATCGGGTCGCAAGACGCGGCCAAGGCCTTGAATGGCCTCCACGATGCGCGGAATCGTACACAACGTAAAAGTGCTCACCACCGTGTCAACCGTGCCGACCTCCAGTGGGATATTTTCCCCCGGCAGGTCGAGAAACTCGACATTCAGCTTGCTTCCATGTCTCCGCCTTTGGGCGAGCCGAATCATCCCAGGGTTCGGCTCAAGGGCATAGAGCTTGCTCACTCGTGCCGGATCGTAGTGTGGGAAGTTCGCGCCAGAACCGACCCCGATCTCCAACACTGTCCCCTGAGCCAAAGGGATGATCTGTCGGCGAACTCGCTGGATGGGTGGCGGATCGCTCAGCGCATCGACTAGATGGGGATAGATATGATCTCTATAGTAGGGCATGGCTATTCCATGGTGAAAGCTCTGGCGCTCGTGCTGGCCACCGTCGGACCAGCCGGACGGTCGGCCCAACAGACGGACATCATCCTCGCCACTACGACCTCCACCCGCGACGCCGGCCTCCTCGATTCCCTGCTGCCCGTATTTGAACGAAAGACCGGCTACCACGTCAAGGTGATCGCGGTCGGCAGCGGGCAGGCGCTCGAGATGGGCCGGCGCGGGGATGCGGACCTTGTGCTCTCGCATGCCCACGAAGCGGAGCGGGCGCTCACCGATTCGGGCTACTTTGTCCGGCGCCAGCTCGTGATGCACAATCAGTTTCTGATCGTCGGGCCATCTCAGGATCCAGCCGGCGTCCACAGCCTGAGCGACGCCGTCACCGCCCTCAAGCGCATCGCGGGACATGAGGCGCCGTTCGTCTCACGGGGCGACAAATCGGGGACCCACGAGAGAGAGCTCAGCTTGTGGAACAGTGCCCACATCACCCTGCCCCCGCCCGGCGGTTGGTACGTCGAGTCAGGTCAGGGAATGGGCGCGACCCTGCAACTGGCGAGCGAGAAGAACGCCTATACGCTCACCGACGACGCCACGTATTTGACGTGGCGCGACAAGATCGCGCTCGTACCCATGGTCGGAGGGGACTCTCTGCTCTACAACGTCTACCACGTGCTGGAGCTGAATTCAAAAAATGCCCCTCGCATCAACGTGCAAGGGGGCCGGGCCCTCGCAGACTTCCTCGTCGCTAGAGAAACCCAGCGGCTCATCGGACGCTTCGGCAAGGCGCGCTTCGGTCGAAGCCTCTTCGTCCCTGACGCCGGAAAGCCCGACCGCTGGTAGCTTTCAGAAGATGTGGCTTCGCTGATCGCGACGGCGAGAGTGACCCCGTGGTGCCTATGGTGGTGTCAAAAACCTCCGTTTCCCTTCGTCGCTGGCCGTCGTTCGCGTCACCTAACTCCTTGAAAACACAACGGCCAGCGCTGGCGTGCGCTGGCCGTGCGGGATTACGAATCGAGAGCTCTACCGCTGAGCTACGGTGGCGTGCCCCTAACTTAGCGAGTTGCTGCTAGAGGCGGTACTCCGCCGACTTCGAGCGCTGCCGCATCGGGCTGAGGTGCCCGTAGAGGCGGCCTCCGCCCCCGCTACGTCCTGGCCAGATCAGGTCCCGCCCCGCATGTTCGTGCGCATCTCCGTCCGCGAGCCACCGATGATCCGACCTCACTGGTGCACGATCTCTCTCCTCACCGCCGCCCTCGTCGTGGCGGCCTGCACCACGGACAGCGCGGGTCCTCTCGCGAAAGCTCCCGGCATCTCGTTGAGCCAAGTGCTAGGCGTTCCAGACTGTGGCTTCGAGGATGGGCCAGCGTGCCCGGGGCCCGCGTCCTCCGCCAGCTGCGACCGCGGCCTGACCCTGGATCGGAGGGGCACGCCGCTCAACGCGAGCGATGACATCTGCGTCAACGACACGCGGCACCGCTTCGGCGCGCTTTTTCGCGGCACGTGGGTCGATTGGGCGCTCGCGAATCAGCGAACCCTCGCGATCGATGAGCCGATCAACTGGGTGATGCATTTGTCGACGCATAACGCGTTCAACAATCTCGCCGACGGCTACGGCCCCGATCAGAACCAGGTCTTCTCGATGAGCGACCAGCTGGACTTGGGCTCCCGCTTTCTCTGGCTCGATTTGCACTGGTTCGCCGGCATCGTCGTCCTCTGTCATGGCAGAGAGCACGATCTTGGTTGCGGTCTTTCGGACCGTCCCTTCGCCTATGGCGTCCAGGAGATCGCGGCCTGGCTGGCGGCGAACCCGGACGAAATTGCCATGATCGACCTCGAGGCGTACGTGGACGGGCACTTCGACGAGGTTGCGAATCCATTATCCGCATTTTTCGGCACGACGCTCTACCGGCCGAGCGATCGGACCGACCCGTCGTTCTGGCCCTCGCGTCGCGAGCTGCGCAGCGCCGGGAAACGGGTGATCGTCGGTGCTCGCGACGGCGACAGCGATGATGACTTTCGCGGCACGACTCATCGGAATTATATCGACGGCAGGTTGGACATCCGATACATCAGGAACTTCAGGGCCGACCATTCCAACGGTATCGTCACGGGATGCAGCGCGCTCCATGAGGACGACCCTGGTCAACAACCCACCGCATTCCCGCGCGCCGACGGCTCGTTCTGGGTCGTGGGTGAAGACCGCACTCTACTTGGTGTTCCCCTCTTGATTGGGCACGTGGATCCGGGCGACATGAGCGATCTCGCCGCCTGCAACGTGCCCCTCGTGAGCCTCGACCTGTTCTCGTGCCACCTGCTCCCGGGGTGCAGCGCCGTTTTTGGCCTCCGGGCGCCGCTCGTAGCGCTGCAGCCGTACGCCGTGTGGAGTTGGCGGGAGGGAGACCGAGGCGACGCCGGCGACGCGGCCCTACTCCATGGCGGCGACGGCCGATGGAGCTCCGCGGCCCCGTCCGAACGCCACCGATTCGCCTGCGCGCGTCCCCGCTCGGAGAGCACCCGGCATCCCGCCGAGTGGACGGACGCGCTGGGGAGCGAGTGGCGTATCACCGCCCGTGAGGGAACGTGGCGCGAAGGTGGCCGGACATGCCTCGACCAGTTCGCTGGCGAAGGACTCGTCTTCTCCGTGCCCGTGAACGGTGCCATGAACGGGCAACTCCGTCTCGCGGATCCACCGCGTGACGACGTATGGCTCAACTACAACGATATCAAGGCCGAAGGGAGCTGGATCGTCAACCAGCGTCCGGTCGCGAACGCGGGAGCGGACCGGACCGTGGAATGCAACGGTCCTCATGGCACCCTCGTGCAGCTCGATGGCAGCCGGTCCGCCGACCCGGACGGGGATCCCGTCGCCCTGGAGTGGCACGGGCCATTCGCTACCGTGACAGGCGCGCACCCGACGCTGTCGCTTCCCCTAGGGAGAACGGTTGTGACCGTCATCGCGGACGACGGCTTTGGCGGCGTGAGCGAGGATGAGGTGGTGATCGACGTGGTAGACACCACGGCCCCGGCGATCCGTGCGGCGAGCGCCGCGCCGAACGGGTCTTGGCCGCCGAACCACAAGATGGCGCCGGTAGTGGTCGTCGTGGATGTGAGCGACGCCTGCGATGCTGACGCCAGGTGCCGCATCGTGTCGGTCCTGAGCAACGAGCCCGCCAACGGCGTCGGTGACCGCAACACGTCCCCCGACTGGGAGATCACGGGTGACCTCACTCTGAACCTGCGGGCCGAGCGCTCCGGTGGGGGGGGCGGGCGTGTCTACACGATCACCGTGCGTTGCACGGATGCCTCGGGCAACGCCTCGACCACTGCGGTGACGGTGTCCGTGCCACACGATCACTCCGGGGCAAGATCGTCATCACTTGCTCGCTCCCGATGAACGCCGACGACACCGCCCTCGTCATCGCGGACACGTCCTCAGGCGCGGAGACCTTGGCCAAGAAGGTCCCAAAGGCTCGGGTCGTCTCCGCGTTCGGCACGGTGCCGAGCGAGGTGCTCTTTGGTGTCTTCGAGGCTCGTCGGAAGAAGAGCAGGCCGAGCCTCGTGTATTGCGGGGACGATGCGAAGAGCAAGAAGATCGCTGCTACCCTGATCCGCGACGTGGGGTTCGATCCGGTGGACGCCGGGCCCCTGCGGATTGCCCGGTACACGGAGCCGTTCACGCTGCTCGTCGCACAACTCGCGTACGAGGGTGATGGAGGCCCGGAGCTCGCGTACCGCTTCGAGCGGTTCTAGCGTCCGGCCGCGGTTCAGGTGACTGCGCGCACAGCAGTAAAACCCCCTACGCGTGCCCCGCCCAAGCCGTCTCGCCCGGCTTGTACGGCAGACACGGCTCGAAGCGCCCCGGCGCCTCCTCGTAGCGCTGCGCCTGGGTACAGCCGACCTCCGACGTGAAGTAGCCGAGCAGCGTCAGCTCCTTCATCAAGCGGAAGTAGTGTGCGGGCGCGCCCCGAGCTCGCGCGTCCATGTGCGCCTTCTGCTCGCGGTCGAGCTGCTCCAGGCGCGCCAGACGTTGCGCCGGCGTCGCCGCCATGAAGCCTGCGTCGTTCAGCGCTTTCAGACCGTCCCGGAAGATCCCCTGCTCTCTGTCCTCGTAGGTGTCGGTGACCATCACCGCCATGAACGCGCCGACGTGCGCGGCCTTCGCGCCCGGCGTCTTGGTCTCGGGGAGAATCGTGTCCGCGATTTCGTCGAGCAGCGCGATGTCTTGCGCGGTGAAGGTCCCGACTTGGGCACGCGATGTCACCCGGGCATGCGCGCGCTCGACGGTCGTGACGAGGTCGCCGTGGCCGATGAGCGCGACGCCGCCGAGCAGCGCCGTCACTCTCTGGATTGCTTCGCGTCTATCCATCATTTCGATCATGGAGGCCTCTTAGAGATTGTTACGCTTCAGCTCGTTGACGGCGAAGTCCGCCGCGCGGGCCGTGAGCGCCATGTAAGTGAGCGAGGGATTCACACACGCCGCCGAGGCCATGCACGAGCCGTCCGTCACGAAGACATTGGGGGCATCCCACACCTGGTTCTGACCATTGAGCACCGACGTCTTGGGGTCGCGGCCCATCCGCGCCGTCCCCATTTCGTGGATCCCCATCCCCGGGAAGTAGCCGTTGTCGTTGGTCCGGACGTCCTTCACGCCGGCCGCCTCGAGCGACTCCGCCATGTCGTTCATCATGTCCTTGCGCATCAGTCGCTCGTTCTCGCCGGTGGCGCAGTCGATCGCCAACACGGGGAGCCCCCACTTGTCCTTCTTGGCCGGATCGAGGGTGACGCGGTTGGCGGGATTCGGCAGCATCTCGCCGAACGCCGTGGCGCCGATCGTCCACCCACCGGGCTGGGCCATCGCGTCCTTGAAGGCCCCGCCGACACCCAACTCGGCGACCGCGCGCTGCCACCCCTGCCGGCTGGCGCTGCCCTGGTACCCGAACCCGCGCAGGTAGTCGCGCTTGTCGCCGAACAGATTGCGGTAGCGGGGAATGTAGAAGCCCGTGGGGCGCCGCCCGGCATAGTACTTGTCGTCCAATCCTTCGATTCTGCCGGACGCTCCCACGCGGAAGTGGTGGTCCATCAAGTTCTGGCCCAGTACGCCGGAGCTCGAACCGAGACCCCCCGGCCAGACGTTCGTCGCGGATCGCAGCAGCAGCCAGGTGGAGTTCAACGTGGACGCGCACAGGAAGATGATGCGCGCGGAGTAGTCGATGGTCTGATCGGTGACGGCGTCGAGCACGCGCACGCCGGTCGCGCGCTTCGCGTTGCGATCGTACAGGACTTCGGTGACGATCGCGAACGGCTTGAGCGTCAGGCGACCGGTGGCGACGGCGGCCGGCAACGTTGAGGACTGCGTGCTGAAGTACCCGCCGTAGGGACACCCCAGCCAACACGCGTTACGGTACTGACAGGGCGAGCGTCCCGGCAGCGCCAGCGTGGCATTCGCCGGGCGCCCGGGAATGATCCGCCGCTGACCGCCGAAGTGTTGCTTCAATCGCCCCGCGATCAACTCTTCGCCGCAGTTGAGCGGCATCGGCGGCTGAAACTGGCCGTCAGGGAGCTGGGGCATTCCTTCGTGGGATCCCGAGATGCCGGCGTGTCGCTCGACGAGATCGTACCAGGGTGCGATGTCCTTATATCGGATCGGCCAATCGACCCCGATCCCCTCGCGCGCGTTCGCCTCGAAATCGAAATCGCTGTGGCGATAGCTCTGCCGGCCCCACATCAGCGAGCGGCCGCCGACGTGATAGCCGCGGTACCAGTCGAATCGCTTCACTTCGGTGTAGGGCGACTCCTGGTCCGAAGCCCACCAATCCAGATTGGTTTCGTTGAGGGGGTAATCGCGTTTCAGCACGGGGTAGGCCAGCTCCATCGCGCGAGTCCGCCGGCCGCGATGGAGATACTCCCAGGGGCCCTTGGTGGCATTCACGTAGTCTTTGACGTGCTCGATGTTCTTGCCCCGCTCGAGCAACAGGACCCGAAGTCCCTTTTCTGTCAGCTCCTTCGCGGCCCAACCGCCGGAGATCCCCGAACCGACGACAATGGCATCGTAGCTCTGAGCCTGCACGTTTCCCTCTCTCGCTCTGGGTTGGTGTTTCGATCTCCGAGTCTGGCGTCCGGCCGCCGACTCGGCAAGGGTTACATTATGCACATGGAAACGGTCCGCTGGGCGCTCCGTGCCTACCGTGGCTCGGCACTCCTGCTGATCGCGACTGCGGCCGCCGGCGTCACGGCGGTCGTGTCCGCCTTGATGCTCGGCCGCAACACTCTCCGTCTCGCACCCCTCCAGACGCCCGACGTGGGGATTTCATTCAGCAGGCTCGCCGCCAGTCCCGCCGACGTGCAAGGCTATGCGCTCGATCGGTTGAGCGGCATCCTCTTGATGCTCGCGGCAGGCGCGGCGGTCGTTTGTGGTCTCACGCTCCTGTCCGTGTGCATCTCCAGGGCCTCGGCTCGCCGCGCCGAGCGCGCCCTACACCGCGCGGTCGGGGCGTCGCGCCGTCGCCTCGTTCGTGATGGCCTCGTCGAAGGTGGCGTGATGGCCGTCGCTGCCGCGACTGTGGGAATCGCGGCGAGCCTCATTACAATCCGCAACGCCCTCGCCGCCTGGCCAGGCACGACCGTCGTGCCCGGCGCGTTCGCCGCGGTGATGGTGACTCTCGCGGCCGCTGCGGTACTCGTGCTCGGGGTGACGCTCCCCGCACTCAGCGCAGGACGGATGCGATCGCCCGCTCCGCCGAGCGGCGTTCCACCAACCCTGACCGTCGCGGGGTTGCAGCTCGCGATCTCGTTCGCGGTCCTTCTGGCCGCGACTCAGATCGGGAGTCACGCCCGCCTCCTGATCGAGGGCGACAGCGACGGGCCCCTAAGCAACGGCCAGGTGCTCCAGCTCGACACCACCGGGAGCCCGGCCGAGCGCGCGCAGCACTTCGCGGATCTGATTCGGCGATCAGGGAGCGTCACGAGCATCACGAGCCCCGGGGCGTTGCAGGGCCTTGGGACGGTCGACGTCGCTATTACTGACTGCGGACGTTGTACGCTAGGTGGCATCGCGACGCCGCAGCGCCCGGTCGCGGTCGCGTTCAGCGTCGTGAGCCCCGACACGTTCCGCGCCATGAATATCCACCTCGTCGAGGGTCGCGAGATCACCGCGCGCGACGATTGGACGGGGCTCCGGGCTGTGGTGGTGAATCACGCGCTGGCGAGCGCGCACTTCGAAAACGGCAGGGCCGTCGGACGACACATCCAAATCGGGGAAGGACCGAACAACTGGTTCGAGGTCGTGGGCGTCGTCGAAGACACGCAGCCCGTCGCGCTCGGCGGGGCCCTCGAACCTCGGTATGCCGTTTATGGGAGCGTGCTACAGCTCCCACCTACCATCGTAGATGTTCTCGTCCGTCCGCCCCTGCGCACGGCGCTCGAGCAACTGGGCACGGTCCGCCGAGTCGTGAGTGAGAAGCAGTGGTGGGCCGAGACGGCGGCCCCGCTCCGCTGGTTTGCGAACGCCCTCTGGATCGGTGGGGCATTGGTCCTGGTTCTGGCCGTCTTGGGTACGGGCGCCGCGACGCATCTGTGGGTGGCGGCGTTGATGCCCGAGTTAGCGATGCGTCGCGCCGTCGGGGCACGGCGTCGCGATGTCTTGATTCACGTGCTGGCGCGGGCCGCGGTCGTGTCCCTCGCCGGCGTGGGTTTCGGTCTCGTTCTGAGCGACCTCACCTCCACCCCCCTTGCCTCGCTCGACCCGGGCGTCTCCGGCACTGACTTCGCGGCGACCATGCGCATCGCGCTGGTCCTGGTCGTTGCGGCCCTGACGGGCGCCGCGATTCCCGCCTGGCGAGCCTCCCGCGCGCAGCCCGCGACGCTCGCCGCGTTACTTTGAGAGGTTAAGCCGTCGCGCTCAGCGAGCGGCGTCGAGAGCCGCCCGCAACCCCCGCAGGACGTCGGACAACGTACCGTCCGCCCAGAAGTGCATGTAGTAGATCCTCGGCTCCTCACCCACGAGATGGCTGTGCACTGCCGTCGCCATGATGCCGTGGCTCGTGAGTGCCTCGAGGACGGGAGCGACCTTTGATCCCAGCACCGCGAAGTCGCCCGTTGCGACCGCGCGTCCATCCCCAACGACCTGAACGTTGACCGGGCTCCCGTAACCGAGGGCGGGCGTGACGGGCCGGCCGTGCATGGTCACAACTCCCGGGACCAACACCGTGGACACCTGAGCGACCGCGCCCTGCGCCCGGCCCCTGAGGCCAAGCGTGCCGAACACCAGTGCCGTGTCGATTGTGATCGGCTGTGGCGCTGCGGCGGCCACGGGCCGCGGCGCGCCGGTAAGGGCCAACACCCGGTCGAGCCGGGCCGCGAGTTCCAGTGCGACGCCCTGACCGTGGAAGTGCACGTAGGTGATCTGGGGCTCTTCGCCTGCGAGGTGATTGTGGATCGCGGTCACGTCGATCCCTTGGCGAGAGAGTTCCGCGAGCACCGGTTTGAGCTCCGCGCTCGTCAACACCAGGTCGCCCATTACGGTCGCGTCGGCCGCGTCCCCGCTGAATCCCGCCCACCCGCCGAGGGCGAGCGCGGGAGATACGGTGACGTCGCCGATTCGCAAGGTGAGGTCGCGACGCGGGAAGGCGTACCGATAGTAGCCACCCGTGGCGGCGCCCGATGTCTTGAGGATTCGGCCGGCGGAGTCCCAGGGCGCTCCCAGCGGCGTTTGGCAAGTGGCACCGCCGGCGATCCCACCGGCAGCAAGGATAGTCAGCAGAAACAGGCGGGCGTTCATGACTCATTGCCTCCCCAGCAGGACCTTTGGATGCACTACACGGTCACCTGAGGTGATATTTCGCGCGTGCCTCCTCGCCTTGCAAGCGTCGCCGTTCCCGCTGCCCCAGCCATCATCTCTCCATTCGTCGACACGCTGTGCACCGGCGGCCTGTCCCTGCTCGTGCTGGTGCCGCTGCTGCTCGTCGGCCGGACCGATGCGCTGATCTTGAGCCCCGGCCTGCAGGCGTGGATCGGCGCGCTCGTCAACATGCCGCACTTTCTCGCGTCGTATCGCATGGTGTACCGAACGCGCGAGAGCATCCGGGCGCACCCCTGGGCCGCGATCTACGTCCCCGCCCTGCTCCTGACCTGCTGCATCGGGGCCGTGGTCGCCAGCCGCTGGACCGATATTCCCGTGTCCGCCCTGCTCACGATCTCGAGCACGTACCTCGCCTGGCACTACACCGGCCAGGCGTGGGGGATGACCGCGACGTTCACGTTCTTGGACGGGAATCCGTTCAATCACGTCGAGCGGCGCCTGGTGCGCGGCTCGCTCATCATCCTGATGGCGTGGCATGTGGTGTGGTTCTACCACCTCGGCTACCAGCAGTACATCGACATCACGCCGCTTTACAGGGCCCTGACCGCGCTCTCGGCCGTGGCCTTGGCCATGGGGCTGACGGGCTTCACGCTCCACAAGTCCCGCACCGGGCGGATCGCGCCGCTGCGCGCGTGGATTCCCTGGATCGCCATCTTCGTCTGGTACGCCGCGATGGCGCGCGTCGGCCTGCCGGCGCTCTTCATCGTGCAGATCGCGCACGCGCTGCAGTATCTGATCTTCCCGGTGCGCGTCGAGGTCAACCGCACGCAACGCACGTCGTCGCGCGACGTGGTGGCGATGCATATGGCGGTGTACCTGGTGGTCCTACTGGTGGGCTCGATCGTCGCGGCGATCCTGCTGCCGCTCGGGGCGATGGCCGTCGTCACGACCTGGCTGGGGTCTCGCTCGGGTCAGGTGGCGGGGTTCGCGATCAGCGCGTTCTTCAACATCCACCACTACTTCACGGACGGCGTCGTGTGGAAGCTGCGGAATCCCGCCGTGCGGGAAGACCTCTTCGGTCACCTCACGCGGGCGCCGGCGCGTCCTTGAATTCCCCCTCCCACCGCGCGATCACCACGGTGGCGAGGCAGTTGCCGATCACGTTGACCGACGTGCGCGCCATGTCCATCAGCTCGTCGATGCCCATGATGGCGAGGATCGGCCATTCGGGGAGCCCGAACGACGCCGCGGTGCCGAGCAGAATGACGAGCGTCGCGCGCGGCACGCCGGCCACGCCCTTGCTGGTGAGCATCAGCGTGAACACGATGGCGAGCTGGTGGCCGAAGGAGAAGTGAATCCCGGCGGCCTGCGCGACGAAGATCGTCGCCAGCGCCAGGTACAAAGTCGAGCCGTCGAGATTGAAGCTGTAGCCAGCCGGCATCACGAACGCCACGATCTGGCGAGGGACGCCCAGCTGCTCCATCCGCTCCATCGCAAGCGGCAGCGCCGCCTCCGAGCTCGTCGTGGCGAAGGCGATCGACACCGGCTCGGCGATCGCCTTGAGGAAGCGCTTAAGCGGCACGCGGGCGATCAGCGCCACAGGGAAGAGGACGAATAGAAGGAAAGCGATGAGGGCGACGTACAGCGTCGCGAGCAGAAAGAAGAGCTTCTTGACAATGTCGAGCCCCATGTGGCCGACCGTGTAGGCCATCGCGGCCCCCACCCCGATTGGCGCGAAGTACATCACGAGCTTCGTGAACTTGAACATCACCTCCGCCAGTCCCCCGCACACCGTCAGGACGGGCTGGCGTTTGTTGTCGGGCACGAGGGCCAGCGCGATGCCGAACAGGACGCTGAACACGACGATCTGCAGCACGTGCCCGTCGGCCACGGCCTTGGCGACGTTCTCGGGGAAGGCGTTCAGGATCGCTTCGGCGGCGGTCTGGGGCTTGCCGGCGACGCCCGCGCTGTCGGTGACGGTGGGCGGCGTCACGCCCACGCCGGCTTTCGTGAGGTTGATCGCCGCGAGTCCCAGGAACAGCGCGATCGTGGTGACCACTTCGAAGTAGAGGAGCGCCTTGATGCCCATGCGCCCCACCTGCTTGAGGTTCGAGTGGCCGGCGATCCCGACGACGAGCGTGGCGAAGAGCAGCGGCGCGATGATCGTCTTGATGAGGCGCAGGAAGATCTGGCTCAAGAGGCGCGCCGACCGACCCACGGCGGGCCAGTCGTAGCCGATCTCCGCGCCGATCAGCATCGCGACCAGGATCCAGGCGGTCAGGGAGCGCCGCGCGATCGCATAGAGCAGCAATCCGATGGTGGCGACCCAGCGGCCGAAGTAGGCGACGTCGGGTTGGTGCAGCAGCCAGGCAACGGCGGCGACCAGGGCGCCGACAGCGAGCAGGCCGTAGCCCGCCAAGGCGAGGCGTCTCGTGTTTGCCATGAGGGTCCGCGACGCTAGCGCGGGCCGTGCTGGCCGTCAAGGCTCCACGCTAGATTCCACCCGTGATCGTCCATCTCGTCGACGGCACCTACGAGCTGTTCCGCCACTTCTATGGGGCGCGTCGTGGCACGCAAGGGCAGGACCCACCATTCGCCGCGGTGATCGGCGTCCTGGGCACCGTGCTCCAGTTGTTCGAAACCGGGGCGACGCACGTCGGCGTGGCCACCGACCATGTGATCGAGTCGTTCCGCAACCATCTCTGGGCCGACTACAAGACCGGGGACGGCATCGAGCCCGCGCTCTGGGCGCAGTTCCACCCCCTGGAAGAAGCGCTGACGGCGATGGGCGTCGTCGTGTGGGCGATGGTCGAGCTCGAGGCCGACGACGCGCTCGCCTCCGCCGCGCACATCGCCGCGGCCGACCCACGCGTCGAGAAAGTCTGCATCTGGACCCCGGATAAAGACCTGGCGCAGTGCGTCGACGGCGAGCGCGTCGTCCAGATCGACGGCCGCCGCAAGGTGATCCGCGGCGCCACAGGCGTGCGCGACAAATTCGGCGTCGAGCCCCGCCTGATTCCCGACTTCCTGGCCTTGGTGGGCGATGCGGCGGATGGTTATCCGGGCATTGCGGGGATCGGCGCCGTCACGGCGGCGCGGCTCCTGAACGAGCACGGCCCGATCGAGAGCTTCCCGCCGAGCGTCCTCGGCGACAAGCGTGAGGACGCCCTGCTCTTCAAGAAACTGGCGACGCTCAAGACCGACGCGCCCTTATTTCAGAATGTCGATGAGCTGCGCTGGCGGGGACCCACCACTGAGTTCGGCGCATGGACAGAGAAGCTCGGCGCGCCGCGACTGCTCGAGCGCAGCCGAAAGGCTCAGGTTTTGCCGAGCATGAAGAAGAACGTCGCGCCCTGATCGAGCGCCGCGTCGGCCCAGACGCGGCCGCCGTGCCTCATGACGACCCGATTCACGATCGCGAGACCGATCCCCGTGCCCTCGAACTCGCTCGCCGCATGGAGCCGCTGGAACGGCGCGAACAGCTTGGTCGCGTGGTCCATCGCAAAGCCCGCCCCATTGTCCCGCACGAAGTAAACCGTCTCGGCCCCGCGTACTTCGGTGCCAACGTCGATCGTCGCCCGCTCCCGCTTCGCCGTGAACTTCCACGCGTTGCCGAGCAGATTCTCCAGCATCACCGTGATCAAACGGGGGTCTGCCTGTACGACCAGATCGTCGGCGACGCTGGTGGCGACCTGACGTTGCCGGTCGCACGTGCCCAGCTCGGTCAGGATCTTCCGAGCCACGTCGGTCACGTCGACGCGCTCACGTTTGAGCTGCGCCCGCGTGATCCTCGCGAGGCTCAGTAGATCGTCGATCAGCTGCGTCATACGGTGCGTGGCCCCGCGCACGCGCCCCAAGTACTCGCGTCCTTGCTCGTCGAGCTGGCTCGCATGGTCATCGAGCAGCGCCTGACTGAACCCGTCGATCGCTCTGAGCGGCGCGCGCAGATCGTGCGAGACCGAATAGCTGAACGCTTCCAGCTCTTCGTTGACGAGTTCCAAGTCGGCGGTCCGCAGCCGGACGCGTCGCTCGAGGTCGTCGTACAGGCGGGCGTTCGCGATGGCCAACCCGGCGCGGTCGGCCAAATCCTGAAGTAACGTGAGGTCGTCAGCGGTATACCCGCGCCCCGGCCCGCTCCGCACCATCGAGAGGGTGCCGATGATGACGCCACGCGCGCGGATCGGCACGACCGCGAAACTGTGCACGTTGAGACGCGCGACGAGCGGCTTGAGCGCCTCGTCGCTCTGCGCGACGACCGCGGCGGGATCGATCTCCGGGACCAGTTTCGGCTCGCCGGTGCGGGCCACGACTGCCGAGACCGCCGAGCTCGTGCTCTTGGGGAGACGCACGCCGGCCAGGTACCCGGCGTAGTCGTCTTGCAGCGCCGGATCGCGATGGGCGTTCGTCGCATTGCCTACCAGCTCCGCCGTCAGCGTCGCGATGCTCCGCAGCAGCACGGGGTAGTCCGTGACGACCATGGCAAACGCGTGGGATACCTGCGCCAGGACGCGCAGTCGAACGTTGCTGGCGTCCGGATCTGTCACGCGTGAGCGCCACCTACTGCCACCTCGATCGTGCGCCACTTCCCTTGCCGGAAGCGCAGCACGCTCAGCGCGCACCGCGTCATATGACCGAGCAGGATCGCCGTCCAGATGTCGGCGGGGGCGAGTGGGCGCATGGACTGCAGCACGGTACACAGACCGATCGGTACGACGATCTGGGAGGCAATCGAAATGAAGAGCGGCGAGCGCGTGTCGCCGGTCCCTTGGAGGCCCCCGGTATACGTCAGCGCCACGGTGACAAAGAGCCCTGACACGCTGAGGAACCGCATGAGCTGAACACCGAGACCGACTACCACCGGGTCCGTCATCCCGAAGAGGCCCAGCAACCACCGCGGGATCGTCAGGAACAACACGCCGATGACCGCGGCGAGCGCGAGCCCCAGCATTGCCGCCCGTTGCACCCCCTGCAATGAGCGGTCGGGGCGTCCGGCACCGAGGTTCTGGCCCGCCACGGTCGCGGCGGCGCTCATGAGCCCCACTGATGTCCACGTGATGAACGAGAACAACTCCGAATAGCCGACGGCGTACGCAGCCTGGGCCTCGGCGCTCTGTGGCAGCGAGCCGATGAAGCGCAGCAGCATCACCCCCGCGATGTTCATCGCGATCCCCTGCACGCCGGTGGGGAGGCCGAACCGGAACAGCGCGCGGATGATGCTCCAGTCGGGGCGCCAGTCCATGCCGCGGTGCCACGTCACCGGCAGGCGCCCGGAGAAGAGCAGGTAGCCAGCGTAGCTCGCGACGATGAGGCTCGCGATCGTCGTGCCGACCGCGGCCCCGGCGGTGCCCATGCGCGGGAACGGCCCGAGTCCGGTGATGAAGACCACGTTGCAGGCGATGTTCAGGACCGTGAGCAGAACGCCGAGGCGCATCGGCGTGCGTGCGTCCCCGGCGGCGCGCAGCGCCCCACTCACCATGAAGAACAGCAGCATGCCGAGGCTGCCGACGAACATGAGGCGCAGGAACGGCAACGCCTCGGCTTGGACGGCGGGCGCAGCGCGCTCCACACCGAGCAGCGTGGGCGCCAGGATCCAGCCGAGCGGCGCAAGCACCAGCGCCCAGAGCGCCACGGCGGCGAGGAACGCCTGGTACACGGTGCGATTGACTTGCTCGGGGTCGTTGGCGCCGGCGAAGCGAGCGACGAGCACACCCATGCCGCTGAACACCGACATCATGAACACGATGACGACGATGAAGATCTGAATCGCCACGCCGATGGCGGCGTTGCCGGCGTACCCGACGAAGTGGCCCACGAGGGCGTGATCGACCATGCCCTGCAGGCCCGCGATCAGGTTCTGCACCATCGTGGGCCAGGCGAGCATCCACACCGCGCGCGCGATCGGGCCCTCGACGATGCTGCGGTCGAGCGGTTTCGAGGGACGGGTGGCAGTGCTCATGCGTCCCGGAATCGACCCGTGCAGGTCACACTTGACAAGGTCTCGGTCTCCATGTATTTAACCTAAAGGTTAAATATGAGATCCACACACCGCAAGTCCACCGACCGTTTGAGCGTCACGTTCGCAGCGCTGGCCGACCCGACGCGGCGCGCAATGCTGGCGCGCCTCATGTCGGGAGTCGCCACCGTCACCGAGCTTGCCGAGCCATTCGACATGAGCCTGCCGGCCGTGTCGAAGCACCTGAAGGTGCTGGAGCGCGCCGGACTCGTGGGACGCGATCGCGAGGCGCAGTGGCGTCCTTCTCGTCTCAAGGCAGATCGGCTCAAGGACGTAGCCGACTGGGTAGAACGCTATCGCCGCTTCTGGGAGCAGAGCTTCGATCGGCTGGACGAGTATCTGCACGAACTGCAACGCAAGGAGAAGAAACATGGCCGCAAGAACTAGGGTCGCCGCGGAGCCGGCGGAGCGGGTGCTCGTCATGAAGCGCGTGTTCGAGGCACCGCGCGAGCTGGTGTTCCAAGCGTGGACCGAGCCGCAGCACCTCGTCCACTGGTCGTGCCCGCACGGGTTCACGCTCACGCACTGCGAGGGGGACCCACGGCCCGGCGGAGCCTGGCGGTCCTGCATGCACGCGCCCGACGGCCGCGATCTCTGGCTCGGCGGCGTCTACCGGGAGATCGTCGCCCCCGAGCGGCTCGTCTTCACGCACGCGTGGGACGATCCGCAGGGGAAGCCGGGCCACGAAACGGTCGTGACCGTGACGTTCGTCGAGCAGGAGGGCAAGACCGAAATGACGTTCCGTCAGGCCCTGTTCGAGTCCGTCGGCGAGCGCGATGGACACCAAGGTGGCTGGAGCGAGTGCTTCGAGCGGCTCGAGACGCATCTCCGCAAAATCGCGTAACGGTTTTCGAGCCGGAGGACTTCGGTCCTAAGAAGAAGCGTTACTTGGCCGCGGCCCGAAGCGCTTGACCGCGCGCTCGTGGGCTTTGCGCCGCTCCTCGTCTCGATCGCGGGGCGGCGCGCTCGTTTGCAAGCCGTGAACCAAGCGGTGCGCCGCGGCGGTCACCTCTTCCACGGCGCGGCTGAATACCGCCTCATTGGCGTGCGACGGCTTCGTGGCGCCGCTCAGCTTGCGGACGAACTGCAGCGCCGAGGCCCCGATCTCGTCGTCCGTGGCCGGAGGCTCGAAGTTCGCGAGGGTCTTTATATTTCGGCACATGCTGGAGAATAAGGCCTCGCGGCCATCTTGGCTCCCCCTCGCCGCCGCCCTCGTGTCGGTGTGTCTCTGGTCCGCGGCCTTCGTCGGCATCAGAGCCGCGGGGCGGACGTTTTCACCTGGGGCGCTCGCGCTCGGGCGCCTCACGCTCGGCACCGTCCTGCTCGGCGCCCTGCTCGTCGCCCGCGGGTGGACTCGGCCCTCACGCCGCGACTTTGGCTTGCTGCTGATCGCCGGCATCACGTGGTTCGGCCTCTACAGCATCGTGCTCAATGAAGCCGAACGACGCGTCGATGCCGGCACCGCGTCGATGCTCATCATGGTCGCGCCGATCGTCGTGGTCGCGCTCGCGGCGGTCTTTCTGAAGGAGCCGTTCACTCGGGGCTTGGTCCTGGGCGGCGCCACGGCGTTTGCCGGCGTCCTCGTGATCGGGTTCGCCACGTCGTCGGGACACGCCACGCTGTTGGGGGCGATCCTGTGCGTCGTCGCCGCCGTGTCTTCCGCCATCGGCCTCGTGGCGCAGAAGCCGGTCCTCTCCCGCGTGTCGGCGCTGCAGGTCACGTGGACTTGCTGCGCCATCGGGACGCTGATCTGCGTACCGTACGCGGGGGTCCTCGTGCGCGAGCTCGGGACCGCGCCCACCGGGGCGATCGCCTGGCTCGTCTTCCTTGGCGTGTTCCCGACATCCGTCGCGTTCACTACGTGGGCGTACGCATTGGCACGAGGCACGGCAGGCCGCGTCGTGGCGACGAGCTACCTCATCCCTGCGGTGACCATTGTGATGAGCTGGCTCATTCTCGGGGAGATTCCGAGCGTGCTCGCGGTGCTGGGCGGAGCCGTATGCTTCGTCGGCGTGTACATCACGCGGCGAGGTTAGCTGACTCCTCGCGCCTGGCTCCTGTTCGCCCTCTGCTCGATCATCTGGGGCGTTCCCTATCTCTTCATCAAGATCGCCGTCGACGCCGGGTTGGCCCCCGGCTTTGTCGCCTGGGCGCGCGTGGCCCTCGGTGCCGCTCTGATCCTGCCGCTCGCCCTGCGCCGCGGAGCACTGCGCGGCTTGCGGCGCCACGTTGGCGCGATCGTCGCGTACACGGCAACCGAAATCGCTGTCCCCTTCGTGCTCATCGCGGTGGGCGAGCAGCACATTTCGTCGTCGCTCACGGCGATTCTCGTCTCCACGATGCCACTCCAGCTCGCGCTGCTGGCGCTGTGGCTCTCTCCCGGCGACCGGCCCACGGGCCTGCGCATCGTCGGACTCGTGATCGGACTGGGCGGCGTCGTCGCCCTGCTCGGCGTGGATGTGGGCGGCCGGCCCAACGAGTTGCTCGGCGCCGTGCTCGTGCTCGTGGCCACCACCTGTTACGCGACTGCCCCGCTCATCGTGAGCCGCCATCTGACCGATCTCGATCCGCTGGGACCTGTCGCCGCGAGCCTCATCCTGGCGACGATCGCCCTCTTTCCCGCAGCGATCGGGGGCTGGCCGCACGCCATGCCGTCAGGCGCCGCCCTCATTTCCCTCGCCGTGTTGGGCGTGGTCTGCACGGTGCTCGGATTGGTGATCTTCTTCCAGCTGATCGGGGAAGCCGGCGCGAGCCGCGCCAGCATCATCACCTACGTGAACCCGGTCGTCGCGGTCATCGTCGGCGTGCTCGCGCTGCACGAGCACGTGGGCGTGATGTCCCTGGTCGGCCTGCTCCTCATCCTCGGCGGGTCGTGGCTGTCGGTCGATTCCAGGCGTCTTATTTGATCGTCTTCGAGGCCGCGTCCCAGGTCGCGGGCGCCTGGCGGAAGTACGCTTCATTCGCCATGTGGCACGCCAGCGCGGCGTGGTGGCCGAACACCACGTCTTCCACCACCGGTTTCCGCGTCCGCACCGCCTCGAAGTAGTTCCAGAGGTGCACACGGGTGTCGTCGAAGTCCGGCGCGGTGTAGGTCGTGGCCTCGGAAAAGACCGCGTTCTGACCGAGCTTCGGATCGTGATCCTTGTGCCACTGCTGTTCGTACGCCTGGCGCAGCGCGCTTGGATAACTGCCGGTGTAATAGCTCGGCCATTGATCGGTGCCGCTCTGCGGCGTCACGGTGATGCGGGAGCCCGTCAGCTCCAGAATGCCTTTGGAGCCGTGGAACCAGTAGGTCTCCTGAATCTCGGTGCCGAGGTTGAGTCGCATCGAAACGGGCAGATCGCCCCAGTAGTATTGCACGAGGTGCACGTCGGGCATGTTGCGCCCGTCCTTCCAGCGCCGAATCCCGCCCACCGAGGTCGCCTGCCGCGGCGGCTCGTTCACGCCGAGGATGAACATCATCCCGCTGACAAGGTGGACGAGCAGGTCGCCCGCCACGCCGGTGCCGTATTCCTTCCAGCAGCGCCAACGCGCAAAGATGTTCGCATCGAATGCGCGCTTGGGCACGTCGTTTTGCCACGTATCCCAGTCGAGCGTGCGTGGCGAGAGATCGGGCGGCGGCGGATACTCCCACGCGCCCGTCGGATCGTTCCGGCCGAGGCGCGCGTCCACCATCATCAGGTCGCCGATAGCGCCCTGCGCGAGCAGCTCCTTCGCCTTGGCGCAGATCTGCGAGCTGACGCGCTGCGAGCCGATCTGCACGATCCGGCCGCTCCGCTGCGCCGCGTCCACCATCGCCACGCCGTCGGCGGCGGTGTGCGACATCGGCTTCTCGCAGTAGATGTCCTTGCCCGCGCTCACGGCGTCCACGACGATTCTCCGGTGCCAGTGATCCGGCACCGCCGCGACGATGCAGTCGATGTTCTTGTCGTCGAGCAGTCGGCGGTATTCACGGGTGGTGGGCAGATTCGGTCCGACGATCTCTTTGGCGAGCGTGTGCCGGCCGTCGTACAGGTCGGCGGCACCGGCGCAGGTCACGCCGGGCAGCCCGATCGATGTCCCGAGCAGGCCGTTGCCCTGCATGCCCACACCGACCATGCCGAACCGGACGGTGTCGCTGGGAGCCAAAGGACGAAACGTGAGGGGCTTGGCGGCGAGCGAGGCGCCGGCGGCAGCCCCAAATTCGAGGAATTCGCGGCGAGTCCAAGGAGTGTTCATATGGAAATACTGGCGTCCCCGCTGGAACTCGGCAAGGATGTCGATTCCGCCCGGCCCCACTCGTCGTGAGTATAGAAAGGAGATGCAAAGCCATGCGATTCATGATCATCGTGAAGGCGACGAAGGACGCGGAGACCCAGTTCGTGCCGAGCGACCCCAAGTGGGTGCCCATGTTTGCCGAGATGAGGAAATACCACGAGGAGCTGCAACGGGCCGGCGCCCTGCTCGATTACGCGGGACTGCAGCCGAGCGCGAAGGGCTGGCGCATCAAGTACTCCGGAGGCAAACGCACCGTGATCGACGGGCCCTTCACCGAGGCCAAAGAGCTCGTCGCCGGCTATACGCTCATCCAGGTGAAGTCGCGCGAAGAGGCGCTCGAATGGACCAGGCGCTTCCCCAACCCCGGGCTCACGGACGGCGAGATCGAAGTTCGCCAACTGTACGAGCCCGAGGACCTGTCATGAGGGGCATGCGGAAGTTCGACTCGGTGGCCGATTACCTGAAGGCCGTGCCACCCGCTCAGCGGACGCTATTGAAGAAGGTGCGCCAGACGATCAGGGCCGCCGCGCCCAAGGCGACCGAGGTGATCAGCTACGGGATCCCCGGCTACAAGCATCACGGCATGCTGGTGTACTTCGCCGCATTCAAAGACCATTGCAGCCTCTTCGGTGTCGGCGGCGCGCTCATGAAGGAGCACGCGCGCTCGCTGGCGCCCTTCAAGAAGTCCAAGGGCACGATCCAGTTCACGGTCGACAAGCCCCTCCCGCTGCCGTTGCTCCGAAAGCTCGTCAAGGCGCGCGTCGCGCAGAACGAGGCCAAGCGGTGACGACATCCGCTACCCACCGCGCGATCGAAGCGGTGTGGCGGATCGAGTCGGCGAAAGCGATCGCGGGACTCACGCGGATGACCGGCGACGTCGGCACCGCGGAGGATCTCGCGCAGGACGCGCTCGTTGCCGCGCTCGAGACGTGGCCGGAGTCCGGCGTCCCGGATAACCCGGGGGCCTGCCTGATGGCCACCGCCAAGCGCCGGGCGATCGACGGGTTTCGCCGCGGGAAGGTGCTGGACCGGAAACACGTCGAGCTCGACCACGAGCTGCGCAGCCGCGAAGAGAGTCCCGAGCAGCAGCTCGCCGAGGGACTCGACGACCACGTGGGTGACGACGTGCTGCGGCTGATCTTCACCACCTGCCACCCGGTACTTTCCACCGAAGCGCGCGTCGCGCTGACACTGCGCCTGCTCGGCGGCCTCACGACCGACGAGATCGCGCGCGCGTTCCTCACGCCCGAAGCGACGATCGCGCAGCGCATCGTCCGCGCCAAGCGGACGCTACGGGAAGCGCGCGTGCCCTTCGAGGTGCCGCCTCCTGCGGAGCTCGGCGCGCGCCTGTCATCGGTGCTCGACGTCATCTACCTCATTTTCAACGAGGGCTACTCGGCCACGGCCGGCGACGAGTGGGTGCGGCCCGCGCTGTGTGAGGACGCCTTGCGGCTGGGGCGCGTCCTCGCGGGGCTCGCGCCCCAGGATTCCGAGGTCCACGGCCTCGTCGGCCTGATGGAGATCCAGGCGTCGCGCCTCAAGGCGCGCGTGGGTCCGACCGGCGAGCCGATCCTCTTGCTCGACCAGGATCGGGGGCGGTGGGACCAGCTGCTCATTCGTCGTGGCCTCGCGGCGCTCGAGCGCGCGCAGACCCTGACGGGCACGCTCGGGTCCTACGCGCTGCAGGCCGCGATCGCGGCTTGTCACGCGCGCGCGCGCGCGGCCGACGAGACCGACTGGACGCGCATCACGGCGCTCTACGATGCGCTCACCCAGATCACGCAGTCGCCGGTGGTGGAGCTGAACCGCGCCGTCGCCTATTCCATGGCGTTCGGGCCCGCCGCGGGACTCGAAATCGCCGATGCGCTGCTCACCGAGCCCGCGCTCAAGACGTACCATCTGCTGCCGAGCGTGCGCGGTGATTTTCTCGCCAAGCTCGGACGTTTCGACGAGGCGCGAAAAGAGGTCGAGCGGGCCGCATCCCTGACCCAGAACGCCCGCGAGCGCGCGCTGCTCCAGGCACGCGCTGCTGCGTGGGCGCGCAAGACGTGACGACCCTCACCGAATGAATTGACGGGGCTTCCAGATTCGTATAGCATCCGGTTGCGAGGAGGAGCTCCCTGTCACCATCCCGCCCGCGGCGCAAGCGCGCCGCCAGCGACGCGGCACCACCGCCCCCCCCCCCACCCCCTATCCCTCCCGTCGTGGGGCTCGGGGCGTCAGCCGGGGGCCTCGACGCGTTTCAGAAGTTCTTCTCCCGCCTGCCCTCCGACAACGGCATGGCGTTCATTCTCGTCCAGCACCTGGATCCCCACCACCCGAGCCTCCTCCCCGAGCTGCTGAGTAAGGCGACGCGCATGAGGGTCGCTCAGGCGGAGGACCAGACGCCCGTGCAGCCCAATCACGTCTACGTGATCCCACCCAACGCCAACCTCACGATCGAGGGGGGCGTGCTGCAGGTCCGGCCGGTGGAGGGCGACACCGGTCCGCGGCTGCCGATCGACCGTCTGTTCGACTCGCTCGCCCGGGACCAGGGGCACAACGCCGTCTGCCTGCTCTTTTCCGGATCGGGATCCGACGGAACCGTCGGCCTGCGCGCGGTGAAAGAGCACGGCGGCATGGCGATGGCGCAGTCCCCCGAAACGGCGCAGCACGATCCCATCCTCCGGAGCGCGATCTCCACCGGCCTGGTCGATCACGTCCTTCCCCCCGAGGAGCTGGCCGACAAGCTGATGGAGTACGCCGCCTATTTGCGCCGCCTGCGGGATCAGCAGGGCCCGGAAGACCCGCTGCTGGCGACGAGCGACGAGCTCACCCGCATCTGCACGATCCTGCTGCACAAGACGGGGCACGACTTCCGGCGCTACAAGCCGCCGACGTTAGTGCGGCGCATCCAGCGCCGCATGCACGTACTCCAGGCGGCCTCGGTCGCGGCCTACATGGAGCGGCTGCGCGAGGGCCCGGGTGAGGCCGATCAGCTGTTCCGCGATCTGCTGATCGGCGTGACGCACTTTTTCCGGGACCCGGAGGCGTTCGCCACGCTCGCCAGCGACGTGATCCCGCGCCTCGTCGATGTCGCGACCGTGGATGGGACGCTCCGTGTGTGGACGCCAGGCTGCTCGACGGGCGAGGAAGCATACTCGGTGGCCATCCTCCTCAGAGAGCAGATCCTGAAGCAGGACTCGCGTTTGCGGGTGCAGATCTTCGCCGGGGACATCGACGACGAGGCGCTGGAGTTCGCGCGCAACG
>WNFK01259896.1_pt3 | contig 29948 bp, 27 predicted proteins | sample 5400281 | NCBI WGS metagenome assembly WNFK01 (sample SAMN13153350, study PRJNA577476) | soil metagenome | isolation source: 20 cm soil on Douglas fir-dominated hillslope | place: USA:California | collected 2013-09-17
CGCTCTTGCCATGCAGCGCGGCCGGGATCACCTGCGTCCGGCGGCGCGCTTCGGGCCACATCGCTTCGGGCCCGGACCCAAGCACGGCCACGGGCACGCGATCGAGCAACGACAGCTTCTCGGCCATCACGCCTTCGAGCGACCCGAAACCCTCGACGTGGGCGTAGCCGACGTTCGTGATCACGGCGATCGTCGGCTCGATGATGTCGCGCAACCGGGCGATCTCGCCCGGCACGCTCGCCCCCGCTTCGACCACCAGCGCCTCTGTGTTTTCCGGGGCACTGAGGATCGTCAACGGGACGCCGATGAGATTGTTGAGATTCGCCGCGGTCGCATGGACGCGGTAGCGGGCACCCAACGCAGCGCGAATCATCTCCTTGGTGCTCGTCTTGCCGCTCGATCCGGTGATCGCGACGACCGGCGTCCCGTCGGGGAGCATGCGGCGCCGCGCGCGCGCGAGCAGTCCGAGCGCGGTGAGCGTGTCGTCGACTTCAAAAAAAGCCAGCCCGTCCACGCTGGGAGTGCCGCGACGCACGACGGCGGCCGTGGCGCCGGCTACTTTGGCTTTGTCGAGGAAGTTGTGCGCGTCGAACTTGTCGCCCTTGAGAGCGACGAAGAGCGTGCCCGGTGTCAGGTGTCTGGTGTCAGTGGAGATTGCGGAAAACCGGAGCTTGGCGGGCGAGGGCACGCCGAGCGCGGCAGCGACCTCTTCGCTCGTCCACGTCCGTCCGACCGTCAGACCGTCCGTCCGTCCGCCCATTCAGTTCGCCCCCAGGCCGCGGACCACTTCCCGCTCGTCGAACGGCTCCTTGGTCGTGCCGACGACCTGATAGGTCTCGTGGCCCTTACCCGCGAGCAGGATCGTGTCGCCCTGGCGCGCCAGCTCGAGCGCCTGGCCGATGGCCGCGCGCCGATCGACGACCCGATAGTGCTGCCGCGCCGTCATTCCGGCCTCGACGTCGTCCAGAATCCGCTCGGGATCCTCAGTCCGCGGGTTGTCCGACGTCGCGATCGCGACGTCGGCCAGGCGGACGGCGATTTCACCCATGGGAGCCCGCTTGCCGCGGTCGCGGTCCCCTCCGGCTCCGAACACGACGATCACCCGGCCCTTGGACGACGTCACTTCGCGGATCGTCTCGAGCGCCCGCTCGAGCGCGTCGGGGGTGTGCGCGTAGTCGCGCAGAATCACGCAGGGATCGGCCGCGATCCGCTCCATGCGGCCGGGCACCTGAGGCGACGTCGAGAGGCGCTCGGCAACCACGCGGGGCTCCACGGCGAGCCCCACGGCGCAGGCCGCGACCCCCACCGCGTTCGCGACGTTGAACCGCCCGAGCAGCGGCAGCGCCACGGGGTGACTTCCCTGCTTCGTCACCAGCGTGAAGCGCGCGCCCTTGGAATCCACGCGTACGTCCCGCGCCGTCACGTCAGCGGTCTGGCCAGTGGCGGAAAAGGTGATCCGCCGCGGGGCGCGCGGGAGCCGGGCCCAGGCAGCGTCGTCCACGTTGATCACTGCGAGACCGGCATCGGCGAGGTACCCAACGAGCCTCGCCTTGGCCGCGAAGTAGGCCTCGAACGTCTCGTGATAGTCGAGGTGGTCGCGCGTCAGGTTGGTGAAAATGGCGGCTCGAAACTCGAGGCCATCGACGCGGCCCTGATCGAGACTGTGGGACGACACTTCCATCGCCACGCCGGCCGCGCCGCGGTCCACCATGGCCGCGAGCGTCGCCTGGAGGTCGATGGGACCGGGTGTCGTCAGATTCCCGGCCTCGCTGTCGACCGGGGCCCCCGCCGGATCGAACGCGCCGAGCGTCCCGATCGCACCCATCGGCCACAGGGCGCTCAGCACGTGACGCGCGAGAATGACCGAGGTCGTTTTGCCGTTCGTTCCAGTCACGCCGACGAGCTGCAGCCGCGCCGCGGGCCGGCCGTACCACGCTTCCGCGGCAATCGCGGCGGCGCGCCGTCCAGCCCCGCCCTGGACCACGATCTGAGGAATCCCGACCGACTGTCGCGACTCGACCAGCGCCGCCGCCGCGCCGCGCGCCGCGGCGTCCGCGACAAAACTGTGGCCGTCGAGCACCGCGCCGCGCACGGCGCAAAACAGCATACCGCGCTCGAGGCGTCGCGCGTCCGCGGTCAGGCCCGTGATCTCCGGCAGCGCGTCGGGCGCGTCGACCAGGACGCCGGCATGCGCCAGCGCGTCCACAATCTCTTTCAGGGATCTCATCGCTTTGCGGGAGGAGGTTCGGCGAATACGGTGATCGTCGTGCCCGGGGCCGCATGTTCCCCGTGCGCCGGCCAGGTGTGGTGAATGACGCCCCAGCCTTTGACCACGACCTGGAAGCCACGCCGATGCAACGCGCGGATCGCCTCGCGCAGGGGCTGACCGGTCACGTTGGGGATGATCCGGTCCGGCTCGGTCGCTGCCGTGTCCCGGGCGTATGGCCACGGGACGACGTAGGGCACGACGCCGTCGGGCTCATCGAGGCGCGCGTGGTCGGCGGTGGCCGCCACGTTGGAGAGCCGGGCGCGATCGAGCGCCACGGTGCGGGCGGCAAGCGCCTGCTCCAGCATCGAACGCGTGACCGGCGCGGCCGTCTGCGCCGCGAAGTAACTGCCCTTCTGGGGATTGTCGATTTTCATCACGACCACGAGCTGCGGCTCATCGGCGGGAAACAGCGCGGCGAACGACGCGGTGTACTGCCCCGCGGCGTAGTGGCCGCCGACGACGCGCCGCGCCGTGCCGGTCTTTGCGGCAAGCTGAAAATTGGCGAGCGCGGCCCGCTCTCCCGTTCCTCCCGCCTGCTCCACGACGCCGCGCAGGAGGTCACGCAGCTTGGCCGCGACCTCCGGGGATACGACCCGGCGCACCGGCTCCGCGCGGTGCCGGTAGCGCACCGTGCCGTTGGGAGCGCGGATCTCGCGAATCAGCGTCGGCTCGAGCAGCACGCCGTTGTTGGCGATGGCACCGTAGGCCGCGGCCAGCTGGATCGGCGTGACCGCCAGCTCGTAGCCGATCGCGAGGCTCGCGGAACTGGGTCGCGACCACTCCCGGGGCGGGCGCAGCCGCCCCGGCGACTCGGCGGGGAACTCGACGCCCGTCAGCGCTCCGAAGCCGAACGCGCGCAGCACGCCATACTGCTCGTCGGGGTGCAGGCGCGCCGCGAACTTCACGAGCGCGATGTTGCTCGAAACGCGAATCGCGTCCGCCAGCGTCAGCGACGGCAACGGATGCTCGTCGGTGACCACGCGATCGGGCAGCCGGTAGCGCCCGCCCTCTCCCGACACGTGCTCGCCCGGCCGCACGCGATTGTACGTGATGAGCGCGGCCGCCGCGAAGATCTTGGCGAGCGATCCGGGCTCGAACGTTTCGGTGAACGCGCTGGGTCGCATGCTGCCGTCCGCGCGCCGGGACGCAACCGCGAGGACTTCGCCGGATTGAGGATCGAGCATCACGACGTCGCCGCCATCGGCCTGCATGTTGTCGATCGCATCATCGAGCGCGCGCTGCGCGATTTCCTGCAGCTCGGCATCGAGCGTCAGGACGACGTCATTGCCCGCCACCGGCTCCGCAATCACGCGGGCGGGCGATTCGTACTCCCTGCCCGACCGATCCTTCAGGACGACCGCGGCTCCAGGCGTGCCCGCCAGGAGGCTGTCCAAAAGCCGTTCCAGCCCTCCTCCACCACCGCCACCACCTCGACCATCCTCCCCCACCCTCCCGATCACCGCCCGCGCGAACTCGGCCGACGGATAGAAGCGGCGCAGCACAGGCTCGAGATGGACGCCCCGGGTCGTGCGCAGTGGCTGCACGTCGGCCGTCGTAAAGGGCCCGGCGAACCACGCATAGCGGCGGTGCAGCCCGCGCTCCACGTCCCGCGGCGCGAGCCGCAGCTGGCGCGCGATCGTCGCGGCGTCGCGCGCCGGATCGCGCAGCTCGTTAGGCGCGATGCCGACGTGATAGGTCTCCTGGGTCAACGCGAGACCGAGACCGTGGCGATCGAACAGCGTACCGCGCCGCGCGTCGAGCACGACCCGCTCGGTGCGCTGCGCCCTGGCGGCCGCGGCGTACTTGTGGCCCTCGACGAGCTGCACCTGCGCCGCCCGCAGCACGAGCGCCACCAGCCCGGCAGCGAGACCGATCTCGACAACGCGAAGGCGCACGAGGGGCTTCGCCATCAGTGCGGAGTCGAGCCGGGAGCGGGAATGAGGATGATCTCCGTATCAGCGGGGAGCCGGAGCCCCTGCTTTCGTGCCCGCGGCAACAGCACCGCCCGGCTCTGCGCGGTCCGCACCCTCCGATCGAGATCGGCACGGCGGCCTTCCAGCGCCGCGCGCTCCTCACGCAGGTCCGCCAGGGCGCGCGCCGAATTGAGGGCGGAGGTTTGCCGGGCGATGACGAGCCAGAGCGCCGCGAGCAGCGCGACCAGCCAGAACGCGATCCAGTGGCGGCCTCTAAACGTCATCTGCCGCCCTAGTTTCGAAGGCCCGGAACCGGGCCGATCGCGCGCGGGGATTGGACGCGATTTCGTCGGATGGAGCAGCGATCGGCTTCTTGGTCAGCACACGCCCCAGCGCCCGGCCGCGGCACGTGCACACCGGCTGGCGGGGCGGACAGATGCACTCCCGCCCCCACTCCCGAAACACGTGCTTCACGATGCGGTCTTCCCCGGAGTGGTATGTAATCGCTGCCAGGCGGCCGGCTGGGACGAGCGCATCGCGGAGTGCCGGCAACGCCGTAGTCAGCGCGTCGAGCTCCTCATTCACGGCGATGCGGAGCGCCTGAAACAGGCGCGCGAAATCGGGCGGCCCCGAGCGCGGCCCCAAGACCGCCCGAATCGCGTTCACGAAATCGTCGCTGATCACAAACGCGGCAGTGAGGCGGCGCCGGATGACCTCTCTCGCCAGCGCACGCCCGCGTCGCTCGTCAGCGTATTCGGTGAACACCGCGCCCAGCCGCTCCACCGGCCACGTGTTCAGGACATCTCGCGCAGTTATTCCCTTTCCCCCTTCCCCCATCCCCTTGCCCCGCATCCGCATATCGAGCGGGGTGCCGGGCCGGAACGTGAAGCCGCGCTCCGGCGTGTCGATCTGATGCGAGCTGACACCGAGGTCGAGGAGAATGCGGTCGGGTTGAAATTCTCGAATGGCGGCAAGGGCGGCTGGGGCGGCAAACGAAGTTTCGAGATACTCGATGTCGGTACCCAAACGACTCTGCGCGGCGGCGATTGCCTCGGGATCGCGATCGATCCCCAGGACTCGAGCCCCTGCGTCACGCAGAATCGCCGCGTGGCCGCCGCCGCCGAGTGTTGCGTCGACGGCGCGGGCGCCGCCCCGCGCCCACTCTCTCACCGCCGCGGCAAGGACCGGGGTGTGGTAGTGAATCGAGGAGCCTGAGGCGGCCGTGGGCACGCTCCAAAATAAGAAAACCCCCGCCACAAAGGGGCGGGGGTTTGCAGTCGGAACCTTGAGGCGGGGCTGACGGGGCTCGAACCCGCGACCTCCGGTGTGACAGACCGGCACTCTAACCAGCTGAGCTACAGCCCCAAAAGCCCCTTACGGAGCGCCGGAATATAGACCCGGGGAGAGGTCAATTCAACGGCGGCCGGCATTTGAACGCCGCCTGTACCGATGGCTTCGCCTTTTCGTACTGGGCGACGAAGTTGAGCATCTGGTCCGCCGTGGGCGGGTGCACGCGCCGGCCCAGCAGCATCGCGGCCTTGGTCTTCGACAGCCGATCGAACACGCTGTGCGCTTCTGTGCATCTCTCCGGGCCTTTGGCCTTGGTCATCCTGGTATACGGTCCAGTCAGCGTCAGAACCGACGACAGCCCGTACCAGAAACTCGCGTTGATCCGCACCTGGTACTTCGGCCCCACGGTATCCACGGGGTTTCTCGGCGCGACGATCGTAAGCAACGAGTCGAGCCAGCGATAGGCCGCGTCATACGCGGCGGCCTGGGCAAGCTTGGATCCGCCGGTCAGCATGATCACCGCGGCCGCAAGCCGCTGACCCGAGTCGGCCGAGGCGAGGCCCGGCCGCAGAAAGGGGCGAGCGGAATCCACGCGGACGGCAAAGGCTTCCTGCATCCGGCGCAAGGCGACCGTGTCCTTGGCCTCTCGCAGCCGGCGCGCCGTGGCCGTGTCGTAGACCGCGCGGTCGATCAGTGTCTTGCCGATCTGCAGGCTGGTGCCTACGTCGTTCGGCTCGATGACCAGCGCTTTTCGGTAGTACCCGATCGCGGAGTCGGTTTGCCCCGCCAGCTCGAAGGCACCGGCGCGCGCCCAAATGTAGATCGGATTGTTGGGGAAGTGCTGATAGGCGCCCTTGGTGAAGCGTAGGAGCACCTGCGTGTCGCCAACCTGTTGCGCCGCTCCCAGCGCGGGCTTCAGAAACGTCGTGTCGCCGAACAACGCGCTATCGTGATCCGCCTTGGCGGCCCAGACGTCGAGCGCGCACTTGAAATTGCTGGATTCGGTGCAAATCGTCAGCTTCATGTCGAGCAGCTGCTGATCGCCGGGGGTTAACTTGAGCCCCTCGTTGACGACGTCGACCGCGCGCTCCGGCTTCTTCATCTGTCTCGCCAGCTGCGCGATCCCGAGGCGCTTCTGCGTGTTGCGGGGCTCACCGCATAGCTGACTGATGTAGGCCTCGAGGGCCTGGACCGTATCACCCTTCTGCTGGTAGCCGCTGGCGATCTTCTCCCACGCCGTCCCGTTACACGAATCGCCCTTCAGCGCGAGCTTCGACACCGCGATCACGCTGTCCACGGGCGCGCGTTGCGCCTCGAAGATCGTGGCGATGCACAGATACGCCCCGGTGGAATTCGGATCGATGGTTAACGCCTTCTGGGCCTCCGCGCGGGCCTGCGCGAACCGGCCCTTCTTCCGCTCGTCGTTGCAGCTGCGCACCCCTTCGCTGAGCCGCACCGTCGTCGCGATATGTTGCGCGATGATCTCGGCGAGGGCGGCCGCGGTGCCCGGATTCCCGTTCGTCGCCGTGAAGCGTCCCGCGATCCCCGAGCTGGCGATGTCGATCATCTGCACATCGGCCGTCAGATTCGCGCCGCTTTTCGAGTACGCGCCGGTGACGTAGGCGTGCACTTGCAGGAACCGGGCGAGCTGCTTCGCCTGCTGATCGTCGAGCAGACCATTGCAGGGGAATCCCGACTGCGCGAGCGCTTCGCACAGCTTCGCCTTGGTCACCACCAGGACTTTGCTCTTGACGAGCTGCGTCACGCGGTCCCGGACGGCGTCCGAGAGCGTGATGGCGCCGGCCGAATCGGCCGAGGGGCCCCACATGAGCGGCAGGATGAGGAGTCGTTCGGTCGGCTGTTGCGGCGCGGCGAGCTGTGCGGCTGCCGTGGTCACAACACCGATGGTTAGAGCCACGGCGAATTGAAGCGCTCTCACTCTGTTCGTTCCTCCGTAAGAGGCTGCTACACCAATGGGCGAAGAGGGATTCGAACCCCCGACATCCTGCGTGTAAGGCAGGCGCTCTGAACCGCTGAGCTATTCGCCCGTGCCATTGGTACTGGAAACAAAACGCAGTAGCCCAGGACGAGCAGCACCGGCGCGAGCGTTGTGGATCCCTTCGACAACAGCCAGTAACCGAGCACCAGGGACACGGCCGCGCCACCAAGGACGATGTAGTTCTTGGGTCCGAAGCGGAGGCGCGAACGGGCAAGTGTTTGGTCCGGCATTCGGGGCTGGAGTCTATTCGTTAATCCCAACATCGTCAAGCAGTTGGCTTCCATCCGCCTCGGCGGCGCCCTCCGCCTCCAGTGCGGCGCGCTTGCGCCGGTCGCGCTTGCGCCGCAGCCCGATCAGCGCGACGAGCAGCGCCCCGATCGCCAGCCAGAAGAAGCCGAGCGCCGCCAGCCACGACAGCCAGCCGTAGCGTGAGCCGACGTCGCGCTGCCAGCGCATCTCGAAGTCGCCTTCCGTGAGGTGGTAGGTCGCGCGCAGCGCCGCATCGAACGACTCAGCCGAGCGCAGGTTGGCGAGCAGCGGCGCGAGTCCGCGATCCCCGCCCCAGCGCTCGAGCAGGAGCACGGCAGTCGTCGCGAGCGCATAGCCCGTCTCCGCATCGCCCCGCGCGCCCCGCAATGCGCGATCGACGTCGTCGAGATCCATGCGCACGCCGCGCGCGAGCTGCCAGTTCAGGCGCAGCGCGTCGAGCCGGTCCCACTCCTGGGCCGCGACCGCGGCATAGCCTTCTTCAAACCAGAGCGGGACGTAGCGCCCGACGTGCCAGCGCAGCGCGAGGTGGCCGAGCTCGTGACGAAGGACGGCCGGACGGTCGGACGGCCGGTCGGTCAACAGCACGATCGTGCCGGCATCCGGGAACGCGGCGCCTTCGCTCCAGAGCGGCAGCCGGCCGCGCGTGAGCGAGTCGTACTGCGCGCGCGTCGGCGCGAGGATCAGCCGGATGGGACGGTCGGGCATGGCGCCGATGCCGGGGAAGTCGCGCGCATGATCGGCGACCTCCGCGAGCGTCGTGGCGAGCCCCTCCTGCGTCGGCCAGGCAATCGCGGTCACGCGCCCAACGGTGATGGCAACGGGGGGATGCGACGGTGCAACCGAACCCTGCAGCAGCAGGGCAAGCAGCGCTATTCTCGCGGCGGCTCCTCGCCCTTGGCGACAAGCTCCAACATCTCCTGACACTTCTTGCCCCAGGGATTGAACTTGTTCGCCTTGAAGCCGTCCTCCCACGTGGACTTGGCCTTGTCCTGGTCGCCCGCGAACCAGTGCGCGCGTCCCAGCTCGTAATAGGCTTCGATCAGGTTCGGGCCGAGTTTGATGGTCTTCTCGAAGAATGTCTCCGCGTCCTCGAACATCTCGCGCTGCAGGTAGACGAGCCCGAGATAGAAGTGGGCGTACAGCGTCGCCTTCTTGTCGTTGTCCAGCCGGATCGCCTTCGAGAGATGCTCGATCGCTTCGCCAAAGATCCGCTTCTTGAGGCAGATGTAGCCGACGTTGATGCGCGCGAGGGAATTCGCGGGCTCCTTCATCAGCACTTTCTGGAAGGTGCCGAGGGCATCGTCGTAGTCCTCGTGCAGCATCTGTGCCCAGCCGAGCAGCGATTCCGCCTGCGTCTCCCCGGGCGAGAGCTGGAGTGCCTTGGTGAGCGCTTGAATCGCTCCGGCGTGGTCGCCCAGCGAGATGAGACTCCATCCCTTTTCGATGAACGTGGTCGCGCCGATATGATCGGCATGCAGGACCGGTCGCTGCCCGGTGAACTCCGGCGCCGCGGCCTGCTTGGTGTCAGCGGCCAGCTGCTTGTAGCGATCGACGAGCTGGCGGATGTCGTCCTTCAACTGCGTCATCTCGCCCAGCATCCCGTCGACCTTCTTGAAAAAGGCGATGATCTCCCGCTTGGCGGCTTCGCGCTCGGCGTTGCCCGCGGGGCCACCCCCCTCGAGCTGCCGCGCGATGGCATCGTATTCCCGGCGCAGCGCCGCGACCGGTGTTTCAGCCATCACGTGGCTCCCTGCAAAGCCAGTTTTTCTTTCGAGTTCAGCAGCTTGTTCGTGTTCAGGACGACGATCGTGCGTCCGTTCTGGACGAGGAGGCCGGAGATGTACTCCGCGGCCAGCCCGCGGACGATGCCCGGCGGCGGCGTCACCGCCTGCGCGGACACCTGCATCACCTCGGTCACGGTGTCGACAATCATACCGATCTTGCCGCCATCGAACTCGAGGATGACGGTCCGGGTGTCCTCGCGCAGCGGCGCCTCCGCGCCGAGCCGCTTGCGCAGATCGATGAGCGGCACGGCACCGCCCTGATACTGCAGCACGCCTTCGAGAAACTCGGGCGCCTTCGGCAACGGCGCGGGCGCTTCATACCGCAGGATGCGCTCGACCTGAAAAATGTTGAACGCGAAATCCTGGCCGCCCACTTTGAATGTGACCAGCTGCACATCGTCGCCGCCGGAGCTCAGCGTCGTGGTCGTCGTCACGTAATGCGATCCCCGAGGGCGTCGAGGTCGAGGATCGGCACCAATCCTCCCTCCTGCTCCGCCACCCCGGCCGCCCACGGCAGCGCCTGGCCGCGCGGCACGGGCAGCGGCTGCTCGCGGACGACCGCATCGGCGTCATCGACTTCGAACGCGACCTGCCGCCCGCTCGCGCCGAGCTCGACGAGGACGACCGTGCGCACCGCGTGGCCGCCGGCAGGTGGTGCTTCGCTCCCCGTGAGCAGCGCGCCCAGATGAATCAGCGGGACGAGCCGTCCGCGCAGCGGCGTCAGGCCCCGCACCGCGGGCAGATTGCGCGGAATGGCAAGCACTTCCGTGGCGTCACCCACCTCGAGCACGCGGGCGACCGGCAGGCCGTACGATTTTCCCTCGGAACGAACCAACAGATAGCCCTTCATCGGTTTCCGACCCGCCGCAGCAACTCGGCCGCGACGCGGTCGGCAATCTGACCGAGCGGGAGGACCGCGTCCACGCCGCCCGCCTGCACCGCCGCCACCGGCATCCCGGGAATCACCGCCGTTTCCCGATCCTGGGCGAGCCCGGTGCCGCCGGCATCATGCATCGCCCGCAGCCCGCTGGCCCCGTCGCGCCCCATGCCGGTGAGCACGACCCCAATGCCGCGCGCGCCATAGACCTCGGCGATGGAGCGGAACAAGGGATCGGCCGCGGGACGGACGCCCCACAGGGGCGCGGATTGGTCGAGCGCGATGACAGGTCCGTCGGGAGCAGAACGCACCCGCATATGATAATCGCCCGGGGCCACGTACGCCGTGTCAGCCACGATCGGGGTGCCATCGGCCGCCTCGACGACGCGCAACGGGCTCATGGAGTCGAGCCGCTCGGCGAGACTGCGCGTGAACTTCGGCGGCATGTGCTGCACGATGAAGATCGCGGCGCCGCGGCCCGTCGGCAGGCGCGGCACGACGTCGGCGAGCGCGCGCGGACCACCGGTCGAGGCGGCGACGCCCACGGCGAGCACGGCGCGCCCGCGCAGCGCGTGCTCGGGCGGGTGAACCACCGGCGCCGGCGGGCGCGCCAACACCTTGACGTGCGAGAGGTCCGCCGCGAGCGCCCGGCGCACGGCGCCGATGAGTTCCGGCGCGAGCGCCTCGAGCGCGGCGCGCGGATGACCGAAGACTTCCGGGGGCGGTTTGGCGACGATTTCCACCGCGCCCAGCTCGAGCGCGCGAATCGCGGACTGCGTGCCCGGCCCGGCGTGCGCGCTGACGACGACGATCGGCCGCGGCGACTCGGACATGATGTAGCCGATGGCGCCCAGCCCATCGAGCCGCGGCATCTCGAGATCGAGTGTGACGACGTCGGGCCTGTGCTCGTGCACTTTGCTGATCGCGTCGAGACCGTCGCGCGCCGTGGCGACGACGCGAAACTCGGCGCCGAGGACATCGACCAGCACCCGGCGCATCAGCGCGCTGTCGTCGGCGACCACCACGCTCGGGCGGCCGGACGCGTCAGATGACGTCGGCATCGACTCCCACCGACCGGATCTCTACCCGGCCGTCTTTCACGTAAAACCGCACGCTGCGGCCGCGGTCGCCGCCCACGGCCTCACGAATGACCGGGATGGCCGCGGCGCGGAGCGCGGTGCGCGAGGCCAGGACGTTGCGCTCACCCATCTGGATGGTGCCGGGCGTGACGAGCTGGCTGAACATGCGGGCGCCGCCGGCCAGTTTTGCCACGAGCCGCCGCGGGTCCGCCCCCAGCGCTTTGAGCCGCTCGATGAGCAATGGCACGGCGGTTTCCGGAAACTTGGCGCGGTTCGTGAGATCGCGCACGAGGCTGGTCGACGGCAGCAGGACGTGCGCCATCGCGCCCGTTTTGGTTTGCGGATCGTGCAGCATGATCGCGACGCAGGAACCGAGTCCGAGGGTGACCAGAACGCCATCGTCACGCTCGGCCGCCCAATCGGCGACTTTGACGATGACTTCTTTCACCCGGGCCGTACGTAAATCCGCTCGCGCGGATCGACGAGGGTGAGGCGCTCGCGCGCGGGGCCGAACAGGGTTTCGACTTTTCCGAGCAGCAGTACGCCTCCGGACGACAGCGCATCCACGAAGGCCTGAAACAGCCGCTCCTGGGCCTGGCGCTCGAAGTAGATCACGACGTTGCGGCACACGATCAGGTCGTACGGCGGATGCGGGGGACGCTCGCGCATCAAATCGTGGCTTTGCACGCGCACGAGCTCGCGGACCTCGGGCACCGGCTGGCCGCCCTCGAAATAGCGGCGCCTGAGGTGCGGCGGCATCTCGGTGAACGCAGCGTCCGGATAGTGCGCCTGCCGGGTGCGCTCGAGACTCAATCGATCGACGTCCGTCGCGTCGATGAGACCCTGGGCGCCCAGCTCCGTCATCAGCACGGCGATCGTGTACGGCTCCTCGCCCGAGGCGCATCCCGCCGACCAGACCCGCAGTTTGGGCCGTCTCCGGGCGAGCGCCTCCAGATGGGGCCGGAGCGCGGTCCAGGTTTCGGCGTTGCGGAAGAACTTGGTAACGTTGATCGTGAGCGCGTCGAGCAGCTCCTGGTACTCGTGCGCGTCGTGATCGAGAATCTTGCCGTAGTCTTCGTAGGTATGGACGCCGCGGGCGCGCATGCGCACCGCGATGCGGCGCTTCAGACATTTATCCTTGTACGACCCGCAGCTGACTCCCCGCTCGCGTGAGATCTTTTCCGTCAGCGCTTCGAAGCCTCGCTCCAGAGGAGCTTTGCTCACGACAAACTGCTCAGGGTATCCAGATTGGCCTTGACGAGCTCGTGTTTGGGATTCAGCTCGAGCGCGCGCCGCCACAGCTCGCTCGCCTGGTCGCGCTCGTTTCGCTTGTACGCGATGTTGCCGAGCTTGAAGTAGACGTCGTCGCCCAGCTCGGGCGACAGCTCGATCGCGCGCTGATACAGCGCCCAGGCTTCATCGTAGCGCGAGCCGCGGTAGGCCAGGTCGCCGAGATTCTTGGACAGCTGCGGCAGGGACGGCTCGTCCTGGAGCGCGGCGCGCGCCAGCTCCTCGGCTTGTGGCAGCGCACCGGCCAGCTCATGCAGCACGGCGAGATTGTTGCGCAGCACGCCGTTGTGCGGATGCGTTTCGACGGCCTGCACGGCCACCCGTTCCGCCGTCTCGAAATCGCCCGCCGACGCCGCGACGAGTGCGCGCGCCCAGAACCAGATCGGGGGCACCTTGGCGGCGAACAGCTCCTTGGCGCGGTCGAGCCGCCCGGCGGCGCTGGCATGGTCGCCCTGCTTCAGCGCCACGATGCCCCATCCCACGTACACCCGCGGATCGGTGCGCGCGCGCGTGGCCGCCTCGGAGTAGGCCGCTTCCGCATCCTCCAGCCGGCCGACCTGCTCGTAGGCGAGCCCCAGATTGTGGAGCACGGCGGGCCGCGACCCGCCTTTTTCGGCGGCGAGCCGCAGCGCTTCCATCGCCTCGCGCCAGCGCGCCTGTTTCAACGCGACCAGGCCGATGAAGAAGTGCGCGTTGGCATCGGTCGCGCGCAGCTCGGCGACGCGGCGGAATTCGCGCGCCGCCTCGTCGAGCATGCCGGTCTTGTAGAAGGCGATGCCGAGGTTGCGGTGCTCCTCCACCCGCGCGTCGGTCATCTTCACGTCTTCGGCGCTGGCGGTGCGGCCGGCACGATGCAGGAAGCCGGCGGTGACGAGGCCGTAGAGCGCCTTGCCGACCTCGAATTCCCCCAGGCCGGAATCTTCGATGACCTGATTGACGTCGCGCGAGCCGTCGAGCAGCGGAAGCAGGCGATCCTGCATCTCCGTCAGCTTCGCGTCGCTGATGGCCAGGCGGTCGCGGTCCACGAGGAAGATCAGATCGAACGACGGGATCTTTTTCTCGATCAGGCCCCACTCGTCCACGCGCCGCGCGCCCTCGAGCAGCAGGGACTCCGGGTTGATCGAGACGAGGAAGTCCTGCTGCTCCGGGCGGACGTCGGCTTCGAAGTTGAACGTGCCCTGCGTCCACGTGAAGAGATAGTAGACCGATTCCTCGATCTGCATGCGCATGTAGCGCTCGAGCTCCTGCTGCGTGAGCACGTTCTGCAGCACGAGAATCTCGCCCAGCTTCTTGTCGCGCTCTTTCGCCTGGCGATGGATCGCGGCGTCCAGCTGGTCCTGCGTGATCTTTTCGTGCTTCACGAGGATGTCGCCGAGCCGATCGCGGCGGTTCACGATCGACGCGTAGGAGATCCGGCCCCGGTCGAAATAGATGTAGCCGAAGTTGGAGCGGTCGGCGATCGACAGGCAGCCGGTTTTCTGCCCCAGCGCCAGGAGCTGCAGCACGTCGGGGAGCGACGCTTCTTTGAGAGAGCCCTTGATCGCCATCAGCGCAGATCCTCGATGACGCGATCAGCAGCGGTGGGCCAGTCCCAGACCATCTTCTCCCGGCTGCGCACGCCGCCGGCGCTCGACACGACGATGCCGCTGGTGCGCAGCCCCGCCGTGCGGCGCGGCGGAGGCGCCCCCTCCAGCACATCGCGCGCCAGACCCGCCGTCACGGGCGCGTCCTGCGCGGCGGCGGCCTCGACCACGCGCTGCACCACGCCGGTCAGGTTGCGGACGGAATCGATGGGCCGGTCCGCCAGGTAGTCGAGCAGCGCCGGCTCGAGCGCCACGCGCTGCTGCGTGAGCAGGCGCTCGACCATGCTCCGGCGTAGCTCCTTGTCCGGCTCCGCGATCTCGGTCACGAGACCGCCTTCGAGCCGCGACACGATGCGCTCCTCGAGGCCCTCGAGCGTGTTCGGATGCGCGGGCGCCGTGAAGATGAGCTGCCGGTCGGCGTCGACCAGCTGATTGAAGAGATTGAACAGCTCTTCCTGCGTGCGCTCCTTGCCGGCGAGCAGATGGATATCGTCGAGCAGCAGCGCCGTAGCGCGCCGATAGCGCGCGCGCCACCAGTCCACCCGGTTGCCGTCGATGGCGGCAATCAGCTCGTCGACGAACTGCTGTGTCGACAGGCAGGCGACGACTGCGTTCTTCTTTTTCGCGAGCTCGAGGCCGATCGCGTTGAGCAGATGCGTCTTGCCGAGGCCGCTGCGGCCGACGATCACGAGGGGATTGTATTTCTTCCCGGGCTTCGCGACACAATCGCGCGCGGCGTTCAGGGCCACCTCGTTGGACGACCCGGCGACGTACGCCTCGAGCGGGAATGCCGCCGACGGGGCCGGCGGGGGGGCCGCGCCATCGCGAACCTTACCCGCGGCCTGGGGATCGAGCACCGCCACTTCCGCCTCGAGCGCCTTGAGCCGGTCCACGTCATGCACGTACGACGCGATCACTTCGTCCACCGCGGCCGGCGTCTCCTGGTCGAGGAGCTTTTCGAGACGGCCCGTCCGGTAGCCCTCTCCTTCCCAGCGCATCACCGCCTCGGTCACGCGCGCGCGCCATGCCTCGACCGCCTTGCCAACCGTAACCGTGACATCGGTGAGGAACTGGCTGAATTCATCGGGTGACGCGGCGGTAGGTGAAGCGGCGGCAGATGAAACGGCGGTAGATGAGGCGGCGGCCGGGATTCCAAGGACTTTCGCTGCGGCGTCAGCATTAATCGGCGTGTCGTTCACCGCCTGGAAGGCGATCAGACGATTGAGCGCGCCCATCAACTCGCGGACGTTCGGATACTCGACTTTCGCGACGGTCTCGAGGATTCCCGGCTGGAACTTCGTCCCGCGCTCCTCGGCCTTGCGGCGCAGAATGGCGACGCGCGTTTCGTAGTCGGGGATGCCCATATCGACGACGAGCCCGCCGGAAAAGCGCGAGATGAGACGCTCGTCCAGGTCCGCGATCTCGGCCGGCGGGCGGTCGCTCGCGAGCACGATCTGGTGCCCTGACTGCTGCAGCGCCTCGGTCAGGCGGAGCAGCTCAGTCTGCATCTCCTTGCGATTGGTGAGGAACTGCACGTCGTCGACGAGCAGCACATCGACGTTCTGGAACCGGCGCCGGAAGGCGTCGCCCTGCCCCGCCGCGATCGCGGCGTGGAACGCCTCGACGTACTCGTCCAACGTCAGGTACTCGATGTTCAGCTGCGACGCGATGACCTTGGCGGCGTGCCCGATGGCCATCAGCACGTGCGTCTTGCCCAACCCCGAGCCACTATAGATGAAGAGCGGGTTGTAGGCCGAGCCCGGATTCTCCGCGACGGTGCGCCCGGCGGTGACGGCCAGGCGGTTCGCCGCGCCGACCACGAACGTGTCGAACGTGAAGCGGGGATTGAGTGTGCTGGTCATGTCGCGGGGGTTCCCGCCGCGAGCTTCTTGAGCACGAGCTCCGAGATCGACTTGAGGGTCTCGAACACACCTCTGCCGTGCAGCGCGTCGGCCGCGAAGCTCGGCACGCTCCGGAAGTTGAGCGCGTCGTCGAGGTCCTCCTGCCGCAGGATCAGCTCGGCGGGCAGGTCCTGCTTGTTGTATTGCATCACCATCGGCATGGTGCGCACATCGATGCCGTGCTCGAGCAGATTGCTCTGGAGGTTCTGCAGGCTTTCGACATTCTCATCGAGCTGCCGGGCTTGACTGTCCCCGACGAACACCACGCCGTCCGCGCCCTGGAGCACGAGTCGGCGCGTGGCGTTGTAATAGACCTGCCCCGGGACGGTGTAGAGCTGAAACCGCGTCGAGAATCCGGAGATTTGGCCCAGATCGATCGGCAGGAAGTCGAAGAACAGGGTTCGGTCGGTCTGCGTAGCGAGCGACACCATGCGCCCGCGTCGAGTTTCCGGCACGCGGCCGTAGATGTAATGGAGATTGGTCGTCTTTCCGGACCGCCCGGGTCCGTAGTAGACGATTTTGCACGTGATCTCGCGGGTCGTGAAGTTGACCAGGGACACCGCTATCTCCCAAACAGCGTGTTGAGGCTGTCCGTCAACTCGCGCTCGAAGTCGGCCGCGAGCACCTGCTTGGGGACCGCCCCCTTCGGACTCGCCGTCTTCAAGTCCGCCGCAAGCTGCTCATAGAATAACTGAACCAAGCCGAGCGATGAAACATCCATATCGTAGACGGCGAGCACCGCCAGGCTGCCGCGATCGGTCGAGAAGGTCGCCAGGAAGAAACCGGTCTTGGGCCCCTGATGACTGAGCGCCGCGAAGGGCGGCTGCCGCAGCTGGCGCGCCAGCTCGCCGGTGGTGGCGACGATCGCCGCTGCCAGCGCTGCGGACGACATGACATCGACGGCGCGCGAGAATCCCGATTGCGCCAGCACCTGCCCCGACGGCGTGAGCACCAGGACCAGGCGCGCCGATGCTTCCCGCACGAAGTCGGTGAGCGGTTGCAGCGTCCAGTTTTCGACGGCGCGGGTCTGTTGACTCATACCATCGTCTCCGCCGCTCGCAGCAGCTCGAGGCGCACCAGGCCGATGTTCACATCGGGCTCCGCAACCGCGACGACCAGGATGCCGCCGGCATTGTGCCCACCGGGAACGACCAGCAGCGCCCCCTGCTCCGCCTGCAGGTGCCAAAAGACGCTCGTCCCGGTCCCCGCCGCTTCCATCGCCCGGCGCAGGCGGCCGGCGAGGCTCGCGGCGAGCGCGGCCACGGCGCCGCCCTTGATCCCCTCCATGAGCTGCTCGGCCACGACGAGGCCGTCCTCCGCCGACACCAGCATCGCGCCGCGGACGCCACGCACGCGGGTGATCAGATCGAGCGGTCCGCCCTTCGTCATTGCTGCTCCAGCCAGCGGCGCGCCAGCGACGTCGCCCGCTGCGCGAGAATCGCGAGGCGGCCGAGCGGCGTCCCGCGCTCGCGGACGACGAGGAGCAGCGCTTCGGGCGTCGGATGCGCCAGGTGCACGTTGCCGTGCTGCCCTTCCGCCGACAAACCGTTCCAGGCTCCCAGCCCCAGCAGCTTCGCGGTCCGGGCCGCTTCCTGCGAGACGCCGGCAAGATAGGCGGCGACGCTGTCGGTGACATCCGAGCCCGATCCATCGCGGAGCGACCCACCCAGGACACGTCCCGCGCCGTCGATGAGCAGCAACCCTTCGTTCGCTCCTTCCAGGCCGGCGAAAACGCGCGTTTCATCGAGCGCACCCGCTGCCGGCGCTGGGGCGGCGGGGGGCGGCGAAGGGGCGGCGGAGGGCGGCGCATGTGCCCCGCCGCGGATCATCTCAAACGCCTGGTCGATGGTCGGATCGTCCGGCTCGACCTTGCGCGCCTGCTCGAGATGGGTTTCGGCCTGCGCGATATCGCCGACCTTGAAGTAGAGGAAGGCAAGTCCCTTCAGGGCGCCGGTGTGGTTGGGCGCGATCCGGACGGCCATGTCCCACTCGTCGAACGCGCGCGCGTAGTCGTGCTTGTCGGTCAGGATCCGCGCGTACAAGTCGTGCGCGTCGGCGAGATGCGGATGCCGCTCGAGCCCGTTCATCGCCACTCGGGTCGCGGAGTCGAGCTGTCCCTTGCGGCGCAAGGCTTCGCCCAGCCGCAAGAACACGAGGCTCTGCGGATCCTGCGCGAGCTGCGCCGAGAGCGCGCGGATCTCGTCAGCCATTGCTGAACACTCGCGCGGCGTCGCGGGCGCGCTGCACGTCCGGTTTGTGCGCCTCCTCTTCCATGGTGCGCGCCAGGCGCTCCCACTGGTCCCAGCTTTGCACGGCTTCGCCGAACCGGCCCATCGCGACGAGGGCGAATCCCAGGTGGCGATGCGTCGCGGCGAGCAACGGATCGAGCCGCAGCGCGCGCCGCAGCTCCTCGGCAGCGGCGGACGCGTGCCCCTGCGCCAGGCGGATGCGGCCGAGCAGGAGATGAATCGTCGCGTCGTGCGGCTGCATACTGCCGGCTTGCTCGGCGGCGGCGCGGGCGGCGTCGAGGTCCTTGGCGAGGAGCGCGCGCTCCGCTTTCGCCACCTGCTCGGTGAGATCGCCGGCGGCACTCGGACGCCCGCGCTTGGCCGTCCCTGGATCCACCAGCACGATGACGCCGGCGCTCTCGAGCCCGAACAGCGTCTTGGCGACTTCGAAGTCGGACCGGCCAAGCTCCGTCGCGAGGCCCCGCACGGAGCGGTCGCCGTCGATGAGCGCCAGCACCTCCCACTCGGGCGGCAGGAGATCCAGCTCGCCGCCGCCGCCTTCGGGCGGCGGCGCGAGCGAGGGCACGACGCCGACGTGGGGAATGCGGTTCTCGATCCGGGACCATTCATCGATGCGGCGCGCGCCTTCCATCAAGAGCGCTTCCACCGGGATGCGGACCGTGACCTCGGTGGGCACCTTGCTCTCGGCCTCTTCGGCAAACGAGAAGTAGCCTTCGTTCCAGCTCATGACCTCGAAGACGACTTCTTCGATCTGGAAGTGGATCTGGCGCTCGACCTCGCGTTGGGTAATGACGCCGAGCGCCACGAGGATCTCGCCGAGTCTGCGCTTGTCGCCCTGCCGCTGCTGCATGTCGCGCGCCCGCTCGAGATCGGCCTCGGCGATTTTGCCGGTGCGCAGCAGCAGCGCGCCGAGCGGGTGCGGGTTGCTGCGAATCTCCGCCGACACCACGACGCCGTTATCGAAGTAGATCTTGCCCTCGTTGTGGCGCAGCTCCGAGGTGACGCGCAGCGCGCCCGTCTTCCGGCTCAAGTCGAGCAGCTGGAAGACGTCGTGGATCCCAAGCTCGCGAAGCGGTCCTTCGATCGCCATACGCTAGGCCGCGTCCGAGGTGGAGAAGATGTGCTGCAGGTCGACGGCGGTCCGCGCGTGCATGCGCGCGCGCTGCGCGAACGGTCCGCCGGGATCGATGCGCGTCACGCGGTCCCACGCGGCCACCGCCTCGGTGTAGCGCTGCAGCTTCGCGAGCGTCACGCCCAGGTAAAACAGTGCACCGGTGTGCTCGGGATCGAATTTCAGCGCGCGCCGGAACGCCTCGAGCGCCTCGAGGCTGCGCTTGTCGTCGAGCAGCGTGCGACCGAGCAGAAGCAGCGCGTCCATGTCGTACGGATCCTGCTCCAGCATATCGGCGAGCCGCACGACGGCAGTCCGCAGACTCCCCGTGCGCCTGAGCAGGTCCGCGTGCGCGAGCCCCGCCTCGTGGAAGGTCGGCAGCGCTTCGAGCGCCGCCTCGTACGCGCGCTGCGCTTCCACCCACTCTTCGTCCTGTTCGTGCAGCCGCCCGAGATCGAGCCAGACCTGCACGAACCCTTCATCGAGATCGAGCGCCGAACGGTACGCCGCGCGGGCGGCCTGGCGGTCGCCGACTTTGAGGGCGATGTCGCCCTGCAGTTTGTGCAGATCGGCCCGGTCCGGCGCGCGGGTCTGTGCCTGCCGCAGCGCCGTCAGCGCGCTGGCCGCATCGCCCGTCGCCGCCCGCGCCTTCGCGGCGGCGACGAGCACCTCGACGTCTTCGGGCGCCTTGGCGACCAGCTCTTCGGCGAGGGGCAGCGCTTCGGCGGAGCGGTGCACGGCGAGCAGGCTCTTCACCTCGCCGAGCGCGGCCGGGGCGTTGGCGGCATCGAGCGTGCGCGCCTCGCGGTAGCGTTCCAGCGCCTCCCCGTGCAGGCCGCGGCGGGCATAGCTGTCGCCGATCAGCGTGGCGGCCTGGCCCCGGTCCGCGCCGCGCTGCACGGCGCGCATCGCCTCCGCCACGGCGAGGTCCATCATTCCCTTGCTCACGTAGTCGCGCGCCAGGGCCAGCGGATCGTCCGCCCGCTTGGCCAGGCCGGCGGGCGCGGCCTGGGCGGCGGCCGCGGGCGGCTCCAGCTCCTGGAAGATGTTGTCGAGCAGCCGCTGGTCGAACGCGAAGTCGCCGCCCAGGCTCTCGGCCGCGACGTCGGCCGAGATCTCGGGCACGATGCCGATTGCGACCGTCTCGTACTGCAGATCGATCGCCAGCGCGAACTTCTGCGACACGTAATACGGGTCCAGCTCGAGCGCGCGCTTGGTCGCGCGCAGCGCGCCGTCGTAGTCGGCGAGGTTCGACAGCGTGAAGCTGAGGTTGTAGTGGGCGCCCGCGTTCTGGGGGTCAGCCTCGACGGCCCGGACGAAGGCGTTGCGGGCGTCGGGGAAGCGCTTCAGCTCGACGAGCACGAGCCCCACGCCGTTCCACGCCGGCGCGGAGGCCGGCTGCTCCGCCAGCACCTGGCGATACGCTTCGAGCGCGAGCTGGAAGCGGCGCAGATGGGTGAGGAGCAGCGCGAGGTTGAGGCGGGCGCCGACGAACGCCGGCGAAAGCTGCAGGGCTTTCCGAAATCCCTCGATCGCGTCTTCGGTATCGGCCTGATGCGCCAGCACGACGCCGATGTTGTTCCACGCGAGCGCGTAGCGGGGATCGACCTCCGTCGCCTGGCGGTAGGACGTCAGCGCGTCCGCCGTCCGACCCGCCTGATGCAACACGACGCCGCGTTCGTTCCAGAGCTTGGGCGAGTCGGGGATCTCATGGATCAGCGACTCGTACAGCTCCAGCGCATCGGTGAAGTCGCGCTTGAGGAGATGGACTTCCGCCATCGCCTGGCGCACAAGCCTGCGATCCTCGCCGCGCTCGATCGCGAGGCGGTATTCGCGCAGCGCCTCGGCGTAGTAGCCCTTCTGCCGGAACGCGAGGCCGAGGTTGTAATGCGCGAGCTCGCTGCCCTCGACGACCTCGGGCGCGGGGTGCTCGCGCAGGCGGTGCTCGGCCGACTGGCGTTCGGCGCGGTAGCGCTCCAGCGACAGGTTGGTCTGCGCGCGTGCCAGCGGCGGGTTGAGCTGGATGGCGCGCTTCGACGCGGCGCGGGCGTCCTGATGCCGCCCCATGTCGCCCAGCACGAACGCCATCAGGTAGTGCGCGTTCGCATTGTCGGGATTGAGCGAGACGGCGCGCTCGAGTGCGGTCAGCGCCGGCTCGTTCAGCCCGCGGTTGTAGTAGACCTCGCCAAGATAGAAGTGGACGACGGAGGAGTCCGGCTCTTCTTCGACGGCCCGCAGGAACCACTCGGTCGCCACTTCCAGACGTCCGCGGGACTTCTCGGCGAGTCCGAGCTGGATGATCGCCGCCACGTCCTTGGGCTTGTGCGCCAGCAGCTCTTCGAATTCGGCGACTGCTTCCTCGTTGGCGCCCATGATCGCGTACGTGCGGCCCAGCTCCCAGCGCGCATCGCGCTCGTCGGGTGCGCTGCGCAGCCTCTCCTGGAGCTCGGCCACGCGACGGTCGTAGTACCCGGTGTTGTGGTAGGCGATCTCGAGATTCCGCTGCGCAACCTGCATGCGCGGATCGAGCTCGAGGGCGCGGGTGAACTGCTCGATCGCCTCGGGGACGAGGGCTTTTTGGTAATAGAGAACGCCGAGATTGTTATGCGCGCCCGCATCGGAGGGATCGATCCGGCGGGCAAAGGACCTCAGGACCGCTACGTCACGCTCTGAGACCGTCAAGTCAACCGAATGGCGTCGAAAATCGCCTTGAGCGACGCCAGGTCGGGCAGGAGCAGGAAATGGCCGCGCAGCCCGTCTTGGGCATCGATATTGAACTCCGTCTCGACGCAAAACACGAAGTCCCGGTCGTGCCCGAAGTTCAGGTACGTCGTCGTGAGGACGGCCGCCGAGAGATCCACCACGAGGCTCGGCACCGACGGCAGCAGCAGCATCCCCATGAACTCGGACAGCGCGTTCATATACGCGCCCGAGAGGATGTTGCCCGCCTCCTTGATGCACGACTGCTCGATCGTCTCGAACACTTGGGTCGTCCCGAGGGGGCGCTTGAGCAGCATGTCGCACAGCTGCCGGCCGACGGGCTCGGGGAACATGAGCAGCGTGCGGCCCGTCAAATCGCCGAGCATGTGCATGAGGACCGCGGCGACGACTTCCTGCGGATCGCCGATCAGCCCCGGCACCTCTTCGAGCCGGGCGATGTTGATCTCCGGCACGGAGATCATGATGCGCCGGTGCGTGAGCTGCGACAGCGCCGTCGCCGCGTGGCCCGCGCCGATGTTGGCGACTTCTCTGAGCGCGTCGAGCTGCAGCGCCTTCAGATCACGAACGTCTTCCATGGTCCCCCCACGCTGAATAACGAGTCCTAAACGAGACCCGCCGCATCGAGAATCAACGCGGGCACTCCATCACCCATGATCGTCGCGCCGCTGAAGACCGGCAGCGTGCCCTGCGGCGCGTCGAATCCTTTCACCACGATTTCCTGCTGGCTCAACATCCCGTCCACGACAATGCCGGCCCGCCGCTCGCCCATCTCCAACACAATCACCGGGCGGCGTGGCGGCGGCGCAGGGGCGTCGCCATTCGTCTCCAGGAGTTTCCGGAGATCGACCAGGGGGACGACCCGATCGCGCAGCACGATCGCGTCGCGGCCTTCCATCGTCGTCAACGGCACCGTGCCGAACTCGACCGTCTCGGCGACGTAGGTGAGCGGCAGCGCGTAGCGCTCGTGCCCGACGGCGGCGATCAGCGCGCGCACGATGGCCAGCGTCACCGGCAGCCGCAGCACAAAGGCCGTGCCCTTCCCCGGCTCGGTGCGGATCTCGACCGAGCCGCCGAGCGCGCGAATCCGCGTCATGGCGACGTCGATGCCCACGCCGCGTCCGGAAACGCTGGTCACCGCCTCGGCGGTCGAGAATCCGGGCCGCGCGAGCACGCGCAGCAGCTGGTCATCCGACAACGTCTCGACGTGGGGCCCGAGGACGCCCTCGCGTTTCGCCTTGTCGAGAATCTGGGCGCGATCGATGCCGCGGCCGTTGTCGGAGATGCTGATCGCCACACTGGAGCGCTCGCGCACCGCCGCCAGCACGATCTCCCCCTCCGGGTCCTTCTTGAGCCGCTTGCGTTCGGCCGGCGACTCGATCCCGTGGTCGACGGCGTTGCGCAGCAGATGCACCAGGGGATCGCCGAGCTCGTCGAGGATTTCGCGATCGAGCTCGATCTCCTTGCCTTCCACCCGGAAGGCCACCTGCTTGCCGAGCTGGCGCGCGACGTCGCGCACGAGCCGGGGAAAGCGGTCGAACACCTGCCACACCGGCGTCATGCGCGCCTGGATGATTTCGTTCTGCAGATCGGCGGACAGGCGCGAGATATGGATGGCGACTTCGTCGATCTCCGGATCCTTGCCCAGCCAACGCGCGGCGAGCTCGTTCAGGCGCCCGCGTTCGGTGACCAGCTCGCCGATCAGATCCATCAGCGTATCGAGCCGGCGCAGATCCACCCGGATGTGGCGGCCGCGTCCCGCGCTTTCCGCGGGCGAGACCTGGCCTTCGTCGGCGGCCGCGCCGCCGAAGCTGACGCGCTCGACGTCGCCCACAGACCGGATGACGGCTTCGATGTCGGTCGCCGACTTCAGGGTGTCGAGCTCGAACGCGAAGCGGCCGTCGAAATCGTCCGACTCGAACGCGGCGAGCGACGGCTGTACCCGGTTCACCGTGCCGAGTGTCTGCACTTTGCGAATGACCAGCATCGCACGCCCACCCTTCAGGGGCGCTTCCGACCGTATTACCACCTGGACAAGGGGGGTTCTGCCAGACGCCCCAGACGCAACAGACGCAGCAGACGCAGCAGACGCAGCAGGTAGACTCGGGGAGTCTGGCTCGTCGGGCTCAGGAGTCGCAAGCGTGAAGCGCGCGAGCGCGCTGGGCTGCGCGGCCGGTTTCGCGTGATGCGCCGCAGCGGCCCCGTCGATGTCCGCGAGAATCGCGGCGACATCCGCGTCCCGCTCGTTGCCCTGCACGGCGAGCTCGACCGCTTTTTCCAGCGCGTCAGTGGCGCGAAACAGCAGTTGAATGACGTCGCCGGCAGGTGCCCGGCCGCCGCGGCGCAGATGGTCGAGCAGGTTTTCCATGCGGTGCGCGAGATCGGCGACTTTGGCGTAGCCCATCGTCGCCGCCATCCCCTTGATCGTGTGCACCGCACGGAACAGGCCGCCCACCGGCTCCGCGGAGGTTGGGGTTCGCTCCCACTCGAGCAGCAGCTGATTGCAGGCGCTCAAGTGCTCGCGGCTCTCGGCCAGGAACAGCTCGGCGTACTGCGAAAGGTCCATCGCTAGCCCAGAACGCGCTGCACGGCTTCGAGAACGCGGGAGGGCTGGAACGGCTTGACGACAAAGTCCTTGGCGCCCGCCTGGATGGCTTCGACCACCAGCGCCTGCTGCCCCATGGCGCTGCACATCAGGATCTTGGCGTCGGGGTCCTGTTTCACGATCTCGCGGACCGCGTCGATGCCGCCCATGTCCGGCATCACGATGTCCATCGTGACCAGGTCCGGCTTGAGTTGCCGATACTTCTCGACGGCCTGCGTGCCGGTCTCCGCCTCGCCGACGATCTCGAATCCGGCCTGCGCCAGGATGTCGGTGATCATCGTGCGCATGAAGATCGCGTCGTCACAGACGAGAACCGTGTGGCTCACTGCGCGCTCCTTATGTAGTCAGAATCGGGCCCAACAGCGCCGCGACGTCCAACACAATGAACAGCTCACCATTCCGCCGCCCGACCGCCCGCACCAGCGTGGGATCGACGCCCGGAAGACCGGTGCGGTCTTCCAGCGTCGTCGCACCACCCGCGAGCATGTCCATCACCTCATCCACCGTAAACCCGATCAGCTGTCCCTCGCCCCCTGACTCACCCTTGCCCATCTCGAGGATGATCGTCGAGCCCGCAGCCTCAGGCGCTTGAGTCTGGGACGTCTCGGCGGGGGGGGATGCGGGCGGACCCGGCGGTGCCTGCCGCGGACATTCACGAGCCCCGCCACGACCGGGGGCGCGCCCGGGATACGCGTCGTTGGGAGGCGCGGGAGAATCTCCCGCACTTGGTCCACCTCGGCGGCGCACACCAGTGCTCCCACGCGGAACACGAGTAAGCGAGCGGAGACGAGGCTTCCGTCAGTCATCGGATGCGAAGAAACCAAGATACTGCAAGGGGTTGCGCTCGGCAAGCAAATTCGCGTCTCCCGCCGCTTCGGCCAGCGCGGGACGCAAGTCCTCGGGCCATTCCGATGTCAGGGCGACCGGCGCACCGGTCACGGGATGCGTGAACGACAGCGCGGCGGCGTGCAGCAGCTGCCGTGGCGCGAGGCGCTCGAGCCGCTCGGCCTCATTGCGCGATGACGGCGTCACGCGGCGACTCCCGCCGAAGCTGTACTCGCGGTCGCCGACGATCGGGCACCCGACGTGCGCGAGGTGCACGCGAATCTGGTGCGTCCGGCCGGTGCCGAGCCGCACGCGCAACAGATCGCTGTGCGCGAAGCGCGCCACGACGGCCGCGTGGGTGACGGCGTGGCGCCCGCCTTCTGCCACCGTCATGCGCTTGCGCTCTTTGGGATGGCGCGCGATCGGGGCCTCGATATCGACGGGACTCTTGCGCAGGTGGCCCCACACGAGCGCGGCGTAGACGCGCTTCACCGTGCGGCGTTCGATCGCGCCGGCGAGACGCCGATGCGCCAGATCGCTCTTCGCGACGACCAGCAGCCCCGAGGTGTCGCGGTCGAGGCGATGCACGATGCCCGGACGGCCGGCTTCCGCGGCCGCGCCGCCCGCCAGATCGGTGCCCCGCCCAACCAGCACATTCACCAGCGTGTCGTTCCAGTGGCCGGGACCGGGATGGACGACGAGTCCCGCGGGCTTGTCGAGCACGGCGAGATGCTCGTCCTCGAACACGAAGCGTAAATCGGCGTGAAACGGCGTGTAGCTGCGTGGGGGTTCTTCGTCCGGCATGTCGACCGTCACTTCCGTCCCGCGTTCCAGCAGGGCGGAGGCGCGCAGCGCTTTGCCGCGCGCGGTCACGCGTTTATCGGCGATGAGGCGTCCGGCCTGTGTGCGGGAGAGAGCGAGCTGGTCAGCGAGAAACTTGTCGAGACGTTCAGACTGAACAATCACACAAAACGTGAGGTTCAAGGCTCGGCCGCCCGCGCCTCCTTCGCCCGTTGCTGCGCGCGGCCTTCCTGCCACAGCGAGAGTCCGAGTGCGATCGCGCCGATGGTGATCGCCGAGTCGGCGACATTGAACGTCGGCCAGCGCCAGGCACCGATGCCCACGTCCACGAAATCGACGACGCCCTGCGCGCTGCGAATGCGGTCGATGAGGTTCCCGACGGCGCCGCCGCAGACGAGGGCGAGCGCGAGGAGACGGAACCGGTCGCCGGGGCGCGTCCCGCGTACCAGGGAGGCGAGCACGAACAGCGCGATGATCGCGAGGCCGAGGAAAATCCAGCGCGAGTTGTCGCCCACGTGCAGCCCGAACGCCGCGCCTTCGTTGAAGACCAGACGGAACTGCACCACGTCGCCGATCACCGCGAGCGGCAGGCGCCGCGCGAGGAGCGACTCGGCGATCAGTTTGGTGGCGAAATCGGAGACGACGACGGCGACGGCCGTCCCCCAGAACAGCCTCCGCTCAGCGGCGTTTACCATCTTCCTCTCTGGCCTTGCACTTGATGCAGAGGCGAGCGTGCGGGAGGGCATCGAGTCGGTCGAATCCGATCGAGTCGCCGCATTGCTCGCAGCGGCCGAAGCGGTCGGGGGCGCTGTACAGCCGGCGCAGCGCCTCGTTCACGTGCCAGAGGTAGCGCCCTTCCTGCGACGCGAACAGAAACTGCTTCTCGCGCTCCATCGCGTCGGTGCCCTGATCGGCCATGTGGAACGAGTAGCTCGAGAGGTCGCCGTCCGACGCCTGCAGGCTCGAGTTGAACGACTCGCCGTAGTGGCCCAGCTCCTTGATCACGCGGGCCCGCTCCTCCAGCAGTCGCTTCTCGAGATGGCTCAGCTGCTTCTTGTTCAGGCCCTTGCTCTTGGTCGCTGCTTTTGTTGACTTGGTCGGCATTATCGGGTTCCGCCCTTTCGTCCGTCATGGCGCCGGACCGCAATTGTGGTCCGGCGTCCGTCGATGTCGATGTCTCGCTGCAAATCGGGCTCGTCGAGTACCGCGTCGAACACCATCCGCCGCGCGAGCGTCTCGCCCTCGACGACTCCCTGAAACGCGCGCGTCGCGGCCACCACATCCTCGGCGCCGGTGACGCTCAACTCGATGCGCGTCGTGTATTCGTAACCCGCCTCCTTGCGGAGGCGCTGCACGCGATTCACGACCTCGCGCGCCAGTCCTTCCTGCACCAGATCGTCGTTCAATTCGGGGTCGAGCGCGACGACGTACGGACCGTCGGCCTGCACCAGCCACTCGCTCGCGACTTCGCGCGTGACGGTCACGTCTTCCGGCTGGAACTCCCACTCGCCGCTCCGAACCGTTCCACCCTGCTCCAGCGCCTGCAGCTCGGTCGCGTCCAAGCCGGCGATCGCGGCCGCCGCTCGCGGCGTGTCTTTCCCATAACGCTTGCCGAGCGTCCGAAAATTCGCTTTGCCGCGTAACCTGACCAGATCATGATCCGACGCGACGACCTGGACCGCTTTTACATTGACTTCGGCAGCCAAGATATCTAATAGGTCTGACAAGGCCGGACCCCGGGCCGCGGCCGGAACGGCCAGCTGCATGCGAGCCAGCGGCTGGCGGACCTTCAGACTGCGCGATTCCCGTGCTGCCCGTGCCAGGGATGCCAGCCGCCGAACCGTGTTCATGGCCGACAGGAGCTCCGGCTCGCGGTGCCCCCGATCGACCGGGAACGGCGCCAGATGCACCGAGGTGCCCGTGAGCGCCCGATGCACCCAATCCGAAATGAAGGGGGCCGCCGGCGCCAGCATCCGCACCGAGGCGACGAGGGCCTCGTGCAACGTCTCCAACGCGATCGGATCGGTCGCGCGATCCGGCGCCCAGAACCGGGGCCGGTTGCGGCGGATGTACCAGCGAGACAGATCCTCGCCCACAAAGTCCATGATGGCACGAACGCCGGCCGTGACGTCGTACGACGCCCACGCGCCGCGGACGAACGTGACGACCTCGTCGAGTCGCGCGAGCAGCCAGCGATCGGCGGCGGGACGATCGGCGGCCGGCGTCGCGTCGTCTTCGGCGGGCGGCTGCCAGTCCTGCGCGTAGCGGCGGAAGAAGTCATACGTCGAGCGCAGCGTGTTGAGGAAGCCGCCCGAGATCTCCGGGATTTGCTTCTCGTCGAAGCGCTTCGGGAGCCAGACCTGACTTTGCCCCAGCAAATAGAGACGTACCGCGTCGGCGCCGTGTGCTTCGATCACCTTCCACGGATCGACGACGTTGCCGCGGCTCTTCGACATCTTCTGCCCGTGCACGTCGAGCACGTGCTCGTTCACAATCACGTGCTTGTAGACGATCGAGTCGAATGCGCTCACGCCGATCGCGAGCAGCGAATAGAACCAGCCGCGGGTCTGGTCCACACCCTCGCAGATGAAGTCCGCCGGGAAGTGCGCCTTGAAGTCTGCCTGGTGCTCGAACGGATAGTGCCATTGCGCGTACGGCATCGCGCCCGAGTCGAACCAGGCGTCGATCACCTCGGGCACGCGGCGCATCGTGCCGGAACACTCGCGGCAGGCCCAGGTGTAGGTGTCGATGAACGGCTTGTGCGGATCGAAATCATCCGGCAGCGGCTTACCCCAGCGCTCCGCCAGCTCGTCGTAGGAACCAATGACTTCGCGATGCTCGCGGTCCTCATCGCATTCCCACACGTTGAGCGGCGTGCCCCAGTACCGGTCGCGCGACAGCGCCCAGTCGACGTTGTTCTCGAGCCACTCGCCGAAACGGCCGGTGCCGACTTCGGGGGGATGCCAATCGACTTCGCGGTTCACCTCGAGCAGTCGACTCTTCACCGCCGTCGTACGGACGAACCACGACGTGCGCGCGTAGTAGATCAGCGGCGAATCGCAGCGCCAGCAATGTGGATAGCTGTGGCTGAAGGCCCTGGTCTCGAGCCAGCGGCCGTCTTCTTTGAGCTGCTCGATGATCAGCCGGTTGGTCTCTTTGTCCGTGACGAGCTTGCCCTCGAGCTCGGGCCAGGTCGTGCCCCGGAATGTGCCGTCGAGAGCGACGGGGTTCACGAACGCGAGGTTATTCTGCTGCCCGGTGGCGAAGTCGTCGGCGCCGAACGCCGGTGCCATGTGCACGAGCCCGGTGCCCTCGTCGGCGGTGACGAACCCTCCGGGAACGATCACGAACCGCTGCCCGTCCTTGGGGAACGCCACGACCTCG
>WNFK01189753.1_pt1 | contig 29935 bp, 30 predicted proteins | sample 5400281 | NCBI WGS metagenome assembly WNFK01 (sample SAMN13153350, study PRJNA577476) | soil metagenome | isolation source: 20 cm soil on Douglas fir-dominated hillslope | place: USA:California | collected 2013-09-17
CTCCTGCCAGCGCGGATCGGCGCGCACCGCCGCCTCGCAATCGGTGAACTCGTCGAGCACGATGGCGGGCTGCGCGCCCGCGACGTGCTCCCACGAGAGCACGCGCCCCTCCGGGAGCGACACGATCGCCTCGTAGGTCTTGCCCGCGGCGGAGTCGATCAGCACCACGAGGGCGGCCCGCTCCACGGGATCGCCGGGCCGGTGATCGAGCACGACCTTCTTGGCCGGCTCGTGGAGCATCACGAAGATCACCCGGACGCGCGGCTCGAGCGGGCGCTCGCCGCGCACGATCTCCCACGCCCGCTCGATCTCGGGCGCGGTCAGGGGATCCAGCGGGTGGATGCTCGGGGGTGCCTCGGTCGCGGTCGGGGCCATGGCGGGTCTCCTCTACGGGCGATTGTAGCGGAGCCGGCCCCGCGCGGCGAGCCGGCCTACTGCGGCGGCAGCTCCCGGATGGGCCGCACCTCGATCGAGTGGCCGCCCATCCGCACCAGTGGATGATCGAGCGCGATCGCGACCGCCTCCTTCATGCTCAGGACGTCCACGACGGAGTAGCCGCCCAGCTGCTCCTTGGTCTCGGCGAACGGGCCGTCCGTCGCGACCGGCTTGCCTCCCGCGATACGCACCGTGACCGCGGTGCTGGTCGGCAGCAGCGGATCGCCGGCGAGGAACACCCCGCGCGCGCGGAGGGGCCTCGACGCGTCGATGGCCTGCTGACGGATCGCGACCCGCTCCGCCTCGGGCTTGGCGTCCCAGATCCGTTCCTCACGGTACATGAGCAGCAGGAAGCGCATCGCGGAGTGCCCTGCCCTCAGCGGGCCGGGCTCGGGCTCGGCACCGCGGGCGCGAGATGGCCCGGCGGCCGGAACGTGGACGCGATGGCGACCGCGGCCAGGCCGATGGCGAACGAGCTCAGGTAGAGCCACGAGTAGCTGCCGTACGTGTCGTAGAGCCAGCCGCCCACCGGCGGCCCGAGGGCCATGCCGAGGGTGGAGACGAGCGCGACCGCTCCGAACGCGGTCCCCATGATGCGGGCCCCGAAGTACTCGCGCACCAGGATCGCGTAGAGGGGCATGACCCCGCCGTAGGCGAAGCCGAACACCACCCCGAGGGCGTAGAAGCTCGCGAGGTCGCGCGTGACGATGTAGAACGTGATCGCCAGCGCCTGGATGGCGAGCCCCACCACCAGGGTGCGCTTGGCGCCGACGCGGTCGGCGATCAGCCCGCAGACGATCTTGCCGCCGAGCGAGGCGAGGCCCGCGACGCTCAGCACGGTGACGGCGGCCATCGCGGTGATCCCGCGATCGATCGCGTGGGTCACCATGTGGAAGATCGGTCCCGAGTGGGCCGCGCAGCAGGCGAAGTAGGCGAGCGCGATGGCCGCGAACTGGGGCGTGCGCAGCGCCTGCCCCACCGTGAGCTCGCGCCCGTCCGCCCCCCGCATGCCGGGCGCGCCCGTGCCGAGCGCGGCGGGCGGCTCTCGCACCAGCAGCGCGGCGGGGATGATGACCAGCCACGCCAGGTTGCCGAGCACGAACATCGCGGTGCGCCAGTCGTAGGCGGTGATCAGGTAGCGCGCCAGGGGCCCGACGGTGGAGGCGCCGAGCCCGATGCCGGCCGAGACCAGCGCGACCGCCAGGCTCCGATGCTCCGTGAACCAGCGGGTGGTGGTGGCGGTCAGGGGCGTGTAGAAGCTGCCCGAGGCGAGCCCCACCAGCACCCCGAACAGGAGCTGGAACTGGCGGAGCGTGGTGGCCTGGCTCGCGGTGACGAGCCCGAGCCCGAGGAGCCCGCCGCCCAGGAGCAGGACGGTGCGGGTGCCGAGCCGATCGGAGAGCGCACCCCAGAGGAACGCGCCCACGCCCATCCCGAGCCAGTTGACCAGCGCGGCGGTCGAGATCCCGGTCCGGGTCCACCCCATCGCCTGGGTCATGGGCTGGAGGAACACGCTGAGCGACAGCATCGCCCCCATGCCGATACAGGTGACCACGATCCCGACGCCGACGATGATCCAGCCGTAGAAGATCTTCATGGCGGGCTCACCCTATCACGGACGCCGCTGGATGAGCTGGATCAGGTTGCCCTCGGGGTCCTTGAGGGTCGCGATCGAGACGGTGTCGTAGTCGGTGGGCGCCTCCACGAACTCGACCCCCGCCGCCTTCAGGCGCTTCCAGTCCCCCGCGAGGTCGTCGGTGGTCAGGCCGATCATGTGCCTCGCCGGGTCGGCGTTGCGGCCCCGGACGTCGCTGTGGGTCCCCAGCCCGACGCTGGGCCCTCCGGCCTCGCCCAGGACGACGAAACGCTCGGACTGGATGACCACCTTGAGCCCCAGCACGTCCCGGTAGAACGGCAGCAGGTTCTTCAGATCCGCGCTCCAGACCGACGCCGCGCTCAGTCCCTTGATCATCGTGGTCTCCTTATGGGGTCGGGGTTCACGACCGGCTTCACTACCTGCTTCAGTACATGGTCGAACGGGGCACCCGCGATCGACAGGATCCGGGAGCGCGGCGTGCTTGGCAAGGGCGGAAGTGGGTGTCGATTTCGGGCGCTCCGGGCGACTATCCGGTGTCCGCATCCCATTCGACGCGCGCCGAGGAGGGCCTATGAAGTACGCGTGCCTGGTCTACCTGGTCGAGAAGGAGATGGAGGCGATGTCCGAGATCGAGGCGGAGGCGTGCACCGACGAGAGTCTGGCGTACGATGAGGCTCTCCGGAGGAGCGGACAGCTCATCGTGGCCCAGGCCCTGGCGCCCGTCGAGACGGCGACGACGGTGCGGGTCCGGAAGGGCAAACTGACCACCACCGACGGCCCGTTCGCCGAGACCAAGGAACAGCTGGGCGGCTTCATCCTGATCGAGGCCCGGGACCTCAACGAGGCCATCCAGGCCGCGTCGCGGATCCCGCTGGCGCGCCGGGGGTCCATCGAGGTGCGGCCGATCAAGGAGCTGAAGCCGTCCGTGAGGAGGATCCGATGAAGTTCGTGTTCCTGATCTATCACGAGGAGAAGACCCTCGACGCCCTGCCCGCGAAGGAGATGCAGACCCTCGTGGACAGCGCCCTCGACTACGACGAGGAGATCCGCCGGAGCGGGCACTACATCGTCTCGAACGCGCTGCAGCGCGCGCGGACCGCCCGGACCGTCCGGGTCCGCGGCGGCAAGGTGTCCACCACCGACGGGCCCTTCGCGGAGACCAAGGAGCAGCTGGGCGGCTTCTTCCTCGTCGAGGCCAAGGACATCGACGAGGCCTGCGCGGTGGCGGCTCGCTTCCCGCCCGCCCGGCTGGGGACCATCGAGGTGCGGCCGGTCCAGGAGCTGGAGCACTCCTAGGCGCGAGTTCGGCCACGCCGATGAGCGAGGACCCGGTGGACCGCGCGCGCGAGATGGTGGACGGCGTCTACCGGCAGGACTCGCGCCGCGTCCTCGCGACCCTGATCCGCCTCCTGGGCGATTTCGACATCGCCGAGGAGGCGATGCACGAGGCCTTCGCGGCCGCGGTGGAGCAGTGGCCGCGCGACGGCACCCCGGCCAATCCCCGCGCCTGGCTCGTGTCCACCGGGCGCTTCAAGGCGATCGACGCGATCCGCCGGCGGGCCCGGTTCGACGCCTCGGAGACCGAGCTGGCCGACCGCCTCGCCGCGGAGACCACCGACACCGAGCCGCGCGAGCCCGGCGAGATCGAGGACGACCGGCTCCGCCTGATCTTCACCTGCTGCCACCCCGCCCTGCCCGCGGACGCCCAGGTCGCGCTGACGCTACGAGAAGTCTGCGGGCTCACCACCGAGGAGATCGCGCGCGCCTTCCTCACCGCGCCGCCGACCCTGGCCCAGCGCATCGTCCGCGCCAAGGCCAAGATCCGCGACGCGCGGATCCCCTACGAGGTGCCGTCGCGCGTCGAGCTGCCCGACCGGCTGGACGCGGTGCTCCACGTGGTCTACCTCGTGTTCAACGAGGGCTACTCCGCCTCGTCGGGCGAGTCGCTCACGCGCGCCGATCTCTCCGGCGAGGCCATCCGCCTGGGACGCCTCCTGGTGGAGCTGCTGCCGGAGCCCGAGGCGATGGGCCTGCTGGCCCTGATGCTGCTGCACGAGTCGCGGCGGGCCGCGCGCACCGGGCCGACCGGCGAGCTGATCCTGCTCGACGACCAGGACCGCGCGCGCTGGAGCCGTACGCTCATCGGAGAGGGCACCGGGCTGGTGGAGCGGGCGCTCGCCTCGCGCCGCATCGGCCCCTACACGCTCCAGGCCGCGATCTCCGCGGTGCACGCCGAGGCCCCCACCGCGGCCGCGACGGACTGGGCGCAGATCGTCGGCCTCTACGACGTCCTCGTGCGGGCCGACTCCTCTCCGGTCATCGAGCTGAACCGCGCGGTGGCGGTGGCCATGCGCGACGGCCCCGCCGCGGGGCTCGCCCTCATCGACGCGATCCTCGACCGCGGCGCGCTCGCGGACTATCACCTCGCGCACTCCGCGCGCGCGGAGCTGTGCCGGCGGCTCGGCCGGGCCGCGGACGCCCGGGCCTCCTACACGCGCGCCCTCGATCTCGCGCGGCAGGAGCCGCAGCGGCGCTTCCTCGAGCGGCGTCTCCGCGAACTGCTGGACTGACGCGCGGCGATCTGGCACGATCCTCCGATGGAGTGCGGCGCATAGTCAACGCGCCCGGAGGCCGATCGATGCGCATGCCGCTCGAAGACGTGAGGGTGCTCGACCTGAGCCACGCCCTGGCCGGCCCCTTCTGCTCCACCATGCTCGCCGACTTCGGCGCCGACGTGATCAAGCTCGAGCCCCGCGGCGCCGGCGACATCGCCCGCGCGTGGGGGTCCCCGCTCCCGGGCGGCGAGACCGCGTACTTCGTGAGCCTGCACCGCAACAAGAAGGGCATCGAGATCGACCTCAAGGCCCCCGAGGGCAAGGCGCTCTTCTTCCGCCTCGTCGAGAAGTGCGAGGTGGTGCTGGAGAACTACCGGGTCGGCGCCCTGGCCCGGCTCGGCCTGGGCTACGAGGCCGCGCGCGAGCGCAACCCCGGCATCATCTACTGCTCGGTCTCGGGCTTCGGCCAGGACGGCCCGTATCGCGACCGCGCCGCGCTCGACCTGATCCTCCAGGCCGAGAGCGGGATGATCAGCACCACCGGGGAGGCGGACGGCCACGGCGTCCGCTGCGGCGTCTCCATCGCGGACATGACCGCGGGCATGTACGCCGCGTTCGGGATCATGCTCGCGCTGCGCGTGAAGGAGCGGACCGGGCGCGGGCAGGCCATCGACGTCTCGATGCTGGAGGGCCAGCTCTCGCTCCTCGGCGGCATGATCGGCGGCTACTTCGCCGACGGCGAGCTGCCGCTGCCGATGGGCACCGCGTACAAGGCCCTCCTGCCGTACCAGACCTTTCGCACCAAGACCCGCGACCTGGCCCTGGCGGTGGGCAGCGAGAAGCTCTGGAAGGTGTTCTGTCCCGCGATCGGCTGCCCGGAGCTGACCGACGATCCGCGCTATCGCACCAACGCGGACCGGGCGCGGAACCGCGACACCCTGATCCCCCGGCTCCAGGCCGTCTTCCTCACCCGTCCGTACGAGGAGTGGGAGCCGCTGCTGCTCGCCCAGGGCATCCCGATGGGCGCCATCAACAACATCGCCCAGGTGGTCGAGCACCCCCAGGTGATCGCCCGCGGGGCGCTCGTCGAGACGGCGCATCCCCGCGCGGGCAAGGTGCGCATGGTCGGCGCGCCGGTGCGACTGTCCGAGACCCCGGGCTCGGTGCGCACGCCGGCGCCGACGCTCGGCGAGCACACCGACGTCGTGCTGCGCGATCTGCTCGGGCCCGACGCGCCCGCGATCGCGGCCCTGCGCGCGGCCGGCGCCATCGGTCCCGCCCGGTGACCGCGACGCCGGTGCGTGTCGTGGGCGGCGAGGAGATCCGCCGCGCCCTGACCTTCCCGGCCCTGATCAAGGCCATGGAGGCGAGCCACCGCCGCCCGCGGATGGAGACCCGCGACGTGCTGATGGGCCCGGAGGCAGCCCACTACTTCGTGCGGTCGGCCACCGACCACGGCCGCGCGTTCGGGAGCAAGCTGATCGCGAGCTTCCCCGGCCGGCAGCCGGCGGTGCAGGCGATCTACGTGCTGTTCGACGGCGTCACCGGGCGGCCGCGGGCGGTGCTCGACGGCACCGAGATCACGTGCTGGAAGACCGCGGCGGACTCCGCGCTCGGGGCCAGCCTCCTGGCCGCCGCCGACCCGCAGACCATGGTCATGGTGGGCGCGGGCGCGATGGCCCCGTGGCTGGTGCGCGCGCACCGCAGCGTCCGGCCGTCGCTCCGTCGGGTGCTGGTGTGGAACCGCACCCCCGCCCGCGCCGAGACGGTGGCCGCGGGGCTGCGGGCCGACGGCGTGGCGGTCGAGGCGACCGCGGACCTGGCCGCGGCGGTGCGGCAGGCCCAGGTCATCTCCTCGGCGACCCGCACGCACACGCCGCTCATCGAGGGCGCGTGGCTCCAGCGGGGCGCGCACCTGGACCTGGTCGGTGGCTACACCCCGGACACGCGCGAGGCCGACGACGAAGCGGCCCGCCGCTGCCGCGTCTTCGTCGACTGCCTCGAGTCCGCCTTCGACGGGGTCGGCGACATCCTGGCGCCGATCGCGAGCGGCGCGATCCGGAGGGAGGACGTGCGGGGCGATCTCTACGACCTGATCGGCGGCGGGGTGCCGGGACGGCTCGGCCCCGACGACATCACTTTCTTCAAGAACGCGGGCGGCGGGCATCTCGATCTGATGACCGCGCAGGCCATCATGGCCGCGCTCGACGACGGCCACTGAGCCCGAGGAGACCTCGATGAACGGTGCGGAGAGCCTGGCGCGGACGCTGGTCGCGGGCGGGGTCAACGTGTGCTTCACCAACCCCGGCACCTCCGAGATGCACTTCGTGGCTGCGCTCGACAAGGTGGAGGGCATCCGCTGCGTCCTCGGCCTCTTCGAGGGCGTGGTGACCGGCGCGGCCGACGGCTACTGGCGCATGGCCGACAAGCCGGCCGCGACGCTGCTCCACCTGGGCCCCGGCCTGGGCAACGGGCTCGCCAACCTCCACAACGCGCGCAAGGCCGCCTCGGGCATCGTCAACATCGTGGGCGAGCACGCGACCTATCACGTCAAGCACGACGCTCCGCTCACCTCCGACATCGAGGGCATCGCGCGCCCGGTGTCGGCGTGGGTGCGCACCTCGCCGAGCGCGCGCGCGGTCGCGGCCGACGGCGCGGCGGCCATCGTGGCTGCGCGCACCGCCCCGGGCCAGGTCGCCACCCTGATCCTGCCCGCCGACACCGCGTGGAACGACGCGGATGGCGTCGCGCCGGTGGCGCCGGTCCCCGCGCGCGCCGCAGTCGGCGCGGAGGCGATCGAGCGCTGCGCGAAGGCCTTGCGGTTGGGCGAGCCGGCCATGCTCATGCTGACCGGCCTCGCGGTGCGCGAGCGCGGCCTGGCCCTGGCCGGGCGCATCGCGACCGCCACCGGCGCGCGCGTCATCGCCCAGGGCTCCAACGCCCGGATCCAGCGCGGGGCCGGCCGCGTGCCCATCGAGCGGCTGCCCTACCCGGTCGATCAGGCGCTCGCGGTCCTGAAGGACGTCCGCCACCTGATCCTGGTGGGCGCCAAGGCGCCGGTGGCCTTCTTCGCCTACCCGGACAAGCCGAGCGTGCTCACGCCCGACGGCTGCCAGATCCACCCGCTCGCCTCGATCGCCGAGGACTCGATCGGCGCGCTGGAGGCGCTGGCCGACGCGGTCGGCGCGAAGAAGAACGGCGAGGTGGTCCAGCAGCCCGGTCGGCCGGCCCTCCCGACCGGCGCGCTCACCCCCGACACGCTGGCCGCCGCGCTCGGCGCTTTGCTCCCCGAGGGCGCGATCGTCTCCGACGAGTCGGTCACCAGCGGCCGCGGCTTCTTCAAGGCGACCGCGGGCGCCCCGCCGCACGACTGGATGAACAACATGGGCGGCTCCATCGGCCTCGGCCTGCCGCTCGCCACCGGCGCCGCCGTCGCCTGTCCCGACCGCAAGGTCGTGTGCCTCGAGGGCGACGGCAGCGGCATGTACACGCTGCAGGCCCTCTGGACCCAGGCGCGCGAGAGCCTCGACGTGACCACGGTGGTCTTCGCCAACCGCACCTACGCGATCCTGCGCCACGAGCTCTCCGGGGTCCGCGCCGGGACGCCCGGCCCCAAGGCCGCCGACATGCTCGACATCGGCCGCCCCGACCTCGACTGGGTGGCTCTCGCGCGCGGCATGGGGGTGCCCGCGAGCCGCGCCACCACCGCGGAGGAGTTCAACAAGCAGTTCGCGGCCGGCCTCGCGGCGCCCGGCCCCTACCTGGTGGAGGCGGTGCTATGAAGAAGGAGATCGTGCGCGTCGGCGTCGAGCGACCCAATCCGAACCTGTCGCTGGCCACCAAGTTCGGCAACCTGGTCTTCGTGGCCGGCCAGACCGGCCGGCACCCGGCCACCGGGGAAGTGGGCAAGGACGTCCGCGAGCAGACCCGCAACACCCTCGAGCGCATCAAGGTGATCCTGGCCGCCGCGGGCACCTCGCTCGACAACGTGCTGAGCGCGATGACGCACCTGACGCGCGTCCAGGACCTGGCCGCCTACAACGAGGAATACGCTAAGTACTTCCCGACCGACAAGCCGGCGCGCACCACCGTGACGGTGGCCTCGCTCAACTCGCCCGAGCTGCTGATCGAGATCACGGTCATCGCCTGCATCCCCGACTGATCCCCTAGGGCTCGCGGGCGAGCGTCCAGCCGAGCCCTGCGCGGCGGCCGACCAGCACCAGCACCGCCACCGCCACGAGCCCGCCGCCGCCCCCGAGCATGCAGGCGGCGCGCACGCCGAGGTGCTCCGCCATCGTCCCCACCAGCAGCGAGCCGAACGGGGTCATCCCGGCATTGGCCAGCGCGTAGAGTCCCATCACCCGCCCGCGGAGCGCGTCCGGGGTGGTGAGCTGGAGCGTGGTGTTGCAACCGGTCGAGAAGAGGATCTGACAGAAGCCGAGCGCAACCAGCAGGACCGCGGCGCTCGCGAAGTGATCCACCAGCCCGAGCGACGCGGTCCCCGCGCTCAGCACGGTCGCGGAGACGGCCAGGAACCGGAGCGAGGGCCGGCCCCGCCGCAGCAGGGTCAGCCCGATCCCCGCCAGCACCGCGCCCGCGCCGAGCGACGACATGAGCAGGCCGAACCCGTGCGCCCCCTCGCCGAGCACGTCCTTGGCGATCAGCGGCACCACCACGTTGAAGTTGAGCACGAGGATGCTGACCGCGACGATCAGGGTCAGGGTGAACGCGACCGGCGGCGTTCGCGCCGCGTAGGCCAGCGCGCCCGACACCCCGGCCCGGATGCCGAGCTGCCCGGCCGGATCGGGGTCGCCGGGAGTCCGGGTCGCGAGCAGCGCGGCCAGCACCGCGACGAAGCTCAGGCCGTTCAGGAGAAAGGCGAAGGCGACCCCGAACCGGGCGATGAGCAGGCCGGCCACCGCGGGCCCGACGATGCGCGCGCCGTTGAAGACCAGCGAGTTGAGCGCGACCGCGTTTGCCAGATCGGGGCGGCCCACGAGGTCCGTGATGTAGGACTGGCGGGCCGGGATGTCGATGGCGCGGCCGAGGCCGTAGATCGCGGCCAGGACCGCCACGTGCCAGTAGCGCACCTGCCCGCTCCAGACCAGGGCGGCCAGCACGAAGGCCTGGCCCATCATCGCGGCCTGGGTCAGCAGGATGATGCGCCGCTTGGGGAAGCGATCGCTGAGCGCGCCGCCCACCGGCGAGAAGAGCAGGATCGGGGTGAACTGGAGCGCGGTCACCAGCCCCAGATGGAACGGCGACCCGGTCAGCTCGAGCACGAGCCACGCCTGTCCCACGCTCTGCATCCACGTGCCGATCAGCGAGACGAGCTGGCCGCTCCAGAAGAGCCGGAAGTCGCGGTGGCGCAGCGCGGCCAGGCGCGCCGGGCTCGGACCCGCGGGAGGCGTCACGCGCGCCGCCGGCTCAGCCCGCGGCGGCGGCGCGGGCCGCGGCCAGGCGCGCCGCGCGCTCGTGCAGCGACGGCGAGCCGAGCCGCTCGGCCCAGGCCGCGAAGCTCGCGCGTGGCCCCGTCCACCGGAGTGAGTCGACGTCGACGCCGATCGGCGCGTCGGCGCGCAGGGTGGCGAGCGTGCGGAAGAGCCGGGCGCGCTCGCGCTGCTCGGCGAGGGTCGCGGCCAGGCGCGCGGCGCCACGCACCGGTACGTCCCACGCGGCGGCCTGCTCCGGGATGGACTCGAGGTGGCTATAGCGCGCCAGCACCGCCGCGGCGGACGCCGCGCCCCAGCCGGGCAGGCCGGGAAAGCCGTCCGCACTGTCGCCCACCAGCGCGAGCCAGTCGGGGATCGAGGCGGGCGGCACCCCGAACTTCTTCACCACCCCGACCTCGTCGCGGATCTCGCGTCGGCGGCGATCGAGCTGCACGACCCGGTCGCCGCGGACGCACTGGGCCAGGTCCTTGTCCGGCGTGCACACGATCACCTGCGTCACCCGCGCGTCGGCCGCCGCCATCGCCGCCGCCGCGCCGAGGGCATCGTCGGCCTCGAACTCGACCATGGCCCAGACGACCACTCCGAGCGCGGCCAGCGCCTCCTCCAGCGGCTCGAACTGGGCGTAGAGCAGCGGGTCGATGCCCTCGCCGGTCTTGTACCCGGGCCAGAGCGCGTTGCGGAACGACTCGATGACGTGGTCGGTGGCCACCCCCACGTGAGTCGCCCCCTCTTCCAGCATCCCCAGGATCGAGCCGACGACGCCGCGCACCGCGCGCAGCTCCGGCGGCGCGCTCCGGTCAAACGCGGCGGCGGGCGAGAGGAAGTAGCGGAACAGCTCGTAGGTCCCGTCGACCAGGTGGACGATCACGGCGAGAACGATACGCCACGGCGGCCACCGGACGCGGTAGAATCGGCCTCGCCATGAAGATCCGCATCGGGGTGGGGGCCGGGGGCGCGTCCGCCAGCGCGGAGGCGCTGGGCGAGCTGGTGGGAAGTCTCGACGGGCTCGGCTTCGATTCCCTCTGGCTCTCCGAGGTGCTGACCGGTCCGGTGCTCGATCCGATGGTGGGCCTCGCCTGGGCCGCCGCGAGCAACCCGCGGCTCAAGATCGGAACCACCGCCCTGCTCCCGGGGCGCAACGTGCTGCGGCTCGCCAAGCAGCTCGCGAGCCTCGACCGGCTGTCGGGCGGGCGCCTGCTCGTCACCCTGGTGCCCGGCCTCACCTATCCCCCGGAGCGCGAGGCCATCGGGGTCGAGCCCAGGCAGCGCGGCGCCGTCATCGACGACGCGCTCCCGCTGCTGCGGCGGCTCTGGGCCGGCGAGACGGTGAGCCACGATGGCCCCGCCGGGCATTTCCACGACGTCCGCCTGTCGCCCCTGCCCGTGCAGCGGCCGCTCGAGGTGTGGCTCGGCGGCAACGTGCCCGCCGCGCTCGAGCGATGCGGCCGGCTCTCGGACGGCTGGCTGCCGTCGCTCTGCACGCCGGAGGAGGCCGCGGCGGGGCGCACCGTGATCGAGGAGGCCGCGGCGCGGGCCGGGCGCGCGATCAGCCCGGAGCACTTCGGCATGAGCGTGGGCTACGCGAGCGCGCCGATCGATCCGGACACCGCGCGCACGATGGCGGCCCGCCGGCCTCGCTCGCTCGAGCTGACCCCGGTGGGCTACCCCGCGCTGCGGAAGACGCTGGAGCAGTTCATCGCGGTCGGCTTCTCGAAGTTCGTCGTGCGGCCGGTGGCCGCGCCCCGCTCGTGGCGCGCGGAGCTCGAGGCGCTCGCCGCCGCGGTGGGCGATCTGCAGACCTGATGATCCGCGCGGTCGACGTCACGGCCGAGCTGGCCGGGCTCACGACGCTGCGTGGGCGCCGCGCGAGCACCCCGGCCGACCAGGTGAAGGCCGCCTTCACGGTGCTGGCGCCCTTTCGCGACGGGAGCGTCTTCGCGGGGCGCTTCTCCGGGGAGACCGCCTGGGAGCGGCATACCAAGGGCGACGAGCTGGTGCAGATCCTCGACGGCGCCGCGACCCTCACGGTCATGACCGCGGACGGGCCGCAGGCCGTCGCGCTCTCCGCCGGCATGTTGATCGTGGTGCCGCAGGGGCACTGGCACCGGTTCCAGGCGCCCGACGGCGTGACGGTCCTGAGCGCCACACCCCAGCCCACCGAGCACACCGCCGCCGCGGATCCGCGAGACGCGGGCTAGCTCGGCCGGGCCGCGCGCCGGACCAGGGCCGCGAGCGACCAGACGAAGGCGAGCGCCCCGGCCGCCGCGAGCAGCGGGGCGACCGTCGAGGTCAGCGCGGTCGCCACGCCGGTCGCCAGCGCCATGGCCAGCATCGCGGCCGCGAGGGCCCCGGCGCCGAGCCCGATGAAGCGCCCGAGCGTCGCGCCGACGACCCGACCGTGGAGGCTCGCTCCGCGAGCGCGGGCGGACAGGTCGACCGCTCCCAGCAGGAGGAGCAGCGCGAGCCCGAAGCCGAGCGCGGCTCCCACGTCGACGGGTCGTCGCTCGATGCCGAGCGCCGCCGCGTAGCCGAGCAGGAACACGACCGCGGCGGCCGTGGCGGCCCACCGCCAGGTCGCCGCGATCGCCACCGCCGACAGGCCGACCGCGAGCACGCCCACCCCGATCACCGGCGGCGCCGGCGTGGTCAGCCGGAGGAGCAGGAAGAGCGCGCCGGCCGACGCGGCGGCGAGGAGCCGCGTCATCCCGCGCTCGCGAGACGGACACGCCGCCTCGGCACCGACACGAGGGCGGCCTCGAGCGGCGCCGGCGGGCACCACTCGAGCACCGGCAGGCCGTGGCGGCGCAGCTCGGTGAGATCCGCCCGGCGCTCGAGGGCCCAGAGCCGTCCGGCCAGGTCGGCGGCGGGCGACGGAGGCATCGCGGCGCGCGTGACCGCCACCGGGGAGACGACCAGCACGACCAGGTCGAAGCCCCGCGCGGCGAGGTCGAGCACCGCCTTCGCGAAGCGCCGGTCGAGCAGCGGCGTGATCGCGAGCACCAGGGCCTGGGGCGACAGCACCCGCGCCGGGACGCGCTGCAGATCCTTGGCCACGTAGGTGAACACCACGTCGGCTCGCACGAGGCCGTCGGCCAGGCGCTCGTACTGGACCGGTCCCGACCCGGGCCTCACCCAGCTCAGCACCCCGCCGTAGGTGATGAGCCCGACGCGGTCCTTCCGGGCGAGATAGGCGGTGGCCAGCGAGGCCGCCGCGCGCACGCCCTGGTCGAGCGTGGTCTCGGGCGGCGCGCCCACCTCGGCGAGCGTGTCGAGCATGAGGACCACGTCCGCGTTGCGCTCGCGATGCCGCTGGGTGACGTAGAGCTGGCCCAGGCGCAGCGACGCCCGCCAGTTGACCTGCTTGATCCGGTCGCCGGGCGCGAACTGGCGCACGTCGCCCGGCTCGATGCCTTCCCCGAGCGCGGAGGAGACGTAGTCACCGACCGACGGCTGGGTGTGGAACGGCCGCGGCAGGCTGCGGAGCGGGACGATCCGCGGATAGACCCGCACCACCATCGGGTCGACGTGGCGATACTCCCAGGTGCGCAGGCCGAGCCGATCGCGGACCCGGACCGTGACCGCCCCGAGGTCGTGCACCCCGCGCCGCGGGAAGCGCACGTCGTAGCACCACTCGACCGCGTCGCCGGCGCGAAGGGTCATCAGCGCGCGGGGGCGGCCCGACCCGAGCACGGCGCCGGGCGGCAGCGGACCGAGCAGCTCGACGAGCGCGACGGGCGTGCGCGCCCCGACCGTCACGGTCACGGTCAGCGCGTCGCCCTCGAAGAGGCGATCGCTCGAGATCCGGTGCGCGATCGAGCAGGCCGGCCGCGAGCCCCGGCGGCCGAGCGCGACGAGCACCAGCGCGCCCGGCAGCGCGACGAGGAAGAGCTCGGGCCGCGCGAGCAGGACCGCGAGCGAGACCGCCCACCCGGCGACCGCCAGGATCGAGAGCGCGAGCGGGGTGACCTGGCCCGTCACCGGGCCTCCGGCCCCGGCGCCGGCACCTGCTCCAGCAGGCTCTCCACGACCTGGGTCGCGGAGATGCGGGCGGCCCACAGCTCGGGCTTGAGGATCAGCCGGTGGGCGAGGGCGGGCACCGCCATGGCCTTCACGTCGTCCGGCAGCACGAAGTCGCGACGCGCGAGCGCCGCGGTGGCGCGGGCCAGCTTGAGCAGCGCCAGCGTGCCGCGCGGGGAGGCGCCGAGGGCCACGCGCGGATCGGAGCGGGTGGCCTGCACGAGGTCCACGATGTAGCGCTCGGTGACCGCCGCCACGTGCACCTCCTCGAGACAGCCCTGCATGGCGCCGAGCTCCGCGCGCGAGATCACCGGGGCGATGCTGACCGCATCCTCCCGGCGTCGCCGCCGCCGGGCCAGGATCTCGACCTCGTCGTCGCGGTCCGGGTAGCCCACGCGAAGGCGCATCAGGAAGCGGTCGAGCTGGGCCTCCGGCAGCGGATAGGTTCCCTCCAGCTCGATCGGGTTCTGGGTGGCGATCACCAGGAACGGCGCCTCGAGCGGGAAGCGCTCGCCCTCGACGGTGACCTGGGACTCCTGCATCGCCTCGAGGAGCGCGCTCTGCGTCTTGGGCGTGGCCCGGTTGATCTCGTCGGCCAGGAGCAGGTTGGTGAAGACGGGACCGCGCCGGAACTCGAAGCGCCCCTCCCGCTGGTCGTAGAGGAAGCTTCCCGTGATGTCGCTGGGCAGGAGGTCGGGCGTGAACTGGATCCGCTTGAACCCGAGATCGAGGCTCTGGGAGACGAGCCGGGCGATGAGCGTCTTGGCGAGTCCGGGGTAGTCCTCGATCAGGATGTGCCCGTTGGCGAGGATCCCGGCCAGGATCTGCCGGAGCACGTCGACCTTGCCCACGATCACCTGGCCGAGCGCGGCGAGCACGTCCTGCCCGCGGTCGGCCACCGTCTCGAGCTTCACGGGCGCCCCTCGATCCGGGTGACGAGACGCTCGATGGCCGCGAGCGAGGGCCCGCGCCGGATCGGCCCGCGCGGTTCCGCCGGGCGCGGGAGATCCGGCCCCGCCAGCGCGGAGAGCCGCGGCCAGAGAACCACGTCGAAGTAGCGCCGCCTGCGGGTGCTCGCGACCAGGTCGTCGCGCAGCCGGAGGAAGCGCGGATCGAGGGTCAGCTCGGGCGCCGGCTCCGGCGGGGCCTCGAAGGGAGAGAGCCCGGGCGCCGCGACGGCGTCTCGCGCCCAGGCTCGCGCGCGGGCGCAGCCGATCGCGACGGCCGCCGCGCACGCGAGGCGCGCGGCCGCCGGCCGCCACGCGGGCGAGATCGTGAGGTAGGCGGGCAGCGCCGCGAGGGCGAGCAGGCTGAGCCCGACGATACGCGCGAGGAGACGGGGTCCCGGGTGTCTAGCCCGCGCCGGCATCGTCCTCGCTCGTCGCCGTCGCGCTCCGGATCTCGTGCAGGGCGTCGACCGCGCGATCCCGCTCGGGCGGGCCGAGCGGGTGATGGCTGAATCGCGCCAGCTCGAAGAGGCCGGTGAGGGTCGGCACCGCCGCGCGCGGAAGCGAGAGGCGGGCGAGGACCTCCCGCATGAACTCGGTCGGGGTGAGCCAGGGCCTGCGCTCGAGCCCGGAGTCGGCCGCCACGCGCTCGAACCGCGCGTAGCAGCGGACGATGGCGCGACGCGGATCGCCCTCGGCGCGCAGATCGTCCAGGCTCTCCTCCACCGCGGTCTGGAGCGGCGCCCCTGGCATCGCGGGGTCGGCGTCCTCGCGGTCGGGGGCCAGGCGATCGCCGAGCGCGCTCCAGAGGGCGAGACCGAGCGCGCCGAGGCCGGCCATCACCGCGAGGCTCCCGAAGACCCAGTTGAGGAGCGCGGGCGCGGTCAGGGCCTCCATGTCCGGCAGCCCCAGTCCGCTCGCCAATCCACCCGTCCCCACGAAGAGCCCACCCTCGAGCACCGCGCGGCGCCACAGGTACGCGAGGACCGCCACGTTGACCAGGGAGAGGAGCAGCGTGACCCGGCGCAGCCACGGCGGGACCGGGGTCGGCTCCTCCACCGGCGCCCCGTCGTCCTCCCGGTTACGCTTCGACAGCGCGCGACGCACGAGATCGCCGAGGAATACTACGAGGGCCAGGCCGAACAGGGCCAGGATCGCGGCCGTCACCGGCCCGGGCAGCCGGATGGCGCCGGTCACGTGATCGCCCTCGGGGACCGACCCGGCCATCCGCAGGACGGCGGCCAGGGCGATCACGAAGCCGGTGCCGAGACCGGCCCAGGCGAGTAGAGGCGACACGGGCGCCACCATGCCGGTTCGCGCGACGCTGCGCAAGGTCTTTTTGCCAGTAATATCGGGCATTCTCGGGCAACGGGTTTTCGGGATCGCGTGTCGATCCCGAGTCGGACCATTCGACCATAGTGCGAAAGGAGCACACGCGCATGATCTGGAAGATCCTCATCGCACTCGTCGTGATCGTCGTCGGACTCGTGGGGGTGATCACGCTGCAGCCCGCCCGGTACCGCGTCTCGCGGTCGACCACCATCGCCGCGCCCGCCCCGGTGGTCTTCGCGCAGGTGAACGATTTCCACAAGTGGAGCGCGTGGTCGCCGTGGGAGAAGATCGACCCCGCGATGAAGCGGACCTACGAGGGCCCGCCCGCGGGAGTGGGGGCGAGCTACGCGTGGGTGGGCACCCGCGAGGTAGGCGAGGGACGGATGACGATCGTGGAGAGTCGCCCGGGCGACCTGATCCACGCCAAGCTCGAGTTCGTGAAGCCCTTCGCGGGCACCAGCGTCGCGGAATTCACTTTCAAACCCGACGGCGAGCGGACCCTGGTGACGTGGAGCATGACCGGCGACAAGAATTTCATCGCCAAGGCGATCCACCTCGTTATGAGCATGGACCGGATGATCGGCGACCAGTTCGACAAGGGCCTCGCCGCGATGAAGACGGTAGCGGAAGCGGCGCCCCGGTCCTAGGAATCCGGCCGCCGACGGCTGGCTACCGGTGCGAGAGCTTCACCGCCACGCGGCGGCAGAGCGCCTCGTCGGGAGTGGAGACGGTCGCGGATATGGTCGCCCGGATGGAACAGCTCCGGGACGTCGTGCAGTAGGCCCCGGCTCAAGCGCCCGGGTTCAACCGCGGATCGCTCACCAGCGTCCAGTCGTCCACCCCGTCGATGCTGGGCACCGCCGCGGTGGTCGTGGTCTGCGTCCGTCCCTTGCTGGGCGAGAACCAGACGAACTCCTTCGAGGCCGGGCCACCCGCCCCGGCCGCCTCGATCTCGGGCCCGCTCGCCCCGCTCTCGCGGCGCTCCACCTTGCGCGCCCGCTTGGCTTCCTGCTTGGCCTTGCGCTGGTCTTCCTTGCGGCGGCGATCGCCGCGGTACATCCCCGGTCTTTTTTGAGCCATTCCGCTCCTTTCTCGCGCTCCCTACTTTACATGACGGGCCGGACCACCCAGAGTATTGCACAGGCGGGAGCCGCTCCGCGTGTCCGCGTTCCCGATCCGCCCCGCCCGGCTATTGGACATTGGTCCAATAGGCCCGCCGCGCGCGCGCTGTTAATGTGAAAGCGTCTCGCACAAGGAGGAGATCTCGCATGCTACCGCCACTTCCGAAGGAAGGTCCACGTCGAGTGTGTGACGGATGCGGCAAGGCCAACTTCCTGCCCTACTCCATCCGGACCGGAGCGCCGGTCAGCGCGACAGAGCGCCGCTATTGCTCGCTCAGTTGCGCCCAGCTCCACTTCCCTAGCTTCAAGGGTGGGAGCTCGGGGCGATGAGGAGGCCGCGCGTGGCCCGCGCGGCCTCAGGGGGTCGGCCGCGCGCGCTCACTCCGGCTCGGCAGATCCAGGCGCCCCAGCTGCCGGATCGCGGCGCCCATGCTCGCCAGCAGCACGCTCTCGACGTCGCCGACGGCGGGAGGCGGCTCCCACTCCAGGCTGGCGGTCCGTCGTTGGCCGTTGACGTTGATCCGCAGGAGCAGGCGCCCGCCCAGCCGCATGAGCCCCTCCAGGATCCCGTCCTCGGGCACCGCGGATGCGTCGCCCGGCCCGAGTGATTCCACCCACCGGCCCGGCCAGACCGTCTCTCCCGTTCGATGCGTGAGATCGCCCAGTCTCATTTTATTGTTCTTATTCAACTTATATCACGGTAGAGGCCTCGGTGCCACTGCGCGATCCCCGGTTCGCCGCTCCCTCGTCCCCATTCACGCCGGGGACCCAGGAGCCCATCCGGGCCGACCTCTTCAGCCCCGAACGACTCGAGGAGCACGCGGAATCGATCGCGCTCGATCGGGTCCTGGCCCGGGGAAAGGCCGGCCGCCGCCTCTCGCCCCGAGTCCGAGACAGCGGACGTGTTCTGCTCCAGTGCTATCGAGAGATCGCGGCGGTGATCCGCGACGAAGGGGCGACGACTCCGGCCGCGGAGTGGTTCGTCGACAACTTCCACGTGGTGGACGCGGTGGTGCGGCAGGTCCGGGAGGACTTGCCTCCGGGGTTCTACCGCCAGCTGCCCAAGCTCGCGGAGGGCCCGCTGCAAGGGTATCCCCGCGTGCTCGGACTGGCCTGGGCCTTCGTCGCGCACACCGACAGCCGCCTCGAGCCCGAGACCCTCCAGCGCTTCGTCCGCGGATTTCAGCGGGCCCAGCCCCTGACCGTCGGCGAGCTGTGGGCCGTCCCGATCGCCCTCCGCATCGTGCTCGTGGAGAACCTGCGTCGGCTGGCCGAGCGCATCGTCACCGGACGCGCGGCCCGCCAGGCCGCCGACGCCCTCGCGAACGATCTCCTCGGCCTGGGTGGCCGCCCCCGTCGACCGCTCGCGTTCCAGGGGCTCGACGCCGCTTCCCGGTCCACCGCCTTCACGGTCGAGCTGGTGCAGCGCCTGCGTGATCAAGATCCGCAGTCGACTCCCGCGCTGCGGTGGCTCGACGAGCAGATCTCCACCCGCGGACAATCGCCGGACGAGCTCGTCCAGACCGAGCACCAGAACCAGGCCGCGATGAACGTGACGGTCCGCAACGTGATCACCAGCATGCGAATGATGTCGACCCTCGACTGGGCCGACTTCTTCGAGAGCGTCAGCCTCGTCGACGTCACCCTGCGGGCCGGCACGTCCTTCGGAGCCATGGACTTCGCGACCCGCGACCAGTACCGTCACGCGATCGAGGATCTCGCCCGGTCCTCGGCCCGCTCCGAGCTCGAGGTCACCCGCCTGGCGATGGCCGCCGCGAAGCGAGCCGCCTCCGCCGCGCAGCGGGCCGGCGCCCCGGTCGGGGGTCGCGCCGAGGATCCAGGCTACTACCTGATCTCGGACGGTCGACCGGTGCTCGAGAAGGAGATCGGCTACCACATTCCGATCCGGCGCTGGCTGCTGCGCGCCTTCCTGACCAGCGCGACCCCCCGCTACCTCGCCACCATCGCGGTGGTGACCGGCTTGCTCCTCGCGCTTCCCCTCCTCGCCGCGCACGCCTCCGGCACGCCGGTCGCCGGGCTGGCCCTGCTCGCCCTGCTCGCGCTCATCCCGGCCTCCGACCTCGCGGTCGCGCTCGTCAATCGCGGGGTCATGGCGGTGCTCGGGCCGATGTCACTGCCCCCCCTCGAGCTGCGGGACGGCGTTCCCCCGGCCCTGCGGACCCTCGTGGTGGTGCCGACCCTGCTCACGAGCCAGGCCGAGATCGCAGAGCAGGTCAGTCGTCTCGAGATCCACTTTCTCGCCAACCCGGACGGGGATCTTCACTTCGCCCTCCTCTCGGACTGGATCGACGCGCCCACCGAGACGACGCCGGAGGACGATCGGCTCCTCGCCGCGGCCCGTGACGGCATCTCCCGCCTCAATGCCCGCAACGGGCCCGCGCCCGCCGCGGGGCCGCGCTTCCTCCTGCTCCATCGCAAGCGGCTCTGGAACGCGGGCGAGGGCACGTGGATGGGATGGGAGCGCAAGCGCGGGAAGCTCGACGAGCTGAACCACCTCCTCGCGGGCGCGAGTGACACCACGTTCACCGCGCCCCCCGGGCGCCGACCCGAGGTCCCCGCGGGAGTCCGCTACGTGATCACCCTCGACGCCGACACCCGGCTGCCGCGCGGGGCCGCCACCCGGCTCGTCGGCACCATGGCCCACCCGCTGAACCGGCCGGTCTTCGATGCCCGATCGGGTCGCGTCGTCGACGGCTACGCCGTGCTCCAGCCCCGGGTCACCCCCACGATCCCCACCGAGCGCGGCACATCCTTCTTCCAGCGGATCTTCGCCGGACCCGGTGGGATCGACCCGTACGCCTCCGCGACCTCCGACGTCTACCAGGATCTCCTCGGCGAAGGCTCGTACACCGGGAAGGGCATCTACGACGTCGCGGCCTTCACCGCGGCCCTCGAGGGCCGGGTCCCCGAGAACTCCCTCCTGAGCCACGATCTCTTCGAAGGCATCTTCGCCCGGGCGGGCCTCGTCACCGACATCGAGCTCTTCGAGGAGTTTCCGACCGACTACGAGGTTGCGGCGGGCCGCCAGTACCGCTGGGCGCGCGGGGACTGGCAGCTCCTCCCATGGATCATCAAGGGAGACGTGGTGGGCGGCGAGCGCGCCGGGAGCCTCCCGCTCATCGGCGCGTGGAAGATCGTCGACAACCTTCGCCGGACGTCGTCGCCCCCCGCGGCCTGGCTGGCCCTCGTGGCGGCGTGGACGCTCCCGGGCAGCTCGGCCCTCGTGTGGACCGCGTTCGTCCTGGCCACCCTCGGACTTCCCGCCCTCCTGCCCGCGCTCGCCGAGATCGTCCCCAGACGATCGGGGGTCTCGAAGCGGACTCACGTCCGCAGCGTGGGGCGGAGCTTCGCCCTCGCCTCGTCCCAGATCGCGCTCGGCATCACCTTCCTCGCCCACCAGGCGTGGCTCATGACCGACGCGATCACGCGGACCCTCGTCCGTCTCTACCTGACCCGTCGGCGCCTCCTCGAGTGGACGACCGCGGCCCAGACCAAGTCGGAGCTGTCCCGCGCCATGACCGGGGTCTACCGTCGCATGCGCGCCCCTCTGATCCTCGCCGTCTCCGGCGGGGCCCTCGTCGCCCTCCTGCGCCCGGAGCACACCGTGATCGCGGCGCCGTTCGTCCTGGCGTGGGCGCTCTCACCGATGGTCGCCCGCTGGATGAGCCGCCCGCCAAGCCCGTCGACGACGCGGATCCTCTCCTCCTCGGATCGCCAGGCCCTCCGCTCGACGGCCCGCCGGACCTGGCGCTTCTTCGAAACCTTCGTCGGGGCGGACGACGCCTTCCTCCCGCCCGACAACTTCCAGGAGGATCCGAAGCCCACCGTCGCCCATCGCACGTCGCCCACCAACATCGGGCTCTACCTGCTCTCCGTCATCGCCGCGCGCGACTTCGGCTGGCTCGGCATCCTCGAGACCCTCGACCGCCTGGAGGCCACCCTGGCCACGCTGCTCCGCCTCCAGCGCTTCCGGGGCCACTTCTACAACTGGTACGACACCGGCGGCCTCCAGCCGCTGGAGCCCCGCTACGTGTCCACTGTCGACAGCGGAAACCTCGCCGCCCATCTGCTCACCCTCGGCAATGCCTGCCGCGCCGCGGTCCACGCTCCGGTGCTGGATCCCGGCCGGTTCGGCGGGCTCCGGGACGCGGTGCTCCTCGTCGAGGAAGCCGCGAGCGTGCTCGCGGATGACCGGCGCACCCAGACCGTGCCCCGCCGCGATCTCGCCGAGACCTGCGCGGTCCTGACCGCGGCCCTCCATGAGTCGCCGACGGACCCGGCCGAATGGGCCGCTCGCGTCCGTCATCTCACCCTCCACGCCGACACTCTCGTGGACATGTCGCGCGCGCTGACCGCCGAGCGCGGGGATCCCGTCGATTCCGACGTGCAGGTCTGGGCCCAGGCCGCGCGTACCACCATCGCCGGTCACGAGCGTGACCTGCAAACGCTCCTGCCGTGGGCGACCGTCGAGGCCTCCCCGGCCGATCCGTCGGCGCTCGCCGCCCTCCGGTCCTCGTCGCCCACTCCGGGCGACCTCCCCGACCGTTGCCGGGTCGCGATCGCCGAGGTCAGAACCCTTCGCGAGACGACCAGGCGCGAGGGTCCGGAGGGTGGAGAGGCGATCCGGCGCCTCGACGAGGCGATCGACAGCCTGGAGCGCTCCGCGGCGGCCGCCGACACCCTCGTCCGTCGCCTCCTGGTGATCGCCCACACCACCCAGGAGCTGGCCGACGCGATGCAGTTCGGTTTCCTCTTCGACCCGTCTCGCAAGATCTTCTCCATTGGCTACCGCGTCACCGACGGTACCCTCGACGCGAGCGCGTACGATCTGCTCGCCTCCGAAGCCCGGCTCGCCAGCTTCATCGCCATCGCCAAGGGCGACGTGCCGGTCTCGCACTGGTTCCACCTCGGCCGGCCGATGACCCCGGTCGGTGTCGGCTCGGCCCTCGTGTCGTGGTCCGGCTCGATGTTCGAGTACCTGATGCCGGCGCTCGTCATGCACTCCCCCTCGGGCAGCCTGCTCGAGGAGACCTACCGTCTCGTGGTCCGCCGCCACATGACGTACGGCGCGGAACACGACGTGCCCTGGGGCATCTCCGAGTCGGCCTACAACGTGCGCGACCTGGATCTCACCTACCAGTACTCGAACTTCGGCGTCCCGGGGCTCGGCCTCGAGCGCGGGCTCGGGGAGGATATGGTGGTCGCGCCCTACGCGACCGCCCTCGCCGCGATGGTCGACCCGGGGGCCGCGACCCGGAACCTCGCCGCGCTCGTGGCGGCGGGAGCCCGCGGGCCGTTCGGCTTCTACGAGGCGCTCGACTACACGCGGTCCCGGCTCCCGGAAGGGACCTCGGTGGCCACCGTGCAAGCCTACATGGCGCACCACCAGGGCATGACCGTCGTCGCCCTCGCGAACGTGCTCCACGACGGGGTGATGCGGGCGCGGTTCCACGCGGAGCCGATCGTCCAGGCGACCGACCTGCTCCTGCAAGAGCGGGCGCCGCGGGACGTCGCGGTCGCACGCCCTCGGGTCGAGGATATGCACGCGGCGGCCCACGTCCGCGATTTCGTCGAGCCGGCCTTCCGGCAATTCACGAGCCCCCACGGCCCCGCTCCCCGGACCCACCTCCTGTCGAACGGGCGGTACGCGGTGATGCTGACCACCGCGGGATCCGGCTACAGCCGCTGCGGTGCTCTCGGGATCACTCGCTGGCGGGAGGACGTCACGCGCGACAACTGGGGGAGTTACATCTTCCTGCGCGACGTCCACAGCGGCGCGGTGTGGTCGGCCGGTTACCAGCCCACCGGGGCCGAGCCGGACACCTATCGGGTGACCTTCTCCGAGGACCGGGCGGAGTTCCATCGTCGCGACGGCACGATCACCACCACGCTCGAGGTGCTCGTCTCGCCCGAGGACGATGCCGAGATCCGGCGCGTCTCGGTCACGAATCTGGGACCGCAGCTGCGCGAGATCGAGGTGACGTCCTACGCCGAGCTGGTGCTGGCTTCCCCCGCCGCGGACGCCGCCCACCCGGTCTTCTCCAATCTCTTCGTCCAGACCGAATCCCTCGCCGACCTCGGCGCCCTGCTGGCCACCCGCCGCACCCGCTCCGAGTCCGAGGCGTCCGTCTGGGCGGCCCATACCGTGGCCATCGAGGGACAGGCCGGCGGGGGCGCCCAATACGAGACCGACCGGGGGCGCTTCCTCGGACGGGGCCGGACGATCCGCACGCCGATGGCGGTCATCGACGGACGGCCCCTGTCGAACACCGCGGGCTCGGTGCTCGATCCGATCTTCAGCCTGAGGCGCCGGATCCGGCTCGCGTCGGGAGAGAGCGCCCGCGTCATCTTCTCCACCCTCGTCGCCTCGTCGCGCGACGCCGCGGTGGCGCTCGCCGACAAGTATCGCGATCCGGCGACGTTCGAGCGCACGGTGACCCTGGCCTGGACGCAGGCGCAGGTCCAGTGCCACCACCTCGGCATCGACGCGGACGAGGCCCATCTCTTCCAGAACCTGGCGAGTCGCGTGCTCTACTCCGACCCGGCGCTGCGCCCATCGGCGGACGTGCTGAGCCGGGCCACGTCGGGGCCGGCCGCCCTGTGGGCCCAGCAGATCTCCGGCGAGCTCCCGATCGTCCTGGTCCGGATCGACGAGCCCGAGGACCGGGCGATCGTCCGCCAGCTCCTCCGCGCGCACGAATACTGGCGCGTGAAAGGCCTGGCCATCGATCTCGTCATCGTGAACGAGAAGGCACACTCCTATACGCAGGAGCTCCAGGCCTCCCTGGAGGCGCTGCTGCGGACGAGCCAGTCGGCGCGGCGAGACGAGCGGGTGGACGCGCGCGGCAATGTCTTCATCCTGCGGAAGGATCTGCTGACGCCGAACGACCACGCCGCGCTGCAAATGGCGGCCCGGGCGGTCCTCCTGAGTCGGCAGGGCACCCTCGCCGAGCAGCTCGCGCGGGCCGAGCCCGCTCCGGACCCGGCCGCTCCGCGGAGGCGCCCACTCCGGCCGGAAGCGCCCGGGAATGTCCCGTCTCCGCGACAGGAATCCGAGTTCTTCAACGGCCTCGGCGGCTTCGTCGACGACGGCCGCGAATACGTCACCGTCCTCGGAGAAGGGCAATGGACCCCGGCGCCCTGGGTCAACGTCGTCGCCAATCCGGCGTTCGGATTCCAGGTCTCCGAGTCGGGCGCCGGCTACACCTGGTCGCTCAACAGCCGGGAGAACCAGCTGACTCCGTGGTCCAACGATCCGGTCGGCGATTCCCCCGGTGAGACGATCTACATCCGGGACGAAGAGACGGGCGAGCTGTGGACTCCGACCCTGCTCCCCATCCGCGAAGATGCCTCGGCCTATGTCGCCCGGCATGGGCAGGGTTATACCTCCTTCGAGCACACCTCTCACGGCATCGGGGCGCGTCTGCTGCAGTTCGTGCCCCGCGAAGACCCGATCAAGATCTCCCGGCTGACCCTCGAGAATCTCTCCGGTCGGTCGCGCCGGCTGTCGGTGACCGCGTACGTGGAGTGGGTGCTGGGCGCCCTCCGTAGCACGACCGCGCCGTTCGTGGCCACCGAGATCGACCCTCGGACCGGCGCGCTGTTCGCCCGCAACGCGTGGAGCCCGGAGTTCGGGGAACGAGTCGCCTTCGCCGATCTCGGAGGTCGCCAGACCGGGTGGACCGGCGATCGAGCCGAGGTCCTCGGCCGCAACGGGACCCTGGACCATCCCGCCCTGCTGGAGCGTGGAGGTCGGCCGTCGGGTCGCGTCGGCGCGGGTCTCGATCCCTGCGCCGCCCTTCAGACCGTGATCGATCTGCCGCCCGGAGGTCGTGAGGAGGTCGTGTTCTTCCTCGGCCAGGGCTCCTCGCCGGCCGAGGCCCGCACCCTCGTCGAGCGGTATCGCGCCGACGACCTCGACGCCACGTTGGAGGCGGTTCGGACCCAGTGGGACGACACCCTCGGCGCGGTCCAGGTCAAGACCCCGGATCGCTCCATGGACCTCATGCTGAACCGCTGGCTCCTCTATCAGACGCTCGGCTGCCGGGTGTGGGCGCGATCCGCCTTCTACCAGGCGGGGGGCGCCTACGGTTTTCGCGACCAGCTCCAGGACGTGATGGCCTTGGCCGTCGCGAAGCGCGAGGTCGCGCGCGAGCATCTCCTCCGGGCCGCAGGCCATCAGTTCGTCGAGGGCGACGTCCAGCACTGGTGGCATCCTCCCTCCGGTCGAGGCGTGCGCACCCGGATCTCGGATGACGCGGCCTGGCTGCCCTACGCGGTCACGCACCACCTCGAGGCCACCGGCGACGCGACCCTCCTGGACGAGATCGTGCCCTTCCTCGCGGGCCCCCCGATCCCTCCCGGACAGGACGACGCCTACTTCCAGCCCACCGTCTCCGCCGAGCGGGCCACCCTCTTCGAGCACTGCGCCCGGGCACTCGACCGCAGCCTCGCGGTCGGCCCTCACGGCCTCCCCCTGATCGGCTCCGGGGACTGGAACGACGGGATGAACCGGGTGGGCCACGAAGGGCGGGGGGAGAGTGTCTGGCTCGGCTGGTTCCTGCACACGACGCTCTGGGAGTTCGCGCGGCTCGCCGACGCCCGCGGGGAGCGTGGGCGCGCCGACGCCTGGCGCACGCACGTGCACGCCCTCAAGGCCGCTCTCGAGGCCCACGCGTGGGACGGCGACTGGTATCGCCGCGCCTATTTCGACGACGGCACCCCGCTCGGGTCCGCCGACAGCGCGGAGTGCCGCATCGACTCCATCGCGCAGTCGTGGGGCGTGATCTCCGGCGCCGCCGAGCCCGCGCGCGCGGCGCGGGCGATGGCCGCGGTGGAGGAATATCTCGTCCGGCGAGACCAGGAGCTGATCCTGCTCTTCCCCCCGCCGTTCGATCACGCACCGCTCGACCCCGGATACATCAAGGGGTATCCGCCCGGCATCCGCGAGAACGGCGGCCAGTACACCCACGCGGCCATCTGGGCCGTGATGGCCTTCGCCGCGCTCGGAAACGGGGACAAGGCCAACGAGCTCTTCTCGATCCTGAACCCGATCAATCGCGCGAGCACCCGCGCCGGCGTTCACCGCTACAAGGTGGAGCCGTACGTGGCGGTCGCCGACGTCTACGCCGAGTACCCCCACGTGGGCCGCGGGGGGTGGACGTGGTACACGGGCTCCGCGGGCTGGATGTACCGGGCCGGGCTCGAGTGGCTGCTCGGCTTCCGGCTCCGGGGCGCGGTGCTCCATCTCGATCCCTGCATCCCGCGCGCGTGGCGCCGCTTCGACATCACGTTCCGGTACCACGCGTCGCGCTACGAGATCGAGGTCCTGAACCCGAACGGGGCGACCCGCGGCATCTCGACCATCGACGTCGACGGGATTCGCCAGTCGGTCGCGGGCGGCAGCGTCCCGCTCACGAGCGACGGCGCCACCCACCGGGTCCGCGTCGTCCTCGGGTGAGCCGGCGGCGCCGCGGCGACCTAGGTCGGCCGGCGCCGGGTCAGCAGGTGGTCGAGGTGATCGGCGAAGAGGCGACGCTCCCGCGGGCCGAACGGGGCGGGCCCGTCGATGAGCGTGCCGGTCGCCCGCAGGTCCTGCATCAGGTTGCGAATGGCGAGGCGCTCGCGGACATTGTCCTCCGAGTACAGCTCACCCCGCGGGTCGAGCGCGTGGGCTCCTCGCGCGATGACCGCGGCGGCCAGCGGGATGTCGGCGGTGATCACGAGGTCTCCCGGCTCCACCTCCTGCACGATCCGGTGATCGGCCACGTCGGAGCCCTGCGACACCCGCACGGTGCGGATGAAGTCGGACGGTGGGATGCGCAGCGCGCTGTTGGCGACCAGCGTGGTCAGGACCTGCACCCGATCGGCGGCCCGGTACAGGATCTCCTTGATGACCTGGGGGCACGCGTCGGCGTCTACCCAGATCCGCACGCGCTTCCCCCCGGAGTCACGAAGGAGCGAAGGAGAACGGCCGGGCCCCGAAGGGGGACCCGGCCGTCGTTTGATACGGGGGGTGTGCTCAGGCCTTCCGAACGTTGGCGGCCTGGAGCCCCTTCGGGCCCTTGGTCACCTCGAATTCGACCTTGTCGCCCTCGGACAGGCTCTTGAAGCCCGTCCCCTGGATGGCGTTGAAGTGCACGAACACGTCCTCGCCAGCCTCCTGGGTGATGAAGCCGTAGCCCTTAGCATCGTTGAACCACTTGACCGTACCCTGAGCCATTGACACTACCTCTCTTGCGAGGCTTGCGCCTCGGTGAAACCCCGCCACCATGGCGGGGGGATCCTCCTGAAGTGGAGGAGAAACAAAAACGCCGCCGGACTTACGGTCCGCGCGGCGTTTGATCTCGACTCTCGCGACTCTGTGTTCGCAACCAATCGGCAACCGAGGGAACCTACCACTGCAGACGAGGCTACAGGCCGGCCCCACTCTTGTCAAGGGAATGCTGGGGGCCCAGCCCGACCGGAGCTCCCACGACCTCCACCAGCCCGACCGCGGCGAGGGCCCGGATCACCACCCAGGACGGGTCGAACTCGAGCCGCCGCATGCTGAACTTCGGGGCCCGCGGGTGCGCGTGATGGTTGTTGTGGAGACTCTCGCCCCCGGTCAGCCACGCCAGCACCCGCGAGTTGTACGCGGTGTTGGCGAAGTTCTGGGCCCCCCGCCAGTGGCCGAGCCCGTTGATCAGCGGCGCGACCACGAACACGTACAGGATCGCGTGCAACAGCCCGGTGAGCAGTCCCGGCCAGAGGCCGAGCAGGAGGCACAGGAGCGCGATCCCCAGCCCGAGCCCGCTCAGGCCCCGGGAGAAGAAGACGCGATCGCCCCAGTCCTCCGCGATGTCGGGCGCGAAGGTCCGGATCGTCTCCGCGTTGCGCGCCTCCCGCATGTAGTAGTAGACGTTCCAGGCCTGGACCCGCCAGAGACCGAGCAGCCGCGGGCTGTGGGGATCGCCCTCCCGATCGGTGAATGTGTGGTGCTTGCGGTGCACCGCGACCCACTCCCGGCGCGTCTGCCCCGTCGTGAGCCACAGCACGGTCCGGAATGCGGCGTCCGCCACCGGATGCAGCCGCAACGAGCGGTGCGCGAGTCCCCGGTGCAGATAGACCGACGTCGCGATGGCCGCGATCTGGGTCAGGGCCAGCGCCACCAGAGGAACCATCCAAATGGCAGACGATATCGTCATCCTCCCATCCTTCCCTCGCCGTGCCGGATCCGCTCCAGCGTCTCGGCGAGATCGTCGGCCCGCTCGATCAGCGCCCGACGACTGGCCGAGCGGTCGTCCTCCGTGGGATCGGCCCCGCCGAGATCCTCGATCGCGCCGGGGAACTCCTCGAACATCACCCCTCCACCCGCCCTTCGGATCCCGTCCAGCACGGTGCTCAGCTCTCCGCGCAGTCGCTCTTCGAGTTCGGCCATCGTCCGCCTCCGTTCGCACACCCTGTGTTGGCGCCCTCACGGTATCAGGCGGGTGTCCGAGCCGCCTATTGGACCTTGGTCCAACCGCCTCCGAGCGGTCGACGCCCGGAGCGTCACCGGCTTCATCGAGGCAACGTCCGCGAGCTGCGCAACGTGGTGGAGCGCGCGTTCATCGCCTGCGAGGGTGACGTGATCGTCCCCCGGCTCCCGCTCGGCATCTTGCCGCCGGTGGCCGCCTGGCACGTCGACCCCGACACGCTCACGATCGCGATCGGCCTGCCCCTGCGCGAGGTCCAGAAGCAGTTCGTGCTACGCACCCTGGCCGCGGAGAACAACAACAAGATCCTGCACCCGCAGGTGCTTCGCGGTTAGCCGGTCAGCACCCCGTCGCCCCCGGCCCCGCGATCCGATGGATGGCGTCGAGCAGGGCCTGGCCATCGAACGGCTTCCCCAGGTACCCGGCCGCCCCGGATCGCCGGATGCGCTCGCGCGTCGCGGCGTCGTCGTGCGCGGTCATGAAGATGATCGGAATGGCGACCTGGTCCGCCACCAGCTGCTCCTGCAGCTCGAACCCGTTCATGCCCTCGAGATAGATGTCGAGGACCAGGCACGCGGTGCGGGCCGACGGGGCCGACCGGAGGAACTCGGGCGCCGATGCGAACGTCTCGACGAGGTAACCCGCCGACCCGACCAATCGACGCAGGGCACGGCGCACCGACCGGTCGTCGTCCACGATGGAAATCATCGGGCCAAATGTGGGCATGGCATGGGAACACTCCACCCGATCCTACAGGGCGGGGCCGGGACTGGTAGTGGACCTTGGTCCACCCCTAGCGGCCGCGACGCCTCGACGCGCGGTCCGCTCACGATCCGGCCGCGATCACGCTCGCCTCGCCGGCGAGCCGGACCAGCTCCGCGAGGGAGCCGGCCCGCATCTTCTCCATGACCCGGGCCCGATGCACCTTGACCGTCTTTTCGCCGATGCCGAGCGCGGACCCGATCTGCTTGTTCAGCATGCCGGTCACCACCAAGGCAAAG
>WNFK01116587.1_pt2 | contig 29930 bp, 29 predicted proteins | sample 5400281 | NCBI WGS metagenome assembly WNFK01 (sample SAMN13153350, study PRJNA577476) | soil metagenome | isolation source: 20 cm soil on Douglas fir-dominated hillslope | place: USA:California | collected 2013-09-17
TTCCCGGTGCGCGGGTCCGTGACGTCGAGGAAGAACTTGCCGTCCTTGTCGATCCCGAGCCGAACCTCGCCCTCTTGTTCTTCGCGCGATTCGGGATTGGTGGCCCGCGGCACCGTGGCCTGGAAGCCCGCGGTGATCGCGGGCGTCACGATCATGAAGATGATGAGCAACACCAACATCACGTCGATCATCGGCGTGACGTTGATGTTCGCCGCAACGACCCCTTCGCTCTTTTTCCCGCCTGCCATCGCCATGAGTCAGCCTAACCTTTGATGGGGCCGCTGCTCTGCGACGTCTTCTGGGTCTGGAATTCCTTCGTGAAGATCGAGCGGCCGAATTCGCTGCCGACACTCTTGATGAGGTAGTCGATCAGCTCCTTCGACGTGTACGTCATCTCGACGGTCAGGAAGTCGATCTTGGTGCTGAAGTAGTTGTACAGCCACACCGCTGGGATCGCGACGATGAGGCCGAAGGCCGTCGTGATGAGCGCTTCCGCCACGCCACCGGTGATCGCCTGCAGCGAGCCGCCGCCGCCGCTCGCCGCCATGCCCTGGAACGCGGTCACGATGCCCATCGTCGTGCCGAGCAGGCCGACGAACGGCGCCGTGGCGCCTGTCGTCGCCAGGATGCCGAGCCCGCGCTTCAGCTCGGCCGTGATGATCAGCATCTGCCGCTCGACCGCGCGTTCCGCGGAGTTGATGTCGGCGGCGGTGATGGTCGCCCGGTCACGCAGCAGCGGCTTCACTTCGGCGAGCGCCTCGCCGAGCACGCGCGCCACGTGGCTCTTCTTGTTTTTCTCCGCCAGGGCGATCGCGCCGTCGAGCTGTTCTTCCTGCAGGTAGCGGGAGAACTCGGGGGCGAACTTCCGCGTCTCTTGCTGCGACTTGCGCAGGTACATCCACTTGGAGATGGTGACCGCCCAGGACCAGGCGGACATGATGAACATCACCACCACGATGCACTTGGCGAACAGACGCATCGACTGCCATAGATCCCAGTAACTCATCTGACGCTGACTCCTCTCGTGCGCACGTCGCGTTTAGGGCGAACTACCGCTTGATCTTGAAATCGATCGGAAGGTTGATCAGGACGCGCACCGCGCGCCCATGCACCCGCGCCGGACGGAACAAGGCGCGCAATACGTAGTTCTTGGCGGATTGGTCGAAGCCGGGGTTCGGACTCTGGATCACCTTGACCGAGGGCGGCTCCGCCCGGCCGGCCGTGTCGATGATCGCCTGGACCAACACGCGTCCCTGAATCGCCGCTTGGCGCAGCAGGTCGGGGTACTGGAGCTGCGGGCCCGACAGCACCTCGGGCCGTTCCTCCACCACCGACTCCATGTACACATCTCCGGACGACGGCACGATGCCGGTCCCGATGCCGGGGCGGGATGTTGGTCGGGATGTCGGTCGGCGCGACGACGGTCTGGAACCCCTTGAGCTGCGGGATGTCGAGCACCGGCGGCTGCTCCTCCGGCGCCTTTTTCTCTTCCTGGTTCAGGAAGACCATCGTCGTGTCGATCGGGGCGTCGGTCGCGGCCCGGCCCGCCGTGAGCGTCGCGATGACGGCGAGCAGCACGAGGATGCTGTGCCCCACCAGCGACACGAAACCGAGTCCGAAGGCCTTCTTCTTGTCGGCCTTCCGTTTGGATTCGATCAGGTTCTCAAACACGACGGAGCCTCCCGAGCTCGTTGGCTATGTTATAGTACGGCGGACGGCTAACCCGCTAGTGGGACGAAGATTACAAAACGATGACAGCGCGGTGATGTTCCGCCGACCCGCTTACCGCGCCATGATCCGGTAGCTGTACTTGACCCAGCTCGTCCCTTCCGCCTCAAAGTCAAAGCGCATCCTGATGCGCGTGCGGACTGGAACGCCGCCGGCGCGCCCCGGCGAGAACCGGGCCTGTACCAAGCCGCGGCGCAGCTCGCTCTCGGTACGCCGCGCCGTCCCGCCCGTCATGATGAGCGTCTCCGGCTCGATCATACCCTCGGCGCTGATCACTCCCTCGAACAAAATGAAGGTGCGCATCCGCGTGTCGTGCACGCCGACCGACGCATCCATCGGGAAGTCGATCTCCGGGAAAAACGTGACGCGCGGCGGCCACACGCCCTCAGGGCACTTGCCGAGGCACTCGTAGACCGGCGGGCGCTCGGCGGCCGGCTTGGCCGTTGCGCGGTCGCCGCGCGCTGGCAGCCCCGCGCGCTCAGTGTCGAGGATCTTGGCGATCGCCGGGTCGAACTGCGCCAGCGCCGCCACCTCGAGTCCCGGATCCAACGCGAGCGCGTGACGAAACGCATCGGCCGTGGCGGAATCCCCGGTGCGATAAAAGTCCACGACGCCGAGCATCACCCACGCCTGGATGCGATCGCTGGCGCTCCGCTCCGGCGCTTCCGCGACGCGGCGAAAGTCCTGTGCCGCAGCCGGAGCGGCGATCAGCGCCACCAACCCTGCCACTATGACGACGCGCTTCATCGTTCCCTATAACCTGCCGTCTCGCAGCACGAAGTCAAACGCCAACCGGACCCGAACGCGGACCGCCCGCCCGGCCACCCGTGCCGGCCGGAATAACGAAGCGACGAGGGCGCGTTGCGCCGGCGCGACAAATGCCGGATGCGCGCTTTCGACAACGACTACCGATCCTGGCTCCACGTGTCCCAGGGTGTCGATCACCGCTTCCAGCACGACGCGGCCCTCGATCGCGGCTGGGCGGAGGCGCTCGGGGTACGTGAGAACGCCGCGGTGCAACGCGTCAAGCGGCGGCCACCTACCGTACTGCCAAAACCGTGCCCCCTTTGCTTCTGTTTGAACGGCCATGACCTCCGCCACACCCACACCCGTGTGCTCAGGCCAGGGGACAACAAACTCCTCAAGTGGAGGCACCATCGGGCCAAGGTTACAAACCAACACGTACTCAGTCGGGAGGACTGACTCCGGCCGAGGCCTCACTTTCCAGGCGACATCGGCGTGAAGGAACGACGTGATCAGCAACGAGGGGATAACGCTCGTCATCACGAAGTGTTCGAATGGTGCGTCCTGAGTGTGCGCCAGATCCTCGTACATGGTACCGTCCCATGTGGTGTCCCGTCTCGAGGATAGCTGTGCACAATGGCTTGGATCTGGCTGACGGATGACAGTTCGGTGAAGCCGGGGTGAGACTTACGCGTCGCTGGGGAACGTCACGGTGAAGGTGGTGCCCCGGCCCGGCCGGCTCTGCACCTCGATGGCGCCGCCATGCGCTTCGGCGATCCACTTGCTGATCGCGAGGCCGAGGCCGGCGCCGGGCCGCTCGCCCGTGCGGGTGCGCGCCGAGTCGGCACGCCAGAATCGATCGAAGATGTGCGGCAGGTCGCCCGGCGCGATGCCGATCCCGCTGTCGGCGACCGTGAGCTGGACCGCATGGCCGTCGCGTGGGACGAGCTGCACCGACACCTGGCCGCCGCGGGGCGTGTACTTCACCGCGTTCTCGATGAGGTTGAGGATCAGCTGGCGGACGCGGCTCCGATCCACGGCCAGCACGATCGGGTCCGGGGGCGTCCGGATTTCCATGGTGACGCCCGCGTGGTCCGCGAGCAGATCGCCGGTCTCGCCCGCCTCGGTCACGATCGCCCGCAGATCCACCGGCTCACGATGCAACTCGGCGCGACCCTCGTCGGCGCGCGCCAGGGTGAGCAGCGAGTCGAGCAGCTCGGTCATCCGATTCACTTCCTGGAGCGTCTCCTCCAGCGCCGCGAGCGTCTCCTGGGGCACGTCTGGACGCGTGATGGCACGCTCGACGCCGGCGCGCACGACCGTCAGGGGCGTCTTGAGCTCGTGGCTCGCGTCGGCCGTGAAGCGTCGCAGGGCGACGAAGCTCCGCTCGAGCCGCGTCATCATCTGGTTCAAGGTTTCGGCCAACCGGCCCAATTCGTCCTTCACCATCGGCACCGCGAGCCGCCGGTGCAGCGTGCGGCCGTCGGTGATCTCGCGCACTTCCGTGATCATGTGATCCACGGGCTCGAGGGCCCGTCCCGCGAGCCAGCGCCCCACCAGCACCGCCGGCACGAGCCCGACCACGAACGCGACGATGATCGTGGAGACAAGTTGTTGCAGCCCGAGCTCGGCGCTGCGCGTGTCGGCGCCCGCGAACAGCGCGCCGAACTGCCCGCCCGCCTGCGGGATCTCCCGGATGACGTAGTGCAGCGTCGGACCGTTGGGGCGGAGGCTGTGCCGCCCGGGCGCGCGGCTCCCGCCCGGCGGGGTCTCGGTCACGAGCGCGGTGAGGCGCTCGAACTCGCCGAAGGTGAGCGCGCGCGCGTCCGGGGACGCGAACAGCAGCCGCCCGTCCCGGCTCGTCAGCACGAGGTAGTCGGGCACGACCTCGAGCACGGCCGCGACCTCGGCGATCAACACCGGCCGGTGGGCGGTATCGGGCTCGACCAGGACCCCACGGGCGCGATAGCTCTCGGCCAGAATTCCGGCCGTCAGATCGGCCTCGGACTGAATGCGCCGGTCGAGATCCTGGTAGGAAGCGTTGCGCCGGGCAAAGTAGAGCACGACGGCGAAGACGGCGAGGCTCAGGATCAGCGCGGTGGCATACCAGAGGGTCAGCCGCCCGCGGATGCTTTCCATGTCAGGCCCGCACGACGTAGCCCACGCCGCGCACTGTGTGGATCAGCTTGGGCTCGCGGCCGAGATCGATTTTCTTGCGCAGGCGAGTGATCACCACATCGACGATGTTCGTGCCCGGATCGAAGTGGTAGTCCCAGGCGTACTCGGTGATCAGCGTCCGCGACATCACGCGTCCGTGGTGGCGCATCAGGTACTCGAGGACGGCGTACTCCTTGGGGGTCAGCTCGATCGCGCGCCCGCCGCGCGTCACCTCTCGGCTGCCCGTGTCGAGTCCCAAGTCCGCCACTTTGAGCACCGGCGGCGTGATCGCCTTGGGGCGGCGCCCCAATGCCTCCACGCGGGCCAGCAGCTCCTCGAACGCGAACGGCTTCGTCACGTAGTCGTCGGCGCCCATGCGCAGCGCCTGCACTTTGAAGTCCACGGCGTCCTGCGCGGTGAGCACGAGCACCGGCAGGCCGTTTCCCCGATCGCGCAACGTGCGCAGCACGTCGATCCCCGAGAGCTTGGGGAGGCGCAGGTCGAGGACGAGGAGGTCGAAGTGGCCCCCAGTGGCGAGACGCAGCCCCTGATCGCCGTCGCCGACGAGCTCCGCGTGATAGCCGGCCTCGTCCAGCCCTCGGCGCACGTACTCGCCGACGGTTTTGTCGTCCTCGACGACCAGGATTTTCATGAAACGGGCAAGTACACTTTGAAGTTGCTCCCCACGCCCAATTGCGACTCCACTTCGAGGCGGCCGCGGTGCTCTTCCACGATGCCGTACGCCACCGAGAGGCCGAGTCCCGTCCCCCGCCCCTGTGGTTTGGTCGTGAAAAACGGCTCGAAGATCTTGGAGAGATCGTCCTGCGAGATCCCGGTCCCGGTGTCGATGAACTCGATGAGAATCTCGTCGCGTCGGTGCGGGTTCGGCCCGGTGCGCACGGTCAGGACGCCCCGCGCATTCATGGCGTCGAGGGCGTTGAGCATCAACGCCATGAAGCACTGAATCAGCCGCTCCGGGTCCGCCGACGGCGAGCCCAGCCCGGCGGCAAACTGGCGTTCGACGGTGAGCCACTTGAAGCGCTCGTGGTGCTTGAGCAGGAACAGGGTTTGCTCGATCACCGCGTTGATATCGACCGGGCGCTTTTGTCCAGTCTTGGGGCGGGAGAAGTCGAGCAGGCCGTCCACGATGCGCCGGCAGCGCTGCACCTCCGTGTCGATGATCTTGAGGTACTCTTCTTGAGCGTGCCGCTCGCCGGGCGGTAGGTCGGCGAGCCGCAGCTCCAGCGCCTCGCTGCAGGCGAGAATCGTCGCGAGCGGGTTGTTGATCTCGTGCATGACGCCGGCGGCAAGCTGGCCGAGGGCGGCGAGCTTCTCGGTCTGCGTCAGTCGTTGCTGCGCCTGGCGCCAGGCGGTCACGTCCTCGCCGATGGTGATGACGTGCGAGATCTCATCCTCATCGAGGCGCATCGGGATCTTGGTGATGCGGTAGTAGCGCGCCTCGCCCGTCGCCAACGACTCCATTTCCACCTGCTGGATCTCGCCCGTCGCGAACACCCGGTCGAACTCCTGTTGCAACAACTCGCGCGGCTGGCGGTCCAACACCTCGAACACGCCCCGCCCCAGCGCATCCTCCCGCGACACGCCCTGCGTGCCCGTCTCCCGTTTCCGGTTCCAGGCACGGATCTGGTAGCCCCGGTCGATCACGTAGAGCCCCAGCGGCAGCGAGTCGATGATCCGGGCGGCGAAGTTCCGCTGCGCCTCGAGCTCGCGCGTGCGCAGCGCGACTTCGGAGGCCAGGTCCTGCGACAGCTCGGTCGCGGCGAGCACCGGCGCGAGCATCTGCGCGACGACGACCAGCACGTCGTGCGCCATGTGCGCGTGCCGCCCCTCGGGAATGACGACCTCGAAGCAGCCGAGGGGCGCGGCGTCGTGCACGAGCGGCAGCCGCAGCAACGTGCCCCCCGGGGTCAGCTCCTGGTGTGGCCCGGCAGCCACCCATTCGGCAACCGGCGGAGCGAACCCGGGCAGCAATGCCTCGTCGCCTGGGCTCGAAATGGGGAGGTAGGTCGTGCCGTTGGCGGACCGGAGCCACAAACGGCACCGGCGCAAGGCGAGGCCGCGACGCAGGACGGCGACGACACCGCCCAACCCCTCCTCGACGGGAGGACCTTCAGCCAGGACCCTGGCGACGTCCGCGAGGATGCCGAGGCCGGGATGGTCGGATTCGAGCTGCGGAGCGGCCATTGGCCGCAAACCTAGGGATGGGACTCCCCGCGCGCCAGCGGCGCCTCGACGCGGAAGGCGACCAGGCCGCGCACCTCATTCTTCGAGCCAAAGAACATCGTGGGTCCGACGACGAAGCCGTACCGCGGACCGTTGCCGCTGCCGACGCGCAGGCCTGGGAGAAGCGCGACGGCGCCCCAGGTCGAGCCCTGCGGGAGCGGCGAGTTCGTCGTGATGTACCCGGTCGCTTCGAGCGTGACGTCGAACGAGATCCTCGTCAGGTTGTTTTCATCGCCCAGCTCGGCGACCATGATGCCAGGGGAGCGCGCCGCCAGGGTCGGCGCGAACACGAAGCCGCGGTTGCCGCCGATGATCGCGCCTTCGTCGGTAAACGAGCCGAGCCGAGCCCCAACCGACAGCGCGCGCACGGGCCCGTGCGTCAAGCGCCGCACGTAGCCGATCTCGCCGCCCTCGATCTGCCAGCTGGGGCCGAGGGTCGCCGCGAAGCCGACGCCGATCGCCCCGCTGGACTGCGCGCCGACCGTCGTAGACAAAGCTCCCAGCATGACCAACATTGATGCCATGGATCGACGCACGTTCGTTCTCCTGACTGGAGCGGCCTCCGCCGGGCTGTGGCGCTCACCTCTGGTCCCGCCGCCCGGCGGGCCGGCGGCGGGAGTGGGGGGGCTGCGATTCGATCTCGACGGGCAACGCCGGTGGTCGTTGTGGTACCACGGCGACGGCCAGCCCGTTCCGCTGGTGCGCGACGCAACGCTCGGCGTGTTCGTCGGCGATACGCTCGTCACACTCGGCGAGCTGGAAGATATCAGCGTGGCGAATCGCCGCCCGCCGGGTGGCGAGTCGCTGGCGGTGCGCGGTCGGGCGGCGGCGGCGGGAGGGGTGTGGATCGAGGCGGAATTCGCCGCCTGGGAGGCCGGGCCAGGGGCGCAAGGCAGCATTACCGTCAGCGTCTACCCCGACCGCGTCCTCGCGACGATCCGCGGCGTGCGCTTCCTCGCCGCCACGGAGGCCCAGGTGCTGCCGGGCGCGGGCCCCCTCCTCGCCCTCGTGAACGGTTACCAATCCTGGAGCCCGTGCCGTATCGAAACGGTCGCCACTCGACCGGACGCGCCTGAGGTGGTGAGCCACGCCGCCCTCGGTCTCACGCGCGAGGGACGGGGGTTCGCCGTAGCATTCGACGCCGGCGAGCCGGGGGAGGCCAAGGTCAAGCTGACGGGGGGCGGCCTCGACGCGGTGAGCGACTGGCTCCCCGCCCGTCCGGTCCGGCCTGACGGCGACGCCGCGACGATGCGCCTCGCCTATCTCCCGACCGGCGACGGACTCGCCGCACTTGGCGCCCTCGCGACGCCCGCGTCCACGGTGGACCGCGAGCGGTTCGAGCAGCTCGCCGCGCCGGCAGGCTGGTGCTCCTGGTACGAGTTGGGCGGCGCCGTCATCGAGGCGGACGTGGTCGCGAATCTCGATTTCTGCGCGGCGAATTTCGACCACCGCTTCTTCCGCTACATCCAGCTGGACGATGGGTACCAGCGCGCGGCGGGCGACTGGGAGACGAACACCAAATTCCCGGGCGGGCACCGTTGGCTGACCGACCGGATTCACGCGCAGCGACTCCTCGCCGGGCTGTGGATCGCACCCTTCGCGGCGGCCGAACGCTCCGGCGTGCCGGCAGCGCACGCCTCGTGGCTGCTGCGAGGTCCCGACGGGACGCCGCTCGTGGTGGATACGCGGGACGACTGGGGCGGCCGCATCTACGCGCTCGACGGCGCGCACCCGGAGGTGCGGCAGTGGCTGTACGATTTGGCGCGCCGCGTGGTGCGCGATTGGGGCTACGACTACCTCAAGGTCGATTTTCTGGAGTGGTCGACCGCCGGGGCGGCGCATTACGGAGGCCTGACGCGCGCCGAGGCGTACCGCGGGGGGCTGGCGGCCCTGCGCGACGGGCTCGGCACTGAGGCGTTCCTGCTCGGCTGCGGCGCGCCGGTGCAGCACGCCGCGGGCCTGGTGGATGGCATGCGGATCGGCAACGACGTGGACGCCAGTTGGGGAGGCATCCAGGAGCCGGCGCGCGCCGCGGGCCTGCGCAGCTTCTACCATCGCGCCGTCTGGCTCAACGACGTGGACTGTCTCGTGGCCCGTCCCCCGCTCACGCTCGACGAGGCGCGCGTGTGGGCCTCGGTGATCGCGGCGTCGGCCGGCGTGACCATGTTTTCCGACAACCTCCCCAAACTTCCCGCGGAGCGCATCCCCGTTCTCCAGAAGACGCTCCCCGTCGCGCTGCCCGTGCATCCGGCCCGTCCCGTGGGAGCCCAGGTGGATGAACGCGAGGTGGCACCGGCGATCGTCGCGGGCGACGAGGTCGTCCCGCTGCGCGGCCCCTGGCGCTTCCGGACCGGCGATGATCCCCGCTACGCCGCACGCGCCTTCGACGACGATACCTGGGAGACCATCGCCGTACCCCAAGTCTGGGAGCGGGCCGGCCACCCCGACTATGACGGCCAGGCGTGGTATCGGACCCGCTTCACCCTCCCGCCCGGCCGGTCGGGGGCGGGCGATCGACCCGTCACGCTGGAACTGGGAAAAGTGGACGACGCGGACGAGACGTTCGTGAACGGAGAGAAGGTGGGCGAGACGCGGGGCTGGCGCACGTATCGCCGCTACGCGGTCCCGGCCAAACTGCTCAATTGGGGTGGGGAGAATGTGCTGGCGATGCGCGTTCTGGACGGCGGCGGGCCGGGTGGGTTTTGGAGCGTCCGCCGCGACCGGCCGGCGGCCACGTGGGTGGTGGAGGGCGCGCCGCGTTGGTGGACGGTCGTTCTCGTGAACTGGGAGGAGGAGGCGCAGGTCGTGACGCAGGCGCTCGCCGCGCTCGGCATCCCTGCGGCCCGGCTGGCGGCGTTCGATGTCTGGGCCGAGCGCCCGCTCGCCGACGTGCAACAGGCGCTCAAGGCTACCATCGCACCTCACACGACGCTCACCGTTGCCTTGCGGCCCGCGACATCGCACCCGCAGGTGGTGGGCACGACGCGCCACATCATTCAGGGAGCGATCGACGTTATCGACGAGCGTTGGGACGCCGCGACGCGCACCCTCGCCGCGAAGTCGGTAAACCTGGACGGGCGGCCCTACGCGGTGACGGTGTCGGTACCCAGAGGAATGCGCGCCGGTGCTTGCAAGAGCGAGGTGCCGTGCACAGTGCGGAGGCTCCAGAGCGAACACGCAGTCATCGAGTGGCCGCAGGGGACCACGCAGGACGTCAGCTGGAGTCTGACCTTCAGGAACGTGACGCGGCCAGCGGCACCCCGCGAATGACGTAACGCTGCGCCACGAAGAAGACGATCAGCAGGGGCAGCGTCGCCGCGACCGCCGCCGCGAGCTGATACGGCCAGTTCGCCGGGTAGAGGCCGTGGAACCGCGCCAGCCCAACCTCCACCACCTGCATGTCCAGCGACCGGGTCGCGACGAGCGGCCACAGGAAGTTCTTCCACTGGTCCACGAACGCGAGCAGTCCGAGCGTCGCGAGCGCCGGCTTCGCGAGCGGGAGCATCACATGCCAGAAGATCGTCCACTCCCCCGCCCCATCGAGACGCGCGGCGTCCTCGAGATCGCGAGGAAGTGAGAGGAACGATTGCCGCAAGAAAAAGATGCCCCACACCGACACGAGCTCGGTCGAGATCAGGCCGGCGTAGCTGTCCACCCACCCGAGGCCATTGATGATCAGGAAAGACGCGATCCCGCCCGGGGAAGCGCAGGCGCGCAAACGCGTACGCGGCGGTCGCGCTCGTCAGTACCTGGCCCGCGGCCGCACAGCCGGCGAGCAACACACTGTTCACGAGGAAGCGGCCGAACGGGAGGGCGTTGAGCGCCGCCCGGTAGTTGTCCGAGCGCCACTGCACGGTCCCCGATGCATCCATCAGCGAGGTCGCCGCCATATAGATGAAGGGCGCGAGCACGACGAGTGCGCCGAGACCGACGATCACCAGCCCACTCCAGCCGCGTTTACGCATGCTCCACCGCACGCCGCCCCGCCAGCAACTTGAACTGCGCCCACGTGACGCCGAGGAGCACCACGAAGACCAGCAACGACAGCGCGCTGGCGCGGCCAAACTCGAGCGACGCCCACCCCGTCTCGTAGAGGCGGCGCATGATCACGTCGGTGGCATACAAAGGACCGCCGCCCGTGAGCGCGTAGACCAGTGTGAACATCTGGAAGGCGCCGATCACGCCCGTCACCAGCACGAACTGGGTCACGGGCCGCAGCAGCGGGAACGTCACGCGCCAGAAGCGCTGCCACGCGCCTGCCCCGTCGACGCGCGCGGCCTCGAGGTACGCCTGGGGGATCCGCTGCAATCCCGCGACGAACACCATCATCTGGTAGCCCACCTGAATCCAGATGGAAAGGACGATCAGCGCGAGCAGCGCCGTCCGCTGACTTCCCAACCAGTCGCGCGGCCCGATGCTCAGGAACGACTGCCACGCCAACCCGACCGCGACCACCGAAGACATGAACGGCAGGAAGAACGCCGCACGGAGCACCAGCGCCGCGCGCCCCGGCCGGTTCAGGACGAGGGCGACCGCGAGCGCGAGCGCCATCGAGACGGGGACGTAGAGCGCGTACAGCGCCGTCTTCCCGAGCGACGCCCAGACCAGCGGGTCGCCCAGGACCGCTCGGAAGTTCTCCAGCCCGACGTACGGCCGGACCGGCTCGAGGAACCCTGCGGACGCGCCATGCACCGAGAGGTACAGGGCGAAGAGCATCGGCCCGACCGAGAAGACCGCGAGGTGCAATCCCGCGGGCGCCAGGAACCCCCAGGCGGTCGCCGTCTCTCGCAGCGGCCGCGCGGGAGTGCGCTCGGCCCACTGTAGCGCTGCGAACCCGAACGGCCCGACGAGGGCGATGCCGAGCAGCGCCACCAACCAGACGCTGGTGAAGGCTTCGGCCGGCGCGGTCCGGATGTCGGCCCAGCGCCCCGAGCCGAGTCGCGCCGCCACGACCGCGCGCTCCGTTCCCCGTATGCGAACGCGACGGGGGCGCTGCGTCCCGCTGTCCGCCCAAACGAGATCCGCGCCAAGCCCGATCGGCGCGACATCAGCCAGCACGACGCGAACACGGGGCCCCGGGAGACGCGTGGCCGCCTCCTGCATCAGCAGGCGTGTGGCGGTGAGCCAGTCGTTGGTGCTGCATCGGGCCGCGCCTCGTACGTCGGTGTATGCGGCGAGCCCCAGCAGGAGGGCCGCCGCGACGTACTCACGGTGCGGCCGGCCCCGGAACTTGGCGCCCGCCGCGGCCGCCACGGCGAGCAGCGCGGCGAGGAAAGCCCAACTCAAGAGCAGCCCACCTAATCCGCCGCGTCCGGCCGGCCGAACCGCGACCACTCCCACGACCGCCTCGCCATCGCCGTCGCCATTGAGGGGTCCCCGCAGCGGGACGAGCGCCGCTCCGTCTCTCCAGTCAGGGAGGCGCTCGAGCTCGGCCGGCGGGAGTGGCGGCGCGGCCGCGTCTACGAGGGGCGCCGTCCCGTGGTAGATCTCGACGGGCCACTCCCACCCCGGCAGGGTTGTCAGCGCGCGCGCCTGTGCCAGGAGGTGGCGGAGATCGAAGTCACTGGAGTCCGCGCGGTTGGCGGGCGTGACGGCCTCGAAGTACGCCGCCGTGCTGCGAGCAATCCGCGCCGCACTGGCGCGGGCATAGCGACCTTCCTCCCAGCGTGCCACCGCGAGCACCGCGAGCGCGACCACGGCCGCGACGGCAGTGGCCAGCACGGCCCAGCGTCGCATCCCGCTCCCGTTCACTGGATGCGCACTCCGCTCGCGTCGAACAGATGCAGGTGGCGGCGATCGAGCTTGAGGCCAACACGGGTCCCGACCTGCACATCGACCAACCCGGGCAGCCGCGCGACGAGCGGCTGGCCACCGGCGTTCAAGTGGACGACGGTTTCGTTGCCGAGCAGCTCGACAATGAGGATGTCGCCGTTGCCGGCGCCCTGGTCCACCGCGCAGACGCCCACGTGCTCGGGGCGCACGCCGATCTGCAACTCTCCTTCATATGTCGGCAACGCGATGGGAATGTGGAGGCTGCCGCTCTCGAACATCCGGTCGTCGCCGCTCTCAGCGGTGCCCCGGGCCCGGCCGGCCAGGATGTTCATGGCCGGGGTGCCCAGGGAGCGGGCCACGAACACGTCCGCCGGCCGCTGGTACACCTCGGCGGGGGTGCCCACCTGGAGCAGGCGCCCTTCATGCAGGACGGCGATGCGCTGGCCCATCGTCATCGCCTCACCCTGGTCGTGCGTGACGTACACCATCGTGGCGCGGAGGGCACGGTGCAACGCGACCAGCTCGGCGCGCAGCTCGATGCGCAGGTTCGCATCGACGTTCGAGAGCGGCTCGTCGAGCAGAAAGACGGAGGGCTCGCGCACCATCGCCCGGGCGAGGGCGGCGCGCTGACGCTGGCCGCCCGACAACTCGGCGGGTCGCCGCTCGAGCAGGTCGGCGAGGCCCAGGCGGCCCGCGGCACTGGTCACGCGCCGAGCAATCTCGGCGGCCGGCATGCCGCGCAGCTCGAGCGCGAACGCGATGTTCTCGGAGACCGTGAGGTGGGGGTACAGCGCGTAATTCTGGAACACCATCGCGACGTCGCGCTGCGCGGGCGGCAGGGAGGTCACGACCCGCTCGCCGATGAGGACGTCGCCCGCCGTCGGATCTTCGAGGCCGGCGATGCACCGCAGCACCGTCGTCTTACCGCAGCCCGACGGCCCGAGCAGGACGAGCAGCTCCCCGTCCCGGACCTCGAGCGTAAGGTCGCGCAGCGCGGCCTGCGCCGCGCCATCGAAGGCCAGGGTCAGGCCGCGGAGCGTCACCGACGCCATGACGCGTCGCCCCGAGGCTTTACGGCGCTAGGACCATTTGGACAAGGGCGTACACGGCCGCCCACACGACGAAGCCCGTCGTGATGACGCCCGGGATCTTCTCGATCGGCTTCGTGGTCGGCCCCGTGGTCGCGGTCAACGCGTTGATCTCGACCAGGGCGGCCAGGATCACCACGCCGATCCAGTAGCCCGCCAGGTGCGTAGGTGCGCTCGGGGGCATGTGGCTCGCGGCACCCATAAAGAAGAGCATGGGGATCGAGAACACCACGTTGGTGCGCGAAGCCAGGAACGCGCGACGGCCGGCCGCCGCCGCGACGGGGTTCGCCTGGCCGCCCGTTGCGGCCGCCACGGCGGACGCGATGACGATCTTCTGGTTGGGCCAAATCACACGCCACACGTTGAAGAGCATCAGCGTGCCGAACAGCGCGCCCGTGAGGATCGCGACGGCCCACGGGCTCGACCACGGAGCGGTCCCCGCGGGCGCCTCGCCGATGCGCTTGGCGATGATCAGCGCGCCGGAGAGGAAGGTGCCCAGCGCGCTCCAGCGAAACCACCACAGGGCGCGCGGCACGAGCTTTTGGGTTGCCTGGCTCTTCGTGGCCGCGTCCGCTTCAGCGAAGAACGGGCCTTGGACGAAGTTGAAATAGTAGAGCAGGCCGATCCACGTAATGCCTGCAAGGAAATGGAGCCAGCGGAGCAGGAACTCGACGCCTGCGCTCGAGAAGAGCGACATCGACGGCCTCCGGAAGTGGGAAGTCGGACACGTTCCGGGGAGCAAGATACGTCAGAAGGCGTCGCTCCGTCTAGCGCGTTTCACTCGTCGAGCGGCGACACCAAGACCTGGGCATTCCCTTCTTCATCATAGGAGACGGTCACCCGCCAGGGCCGGCAGCACACCTGACAGTCTTCCACGTAATCCTGATCGGCGCCCCCTCCGGCATCGAGCGCGATCTCGTTCGGCTCGCCGCAGTAGGGGCATGTAATAATGGCTTCCGTCTCGGCGGTACCGTCACCGAGGGGGAACTCCTCGTCGTCGAGTCCGTCGTCCGCAAAGTCCACCATCAGGGGGGCGACCGTAACACGGCGAGGTGCTGCTCGACCGCCGCGATCTGCTCCGCCGCACGGCGTGGCGCACGGGAAAGGAAGGCCTGGAAGGCGCCGATCGCTCCACTTCGGTCCCCGGTGGCCTCCAGGGCGTTTCCCAAGGACAGGTAGGAGTCGGCGTAGTCCGGCTCGAGCTCGATCGCCCGCCGCAGCTCCGTCACGGCTTCCGCCGGCCGCCCGATATTCGCCAAGACTGCCCCGTAACGAGAGCGGATCCACCCGTCGGCCGGCGCGAGCTCCACGGCCTCCGCATACTCGGCCGCGGCGGCAGTCCAGTCGCGCCGCGCGAGGGCGAGGTTCCCCAACTCCGCATGCGCGGGTGCGAAACCCAGGTTTTCTTGAAGGGCGCGCTCGAACGCCGCTCGAGCGCTGTCGTTGTCCCCTTGTACCAGCGCGAGCAATCCGATGCCGTACTCGACCAGCTCCTTGGAGTCGTAGACGTGCGAGGTCGTCCCGGTGGTATCCCTCCGGCGCAGGGTCGCGATCATCGCCTTCATCTCGGCACCCGCACTATCGAAACGATGCATCGGGACGAAGGCGAGCGCGCGGTAGTAATGGACGCCGACGTACTTATCGGCGTTCCGGGCGAGCAACCGCCCGAAGCGCTCCAAGGCCTGCTGATAGTCGCCTTTGGCATACGCGAGCCAACCCTGCGTGCCTACGTCTGCGACCCATTGCCCGGGTAGCGCGGCGTACGGCAAGATGCGCAGGTTCTGCGCGACGAATGGGTTCCGTTCCAGCGAGCGACGGTAGAAGCTGTCCGCGCGCACCACCTCCGGCGATGCCAGGGTCTGCGGCCGATCCGCGAGATACGCCTCGAAGCGCCCAATGTCCTGGAGCCAGAACGCCACCCAGCGACCAAACAGCGGCTCCGCGCGCGACGGATCGAGCCGGGAGGCCCAGTAGAACGCCGAGTCCGCGCGGTGCGGTCGCGTCCGAATCGCGGCGGCGCCGTAATCGAAGTACGCGATCCAATCGTTGCGGTCGGCGGATCGATCCAGGGCGGGACGTCCGGGTGGGGACTGCCCGCCCAGCGCGCCTCCGCCGAGCAGAGCCGCCCCGGCGATGACGGCGCAGCGGAACGCGCGCGGGTTCACAATCAGTATCCGGTGGGCGAGAAGTGCATGAAATCCTTCTGCCGGCCGGCGATCGCCCCACCCCACTTGAACCCCGCGGCCGCCAGCCGCTGCACGACCGGACTTTCCCCGGTGAGCGTTCTGGGGTCTCGGGCGTCCGGCCGCCACGGACCACCGCGCAGCAGCCGGCACTGAGGCCCGAACACCTCGCACCGATCGTACAGGCCGTTCTGCGCGGGATTGATGTCCAACGCAATCCCGTACGCATGGTTGCTGAACCCGGTGCGCCTCCCCTGCGCGTCCGCGTCCCCCCGCGTGCGGCCGACGTGGTAGCCCACCACCTCGTGCACCGGCGCCCCGGCGCGGATCAGCTCGGCGAGCGCCACGCGCACCGCCGGCGCAAGCCGGCGACACATCCTGAAGGGCGTCACCCCGGGCACCGCCACCGTGTCCTGGTCCTCCTCGCAGACGGTGCACCCCGTGGCCGCGTCCTGCTCTTCCGCAACCACCTCGGCGTACGGATGGCGCACTGTGACGGGCTCGACCGCCCGCTGCCGCGCGACGTCCCACCAGAACGATTGATAAGTGCAGGTGCCGGACCCTTGCGACACCGCCAACAGCGCGTGCAGCGCCACGAGCGTAATGCTCAACGCCACCCCATGCGCTCGCGCAGGCTCGTGACGTGGGCGGTGTGGTGCCGGCCGTGCCAGGCGTACAGCGCGAGCATGGCGTCGAGGCTCGGGGTGCCCCACTCCGGGTGCTTGATCGTGCGAGCGAACTGCTGCGGCGTCATCGCGCGCAGCAGCGTCACCCACCGGATGTGGAGCGCGTCGAGCAATGCGAGCGACACCTCGACGGGCGTGGCGGCGACCTCAGGGGTCCGCGCCCAGTCCTTCTCCTCGTAGGTCTTGATCGCGGGCGCGTCCTCCGTCAGGCCGAACTTGAAACGCAGGTACGCGTTCATGTGACTGTCGGGAACGTGATGCGCCACCTGGCGCACCGTCCACCCGCCTTCGCGGTACGGCGTGTCGAGCTGCGCGGGCGTCAGCCCCGTCACGGCCCGACGAAACTGGCCGGGCGCGGCGGCGACCTGCTCGATGCACGTCGCACGCTGCTCCGCCGTCAGGCCCGGCACGGGTGTGAACTTGCCGATGGGATAGCGAAGATCGCTCATGGCCGCCTTACCGCTCCTTGACGCTGATGTTGCCGCCGCCGAGCGGCGTCACGGTCCACGCGTCGTCGGGGAGGCCCGGCTGGTTGTCGAACACGACGCCCGCCGCGTTCCAGATCTTGATGCGGACGCCTTCGGTACCGTCCACGGCCGTAAGGAGGAACTGGTACGTCGCCGCCGAGCCGGCCAGCGTGCCGCTGCCGCCGACCTTCGCCCGGCCGGGCTGCAACACGAGCCACTCGATCGTGGCGCTCGTGAACGAGAGTCCCGTGCGGTCGAGGGAAACCGCGGCATCGGACCCGATGACCCCGTCCTTGTACTTCGCGACGACGTGGACCTGCTCCTTATCGGACGATGGGCCAAACCAGCCGCTCCCGGTCACGAAGCCCGCGTCCGGATCGTAGACGACCACGAAGCTGGTCGCGACCTGTGAATCCTCCCCACCGTCATCATCCCGCACCGTCGCACGGACGGTATACAACCCGGCCGCCGAGTAAGCGTGGGTCAGACCAGCGGTCGTCGCTCCGTCGCCCCAGCTCACGCTGATCGTGTGGGTATCGGCGCTCCCCGGATCGGTAAACGTCAGCGCCACCGTCGCAAGACTCCCGACCGTGATTGGAGCCGCGGGCGTTGTGAGCGACGTGATGACGGGAGGCGCATTGGCCACCGTCACCGGCGCCGCAGCGGTGTCCGCCGCGCCGTACGGGTCCCTCACGATCACCTGCACGGTGTATGCGCCGTTGTCGGCGTACGCGTGCGTCGGCGCCGCGCCCGTGCCCGCCGTGCCATCCCCGAAATCCCAAGCGTAACTGAGCGCGTCCCCGTCGGGATCGCTCGACCCCGCTGCGCTAAACGCCACACTCGTGCCCTCGACCCCCGCGTACGGCCCGCCCGCGCTCGCCGTGGGCGCGTGATCGTTCGCCTCGACGATCCGTTCGATCGGGTCGGGCAACAGCGCGAGGAGGTCGTAGCCACTGAGCGCCTCGATCGCGTCGACCGTGGTCTTGTAGGTCTCCCACGGGACGTTCCGCACGCCGGCCTGGTTCGGCATGTTCACGGCGATCACTTCGAGGTCCCGATAGTCGTGGATGTCCGCGAGCCCCTGATCGTGCGGCAGGATTACCGCGACTTTCCAGGTGCTCGTCGGAATGACGATCTTGCCCTCGTTCTTGATGGTCCCCTGGTTGCCGGCGACGCCGGCGATGATGTACACCTCGCGATTCTGGGCACGCACGAGGTCGCCGAGAAAGTTCTCGAGATTGGCCCACGGCCCCTGGTTCAAGTCGGCGGCCTGCGGGACGATGTTGGAGAAGTAGAACGTGAACGCGTTGTCGAGGCTCGCGGACGTGCGGTCGAACGAGCGCGCCAGATGGCCGCGGTCGATCCCAAATCCGTGGAACGCCCCGGCCCCCGTATAGTCGGCCGTCGTGTAGTGCGTGAACGTCGCGGGCAACGCCGGATCGAACGTGAAGCAATCGCACCGGTCTTCGGGGCCAAAATGCGTCGGGTCGAGGTCGTAGCTCACCCAGTTGGGCGTGCCGCGATTCGGATTGTACGACGCGGTGTACTGGTCGTGCCGGATGATAAAATCATCGCTCGGATCCCCATCGGCCGGCTCGCCGAACTCCGTGTTCCCCGCGTACAACGCGGTCGTGCTCGCCACCGCCACGCGCGTCGGCAACGAGAAGGTCGCGGTCGTGCCCTCTGCCGCCGTGGCCCGGAAGTTCGCGGTCCCCTCGCTCAAGGCCGTCATCACGCCGTTCTGGTCGATGTCGGCAACCGCCGGCGTCTCGGACGACCAGGTAAACGTCGTCACCACGGGGGTGCCCGTTCCGTCCCGCAGCGTCGCGAACAGCTGGTCCTGGAAACCGACCGGCAGGGGCGGATCGGTCGCCAGGCGGCCGGTGAACGTGATCGTGTTGGTGGGCGGCGGCGGCGGCGCGCTATTGCACACGCCGAGCGTGTTCGCGGTCGGTCCATGCCAGACGCCGGCGGCATCGCGTTGCAGCGACTGACCGACCGGCGCCGACGTCTCGAGGACACCGATGTCGGTAGAGAGCATCCCCGCCGCCGGGCCGTCCGTCGCCGTGAATGTGCCCTCGTACGAGAGAAACTCCACGACCTGCCCGCTCGCGTCGATCAGGGCGAACCCGTCGGGACTGCCGTTCTGGATGCCGTCTTGCCCGTACTGGAGGAGCACGACGCCGCGGCCGTCGCACTGGTCCGTGATCGTGGCGAGCAGGAACGTCCGCGTGTCGTAGCTGGCCCCGCCGTTCCCGTTGTACAGCACGACCTTCCACCCGGCCAGATCGGTTCCCGCCGGCCCTTCGAGCTCGATTGCCTCGCCGGCATCGGTCCCGAAGTTGTCATAGTGGATCTCACTGAACCGCGTCTCGGGGAGCCCCGGGGGCGGTGGCGCGGGGTTCACATGCAGCTCGGCGGTGTCGACGACGCCGTTCGGAGCGGTCGCAACCACGCCGACGTCGCCGGCGGCGAGCCCCGTCGCGACGCCGCCGGTGCTCACGCTCGCGATGGCCCCATCGGTGACCGACCAGGTGAACGTCGTGCCCGCAATCGGTTGGTTGGCGGCGTCGAACGCCGCGGCGGTGAACGCCTGCGTCCCTCCCACCACGACGGTCGCGGAGGCGGGCGACACGGCGACGCTGGCGACTTCCTGGGGTGGCGGCGGTTCGTCGTTGTCGTTGCAGATGCCGAACGTGTTGGTGTCGGGGGGCGTTGCCGTCGCGGTCCACGCCCCTGCCCCGCTCCGTTGCAGCGACGACCCGAGCGGTTCGGTCCCGTTCTGCGCTACGCCGATGTCCACCGACAGCAGGCCGTTGGCGGGCCCACCGACCGCGGTGAACGTGCCTTCGTACGACAGGAACTCGACGACGGATGCGGCGGCATCGACGAGGGCGATCCCGTCGGGGCTCCCGTTCTGGATCCCGTTGCTCGGATAGGCGAGGACGACGACGCCGCGCGGGTCGCAGGTCGCCGGAATCGTCCCGCTGAGCACCCGCGTGTTGTAGACCGCGCCCCCGGTGCCGTTATACAGGATCACCTGCCAGCCGGTGAGATCGGTGCCGGCGGGGCCCGAGATCTCGATCCGTTCACCCGCGTCGGTTCCCACATTGTCGTAGTGGAGTTCGCTGATCCGGACCGCGGGCAGTGTCGTGACGTCGGCTTGGAGGGCCGACGGCGCCGCTGGGGGGGCGACCCGATCTCCCGGATTGCAGGACACGAACGCGAGTACGAGGGCGGCGCCAAGGGAGCGCGGCGAAGGGCGCAGACGCATCGAGGAGGCTCCGAGAGAGGATCCACGACGAAGATAGAGACCCACAACGGGGGTCGGCAACGTCACCGACCCCCGGGATTCACCAGGTGCTACGCGCGGCGAGCCGAGACGGCTCCGGCCAACCGCTCGGCCGCGAAGCCGACCAGCGCGCCCACGACGAGAGCAATGCCGACCTGGATCCCCTCTTGTACGGTGTTCACGCCCTTGCCCAACGCCACGCCCGCCCCGGCAAACGCGCCGGCGACGAAACCCAGGAACGGCACGCGCGCCACGAGGATGATGCCCACCGCCATCGCCCCATAAATCAGTGCGGTCACGATGCTCGTACCGCCCACAGCCACCCGCACGGCGTCAGCGACCAGCACCCACGCGACACCCGACAGCGTGCCGATCACAGTCTTCTGGAGACCAGAGACGCCGCCGCCGGCCGCGAAGTAGCAGCCGAGCGCCACGATCCCGGGCCAGACCTCGACCCGGAGCCGTGCTTGACCCGTCAGCCAGAACCAAACGGCCACCAAGAGTCCCACAAAGAGCGCCCGCGCAGTACTCGCGTTCATCGGCTTGCCTCCTTAGGGGGTGTGTTTCAACCGGCACGAAGATAGGGAACCGGGCCCGAGCCCGGTAGACGGAGAATGACGTCCGACCCGGCGCCGCGTGACGTCGGTCACACGGAACCGTAAACATCTCGGGCCGATCGGGGTCACAGGGGACGCAGAACTTTCCATTCGGAGGTGCGCCTTATGAAACGATACCTCATGCTCGCGGCCACGCTGAGTCTCGCGGGGTGCGCGGGGGGATTCACGAGCGCGACGGTCGTCTACGGCGAACCCGCCGAGTACGAGTACGTGGTCCCGGTGGACCGCGTCGTGGTGGTCACGCGCGAAGTGCTGGTCAATCGCGGTTGGGTCGTGTACCGCGTCGAGCGGTCGGGACCAAACCGCATCATCTGGGGTCGGCGCGGCGACGGCGAGATCGTCCGGATCTTCGCCACCCCGAATCGCGACCGCGTCGCCGTGCGCGGCCTGTGGGAAGTCCGCGAAGAGCGGCACGATCGACACGATCGAGGCCGCCACCGGGGCTGGACGAAGAAGGGCGCGCCCCGGGATATCATCGCGGACATCGACGTCCGGTTGCGGGCGCGTTAGTCCCTACTGGTCGATGCGCCACCCGGTACTCAGCTCCGTCGCGCCCCATTTGATGCGGAGCACGCCGCGCAGATCGGCGTAGCCGGTCGTCGGCTGCGCGGCGTCGGGTACCAGGTAGATCGTAAGGGATCCTTCGGGCTCCGCCATGGTGCGGGCGGCGAGCGGCACCCGCCCGATATCCTTCGCCGCGTCGCGGTCGGTGCCCCACTGCCCCGTCCCCCGATTCACGACGAGCTGCCAGCCGGCTCGCGCATACAACACGAATAGCGAGTAATCGCCGCGCGGCAGCTTCAGGTCCCCGAGGGTGATATCGAGATCGGTGTGGAGCGTTGTGGCCATGTTCGCGCCGAACCGCCACACGGTATCGAGCGGGATCAGTCCACCTTCCACCTTCCGGCCACGCGCGTGCGGTTGGCCGTACGTGATCGCGATGCGCGAAGGACCCGACAAGCTCGCGTCCTCCTCGTACCAGTTCGTCCCGATGCGCCGGGAATTGAGATGGACCTCGGTGGTGGCGTAGCTGCTCGCGGCGATGCGCAACGGCGTCTGCGGCGTTTGTGCGAGGACGATGGCTAAGAGAAGAGAGGTCATGGCACCTTCCAACAAGTAGGTTCGCTTTCGGGGGCACCGTGCATGGCGCCCTCGGGCCTCGTCCGTACCCAAACTCCACATGCCTGCCCCTCGACCATCGGGTGCGTGGCGGTGGCCCGCCAACCCGAGTCGGCGACGACGATCACAATGCTGTCGTCGGACGTGGCGTGAAACAGGTCGCCGAGCTCTTCAACCGACGCGAATCGCAGACTGTCCACGAAGAAGGCTTCCTGCGCCGTGACGAGATTCCTGAGATCGCTCGTCATCACGGCCCGGTACAGCCTGGGTGGTTTGACGCCCGCAAACTTGGGGAGCATCACGACGACGAGCGCGAACAAGAACGCGCCCACCACGCTGGAGCGGCTCTCCGCGAGCTGTGTCCCGGCACCGGGAGCCGGCGTGAAGCGGACGAGCCGCACGAGAGTGACGACGCCAACGGCGGCGACAGCAACCCCCAGGACCGCGAAGGCGGGCGTTCCGTCCAACCCGGTGCCATTCCGCACCAGCCACAGGCCGAGTAGCAGCAGGATGACGACGCCAAAGTAGGCGCCCACGCGGGCCCCGCGGGGAACGTCTGGTGGGGCACGCCGCAACGAGTAGAACAGGAACAGCAGCGCCGGCAACACCGCCAGCAGGACGCCGAAGAACGCGACGAGGACCATTCCCAGGGGGAATGCGTCGCTGTTCTGCACCGTCATCAGGACGGTGGCGGCGACCGAGAGGAGCAGGCAGCCGAGCACGACGCGGATGGCGAGACGGCCTACGGTCATCGTCCGACGATACCGCCCGACTCAGGCGGGCGCAAACGGTCCGGCTTAGGCCGACAGGGCGACGACCGGGCGCGGCTGCTTGGCGAAGACGGTCAACTCGGGCACGCGCGTCTGGGCCAGCGACTTTTTGAACGCCGCGCGCACCGGCTCCGACCACCACGCTCGGAACCGGTCCATCTCCGCCAGGGCTTGCTCTAGGGGCATCGCCGGGCGGTATGGACGGGTGGTGGTCAGAGCGTCATAAACGTCCGCGATGCCCACGATCTGCGCCGACACGGGGATTTCATCGCCGCGCAGGCGGTCGGGGTACCCCGATCCGTCGTGTCGCTCGTGGTGCCAGCGGATAATCGGCTTGATGTCCCAGGGAAACTCCACCGCGGCGAGGAGTTCGATGCCCCAGACCGGATGCATCTGGACGACGTCGAACTCTTCGGATGTGAGCTTCTCGGGCTTGTTCAGAATCTCGTGGGGGACGCGCACCTTCCCAACGTCGTGCAGATAGGCGCCGACCCGCACCGTCGTCTGGGCATGTTCGTCCAGGCCCATCGCTTCCGCGACCGCGACCGCGCGGCGCGCTACGCGCTCGCAGTGGCCGAACGTGTAGGTGTCGGCGGACTCGATCGATTGCCCCCACTCGCGCACCACCGCGAGGTAGGTGTCCTCGAGCTCGGCCTCTTTCCCCTCGACGTACACGAGATCGACGCGCGCGTCGAGCCGGCGGAACAGGCGGCGGGCGGAGTTCAGGAACTTCAGCGCCTCCTGGTTCCGCCCCATCGCCTGATAGAGGAGGGCCAGCTCGCGCGACGCTTCCGCTTCGTTCAGCGCCGAGCCCGCCGTCACCGCCAGGTCGATGGCGGACCGCAGCCGGGCTTCGGCGAGGGCATGCCGGCCAGTCTCGCGGTACACCATGCCGAGTACGCGATAGGCGTCCGCTTTGGCGCTCTCGACGCCGACTCGATCGAACATGGCCAGGGCCGCCTCGGCGTTACTGCGCGCGTCCTCGAACCGTTCGCGGGCGACGTGCACCTTGGCGTGGTTTACGAGGCAGAGGCCTTCGAGGTAGGCGTCCCCGGCGCGCTGGGCGATCGCATAGCTCTGCCGGAAGTAGCGCTCGGCCGCGTCGAACTCGCGACGGTCGAGGCTCGTCATGCCGAGGTTGTGGTAGGCAATCGCGCAGCCGTGCTCATCGTCGGAGGCGCGGTACGCCTCGAGCGACCGCCCGTAGCGCGTCAGGGCCTCTTCGAAGTCGCCTTGAATGTTTGCCAGAATGCCGAGGTTCTGCTCGACGCGCGCGCGCAACCGGCGGCTCTCGCCGCCCAGCTCCAGGGCGCGGAGGAAGTGCTCGCGAACTTCGGCGACCCCGTCCGTTTCCAGCCCGATGCCGCCGAGCGTGTTGAGCGCTTCCGCCGCGAGCAGGTCGAGGCCGGCCGCGTGCGCGGCGCTGTAGCTGCGGCGGCACATCTCCCGCGCGTCGGTGGATTCGCCGCGGTGGTGCCGGATGATCGCGAAGCGGCGCAGGGCCTCGGACAGCACCGCGTGCTCCCCGGTCGCATCCGCCGCGGCGATGGCCGCCTCGTACGAGGCGGCCGCGCCCGCCATGCAGACGGCCCGCTCCAGCGCGCGAGCCTCGATCAACAGATCGGCCGCGGGACGCGCGGCCTTCATGCGGGACCTATCGTCTCGCTCCGCGGCACCGCCCCTTGATCCGGTACGATGGGCGCGGTGGCAGGCTGGGCGCGACCCCCCTTGGGCGACCCAAAGTGCGGCTGCGTGAGCAACGCCGTCATCTTGTCGATCTCGACCTTGGACCCCAAGCGATGGAACGCCGCGCGGGCCGTCCGGGCGATCTCTTTCGCGGCGGCAACTTCGCCCTCGCGCGCCAACAGGTAGGCGAGATCACGCTGGGCGGCCGCGACGAGCAACGGCCGCCCGTGCTCCGTCGCGCGCTCGACGACCTCGCGCAACATCCGTTCGGCCTCGTCCATCTTCCCCGCGACGCCCACGGCCACCGCGAGGATCCGCAGGTCCTCGGTTTCGCGCACGGCGTCCTTCAACTCCCGGTGCACCCCGAGCGCGCGCTCGGCCTCGAGGATGGCGAGCCCGGGCTCGCCTCGCAGGATCCGGATCTCCGCCCGGCCGGCGAGGGCCTGCGCCGTGAGGCGCTGATCGCCCAGGCGCCCCGCCTCGCGCACCGCGGCGTCGGCCGCCTGCATCGCATGATCCAGGTCCCCTTGTTCGCGGTACGTGATGGCGAGGTTGTGCTGCGCCTCGGCAACGCCGCGGTCGAAGCGCGCCGCTTGGTACGCCGCGATCGCGCGCGTGTACGCGCCGACGGCGCGGGCGTAATCGCCCTGGAGGTTCGCGATGATGCCGAGGTTGTTGGCGCACCGGCCGACACTCGCCATGTCGTTGTCCTGCATCGCCTCTTCCTGCGCCCGCGTGAAGAAATGCGAGGCCTCGTTGATGCCGCCCCGTTCCAGCGCGACCGCACCACAGACGTTGAGCGCCCGTAGCTCGAGCCGACGATCCCCGAGTACCCGTGCCCGCGACAGCGCGACCAGGGCCCATTGCTGGCCGAGATCGAGACGCCCGCAGCGGCTGTGCCCGATGCTGCTCAGCAAGGCCAGCATGGGGGACTGTTCCAGCTCATCGGCCGAGCGCGTGCCCAAGTACGAGACGAGCTCGGCGTACCGTCCCGCGTCCGCCAGCTCCTGCGCCTCGTGCAGCGGCTCCAGCGTGCCGCGCAACTCCGCCGAGAAGTCGTCGCCCCACTCCTGGCCAGCCAGCTTCCGGATTTCCCGCTCAGCGCCGAGCTGGGTGAAGGTCGCCTTCGCCGCGCGGGCGGCGGCCTGAGCTTCGGCATGTCGCTCGGCCCGGTGCAGCACGATGGCCAAGTCCCGCGTTGCCTCCGCCTGCAGCTGGGGCCGGCAGTGCATCCCCGCCCGCTGGATCACCTCGCGCAGCGCGCGCTCGGCGGCCCCGATGTCGCCCTCGGCCGCCCGCACCAGCGCCACGACCCGCAGGTCCTCGGCATCGTTGATCGAGTTGGGGACGAAACCGCGCAGCTCGCGGACCTGGTCCAGGTCCTGACGCGCCGCGTCCAACTCGCCGCGGACGACGCGGATCTCGGCGCGCCCCCGCAACGTCAAGGCGGAGAGCGTCTGATCGCCAGCCGCCTCGGCTTGCGCCACGGCGCGGTCGGCTTCCTCCACGGCGCGGTCGAGCGCGCCCTGCTCCCGATACGTGATGGCGAGGTTGTGATGGCACTCCGCCACGCCGGCGGGGGACCCGGCGCGCTCGAAGGCCGCTACGGCGATCTCCCACGACCCGATCGCTTCCGCGTGCCGGCCGCGCAGGTTGCTGATGATGCCCAGGTTGTTGGAGCAGCGGGCCGTCGTCGCCAGATCCCCATCCCGGCTGGCGGCCATGAGCGCTTGAGTGAAGTAGTCCGCCGCTTCGTCGATCCGTCCGCTGACCAGGGCGACGGCGCCGCGGGCATTGAGGGCGTGCCGCTCGACGGTCTGTTCGTCGTGCTTGCGCGCCTCGTCGAGCGCCGTGTCGAGCCACCGCAACCCCTCATCGTGGCGCCCGAGCCGCGCCTGCGCGGTTCCGTACAGCAGCGCCAGGGTCGGCGACCCTTGCAGGTCGCTCTCCGCGTGCGCACCGAGGTACTCCACGACTTCCGCGTGGTGACCGGCTGCGGCGAGCTGTTGGGCCTTCTCGACTACGAGTGACGACGTTGGCATCGTGTTTCTCCCAGCCTACCAGGAAACCGCGTACTCGGACCAGGACCAGGAAACAGCGTATTCGGAGAAATGGTACAGCGGGGTCCACACCCATTGCCGCCCCGCCTCGGTCTGCGACGCGGTCTTGAGCCACGGCGCCGGCTTCTCGGCCCGACCCCAGATCGCCAGCTCCGCGGCGAGCGCCTGATCAGCGGCATCCACGGTCCCATCACCGTTCAGATCGGGATTCGCGTTGCCGTACCAGATGGCCAGCGTTGCGGGGTGCCTTCTGGAGAAGGTCAGGCCCGACGGCTCAAACGCGACGGCAAAACTTTCCGGATCGATCGTCAGCGTGATGAAAACCGAGTCGCGCCTCGCCAGGTGGCGTCCAGAGGGGTCGGCCGTCAGCCCGCTCCGCGGAATGTCGAAGCGCAGGAACGGCAGACCCACCGATTCTCCGGCGGCGGGTTGGTAACTCACGACGACCGTCGACGCCCGATCCCCGCGGGCCCAGAACGAAACCTGATAGGTCTCGAGCGGGGGCGCGGTCGGCGCCTGCTGGAGGATGTGCAGGCCCGCTGCCGTCAGCGGGCTCTCGACCGCCGCGAGGGCGTTCGACCCGTCGAAGGGGGCAGTCGCGTCGCCGCATCCCGCAAACGCCAGGACGACCGCGACCGGCAACCAAAGGCGACGTGGCATGGGCATCAGTACGCCACCGCGTAGTTTGAGCAGCGACGGATGGGCGTTCCCGTCCCTGCGCTCAAACGAGGCTTCGGCCTGTGCCTGGCCCGCGAAGAGGGCATCGCAGCCTCTACCAGGAAACCGCGTACTCGGAGAAATGCAGCAGTGCACTAATGAACGATTTGTCCGCGACCACTTGGGACGCGGGGATTCGCGCCCACGTGCTCTCCTCGCCCTCGCGATACCACAACCCCAACAGCTGGGTTTCGATGCCGGCGTCCAGTCCGTCCACGACGCCGTCCCCATTCAAGTCACCGCCCGCGCCGCCGTAGGACATGCGCAACTGCGCCGGCTCACCGAACAGGGTGCCCGTCGGCTCGAGCGACACTTTGATGTCATTCGGGTCGATCGTCACCGTGACGAGAACCGAGTCGCCGGGGGCGAGGTCACCCTGCCCAGGCACGAAGACGGGATCGGTGATGGTGAGGGTCAGGAACGGGAAGCTGGTGTCGCCGGTGGAGCTGAGGTAGTTGATCTGGACGGAACGCGCTTCGCCACGCACGGCCCAGAACGCGGCCGTGTACCGATCGAGGCTGATCCCGCCGGTCAAAGACGCCTCGAGACGGTCGTCAGACTCCGTTGTCGAGACCGCGCCGACGGCGCTGAATTGCGGCGTGACGGCGTCCGCCCACCGCAGGAAATGCGGAACTGGCGCGGTCGTCTGCGGTGTGCCCGTAGGATGTCGTTCGTCGGAACATCCGGCAGCGAGCAGGGCGAGCGCGAGCGGGATCAGGACGCGGCGAACGGACATGCGATTCTCCGAGGGCATGGGAGTCCTACCAAGCCACAGCATAGTTTGAGAAATGGCGGAGCAGCCCGCCGACCCACAGCGAGCCCAGATACGTCTTGTACTTCACGACGACAGCTGAATCCGTGACGGATGGCGCCTGCAGGTATGAGAGGATGTCGAGCGAGTCCCCGACATTGACGACCTGGAGGACTTGATTCTGGTGCACACCGCAGTTGTCGACGTTCGTCGCCAGCAAGGCACCGATGCCGTGCACGCCGTTCCGGAACTTGAGTCCCTCAGGGCGGAGGCGAACTACGTTCACCAATTGTGACGGTGCGACCATGGTGATGCTCACGGGGCTGCTGAGCGCCAGCGAATCCACGAACAGGACGTGGCCACCCGCCACCAGCACTCCCCCCGCCGGACCGATCACCGCAGTGACCGAGTCGGACGCGAGGGGGATGCAGAGGAGCAGGCGGCTCGGGCTCGGTCCGACCCTGCGAGCAGCCAAGGTCGAGGAGTCAACGTCAAGCGGCGATGGGTCGCTGCAATTCATCCCTACCGCGGCCACGCCGACGAGCAGCGCGATCGGCAGCAAGGAACGGCGGACGGACATGCGAGGCTCCGGGTCCATGGCGAGCCGCCACAGAGCAGGAAGCGTTCCACCCCGGCGACGCGCCGGGGCCACTGGGTCATTTCGTCCCTGGGGTAGGTCGGGACGGCCTAACGGGAGCTCTTACATCGACAACGCGGTCGGCTCCACGAAATCGTCCTCTTCCAGGTCCGGCGCGACATCCGTGCCGTTCAACAAGCGGCGCAGGCGCCGCGTCGAGATCGAGAGCCGGCGCGCCGACTCGCTGCGATTGCCGCCGCACAACTTCACGGTCGCCCGGACCGCGGCGGACGTGATTTGATCGAGGGGGGCTGGAAAGGGGATCGGCCCCCCCTCCTGTGTGTCCGAATCCGCGAGGGGCAGGAGCTCGTCGACGTTCAGCTCGCCCGGCGGCGACAAGAGTAGAGCCCGCTCCACGGCGTTCTTCAGCTCCCGGACATTCCCGGGCCAGGCATGTTGCCGCAGCTTGCGGCAGACCTCGGGCGACAGCGTCGGCACCGGAAGGTGGTGCTCTCCGGCCAGGCGGTGCAGCACCGCCTGCGCGATGAGCACGATGTCGTCGCCCCGTTCACGCAGGGGCGGCAGCTTGAGCACGACGGTGCTCAACCGGAAGAAGAGATCCTCCCGGAACGTCTTGTCGCGCACGCGGTCCGCCAAATGCGCATTGGTCGCGGCCAGAATGCGGACGTCGACGGTGCGCGGCTTCGTGCCACCGACCCGGCGGATCTCTTTGTCTTCGAGCAGGCGCAGCAACTTGGCTTGGAGACTGAGGGGCAAATCACCGATCTCGTCGAGGAACAGCGTCCCCGTATGCGCCATCTCGAACAGGCCCGGCTTGGCCGCATGCGCGTCCGTGAACGAGCCGCGCTCGTGGCCGAACAATTCCGATTCGATGAGGTGCTCGGGGAAGGCGGAACAGTTGACGGCGACGAACGGGGCCGCGCGGCGTGGACCGCCCGCGTGGATCGCCCGCGCGAGCACCTCTTTGCCGGTCCCCGTCTCACCGATGATCAGGGCGCGCGCGTTCCCGTGCGGCAGGAGTCGAGCGGCCCGCGCCAGGGCCTGCTTGATGGCTTCACTCTCACCCACGATGCCGGCGAACGGATTGGTCTGGGCGGCAGGCGCGCTCGGGCGCGCCACACCGCTCAAGGCGGCGGTAACGGCATTCCGGAAGATTTCGAGATCGGCCGGCAGCGCGAAGTAGTCGCTGGCGCCGCGGGCGACGAGCTGCATCGCGATGCGCCGCCCCGTGTCCGTCCCGACGACCAACGC
>WNFK01173223.1_pt1 | contig 29892 bp, 26 predicted proteins | sample 5400281 | NCBI WGS metagenome assembly WNFK01 (sample SAMN13153350, study PRJNA577476) | soil metagenome | isolation source: 20 cm soil on Douglas fir-dominated hillslope | place: USA:California | collected 2013-09-17
ACCATCCTCAAGACCGTCTCCGGGGTGATGGACCCGCAGAAGGGCAGCGTGACGCTCGAGGGCCGTCCCATCCACGGGCTCGATCCCGACCGGGTCGCCCGCCTCGGGCTCTCCCACGTGCCGGAGGGGCGCGAGGTCTTCCCGTTTCTCTCGGTGCGCGAGAACCTGCGCATGGGCGCCTACGCCCGCCGCGACACCGCCGCGGTGGCGCAGGACCTCGAGATGGTCACCGAGTACTTCCCGGTCCTCGCCTCGCGCGCCGAGCAGCGGGCCGGCTCGCTCTCGGGCGGCGAGCAGCAGATGCTGGCCATCGGGCGGGCGCTCATGGCCCGCCCCAAGGTGATGCTGCTGGACGAGCCCTCGCTCGGCCTCGCCCCCAAGCTGGTCAAGGACATCTTCGACATCATCCGGCGCATCAACCGCGAGCGCGGGGTCACCGTGCTCCTGGTGGAGCAGAACGCGAACCTCGCGCTCCAGACCGCGGACTACGGCTATGTCTTGGAGCTGGGCCGGATCGTGATGGAAGATACCTGCGAGCGGCTGCTCAAGAAGGACGACATCCGGGAGTTCTACCTGGGCCTCAAGGAGTCGAGCGTCCGCGGGACGCGGCGCTGGAAGAGGAAGAAGACATGGCGCTGACGACTCGCCACGCTCCCGCCCCCACCGAGGCCGGCCGCCCGGTCACGGTGCACGGCCAGGACACCCTCCCCAAGCTCTTCCGCCACGTGGTGCGGGAGCGCGGCGACCGGGTGGCCATGCGCGAGAAGCACCTCGGGATCTGGCGCGCCATCTCGTGGCGTGACTACGGCCACCAGGCGCGCCGCGCGGGGCTCGGGCTGGTGTCGCTCGGCCTTCGGCCCGGCGACGTGGTCTCGATCATGTCGGACAACTGCCCGGAGTGGCTCTACACCGATCTCGGCATCATGTCGGTGGCGGCCATCCCCAACGGCATCTACACGACCGACTCGGCCCGCCAGGTCGAATACATCGTCAACGACAGCGGCACCCGCTTCCTCTTCGTGGAGAACGAGGAGCAGCTCGACAAGGCGCTCGAGGTGCGCGGGCGCTGCCCGGAGCTGGTGAAGATCTTCGTCTTCGACATGGAAGGGCTGCACGGATTCCAGGACGATCAGGTGCTGACCTTCGAGGCGCTCCTCGAGCTGGGCGCCGCCTACGACCGCGAGCATCCCGAGGCCTACGACCGCGATGCTGAGTCACCGCAATATCCTGTTCCAGCTCGAATACGCCGACTTCATCACCCCGCTGCGCGAGGGCGACCAGCAGCTCTCCTTCCTGCCCCTCTGCCACGTGGCCGAGCGAACGTTCACGGTGTTCAACCCGCTCTACACCGGCGCCACCGTGAACTTCGCCGAGAGCATCGACACGGTCCCCGAGAACATCCGCGAAGTGGCCCCCGCCCTGTTCTTCGCGGTGCCGCGAATCTGGGAGAAGTTCTACTCTGGGGTGGCGCTCCGCATGCGGGACGCCACCTGGCTCGGTCGCTTCGCCTACGACCGGGCCATCCGCATCGGCCTGCGCCTGGCCGCCTGCCGGATCGCGGGCCGCCCGCCGTCCTGGGCCCTGCGGGCCGCCTTCCGGGTGGCCGACTTCCTCGTGCTCGACAACGTCAAGCGCTCGATCGGGCTGCACCGGGCCCGCGGCGTCGCCACCGGCGCCGTGTACGAGGTCTACGGCCAGACCGAGAACACCGGCCTCGCCACCGCCATGCCGCCCAACCGCATCAGGCTCGGGACGGTCGGCGTCGCCCGGCCGGAAACCGAGGTGCGCCTCTCTCCGCAGGGCGAAATATTATTGAGGGGCCCGCACGTGTTCCTGGGCTACTACGGCAAGCCGGAGAAGACCGCGGAGACCGTCGTGGACGGGTGGCTGCACACCGGTGACGTGGGCACCATCGACGCGGACGGGTTCGTCCGCATCACCGACCGGATGAAGGACATCATCATCACCGCGGGGGGCAAGAACGTCACCCCGTCCGAGATCGAGAACCAGCTGAAGTTCTCGCCCTTCATCTCCGACGCGGTGGTGATCGGGGACCAGCGCAAGTTCCTCTCCTGCCTGGTCATGATCGACCACGAGACGGTGGCCCAGTTCGCCCAGGAGCGCAACGTGCCGTTCAGCAACTTCGCCTCCCTCTGCCGGGCCCGCGAGGTGCAGGACCTCATCTGGAGCGAGATCGAGCGCGTGAACCGGGAGCTCGCGCGGGTGGAGACCATCAAGGCTTTCCGGCTGATCGAGCAGCTCCTCACCGCCGAGGACGAGGAGCTGACCCCCACCATGAAGCTGAAGCGCACCTTCGTCAACGTGAAGTACAAGGAATTGATCGACAGCATGTACGAAAGGAGCCACGGATGAAGAAGCTACTGGCAGTCAGCGTGCTGGCGGCCGCGGTGGCCGTCGCGGGAGTCGCGACGGCCCAGAAGGAGACCCGCGGGGTCAGCAAGACCGAGATCGTGCTCGGCATGCACACCGACCTCTCCGGCCCCGCCGCCACCTACGGGGTGTCGTCCTCGAACGCGGTGAAGATGAAGTTCGACGAGGTCAACGAGGCGGGCGGCATCCACGGCCGCAAGATCCGGCTCGTCATCGAGGACACCCAGTACCAGGTCCCGCGCGCGGTGCAGGCGGGGGCCAAGCTCATCCAGCGCGATCGCATCTTCGCGATGGTGGCCGGCCTCGGCACCCCGATGAACAACGCGCTCTTCAAGGACCAGTTCGACGCGGGGGTGCCGAACCTCTTCCCGCTCTCGGCCGCGCGCTCGATGTACGAGCCCTTCAACAAGCTGAAGTTCTACGGCGCGGCCAGCTACGTGGACCAGGTGCGGGCCGGCATCAACTACTTCGTGACCCAGAAGGGCAAGAAAACCCTCTGCGCGATGTACCAGGACACCGACTTCGGCAAGGAAGTGCTGGACGGCGTGCAGATGCAGGCCGAGAAGATGAAGCTCAAGATCGCGGAGACGGTCACCCACAAGCCCACCGACCAGGACTTCAGCGCCCAGGTCACCAAGCTGAAGGCGGCCAACTGCGACCTGGTGGTGCTCGGCACCATCGTGCGCGACTCGATCGTGCCCTACGCCACCGCGCGCAAGATGGGATGGAGCGACGTGGACTTCCTGGGCTCCGCCGCCTCCTACGATCTCTTCGTGGCCGCGGCTCAGGGCGGGGTGACCGAGGGCTTCTACGCCATGGGCCTCACCGCCATGCCCTACCGTGACACGCTGGGCGCGGATGCCCAGAAGTGGTTCGACCGCTACAAGGACCGCTACAAGGTGGATCCGAACATCGGCGCGATCTATGGCCACGTCGCGGCGGATCTGACCGTGACCGGCCTCACGAAGACCGGCCCCGAGCTGACCACCGACAACTTCGTCCGGGCCATGGAGTCCATCCGCGGCTACCACGACATCTTCAACGGCCCCGAGGTCAACTTCGCGCCCGACAAGCACCAGGGCGCCGACTCCTCGTTCCTGGCCGTGGTGAAGGGCGGGCGCTGGACGCGCCTGACCGACCCGCTCCGCTTCTAGACCCGAGCACGCGGGAGGTGACGGGCGCCACGGCGCGCCCCGTCACCTCCCTCACTTCCGGCCGCGCGACACGACGGGTGCTGCGCGAACAAACTCGTTGGCCGCAGCCTCCTCCAGCATCCAGCGGCCCATGGCCTGATACGACACGGGCCGCCAGGAACAGAGACGGCGGTCCCACTCCGCCGACGCCACCGGGCGTTCGTCCTTGCCGCGGCCGTTGACTCCCGCGCGGACGAGTGTCCAGCGATGCAGGGGGAATGCGCCGCGGCCGAGGGCATCGACCACCGCTTGCTGCTCGGTCGCGCCGCGGCCCATCGTGCCGGGCAGCCACGAGAAGAAGCGCAGGCCCCGGCTCGCCGCCTTGCCTGGCGCCGAGGCGAGCAGCGTATTGATGATGATGACTCGGTCGACGCCGGCGGCGGTCATCGCGGCCTCGACGGTGGCCATGTTGGCGGAAAGCAGCGCGGAGCGGTCGCGGCTCGCCGACGTCACCCCCATGGCGGTGATGACCGCGTCCGCCCCTCCAAACGCCGCGGTGAGGGCCGCACGGTCGGCGAGAGAGGTGACCACGACAACGCGAGAGCCGTCCGGCACCTCCCTGATGCGCTCCGGTCTCGATCGAACAATGCCCGTGAACGCGATGCCCTCGGCTCGGCACACGCCAAGAATGCCCAGACCCAGGCCGCCGGCGGCGCCGATGACCGCCACGTGACGAGGCCGCCTCAACGAGCGTCGAGCCAGTCCTGGAAGCGCTTCCAGTGCACCACGAGCGCCATGGCGGGCAGGCGCCACCGGTGGAGCGGGATGGGCTGGATCGCGGTCACCGGCCAGCCGATCTCGGCGGGCGAGGCGCCGAGCGCGCGATCGGCCAGCAGCTTGCCCATGACCGTCGCCATGGCGATACCGCGCCCGTTGTAGCCGAGCCCGATCAGCACGCCGGGCCGTGGCTCGTGCAGATGTGGCAGGTGATCGGCAGTCAGCGCGACCCGCCCGCTCCAGCGGTGCTCCCAGGCGGGCGCCCCGATCTGGGGAAACAGCCGCTGCGCCACCGCCTCGAGCCGCGCGAACAGGGCGGGATCGCCGCGATCGTCCAGGGGACCGCGCCCGCCCATGAGGAGGCGGCCCTCCGGATCGAGGCGGAAATAGAACAGGATGCGCCGGAGATCGGAGACGACCTGACCGCCGGGAAGCACGCGACGCCGGACGTTGTCGGGCAGTGGCCGCGTGGCGACCTGGTAGCTCTGCACCGGCAACACCGTGCGACGAAGCCCCGGCCACAGGTCGTCGGTATAGGCGTTGGTGGCGAGGATCACCGTGCGCGCCGTCACGTGTCCGGCGGCAGTCCGCGCGCGCCAGCCCTCCCCGGTCGACTCGAGCCGCTCCACCGCCGACCGTCCGTGGATCGCCGCGCCGGCCTCCCGGGCCGCCCGGGCCAGCCCGCGCACGAAGGCCAGCGGCTGGAGCGCGCCGGCGCGACGGTCGAGCATCCCGCCCATGTAGCCGGTGGTTCCGGTCAGCTCCGCGATCCGGCTCGCATCGAGTAGCTCGACGGGCGCCCCGCGCCGCTGCCATTGCTCCGTTCGCGACCGCAAGCTCTCGAGCGCGGCCGCGTGCGGGGCCGCCGCGATCCAGCCGCACCGCTCGGCGTGACACGCGATCTTGTAGCGCGCGACGAGGTCGAAGACGGCATCGGCGGCGCCCCCCGCGATCTCCCACATCCGGCGCCCCGTCTCATCGCCGAACTGGCGCTCCAGCTCGTCCGGATCGTGCTTGAGCCCGGGGATGATCTGGCCGCCATTCCGACCGGAGGCGCCCCAGCCGGGCTCCGCGGCGTCGAGCACCGCGACCTCCGCGCCGCGCTCGGCAAGGTGCAGCGCCGCCGACAACCCGGTGTAGCCGGCGCCGACGACCACCACATCGGCGCGCCTGTCGCCCGCTAGAGGCGGAGTCGCGGGCAGAGGCTCGGCAGAGTCCGTCCATACGGACGCAGGCGGAGCGGCGGACGCGGAAGAGTACACCACCATCGTCCCCCTAATAGCACAGGAAGGGACGCCTGGGCTCTCCGTTAACGGGTATCGGACTCCGGTGCGGCGCGGAACAGCTTCTTCCGTCCGCTAAAGCCCAGCCCGAGCAGCGAGCTTGCCAGGAGGAGGAGAGTGGCCGGCTCCGGAACGGGATTCAGGTCGCCGTTGCCGGCAAACCCGGTCACGCAGGCATCGACGCAGTCCGCCGCCGTGGCGAAGATGTGTGCAGCGGCCCGAAAGCCATCGCCGTTGGCGATGAGCACATCCGAAGCGGACGCCCAGGCCCCGCTGGTGTCGGTTATCCCAAAGTTGACCGTGGAGAACCGGTCGCCGAATCCATCGGAGTTGTCCAGCGTCACGTTGAAGGTGCCGAATGCGGAGACATTGCCAGAGCCAGGCGCGCTCAGAGTGACGACGCTTGGAATGCCGACCGTGAAGGTCGTCGCGTTCACGTTGACGTCGATGGCGTTGGCCGCACCAAAGGCATAAGTGAAGCCCCCAGCCGTGAGCCCCGTGAACGTGATGATCGCGGTCGTCGCACCAGTCCGGTTGACGTCGACATGCGCATACGGGCCGGGAAACGGCGCAAGGCCGGCATTCGGGACACTGATGTCGAAGCCAATACTGTCCGCCGAAGCCGAGGAGACACCCAGGACCGTCCCCAGCAGCGCTGCGGTCACCGACGCGATTGCGGCAAGCCGTCTAGTAGTCTTCGTCATTCTCGAGTGATTTAGCAAGATTCGCACCATTTCGGCGCCTTGGCTCCAACAGCGCGTATCTTCTGGCCTCGGCACGACCAGGACACGCGCACGCCGGGTAAGAAATCACCCAGATGTCCCGAGCCGCTCCTCAGCTTGAGTCGACCAGGCGTGTGCAGCAAGGTGCGATGTTGGGCGCCGGCATGGGCGGGAGCGGCGGCTCGTCAACGGGTCGCTAGGAGCTTCTCCACCCGGACCCCGACGAGGCGAATCGTCTTCCCCTTCGGGTTCTCCCGGACGTCGAAAGGCCTCGAAGCGCTCGGCGACGAATCGGCGGAACACGGTCGCGGCGAGCTCAGCGCCCACCCGAGGATTAAAACGGGATCGAGGGTGTCCCCTCGAATGTCTCCTGCTCCCCCACCGACTTGCGCTCCCACTCGTTCGATACCGGATCGTCCGAGAGCCCGCGCGCCTTGCGATGATCGCCAGCGGGCGCGCGTCGACCAGCGGCTCGGCGAGATCCGTCCAGGCCGAGACGGGCGGGGCGGCGGATGTCGGCTCAGACGAGACGGGCGACACGAGTTCCCTCGAGGATAGCCTGGTGGATGCCGCGCGGGGCCACGCAGTCACCGATGGCGTGCCGCGCGGCCACCCGGTCCTTGAGCGCCCGGTAGAGCGTGTCGATGGACCGGCTGCCCATCGACAGCACCACGGTGTCGACGCCTTCGATCCGCCGCTCGGCCCGCGTGTAGACGTTGGCCACCACGACCGCCGCGCCTTCGACCGCCACCAGGTCGGTGTGCGGAGTCAGGGTCACACCCTTGGCGAACAGCCGCGAGTAGAGCGGCGCGATCGAGGTCACCCCGACGTCCTGGCCGGCGTAGAAGAGCCGCGAGATCACCTCGACGCGATGACCGCGCTCCAGGAGATGCTCCGCGGTGGACAGCCCCCGCTGCGTGTGCACGTCATCCACGACGACAACCCGCTCCCCCACCTCGACACGATCGAGAAGGACATCCTGGTCGGTCACGACGTGCTTGCCGTCGAGGCCCGGCAGGTCGGGGACGTGGGGAGACGACCCGGTGGCGATGATCACGACGTCGGGTGACTCGGCCAGCACGGTGTCCGCGCTTGCCTCGGCCCGCAGCCGGCAGTCGATCGGGAGCTTGTCCACCTGGCGGGCCAGGAAACGCAGGATGCCGCTGAGCTCGGTGCGCACGGGCGCGCGCGCGGCGATCAGCACCTGCCCGCCCACCTCCGCCTCGCGCTCGAAGAGGATCACACGATGGCCGCGCAGCGCGGCCACGCGGGCCGCCTCCAGGCCGGCCGGGCCGGCGCCGACCACGACCACGCGCCGGGGCGACGCCGCGGGAGCCGGCTCATCGAGCTCCATCTCGCGGCCGGTTCCCGGGTTCTGGATGCAGGTGACCGGCTTGCCCTGATAGATGCGATCGATGCAGCCCGCGTTGGCCCCGACGCAGGGACGCACGTCGTCGAGCCGGCCTTCCTGGGCCTTGCGCGGCATGTCGGGATCCGCGATCAGCGCGCGCGTCATGCCGACCAGGTCGACGAGCCCATCGGCGAGGATCCGGTCCGCGTGAACGGGATCGACGACGCGGCCGGCATGGAAGACCGGCATGCCGGGCACCGCGGCCTTGATGGCGGCCGCGAGCGAGACGAAGATCCCGTGCGGGGAGGCCATGTTCGGCACCGCGAGGGCCTGCAGGGACAGCGTGTGCGCGGCGCCGCCGATGACGGACAGGAAGTCCACGAGTCCGGAGGCGGCCAGCCGCCGGGCGATCTCCGCCATGTCCAGGGCGGTGAGCCCCCCGGCGGTGAGCTCGTCCCCCGAGATGCGGGCCCCCACCACCCAGTCCCGCCCGACCTGGCGCCGGATCTCGCGGAGCGCCTCGAACCCGAAGCGCATCCGGTTCTCGAGGCTGCCCCCGTACTCGTCCGTCCGCCGATTGAAGAGCGGCGACCAGAACTGGTCCACCAGATGGTTGTGGGCGAAGGAGAGCTCCACGCCGTCGAGCCCGCCCTCGCGGCAGCGCCGCGCCGCGTCGACCGGCTCCGGAATTTGCGAGGGCGCCAGGAGCACGTGCCAGCCGTCGACGTCGGATTGCGATCGCCGGCCCATGTGGGTGAGCTGGCTGATGACCCGGCAGCCGTGGCGGTGGACCGCCTCCGCGAGGTTCCGATAGCCCGGTATTACAGCGTCGTTGTGGTTGGCGATCATGTTCCAGGCGCTGGCTGGCGAGGAGGGATGCACGCTCGTCGAGCCGCCGATGATCGTGAGGGCGACCCCACCGCGGGCCTTCGCTTCGTGATAGGCGCGCAGGCGCGGGCCGGCCTTGCCGTCGTCGGCCATGGCCTCGGCATGCCCGGTCGAGAGAATGCGATTCTTGAGCGCGAGGCCACCCACCGACAGGGGCGTGAAGAGGTGGCGAAACTCGTGCGGCATGGGCCCCCAGCATGGACGGGAGGAAACCGTTCGTCAACGGGTGGCCAGCAGCTTCTCCACCCGCACTCCGATGAGGCGGATCTTCTTGCCCTTCGGGTTCTCGCGCGCGTCGAAGAACGGCTCCAGCAGCCCGCGGACCTCGGCGTGCAGCTGCTCGGCGCTCGTGAAGGGCGCCTTCCCGGTCCTCGACCGGCTCACGGTCAGGAAGCCGGAGAAGCGCACGGTGACGGTCACGGTGCGGAAGGCCTCGAAGCGCTCGGCGACGAAGCGCCCGAACACGGTCTCGGCCAGCTCCCGCGCCCGCCCGAGGACGAAGACCGGATCGAGGGTGTCCGCCTCGAACGTCTCCTGCTCCCCTACCGACTTGCGCTCCCAGTCGTTCGACACCGGATCGTCCGAGAGGCCGCGCGCCTTTCGATGTAGATCCTCGCCCCCCTTGCCGAGCCACTCCCGGAGCCGGGAGAGCTCGACGCCGCGGAGGTCGGCGACGAGCGTGACGCCGTTGCCGTGGAGGAGCGCTTCCGTCTTCGGCCCGATGCCCGGGATCACCCGGATCGGCAGGCCATCCAGGAAGCCCTGCACCGCGTCGGGACGCACGACGGTGAGCCCGTCGGGCTTCCGGAAGTCGGAGGCGATCTTCGCCACGAGCTTGTTCGGCCCGATGCCGACCGAGCAGGTCAGGCCTTCGCGCGCGAGAATCTCCCCCTTGAGCGTCCGCGCGTGGTCCTGGGCCCGCTCCAGGTCGCCCAGGGAGGACAGGTCCACGTACGCCTCGTCGATGCTCGCCTCCTCGAAGGCGTCGACGCCCTGGGCGACGATGGCCATGATCCGGCCCGACACCGCGAGGTAGAGCGTCCGGTCACCCCGGACGAACACGGTCTCGGGCTCGCCCTTCCGCCGCGCGGCCTCCGCGAGGCGCCAGGCCCGCGAGATCGGCAGCGCCGACCGGATCCCGTATTTCCGCGCCGCGTAGCTCGCCGCGGTCACGACCCCGCGTCCGGCTCCGCCCTTCGGATCCGCGCCGACTACGACGGGACGCCCGCGCAGCTCGGGATGATACCGCTCCTCGACCGAGGCATAGAAGGCGTCCATGTCGACGTGCGCGACGATTCTCATCGGGCGCGGCGGAGCTAGTCCTCCCGGTTGCTGACCCGCGGACCGCCGCTGACGTAGAGGGTCTCTCCGGTGATGAAGTCGGCGCGGTCGGAGGCGAGAAAGATGACCGCCCACGCCACTTCCTCCGGGCGGCCCAGGCGCTGCAGGGGCACTTCCCGGGCCGCCTGCGCGATCATCGCGGGCGTCTTCCAGACCTCGAGCACGCCCTCCGTCTCCGTCGGCCCCGGAGCGACCGCGTTGACGGTAATCCCGTACTTGGCCCACTCCGCGCCAAGGCTCTGGGTCAGGGCCGTGACGCCGGCCTTCGCCGCCGCGTAGGCGGCCATGCCCTGAGAGCCGGTGCGTCCGGCCACCGAGGTGATGTTGACGATCTTGCCGGCGCGCTGCTGGATCATCACGCGCCCGACGGCCTGGCAGCACAGGAACACGCCGGTAAGGTTCGTGCCCACCATCGCGTCCCATTCGGACCGTGGGAGCTGGTCGAGTGGGGCGCGGATCCGGTACCCCGCGTTGTTCACCAGCAGGTCGACCCGGCCGAACTCGCGCACCGTTTCGGCCACCACGCGATCCACCTGCGCGGCGTCTCGCACGTCACAGGACACCGCGTGGGCGCGACGCCCGAGCGCGCGCGCCTCTCCGGCCGCCGCCTCGAGCGGCTCCAGACGGCGCCCGCTGACCACCACGTGGGCCCCGGCCCGGGCGAGCTCGACCGCGATGGCCCGACCGATCCCCTGGCCGGCGCCGGTCACGATCGCGACCTTGTCCCGTAGCATTCGGCCCATAGCCTCCGGAAGGAAGCCGCATGATAGCAGCCGCGCCGGGTCCGATCAATTCTTGACTCCCACGCCCGGTCCATCGCACCATCTCCCCCAATCTCCCAGGAGGTGTGACCGATGCGCTCGATCGCTCAGATCGCGACCTTCGCCCTGCTCCTCACCCTGCTCGGCGGAGTCCTCACCGCGCCGGCCGCCCCGCCCGACGGCACCCTCGCCATCGGGGTGCACGTGACGCTCGTCTCGCGCTGGCTCGACCCGGGCGAGACCGAGGCCCTCATCACCCCGTTCATGGTGCTCTACACCCTGCACGACGCGCTGCTCAAGCCCATGCCGGGCAACATCAGCGCCCCGAGCCTCGCCGAGTCGTGGACGCTGGCCAAGGACGGCGTCACCTACGAGTTCGTCCTCCGCCGGAACGCCAAGTTTCACAACGGAGACCCGGTCACTTCGGAGGACGTCAAGTTCTCCTTCGAGCGCTACAAGGGCAGCGGCGCCAAGCTCCTCAAGGACAAGGTGAAGGAGATCCAGACCCCGGCGCCCAACCGGGTGCGCTTCATCATGAAGGAGCCCTGGCCCGACTTCATCGCCTTCTACGGCACCTCGGCCACCGGGGCGGGCTGGATCGTGCCCAAGAAGTACATCGAGCGCGTGGGCGAGGACGCCTACAAGAAGGCGCCGGTGGGCGCGGGCCCGTTCAAATTCGCGGCCTTCACGCCCGGCATCGAGCTGACCCTGGACGCCTTCCCCGAGTACTGGCGCAAGGCCCCGCAGGTGAAACACCTCGTGATGCGCTCGATCCCGGACGAGACCACGCGCGCCGCCGCGGTCAAGACCGGCGAGGTGGATCTCGCGTATCTCTTCGGCGGGACCATCGCTTCCGACCTGCAGCGCACGCCTGGCATCCGCGTCGTCGCCCCGCTGCTCTACGGCGTGTACTGGCTCGACTTCCTCGAGCGACCGGACCCGAGGTCCCCCTGGTACGACCGCCGGGTGCGGCAGGCCGCGAGCCTCGCGATCGACCGCAACGCGATCAACCAGGCGGAGATGCTCGGCCTCGGCAAGCCCGGGGGCGCCTTCGTGCCGCCCGAGTTCGACTTCGCGCTCAAGATGGATCCGCTGCCGTACGATCCCAAGCGGGCCAAGGCGCTGCTGGTCGAGGCCGGATGGCCGAACGGCTTCGACGCGGGCGATCTCACGCCGCTGCCGCCCTATACCTCCCTGGGCGAGGCGGTGGGCGGCTACCTCCAGGCCGTCGGCATCCGCACGTCGGTGCGCACGATGGAGCGAGCCACCTTCATGACCACCTGGCGGGAGAAGAAGCTCCACGGGCTCGTCATCGGCGCCACCGGCGCGGCGGGTAACGCGGCCGCGCGGCTCGAGCCGTTCTTCACGAAGAACGGCATCTATGCCTACAGCACCCGGCCGGAGATCGACGATCTCTTCCAGCGGCAGGCCAACGAGCTGGATCGCGGCAAGCGCGAGGCGCTGCTGCACCAGATTCAGAAGATCATCGTGGACCAGACGCTGGTCGCCCCGATCTTCCAGCAGGCCTTCCCCTGGGGCGTCGGGGCGCGCGTCGCGGAGCCCGCGGCGGGCTTGATCCAGGGCTACCCGTACGTCGGGCCGCCCGAGGACCTGCGGCTCAAGTAGGGTCTTCGCGGATGAAGTGACCGCTGCGGAGGTCGCGCAGCGCTTCCTCGATCTCCGCGCGGGTGTTCATGACGAAGGGGCCGTGGCGGGCGATCGGCTCGCCGAGCGGGCGGGCGGCCGCGAGCAGGAAGCGGCCGCCGCCCGGCGCGCCGGCCGCCTCCACGAGATCGCCGTCACCGAAGATGACGAGCGACGGGGCGCGCACCGCGGTGCGCTGGGGACCGAAGCGCACCTCGCCCTGGTCCACGTAGGCGAACGCGGTGTGCCCCTGCGGAACCGCCTCGCGGAAGCTCGCGTCCGGCGGGAGCGTCACGTCGAGGAACTTCGGCGCGACGGCCAGCCCCTCGACCGGCCCGACGAGCTTTCCGCCCGCCGCGTCGCCCGCGATCACCCGCGCCCGGGCGCCGGCGCCGAGATCGCTCTCCGGCAGATGGCTCGCGGTCAGGTCGCGGTACTTCGGCCGGGTCATCTTCTCCCGCGCGGGCAGGTTGAGCCAGAGCTGCAGCCCCCCGATGCCCTCGGGCCGCACCTGCGGCATCTCCTCGTGCAGGATGCCGCTGCCCGAGGTCATCCACTGGATGTCACCCGCTCCGATGCTCCCCTGGTGCCCGAGCGAGTCCCGGTGCTGGATCTCCCCGGCGCGCACGAACGTGACCGTCTCGATCCCGCGGTGCGGATGGTAGGGAAACCCGGGCTCGTAGTCCTCCGGTCTCGTCGACTCGAAGTGGTCGAGCAGCAGGAAGGGGTCGAGGTGATCGAGCCCGCGGGTGCCGATGCTGCGCCGGAGATGCACGCCGGCGCCTTCGATCACCGGCTCGGGCCTGACGACCCGCGCCACCGCGCGGGAGGACTCGCTCATCGCGTCATGCCCTCTCGATGATCACGACCGGGATCTCACGGGGCGCCCGCTGCTGGTACTCCTCGTAGGGCGGCCAGATCGCGACCATCTTCTTCCACAAGGCCGGCTTCTCGGCCGGGGTCGCGGTGCGGGCGCGCGCCTTGAAGCGATCGGCCATCACCTGCACCGAAATCTCGGGCTGCGCGGTCAGGTTCTCGTACCAGGCCGGGTGGGTGGGCGCGCCGCCGCGCGAGGCCACGATCACGTAGCGGTCGCCATCGCGCCCGTAGATGAGCGGAGTCGTGCGCGTCTGGCCGGAGCGGCGGCCGGTGGTGGTGAGCAGGAGGGTCGGCACGCCCTCCCAGATGTGGCCGTCCTTGCCGCCGGTCGCGACGTAGCGCTTTGCGTGTTCTTGCTGCCATCCCGGTGGCCGGCTTCCCGCGGCGGGCTTCGGAGTCGTCATCGTCGGTCCCTCCCGCCGTCAGTCTGCCACGCGGGAGGAGCCGCCGCTACCTCACCACATCACCACCCCGCCGTCGATGTTGACGGACTGGCCGGTCATGAACGCGGCGGCGGGCGAGCAGAGGAACGCGATGAGGCCCGCGACCTCCTCGTCGGAGGCGGCCCGGCCCATCGGGATCCGGTCGAGCTGCCGCTGCCACCCCTCGCCCCGCCCCAGGACATCCATTCTGGCAGTCTCGATGGTGCCGGGGCACACCGCGTTGACGGTGACGCCGTGGCGCGCGACCTCCTGGGCCAGCGACTGGGTGAGCCCCTGGATGCCGAAGTTGGCCGCGTTGTAGGCCGCGGTGTTGGGGGCGCCGCGCTTGCCCGCGATCGACGAGAGGTTGATGATGCGCCCCCACTTCTGCTGGATCATGATCGGCACGACGCGCTTGCAGAGCAGGAATGCGCCGGTGAGCTTGATGTCGAGGACTTTTCGCCAGACGCCCTCGTCCAATTCGGGGAGCGGCACCCGGTCGTTGCCGCGCGGGTAGGCCGCGTTGTTCACGAGCACGTCGAGGCGCCCGAAGGTCTTCGTCACCTGGTCCACCAGCTTCTCCACCGCCGGCGCCTGGCTCACGTCGCCGGTCCACGTGAGCGCCTTGCGGCCCAGCGCGCGGACCTGCTCGGCGGTGCTCTCCACGTCGCGCCAGCCCGCCTTCTTCTCGTCGTCCGGATACGTCGCGGGATCGCGGCCGGTACCGGTGACCACCACGTCCGCACCGAGCCCGGCCAGGGCCAGCGCGGTGGCCCGGCCGATGCCGCGCAGCCGCCCCGCGCCCGTCACCAGCGCGACCCGCCCGTCCAGCGCCTTTACATATCCGCTCGGCTCGCCTGCGGCTGCGCCTCGCCCAGCAACTGCGGCCATGGTCTCAGCACCCCCGGTGCGGCCGGTCGGCAGGTCGATGAACTCGTTCGGCCCGTGCGCGTTGGAGCCGGGTCCCATCACCCCGGTGACGAGGAACTGGGCCTCGGGGAACCGCTCGCCCAGCATGCTCATGAACGGGATCGAGCCGCCGAGCCCGTCGAACATCGCGGGCGCGCCGAACTGCGCGGTGGAGGCGCGCTCCACCGACTCGCGCAGCCAGCCCGCCATCGCGGGCGCGTTCCAGCCGGTGCCGGGCCGCTCGCCGGTCGCGTAGGTCACCCGCGCGCCATACGGCGGATCCGCCTCGAGCACCTCCTTGACCCGCCGACTCGCGAGCGTCGCGTCGGCGGTGGGCGGCAGGCGCAGCGAGAGCTTCACCGAGGTCATCGGCCGCAGCACGTTGCCGGCGTCCGCCAGCGCGGGGATGCCGTCCATGCCGGTGACCGAGAGCGCGGGTCGCCAGGTGTTGTTGAGCAGCGCCTCCACGGGGTCCTGCGTCACCGCGCGCATGCCGGGCAGGAAGGGGAAGCGCTGCCAGACATCGTCGCCCAGCACGCCGGCGACCGCGCGCACCTCGGCGAGCCGGGCGGGCGGGATGTCCACGTGGCAGGCCTCCACGAGGATCTTGCCGGTGCGATCGTCCTCGAGCCGGTCGAGCAGCTGGCGCAGGATGCGGAAGCTCGAGGGCACGATGCCGCTGGCCGCCCCCGAGTGCACGCCCTCGCCCAGAACCTCCACGGTGAGCGTGCCGCTCAGGACGCCGCGCAGCGAGGTGGTGGCCCACAGGTGGTCGTAGTCGCCGCACCCGGAGTCGAGGCAGACGACGAGGTCCGGACGGATGCGGTCGGCCAGCTGCTCCACGTAGGCGGGCAGGTCGGGGCTGCCGCTCTCCTCGGAGGCCTCGATCAGGACGACGCAGCGCGCGTGCGGGATCCCCTGGGCCTGCAGCGTCTCGATCGCGGTCAGCGCCGCGAACGAGGCGTAGCCGTCGTCGCCCGCCCCGCGGCCGAAGAGCCGGTCGCCGCGGCGCACCGGGATCCACGGCCCGGCGTCCGCGGCCCACCCCACCATCTCCGGCTGCTTGTCGCAGTGGCCGTAGAGCAGGACGGTCTCGCCGCCCGCGCCCGGCACTTCCATCAGGATGACCGGCGTGCGGCCCGGGAGCCGGACCACCTCGATGGTCAGCCCCTCGATCTTCCGCTTGCGGGCCCAGTCGGTCATCAAGGTCACCGCCTGGTCGATGTGGCCGTGCTCCGCCCACTTCGTGTCGTACATGGGCGACTTGGCCGGGATGCGGATGTACTCGGTGAGCGCGGGGACGATGTCGCCGTCCCAGGCCTGCTGGACGAGAGCGCGGATGCGGCCGGTGTCGGTGGTCATGGCCCCGTATACTATTCGCAATCGGGCGGCTCCGCCAACCCATGACCACTCATCCCCTCTCGCGGCGGGTGTTCCTGCAGGCCGCCGGGACCGTTCTGCTCGGCCGACCCGGTCGCGCGTGGGGCGCCGGCGCGCCCGTGCCCGTCGAGGACTGGGGGCAGGCGCCGGTCGGCTCGATGGGCGTGCCGCCGGGCTGGCAGACGTACGAGACGCCCGGAGGGCATCCCGCCTACGACTTCACGGTGGTGGAGCACGCGGGGCGCCGCGCGCTGCACATGAAGAGCGCGGGCGAGCATTCCACGATCGTGAAGGAGGTGCGGGCCGACTTGGCGGTCACTCCGTTCCTCGCGTGGCAGTGGCGCGTGCTCAGCCTCCCGCAGGGCGCGGACCTGCGGACCCGCGCGACCTCCGACGCCACCGGCCACATCTTCGCGATCTGGCCGCGCTTCCCGGCCATGGTGCGATCGCGGCTGATCGGCTACGTCTGGGACGCGGCGCTGCCGGTCGGCACGATGCTCCCAAGCCAGAAGACGGGGACGGTCACATTCATCGTCGCGCGGCGTGGAGACCCGGGCCTCGGCCAGTGGCTCGACGAGCGCCGCGACGTCGCCGACGACTACCGTCGCGTGTTCGGCGAGGCGCCACCGTCGCTGCCCGCGCTGGCGCTCTCGATCGACACGAACGACACGAGGTCGCCGGCCGAAGCCATGTTCGGTCGCATCGAGCTGCAACCGGGCTGATCGGGCGCGCCCGGGTCAACTGTTCTGACCGTCGACCGGAACTCCTTACCGCTTCCTGCCGCATTGCAGCAGCCGGCCACACCCTTTCGCCCGGTTCTCCGTCGAGATGATCCATCGGCCGGACGTGGCATGCCGCTTGCCTCTGGATGAGACATGTCGACCGTATTCACGTTGCAAGAGGTCATCGAGAATGAGGCGCTCGGACCGAGCGCGCGCGCATTCTGCGAGGCCCTGCTGAAGCAGGGAGAGGTGCTGGCGGTCAAGCTCAGCTATCTCCCGGACACCGTGCTGTGGCTCGTGACGACCGCTTCGCAAGCCTGGCTCATGCGCGCCACGCAGCCCAAGGCGGTCATCCTCACCCTGCGTGAGGCGACCGACCTCGCGACGATCCTCGGCGACCCTCCGCCCGCATCGCTCTGGCAGGTGGCCGTGGAGTTCTCGGCTCCCGCGCCCGATTCAATCGAGGAGCCGCCGGATGATTCCGAAGATGTCGCGGACCATCCCTGGGACTAGGGCGACATCGTGATCAGGATGACCTTCCTGTTTCTGAGCACCGGCATCTCCCTCCTGGTTGCGGTCGCGTTGATCGTCGGGATCGCGTGGCTCGCCGTCGCCGTTCCCGTGCTGATCGCCACCGGGGCCGGCTACGGGGTCGTCGCGCTACGCCGTCATGGCTCGCGGGGAAGCGCCGCGAACCGCTAGCTCCCTAGCGGGCCGCCGCGCCCTCCGGCGCGCTCAGATTGTTGACCACGCGCTTCACGCCGTCCACGGACTGGGTCACCCGCTCGGCCAGGAGCTTCTCCGCGCGGGACGTGACGGGCCCGGTCAGACTGACGGTCCCATCCTGCGACCGCACCTGCACGCCCTGCAGCGGAAGGGCCCGGGTGGAGTAGAGCTCGAACTCGACCCGCCGGGCCAGCCGGTCGTCGGCGGTCTCCGGAACTGCCGCGGCGGTGGTCACCGCGATCTGGCCGGCCAACCCCTGCACCCCCGGCGTTTGGAGCGCGATCTGCTCGGCCGCGCGCTTCTGCGCGAGGGTCTCGACCGCCCCGTCCAGCGACACGACCTTCTTGTTGACCAGGACCGTCAGCGTCCGGTCCTTCAGCTCCGGAGTCCGGGCGAGCTGATCGATGACGAGCGTCTTGATCTCGAGATCCGCCACGCGGTCGCCGAGCTGCGCGATGTCCTGATTGCCGCGGGCCGCCGGATTCACGGTCAGTTTGTTGCGGATCGCGGTGACCCCGGACGTGTCCTGGGTGATGGCCCCCGCGAGCCGGCGCGTCTCCTCGCTCGGCACCTCACCGGTCAAGGTCACCTCGCCGCGGTTCGTGCTGGCCTTCACGTCGAACGCGGAGACGTGCTTGGAGAGCAGCAGGGCGGTCTTCACCTTCGAGGTGGTCGCCGCGTCCTGCGAGGATTCCTTGACCGAGCGCAGCGTGTCACCGATGGACGTCGCGCCGTCCCGCTCGTAGATCAGCACGCCCCCGACGACCAGGATGACCAAGACGATAGCTATCACGATCGCTCTCATGCGCGCTCTCCTTTGCGGGCCCGGTGCGGGCGGTCCCTCGACCGGGGGAGAGCATCCCCCGTGCCAGCGATCGGCGAAGAGGAACGCGCGGATTCTCCGTTAGTTCCACGGGGCGGCGGTCAGGAGCTTCGACCCCGGCCGGGTCAGAGCTTCCCGGCGGCGGTAGGGTTTACCGAGAACCCTCGCGGAGAAGTCTTGACCCCGGGACCCGAACTGGCCATTCTTGGGGCCGCGAGGCCCGGGTGAGGCCGCCGAAAGGGGAGACGCCATGCTCGATCTACTGATCAGGAACGCGCGGATCTGCGACGGGACGGGGGCGCCCGCCTTCATGGGCGATCTCGGGGTCAAGGACGGGCTGATCCGGTCCGTCGGCCCGACGAACGGCCAGACCGCGGCGCGGGTGATCGACGCCGACGGCCTCGTCCTGGCGCCGGGCTTCGTGGATCCCCACACGCACTACGACGCCCAGCTCGCCTGGGACCCGCTCGTCACCTGCTCGCCGTGGCACGGCGTGACCACCGTCGTCATGGGCAACTGCGGCGTCGGGGTGGCCCCGGTCAAGCCCGAGACGCGTGAGATCCTGATGCAGGACCTGGTCAACGTCGAGGCCATCCCCTACGACGTCATGAAAGCGGGCATCGACTGGCAGTGGGAGAGCTACGGCCAGTACCTCGACGCAGTGGATCGCGGCGGTCTGGGCATCAACGTGGCCGGCCTCGTCGCGTTCACCCCGCTCCGGCACTATGTGATGGGCGAGGCCTCGTTCGAGCGGGCCGCCACCGGCGAGGAGATCGCCGTCATGCGCCGCCTGCTCCGCGAAGCGATGGAGGCCGGCGCCTTCGGCTTCAGCACCACCACCTCCCGCAACCACGTGGGCTACCAGGGACGGCCCCTGGCCTGCCGTAACGCCAGCCGCGAGGAGCTGGTCGGCGTGGTGCGGGGCCTCCACGACGTGGGGCGCGGGGCGATCGAGATGATCCTCAACTCCGGCGGGATGTACGCGGTGAGCGACGAGGACGTCGAGCTCCTGCGCCAGATCACCCAGGCGAGCGGGCGGCCGGTCACCTGGCTGGCGCTCTTCGCCCATCCGGGCCAGCCCGACTTCCACGACCAGACCTTCGCCAAGCTCGGCGATCTGGTGAAGCAAGCCATCCCGCAGATCACCCCGCGGCCGATCATGAGCCAGGGCGATCTCCGCAACCCGACCATGTTCGGGTCCTTCGTCTCCTGGCAGAAGGCGTTCAACCGGCCGGAGGCCGAGAAGATCGCGATGTACCGGGACCCCGCGTTCCGCGACGCCTTCCAGCAGGAGCTGGAGAGCCGGCGGCGCGCCCACATGTGGGGGCAGATGCGCGTGCTCGAGGTGGGCCGGCCCGAGCTGGCCGCCAACGTGGGGCGCACCCTCGAGGAGATCGCGGCGAGCCAGGGCAAGCGCCCGGTCGATGCCTACTTCGATCTCGGCCTCGCCGACGACCTGGCGACCCGCTTCCAGTCCTCCACGTTCAACTTCGATCCGGCGGGCGTCGAGCGGCTGATCGCCGACGATCGCTGCCTGGTCGGGCTCTCCGACGGCGGCGCGCACGTGGACGTGATCTGCGACGTGGGCTACGCCACCGCCCTGCTGGACCTCTGGGTGCGGCGGACCGGCGTGCTGAGCCTCGAGAAGGCGGTGCACAAGCTCACCCAGGTGCCGGCCACCGTCTTCGGCATTCCCAACCGCGGGGTGCTGGAGGAGGGCAAGGTCGCCGACCTGGTGATCTTCGACCCGGCGACGGTCACCGCCAAGGCGCCCCGCTACGTGAACGACCTGCCCTGCAACGGCCGCCGCCTGATCTCCGAGTCCGAGGGCATCAAGGCCGTCTTCGTGGCGGGCACCCAGCTCTACGACGAGGGCAAGCACAGCGGCGCCATGCCGGGCCGCATCCTGCGCAGCTACGAGTAGCGGGCGATGAGCGAGTTCCTCGGGCTGGACGGCAAGGTCGCCGTGGTGACCGGGGGCGCGAGCGGTCTCGGCCAGGCGGTGGCCCGCGGCCTGGTGCGCGAGGGCGCGCGTGTCGTGCTGGGCGACATCGACAAGGCCGGGCTCGAGCGCACCGCCGCCGAGCTCGGTGCGCAGGTCCAGTGGCGGCGCACCGACGTCACCCGGCGCGACGACATCGCCGCCCTCTTCACCCAGTGCGACGAAGCGTTCGGACCGGTCGAGATCCTGGTCACCTGCGCCGGCATCATCAGCTCGGCGCCCCTCGCCGCGATGACCGAGGACGAGTGGGACCGCGTGCTCGCCATCAACACGAAGGGCACGTTTTTCTGCATCCAGGAGGCGGTCAAGCGGATGGTGCCGCTCAAGCGCGGCCGTATCGTCACGATCGGCTCCGACAGCGTGACGCGCGGCGGTGGGCGCGTCGCCACCGCGGCCTACACCGCGTCGAAGGGCGCGGTGGTCGCGCTGACCCGCAACATCGCCCGCGACCTGCTCGGCACCGGCGTCAGCGTCAACTGCGTCAACCCGGGGCCGATCGACTCGCCGATGCACGCCCCCCTCACCGCCGAGCAGCGGGCGCGCGTGGTGGGCAGCATCCCGCTCGGCTGGATGGCCAGGCCGGAGGAGATCGCCAACGGCGTGCTATTCCTGGCCTCCAGCCGGGCCGCCAGCTTCATGTACGGGACCAACCTGAACGTCGACGGCGGCACCCAGATGGGCACGAGCTGAGCGATGCGCGGCAAGCAGGTGTTCATGGAGAGCCTGATCGCCCACGGGGTGGAGTACATCTTCGGCAACCCCGGGACGACCGAGAGTCCCCTCCTCGACGCGCTGCTCGACTACCCGCAGCTCCAGTACATCGTGGCGCTGCACGAGGGCGTGGCCCTGGGCGCCGCGAGCTACTACGCGCAGACGAGTGGCAAGCCCGCGGTGGTCAACGTGCACGTGGCCCCGGGCCTCGGCAACGCGCTCGGGATGCTCTACAACGCCTTCAAGGCCCGGGCGCCGCTGCTCGTGACCGCCGGCCAGCAGGACACGCGCCTGCGGCTGCGCGGGCCGGTGCTCGGCCACGACCTGGTGGCGATGGCCACGCCGCTCACCAAGTGGAGCGTCCAGGTGGAGCGCGCCGACGAGTTCGCCCTGATCGTGCATCGCGCGCTGAAGATCGCCACCGACCCGCCGGCCGGGCCGGTCTTCGTCGCGCTGCCGATCGACGTGCTCGAGCAGGAGACCGACCTGGCCCCGCTCGATCCGGGACGGCTCTTCCGCGCGCCCGAGCCCGATCCGGCCGGCGTCCAGGCGGCCGCCGCGCTGCTGCGGGAGGCACGGCGCCCGGTGATCGTGGTGGGAGACGAGGCGGCGGGCGCGGCGGCCGAGGTGACGGCGCTGGCCGAGGAGCTCGGCGCGGCCGTCTGGTGCGAGGGGATCCACGCCCACCAGGTGCTGCCGACCGCCCACCCGAACTTCCGCCTGGGCCTGCCCTTCGACGCGGCGGCCATCCGCGGCGCGCTGGACGGCGCGGACGTCGTGCTCCTGCTCGGCGGCCCGTTCTTCGAGGAAGTCTGGTACGCGCCCGGCTCACCGCTCCCGCCCGGTGCCGTCGCCATCCAGGTCGAGTCGGCTCCCGAGCGCCTGGCGCACAACCTGCCGGTGAGCGTCGGGCTGGTGGGCCACCCGCGGGCCGCGCTGAAGGCGCTCCGGGCCGCGCTCGACGGCGACGCCGCCTTCCGCGAGAACGCGGCCCGGCGGAACGACACGCTCCGAGCGCTGAAGGCCCAGGACGCCCAGGCCCAGCGCGCGCGGGCGGCCAAGCGCTGGGATCACGCGCCGATCTCGGTACCGCGGCTGATGGCCGAGATCGAAGCGGCCCTTCCGCCCGACGCCATCGTGGTGGACGAAGCGATCACCGCGAGCCTCGAGCTGGCCCGTACCGTCCAGTTCGAGCGCACCGGGGACTACATCGGCGCGCGCGGCGGCGGCATCGGCCAGGCCCTGCCCGGCGCGCTCGGCGTGAAGCTGGCCCAGCCGGGTCGGCCCGTGGTCGCGCTCTCCGGCGACGGCTCGGCGATGTACAGCATCCAGGCGCTGTGGACCGCCGCGCATCACGACCTCGCGGTGGTCTTCGTGATCCTGAACAATCGGGAGTACCGCATCCTCAAGCACAACATGGATACGTACCGGCAGCGCTTCGGTGCCAAACCGGACCGTGCGTACCCGAACATGGACCTGGTCTCGCCCGATCTGGGCTACGTGGACCTGGCTCGCGGCATGGGGGTGGAGGCGATGCGGGTCACCACGCCGGGCGAGCTGCGCCCCGCGCTGCAGAAAGCACTCGGCGCGGGCCGCCCTTTCCTCATCGACGTCGCGATCGAAGGAAAAAACTAGCCGCTCACGGGAACGACGGCGAGCGCCGGCTGGTGGACCGGGTCATTTCTTCCCGGTCGACACACCGCAGAGGCTCGTGCACCTCAAGCGCCGGCCCGCGAGCGTCTCGCCCGTGGCATACTGCGAGCGACGCCGATGCCCATCGCCACCGAGCCCATCGGCAGCATCCCGCGAACGCCGGAGCTCATCCAGGCGCTCACCGTGAAGGACTGCGACGATCCCAGCCTGATGCCGCTCTACGAGGCGGCGATCCGGGACACGGTGGCGCGGTTCGAGGCCACCGGATCCCCGGTGGTCACCGACGGCGAGCAGTGGAAGTACCACAACTTCTGGACGTACCCGGTGCACGGGCTCCTCAACTCCGCGCCCGACGGGTTCGTGATCCCGTTCGCGGCCGGCCACGCCCGTCGCATGCTCCGCCTCACCTCGGGCCCTTTCCGCTACAAGCGGTACGCGGACACCTTCCTGGAGCTGGTCCAGCGCTTCGCGACGGTGCCGGTGAAGCAGGCGGTGATCTCGCCGTCCGCCCTCAGCTTGATGTATCCCGCCGACGGGATCCCCGGCTATCCGCGCGAGGCCTTCATCGAGGATCTGCTGCGCGAGCACGAGACCGAGGTTCGCCGGTGCCTGGCCAAGGGCGCGCACAAGGTCCAGATCGACTTCACGGAAGGGCGCCTCGCGACGAAGATCGATCGGTCCGGAGGCCTGCTCAACAGCTTCATCGACCTGAACAACCTCGCGCTGGCGCGCTTCTCCCCGGAGGAGCGCGCGCGCATCGGCTTCCACACCTGCCCGGGTGGCGACCGCGACTCGACCCACAGCGCGGACGTGGAATACGAGGACCTGCTGCCGAGCCTGTTCGAGCTGAAGGCGGGCAACTTCTACGTCGCGCTCGCCGGCGAGCGGGATCGCCGACGCGTGCTGAAGATCATTCGCCAGTACCGGAAGCCGGACCAGCGGGTCTTCGTCGGGGTCATCGCCCCGATCGACCCACGGGTGGAGACACCGCAGGAAGTGCGGGACTCGATCGTCGAGGCGGCCAGCTACATTCCCCCCGACCGGCTCGGGACCACCGACGACTGCGGATTCGCGCCGTTCAGCGACGACACCTCGACGAGCCGAGACACCGCGTTCGAGAAGATCCGCTCGCGGGTGCTCGGCACCGCGCGGGCCTCCGAGTTCCTGGGGATCGACTGATGGCGGACCCGGACGACCGGCAACCGGACGAGGAGGAGCTCCTGCGGTCGGTCGCCATGCAGAATGCGCAGAGCATCCTGCTGGCACGCCGGCGGGCCGAGCAGGACCTGCTGAGTGCCAAGGAAACGCTGGAGCTCAAGACCCGGGAGCTGGCCCGCTCGCTGGCCCTGATGGGCGCGACCCTGGAGGCCACCTGGGACGGGATCCTGGTGACCGACGAGGCGGGGCGCGTCACCGCCTTCAACGAGCGCTTCGCCGAGATGTGGCGGCTGCCGCGCGACGTCGCCGCCACCGCGGATCGCATCCCGGGCCACCTGGCCGGGCAGCTCGCGGACCGGCAGGCTTACCTCGACCGGATCGCCGGCATCCACGCCACCGCGCCCCCGGAAAGCCACGGGGTGCTGGACCTCGCCGACGGGCGGGTGTTCGAGGGTTTCTCGAGGGTCCAGGTGGTGGGCGGCCGCACGATGGGACGGGTGTGGACCTTCCGCGACATCACCGAGCACCGGCGGGCGGAGGAGGCGGCCCGGCAGGCCGCGGAAGAGCGCCGCCAGCTCCTGGAGAGCGAGCAGTTCGCCCGCGCGGAGGCGGAGCGGGCGAACGCGATGAAGGACGAGTTCCTGGCCACCGTGTCGCACGAGCTGCGGACCCCGCTGAACGCCATCCTCGGCTGGTCGCATCTCCTGCGGACCGGTGGGATGACCGCGGGGCAGACCCAGCAGGGGCTCGAGGTCATCGAGCGCAACGCGCGCGCCCAGACTCAGCTCATTGAGGACCTGCTCGACATGAGCCGCATCATCTCCGGCAAGATGCGGCTCGACATCCAGTCCGTTGATCCCACCGCGTTCGTCGAGGCGGCGATCGAGACGCTGAAGCCGGCCGCGGAGACCAAGGGCATCCGGCTCAGCGCGCTGCTGGACCCGGGAGCGGGCCCGGTCAAAGGCGACCCGGGCCGGCTGCAGCAGGTCGTGTGGAACCTCCTCTCCAACGCGATCAAGTTCACCGCCCGGGACGGCCGGGTCCAGGTCGTGCTGGAGCGCGTGAACTCGCACATCGAGATCGCGGTAGCCGACACCGGCGTCGGCATCAAGCCCGAGTTCCTGCCCCACGTGTTCGACCGCTTCCGGCAGGAGAAGGCCTCGCGGACGCGATCTGCCACCGGCCTCGGCCTGGGGCTGTCGATCGTGAAACACCTCGTCGAGCTGCACGGCGGCTCGGTGCGCGCGATCAGCGCCGGTGAGGGACAGGGGGCGACCTTCACGGTGTGCCTGCCGCTGACCGTCGTCCAGCGGGATGGCGAGCCCGGCCCGCGACTCCACCCGAGGGGGCGCTCGGCGACCTCGCCGCTCTTCCGGCCGCCGGACCTGTCCGGCATCAAGGTGCTGGTGGTGGACGATCAGCCGGACGCCCGCGACATGATCAGGCGCGTCCTGGAGGACTGCGAGGCCGACGTGGTCACTGCCGGCTCGGCCTCCGAGGCGCTCCGGGTGATGCAGGCGGGCCGGCCGGACGTCCTGGTGAGCGATATCGGGATGCCGGACGTGGACGGCTATGAGCTGTTGCGGCGGATCCGGGCCCTGGGCCCGCCGGCCAGAGGTCACCTGCCCGCGATCGCCCTCACCGCTTTCGCCCGCTCCGAGGACCGCACCCGCGCCTTGCGGGCCGGGTTCCTGGCCCACGTCGCGAAGCCGGTCGAGCCGTCGGAGCTCCTGGCGACGGTCGCCAGCGTCGTCGGCCGGGCCGGCGACCAGCTCGCCGACTGATCTACTCCTGGAGCTGGGCGTGTCGCCGGACCACCCCGCACAGCGCGATCGGATCCAGCGGCTTCTCGAGCAGCTCCGCGAAGCCTTCGGCCAGGAGCTCCTCGCGCCGACCCCGGTAGGCGGTGACCGCGATGGTGGGGATGTGGAGGCCTTTCGCGCGGGCAACCGCCTTCACTTCGCGGATCAGCTCGAGGCCGTCGTCCGGCATCGCGATGTCGGTCACCAGGACATGCGGCCGGAGCGTCTCCAGGATCCGCTTGGCCCTCTCGGCGGATTCAGCGGTGGTGACCAGCGCCCCGCAGTACTCCAGGGCCAGGCGGAGGACTTCGCGCGAATCATCCGTGTCCTCGACAACCAACACGTGTACGCCGACCAGATCACGCGGTGCCATACGCCGCCCCCCTGGGTCCCACGCTTGGAGCCCGACCACCTAAGAATTTACCACCCGATCACGGGTGTATCAACACGGAGGAGACCATGAGGCTTGTGATTGCTTGCGTCGTGGCGGCGGTGCTGCTCGCGGGGTGCGCCAAGCGGGACATGGACGAGTGCCGGAAGGGGGATCGCAGCCGCTGCCCCGGTGAGGGGGCCGCCCCGGCCGCCCCGGTCGGGTAGACGGGCAGGCTTGCGGACGGGCCCGGTCGGAGCGAGGATGCGGGCCGGACCCAACGACGGAGGAGATCCATGAGCACACGCAGGGAGTTTCTCCAGATCGGCGCGGGCGCCCTGGCCGGCATCGCGTTCGTGGGCTGCGACCTGATGGCGGCCGGGCCCGCGCGGGCCCAGGCGCGGCGGCGCGAGGTGGTGGTGGCCGGGCGCCGGGTCAAGACCGTGGACGTGCACGCCCACTGCACGGTGCCCGAGGCCCTCGCGCTGATGAACCTGAAGCTCGGCGCACCGGGCACGGCGCTACCGCCGCTCCTGGACATGGCGACGCAGGCGCCGGATCGTCTCCGGGTGATGGACGAGCAGGGCATCGACGTGGAGGCGCTCAGCATCAACCCCTACTGGTACGGGGCGGACCGCGACCTGGCCCGGCAGCTCATCCGCATCCAGAACGAGAAGCTCGCGGAGGCGTGCGCCGCGCACCCCGACCGCTTCGTGGCCTTCGCCTCGGTCGCCCTGCAGCACCCGGATCTCGCGGCCGAGCAGCTCGAGGAGGGCGTGAAGAAGCACGGGCTCCGGGGCGCCGCCATCGGCGGCAGCGTCAACGGCGAGGAGATCAGCGATCCGAAGTTCCATCCGTTCTGGGCCAAGGCCGAGCAGCTCGGCGTGCTCGTCTTCATCCACCCGCAGGGCGCGGGCGTGGCGACGGACCTGCCCAAGCGGCTCAAGGGCAACGGCTATCTCGACAACGTGATCGCCAACCCGCTCGAGACGACCATCGCGCTCTCGCATCTCATCTTCGAGGGCACACTCGACAAGTTCCCCGGGCTCAAGATCTGCGCGGCGCACGCGGGCGGCTACCTGCCGTCGTACGCCGGCCGCTCCGATCGCGGCTGCCCCACCCGCCCGGTCGCCTGCCCCGGCGGCACCTACGGGTCGATCAAGCGGAAGCCCTCCGAGTATCTGAAGGACATGTACTACGACACGATGGTCTTCTCCGGAGAAGGCGTCCGCCACCTCGCCGCCGAGGTGGGCGCGGGGCAGCTCATGGTGGGCACCGACTTCCCGTATCCGTGGACCACGACCGCGGTGGACGACATCCTCGAGGCGCCGGGCGTGAGTGACGCCGACAAGATGGCGATGCTGGGCGGGAACGCGATGAAGCTGCTCGGGATCCGGGCCTAGCCGTGGCCGACGCGGCGTTCGTCTCGTGCGGCGGCGGCGGCGGCGCCGGGGCTCCCTTCGGCCGGCGGCGCGAGGTGGTGGTGAGCGGCAGGCGCGTGAAGACGGTGGACGTGCACGCGCACTGCGCGGTCCCCGCCGCGATGGCGCTGATGGGGCGCAAGCTCGAGACCGAGACCCTCCTGATGACCAGTACCCGGGAGCGCCTCGCCGCGATGGACGCGCAGGGTATCGACGTGGAAGCGCTCAGCATCAACCCCTACTGGTACGCGGCGGACCGCGACGTCGCCCAGGAGCTCATCCGGATCCAGAACGAGGCGCTGGCCGAGATCTGCGCGGCCCAGCCCGACCGGTTCGTCGCCTTCGCGTCGGTGGCCCTGCAGCATCCGGACCTCGCGGCCGAGCAGCTCGAGCAGGGCGTCAAGCGCTACGGGCTGCGCGGCGCCGGCCTCGGCGGCAGCGTCGAGGGCCTCGAGCTCAGCGACCCGAAGTTCCACCCCTTCTGGGCCAAGGCCGAGGCGCTCGGCGTGCTGGTGTTCATCCACCCGCAGGGCAGCCCCGAGCTCGAGCGGAGCGGCCGGCTCGCGGGCAACGGGCTCCTCACGAACACCATCGGCAACCCGCTCGAGACCACGATCGCGCTCTCGCACCTCATCTTCGAGGGCACCCTCGACCGCTTCCCCGGGCTCAAGATCTGCGCGGCCCACGGCGGCGGCTACCTGCCCTCCTACGCGGCGCGCTCCAACGCGGTGCAGATGACCTTCCCCCAGCGCATGACCGGGACGCTCAAGAAGCGCCCGACCGAGTACGTGCGCCAGCTTTACTACGACACGATCGTGTTCACCCCCGAGGCGCTGCGCCACCTGGCGGTGGAGGCGGGACCCGGCCAGATCGTCATGGGCACCGACTACCCGTTCCCCTGGACCAGCACGTCGGTGGACCACATCCTGGGCACGCCGGAGCTGAGCGACGCCGACAAGATCGCGATGCTGGGCGGCACCGCGATGGGGCTGCTGGGGATCAAGGGGTAGCCGCGGCGCCGATTCCGGCAGCTACCTCTTGTAGAAGGCGGTCTCCGGCTTGGACTGTTTGGGGTGAAGGGTGGAGGAGCCGTTGAACATCCTCTGCGGGATGTTCCCCAGGCTGTTCTTGACCACCCGGAGACCCATGATGCCCGGAGCAAGCCCGACGGTGCCGATCACATACTGCTCCTCGATGGCGATGCGCCAGATCTTCTTGCCGAGCTCGTAGTGCTGCTTCTCCGGGGCACTGAACCCCTCCCGGTACAGCTCCAGCAATTCTTTCAGACGGCCGGGCGGCGTCTTGCCGGACGCGCCGCCGGTGGCGAACCACTTACCGAACAGTGGGCCCACGGCGCTCGTGGGATCGTAGGGGAACAGGTTGACCGGTGAGTGGGCGTAGAGGTTCTCGGTGCCCCACATGATCTCCATGCTGATCTGGGTCTCGTTGTTCGCCCGTCGGCTGTTCAGCAGGCTCCTCTCCAGCTCCGCCACGTCAGCCTGGATGCCGATCTTTGCCCACTGTACCTTGATCATTTCCGCGATCTGGGTGAAGGGCATGAATCCGAGGTAGGTCGTGACCTCGATCCGCAGCCGGCCCTTTCCATCGGTGCGCAGGCGGTACCCTTCCCCGTCCTTCTTGCTCAGGCCGATCTTGTCGAGCATGGCGTTGGCGCTCTTCGGATCGTAGGTGGACCAGAGCTTGCGGAACTCGCGACCAGGGTTGTAGGGCGACTCTTCCGTGCACACGACCGAGCCCGGAGTGCCGAGGCCCAGCCAGAACGTCTCGTTGAGCTGGTCGCGGTCGATGCTCAGGGCCAGCGCCCGGCGGAACTCCACGTTGGTCAGCCACCTGGCGATCTCGGCGTCGGCCTCGTAGCTCTGATTGCAAAGCAGCGCGGCGTCGCTGCCGATACCGCCGGGGTCGAGGTGCACCTTGTAGTTCCCCTTCTGCTGGTTTTCCAGGAAGACCGGCAGCTTCTGTAGATCGAGATGCCGCTCGCCCCAGTCGTACTCGCCGGCGATCGCCCGCAGGTTGATGACCTCCAGGTTCTCCCCCAGGGTGAGCACGACCTTGTCGATGTAGGGAAGCTGGTTGCCGTCCGTGTCGACGCCGAAGTAGTAGGGGTTGCGCTCCAGGCTCCAGGTGGCGGTGTTTCTCCCCTGCGTCGTCCGCCACGGTGAGATGACCGGCAGCTCCGGGTTCAGTCCCCAGTCGGCCTTGAATTTGATCAGGTTGACCCAGTTGTCGAACTTGCCCTCCCGGACCTTCCGGTCTAGCTCTTCCTTGGAGACATACTTGGGGTGGAACTGCTTCAGGTAGTGCGCGGGCGCATATCCTCCCAGGGCGCTCACATGACTATCGTGCGCCTGCCCGCCGAAACCGGTGGGACCGGTCAGGAGCGCCACGAACACCCAGTAGGGATCCTTGAACTTCCACCTCACCGCGTAGGTGTCGACCTTTTCCAGCTCGGCCGGCCCGCTCTTGGTGGTCAGGTAGGGTGAGGGCGACGGCACCACGTCCTTGTTCCGGTACAGGTCCTCGAACCAGAACACGAAGTCGTCGGCGGTGAAGGGTTGCCCGTCGCTCCACTTCATGCCTCGGCGTAGGTTGATGGTGAGGG
>WNFK01170586.1_pt1 | contig 29817 bp, 28 predicted proteins | sample 5400281 | NCBI WGS metagenome assembly WNFK01 (sample SAMN13153350, study PRJNA577476) | soil metagenome | isolation source: 20 cm soil on Douglas fir-dominated hillslope | place: USA:California | collected 2013-09-17
GTCGACTTCACGGGAAGCGCGGCTGACCCCGGGCCGGCGGCCCGGGGTGAAGCATCTCCCATCCCGCCTCCCGCCTCCGTCGACCTCCAGGCGCTTCTCTAACTCTCCGGCCCCGGTGGCTTCGTCGTGCTCGTCGGCGATGCGACCCGTCACGCCGTGGGCCTCGCCAACTTGATGGCGGGAATTCATTTCATCGGCATCAACGCTCCGCCCGACATCGAGGAGCTCCCCATGCTGTCCCTGCTGCGCACCAAGGCGGTGGTCCCGCTGCGCCAGTCGATCGCCCGCGGCGTGGTGGTGGGAGCCGACCTCGCCACCTCCCCGTGGCTGGTCGAGGCGCATCGCATCCTGCTCCGGGGCCGCCGCTTCGTGGCGATGCACGATACGCCCGAGCTGCCGATCGGCCTGGAAAAACTGGCCGTCGCCAAGGGGCTTTGGGTGGGCGAAAAGAAGTAGGGTTAGACCCTGAAGGTTACGAAGACGATCCCCCCGAGAGCCATGAACGCATACCACACCCGCGGTGGAACCCTCGCCGCGGTCGCAGGGAGGCGCGACAGGAACGCCGTGGCGGACGCGCCCAGAAACGCGGTTGCGAAGACCCAGTGCTGGTACAGCTCCGAGTGCATCGCCGCGGGGTTCATGACCACCATGTGGTCGTGCCCTCGATGGTTGGGCCGGTGAATCATGAAAACCACGGCGATCGTCGCGAGCGCCACGGGGGTGACCCAGCGCAAATAGCGCGCGGCGGCATGTTCGGGGCGGCGGCGGATGAACCACTCGCACAGCGCCGGTACCAGGATACACAGCGCCGAGAGCTTGTGCTGGATCGTGTGCGGCGAGCTGAGCGACGCCCACCACGACTTGGGCGCGTTGTTGGGGGAGAGCAGATGCACGATCGGGGTCCACCACACGTTGCCGTTCGCCGGCGGTGTCCACGACTCGTTCGACCCCATCACGATCCAGCCGAGGAACAGGGCGAACCCGAGCCAGACGTGCTGGCGCCACGCGGGGCTGCCGGGCCGATCCACGTACAGGGCGCCCAGCCCCGCCACGGTGATCAACGTGGCGCCGATGTAGGTGTGAACCGCTTCGTCGTAGGAGAGGTCGATCATCCTTCGATCGCGGCGGCGATGGCGTCGTCGGCGGCGTAGGCGCGGTCGATGACGTCCTTGTACTTCTTCTCGACGACCCGGCGCTTGACCTTGAGGGTGGGTGTCAGCTCCCCCGCCTCGATCGTAAAGTCGTTTTCGATCAAGACGACTTTCTTCGGCATTTCGAACTTCGCCAGCTCGTTGACCGCGCTCATCACTTCGCGCTCCATCTTGGCATGCACATCGGGGAGCGCGATCAGCTGCGCGCGCGAGGAGTAGTTCAGGTTCCGTTCCTTGGCCCAGCGTTCGAGGTTGTCATAGTTCGGGACGACGAGGACGATCGGATACTTGCGGCGGTCGCCGTACAGGACGGCGTTGACGACGAACTTGTTTCGCTTCACCATCGACTCGATCGGCTGCGGGGCAATGTATTTGCCTCCGGCCGTCTTGAGCAGCTCCTTCTTGCGGTCGGTGATCTTCAGGTAGCCGTCCGAGTCGATCTCGCCGATGTCGCCGGTATGCAGCCACCCCTCCGCGTCCACGGTCTCGCGCGTGGCGTCCGCCAGCTTGTAGTAGCCCTGCATGATGTTCGGCCCGCGCGCAAAGATCTCGCCGTCCGCCGCGATCTTCAACTCCACACCCGGGATCGCGCGGCCCACGGTGCCGAGCTTGATCCGCTCCAGCGGGTTGAGCGTCAGCACGGGCGATGACTCGGTGAGCCCATAGCCTTCAATCACCGGCAATCCGGCCGAGAAGAAAAACTTCGCGATGTCGGCCGAGAGCGGTGCCGCGCCGGACACGAAGAACCGGATCCGGCCGCCGGTCCGCGCCTGGAGCTTCGAGAACACGAGCTTGTCGGCGACCTTCTTCTTGAACGACAGGCCCCCCGGGACCCGCAGCCCCGCGAGCTTGTGCGTGGCCCAGGCCTCGCCGGCGCGCTTCGCCCAGAAGAAAATCGCGCGCTTCACCGCGCTTCCCGAGAGTGCGTTCTCGAGCACGCGGGCGTACACCTTCTCGTACAGCCGCGGCACCGACAGGACGACGGTGGGCTTCACTTCCTGGAGGTTCGCCGCGACGGTGTCGAATGACTCGGCATAGTTGATGATCACGCCCGCCTGGAACAACGTGTAATCCACCATCCGCTCGTAGCTGTGCGACAGCGGCAACATCGACAGGCACGAGTCGCCTGGCCCCACCGGGATGATCTGCAGCACGGCCTGCACGTTGGACCAGATGTTGTGGTGCGACAGCATCACGCCCTTCGGGTCCCCCGTCGTTCCCGACGTGTAGATCAACGTCGCAAGATCATCGGGCCGCACCGCCAACGCTTCCTTTTTCCAGTCCGGATACTTGCCGACCGCCGCCCGCCCCTTGGCTTCGAGCTCGGCGAGCGTGAGCACGCCGTCCCGCCGCACGGACGCGTCGAACGCGATCACGTGCTTCAGGGCGGGGAGCCCGCTCTTCACTTCGAGGACCTTGGCGACCTGCGCGTCCGTCGAGCAGCACACCGCCACCGCCTCGGAGTCGCGCAGGATGTATTCGGTCTGTTTCGCGGTGAGGGTAGGGTAGATCGGGACGTCGGCGGCGCGGGCGGCGAGGCAGGCATAGTCGGTCAGCGCCCATTCCGGTCGGTTCTCCGATACGAGACCGACCTTGTCTCCCGGCTTTACGCCGAGCTCGCGCAGGCCCAGCGAGATCGCCTGGACTCGCTGCGTGGCCTCGCGATGCGTGATCGGGACCCAGGTGCCCCCGACCTTGGAACGAAAAGCAGACGGGAGACCGGCGTGGCGGTCCACGGTCGTGAAAAACAGTTGGTTGAGCGTTCCCTTATTCATGATGGCTTCATGGCTGGAACTCCACGACAAAACGCACCGGACTTCCCGGTACGTCGGTGCCATTGGGGCGACGGACGGCGGCCGTGACGACGATCGAATCGGGGAGCGGCCCCGGGTCGAGCCGTAGCTGGCGGGCCGCGATGCCGCTCGCGTTTGTTTGGGCGGTCCCTAGAGGGACTAATGTGACGTTCGTGGCGCCGATCGGATAGATGGTGCGCTCGTATACGACTGACCTGATCACCGCCAGCGAATCCGACAGCGAATCCGCGGACACGATGATCGTATCGCCTGCGGCGCTGGCCGAATCGAGCCGCACCAGCACGGTCAGGGTTTGCGGGTTGGAGCGGAGGCCGCCGAAGCGCGCCTGCAACCGGCCCGGCCCGACCGCCTTGCCGCGGGTGGCGCCGGTCGCGCTGTCCACCACGGACACGATCGCGGTATCGAGCGAGGTCCAAAAGATCTGCGCGGCCACCGAGTCGCCACGGCCGTTCAAGGCGCGCGCCGTGGGGTGCAGCGTGTCCCCGACCTCGAGGCGGCCGCTGTCGGGGAGAAACACCTCGAGCGCGACGACCTGATTGAGATCTGTGCCGAGCTGTCCGCAGGCGGCGGTCGCCGCCAGGGCGAGCAAGACGATGCCCGTTCTCAGGCGCTTCCCCCGTCGGGCGAGGGCGACGGCGTCAGACCCGCGCCGAGGTCGCGCAGCGCGTCGGTCGCGTGCGCGACCCACTTCTGGCCGTCAGGTCCCTTGGGCGGATTGGCGAGGAACGCCTTGAGGTGCTGCGCCGCGCCGTCCGGATCGCCGCGTTTCAAGAGCAGGAACGCGAGCCCGTAATGCGCGCCGGCGAGCCCGGTGTCGAGCTCGAGGGCGCGGCGATAGTGACGGATCGCTTCGTCGTAGCGTCGCGTCTTGGTGAACGCGATCGCCATGTTCTGGAGGATGCGCGCGTCGTTGGGGTGGTCGCGCAACGCCAGGCGGTACGACGTGAGCGCCGCGTCGTAATCTCCCTGCCGCTCGAGCGCGAGCGCCTCATTCAAGTAGTCGAGACGCTGGGGGCTGAGATCGTCGGGGGACGTGCCGCTGAAGAGGCGGCGCCAGAAACCCATGGGGCGAAAATAGCTTGCGGCCTCGGACGTTCGCAATGTAGCTTCCCCGCACGATGCCCTCCGTCCCGCCCAAACCGAGCTTCGGTGCCCGCGGCGCCCAAAAAAAGGCACGCGGCGTCCTCGAGGTCGACTGGCCGTTCTTCGGCGAGCTGTGCCGGGGGCTGGCGCTCAAAATCTTCCGCGAATACGACCCTGAGGTCGTGATCGGGATCGCCAAGGCAGGCGTGATTCCCGGCGCGGTCGTGGCGAGCATCCTGCAGCGCGATTTCGCGTCCATCGCCATCACCCGCAACGCGCCCGGTGCCGCACCGGCCGTGATCGCGGGGCCGCCCCGCCTCGTCACCGGGAAACGCGTGCTGATTGTCGACGAGACGTGCGAGTCCGGCAGCACGATGAAGCTCGCGCTCGCGGCCGTCCGCGAGTTGAAGCCGGCCGCCGTCAAAACGGCCGTGTCCTTCAAGACGGGGAGTTACAAGCCCGATTTCTACGCGCTGGAAAACGAGAACTTCATCATCCTCCCCTGGGACCGCGAGGTCATCATCGGGGGCGAAATCGTGGTGCGGCCCGACTACGCCGAGAAGCTGAGAGACCCCGGGCCTGGCAATTGAAGGATCGCCTGGCGGCCGCGCTGAAGTCCTCCCGCGCCGACTACACCGAAATCCGCGTCGAACGCACCTGGAGCTCCGCCGTGACGTTTCGTGGGCGGCGGCTCGAGACGGCCACGGTCAGCGAGGACCAAGGCGGCTTCGTCCGCGCCCTGAATCGCGGCTGCGGCTGGGGCATCGCGTCGTTTACGTCGCTCGACGCACTGCCCGCGATGGTGGGACGGGCGCATGAGCTGTCGCGCGCCGTGCGCGTGGACGAGCCCATCCGCCTGGCCGACACCGCGCCTCAGGTGGCCGATGCGGCGCTCGATCTGGACGGCGACGTCCGCGGGATCTCCCTGGCGGAAAAAAAGAAGCTGATCGAGGTCTACAACGGCGCCATGCTCGCCGTCTCGGATGCGGTGGTGGACACGCAGGCGATCTACCGCGACGAGGTGAGTGAGGTCTGGTACGTGAACTCCGAGGGGACCGCCCTCGCGCAGTTGCGCCCCGAGGTCTCGATCTCCGGCACGGCCATCGCCCGTCGCGACGGTACGATCGAGAAAGGGCTCGAGTCCATCGGCCTGCGGAAGGGCTGGCGCAGCGTCCACGGCCTCGAGGAGCGCTTTCGCGTCGTCGCGCAGCGGGCGGTGGATCTGCTCGACGCGCCGCGCGTGCAAGGCGGCGCGTTCCCCGTCATCCTCGACAACGAGCTCGCCGGCGTGTTCGTCCACGAGGCGTTCGGTCACCTCTCCGAGGCCGACTTCGTCTACGAGAACCCGCAGGCGCGCGAGATGATGACGCTCGGCCGCCGCTTTGGGAAACCGGTGTTAAACGTGGGGGACAACGGCGCCGCGAAGGGCCTCCGGGGGACGCTGCCCTTCGACGATGAAGGCACGCCCACCCAGGATACGCCGCTCATCAAGGAAGGCATCCTCGTCGGCCGCCTGCATTCCCGCGAAACCGCCGCCGCCCTCGGCGAGCGGCCGACCGGGAACGCCCGCGCCATGTCGTTCCGCCACGCGCCGATCGTGCGGATGACGAACACGTACATCGCGCCGGGCCGCGCGGGGGCCACACTCCAGGATCTGATCCAGGACGTGAAACTCGGCGTGTACGCGTGCGGGGCGTTCGGCGGGCAGACGATGCTCGAGAACTTCTCGTTCACCGCGGCGTGGGGTCACATGATCCGCGACGGCCAGGTCGCCGAGCTGGTCAAAGACGTCGTGCTGGCGGGCAACCTGTTCCAGACGCTCGATCGCATCGACCACATCGCCGGCGACTTCACCTGGAACCAGATGGGCGGCGGGTGCGGGAAGGGCGGGCAGTTTCCCCTGCCCGTCACCGAGGGCGCTCCACACGTCCGCATCGAGGAGATCCTGATCGGGGGCGACGTGTGATCGACCAGCTGCTCGACGCCGCCAGGTCGCGCGGCAGCGCCGACGCGTTGTGGCGTAGAGAAGAGCGCACCGCGGTCGCGTTCGAGTCGGGCCGTCTCAAGACCGCAGGCGTGACCGAGGAAGCGGGCATCAATCTTCGCCTCGTCGCCAACGGCCGCATGGGCGTGGCAGGGACCACGGCGGCGACCCCGGATCTGGCGGCGCTGGTGGACCGCGCCCGCGCATCGGCCGAGCTGGGCGAGGCCCTCGATCTCGCTTTTCCCCCGACATCCCCACTCCCCCGCGTCCCCACGTTTTTCGACAGTGCCGCCAACGCCTCGCTCGACCAGCTGATCGCGCTGGGCCGGGGGCTCCTCGAGCGGCTGACTCGGGAGGGGTGCCAGGTCAACGTCGCGATCGAACGCGAAGTGGGAGAGACCAAGGTGGGGAACAGCGCCGGCGCGCGGGGCGGGTACCCGGCGACCGGCGTGGGCGTGACTGCCGAGATCATCCGCATCGCCTCCGACGACGTGCTGATGATCTACGATCAGTATGTGGGCGCCGACCTTCCCACGGACGGCGATCTCGACGCGCTGGTCCGCTCGATCGAAACGCGACTCGAGCCGGCGCTCACGGTCGTATCGCCTCCCGAGGGAGCCCTGCCCGTCGTGTTCACGCCCGCGGGCCTCGCCGCCATCGTCCTGCCGCTCGAGCAGGCGCTCTCGGGCAAGACCGTGCTGCAAGGCAGCTCGCCCCTCGCCGCCAGGATCGGAGAGCAGGCCTTCGACCCGCGACTCTCGATCAGCGACGACCCGCTCGCACCGGGTGGCCCGGCGTCCCGTCCGCTCGACGACGAATGCGTGCCGTCCGCGAGGACGGCGCTCGTGGAGGGCGGCATCGTTCGCGGCTTTGTGTACGACCTCGAGACCGCCGCGCGTGCCAAATCGCGCAGCACCGGGCACGGGCGGCGTGGGATTTTTGGCAAGCCAGTGATTCGGTATACGAACCTGATGCTGGGGGAAGCATCGGATCATGTAGGGGCGCAGCATGCTGCGCCCCTACGCGCGCCGTCATTGGGCGGCGGACTGATCGCCGGCATCACCGACGGATTGATCGTCGACGATCTGATCGGCGTGGGGCAGGGCAACGTGATCGGCGGAGGTTTCAGCCATCCGGTGGGGCTCGCGTATCGCGTGCAGCGCGGGGAGATCACCGGCCGGGTGAAGGATGCCGCGGTGGCCGGGAACGTCTACGACTTGCTCAAGCGCATCGCGGGGTTCGGGCGCGATGGCCGCTGGCTGGGCTCGCGCTGGTCCCCGTCGTTGCGGCTCGACGGCGTCAGCGTGGCTCGCCGCTGAGCGCCTCCTCGTAGGTCCGTCCCTCCGTCATCCCCTCGTACACGCGTTGCAGCACCTCCGGCGTCGCGGACAGGAAGCGGCAGCGCGCGTCGCCGCGGCAGCGGCACTCGACCTCCATCACCGACACTGGCTCGCCGGAGAGCCGCCCCAGAAAATCGGCCAGCATCCCGGCTGAAAAGAAACACATCGGCGTCTGCGAAGTGCCGGGCTCTGCCTCCGCCCAATCGCTCGAGTCGAGCGCGAGCGCGCCTGTCCCGACGGGGCTGATCGTCACCGTGCCCCAACCGCCGCTCATGAAGAACTCGGAGAGCGTCTCCGCCAACAGGTCGGAATCGAGATCCGTCGGGTTGTTGACGGCGGCGAACGACTGGTACAGGCCTTCGCCGGCGGCGTACCCCGCTTCTTGCAGGATGGCGATCGCCTGGTCGGGGGCTCGGCTCATGAGGCTGGCGTGCAGCTGGCGGACGACGGCGGGGAGGGACCTGCCAGGAAGGGTCATATGGGACGCCAACTTAGGCTTTGCGGTGCGCGCGGCGCAAGAGTTCCGCTTCGTCGATGAGCGGCACGCCGAGCGCCTTCGCCTTTTCGAGCTTCGATCCGGCGTCGGCGCCGACCACCACCGCGGTCGTCTTCTTCGAGACGCTATCGGCGACGCTCCCGCCGGCCGCCTCGATCAGCTCAGCGGCCCTCTGGCGCGAGAGTGACGGCAGCGTGCCCGTAATGACGAATGTCTGGCCCGCTAGGCGCCCGCCGCTGGTCGCGGCGACCGGCTCTTTCATCGTCAGGCCGAGCTTTTCCAGGCGCTCGATCAAGGTGCGGTTCCGCGGCTCGGCGAAGAATCCCGCGACGGCCTCCGCGATGGCAGGTCCGATGCCCCGGATCGCGCTGATCTCTTCCGCCGACGCCGTCGCGAGCGCCTTCATCGTGCCGAAGTGCCGGGCCAGCAGCTTCGCGCCCTGGGCGCCTACGTGCCGGATGCCCAGCGCGAACAGCAGGACCGAGAGCGGCTGGCGCTTGGACATCTGGATGGCGTCGACCAGCTGCTGGGCGGACTTCTCGGCGAATCCGTCCAGGGTGAGGAGCTGCATCGTGGTGAGCTCGTATAGGTCCGCTACATCGGCGATGAGCTTGGCGTCGATCAGGGCTCCGACCCGTTCGTAGCCGAGGCCGCGGACGTCCATGGCGCTGCGAGAGGCGAAGTGGACGATCCCCTCTTTCACGCGGGCCGGGCACGACACGTTGGGGCAGTACGTCATCACCTCGTCCTGCGGATGCTCGACCTTCGAGCCGCAGCTCGGACATTTCTCGGGCATGCGGAACTTCTTCTCGTGGCCCGTGCGTCGATCGCGCACCGGGCCGAGCACCTGGGGAATGACCTCCCCCGCGCGGGTCACTTCCACCCAGTCACCCACGCGGATGTCCTTCGTTTCGACCAGGGCGGCGTTGTGGAGCGTGGCGGTCGAGACCGTCACGCCGCCGATCTCGACGGGCTCGAGCACGGCATAGGGATTGAGCGCCCCGGTGCGCCCCACGTTGATGCGGATGTCGAGGAGCCGCGTGATCTGGACCTCGGGCGCGAACTTGCGGGCGATCGCCCAGCGGGGCTCGCGCTGGCCGCCGCGCGTCCCGAGCTCGGCGTGCAGCGCCAGTTTGTCGACCTTCACGACGACGCCGTCGGCCCCGTAGTCCAGCGCCCTGAGCAACGCTTCGAGCTTGGCGATCTCGCGGTGGGCGGCGGCTAGGTCGGACACGAGGGCGTGGTGGGGCTCGATGGGGAACCCCCACCTACCCAGGTGCTCGAGCAAGTCGTGCTGCGTCGTGAACGGCAGTTTCAGACCGGGCGCTTCGACGTGGAAGCAGAACACCCGCAGACCGCGGGCGCGGACGATCTTGGAATCGAGTTGGCGAAGTGCGCCGGCGGCGGCGTTGCGGGGGTTCGCGAACAGCGGCTCGCCCGCCTTCTCCCGCTCGGCGTTCACGCGCTCGAACTGACTCGTGGAGAGGTACACCTCGCCGCGGACCTCCATCTTCTTGGGCCACCCCTTGCCCTGGAGCCGGAGCGGAAGGTCGAGCACGGTGCGGAGGTTCGCGGTGACGTCTTCACCGATCGTGCCGTTGCCGCGCGTGGCGCCGGTCACGAGCAGGCCGGCTTCGTAGGTGAGGCTCACGGCGGCGCCGTCGATCTTCACCTCGAGCATGTAGCCCGCCTCTTTCACGTCGGGGACGAGGCGGGCATTCCGCTCTTCCCATTCCACCAGCTCCGCTTCCGTGAACGCATTGGCGAGCGAGAGCATCGGGACGAGGTGGCGGTGCTTCTTGAACCCGGCCGCGGGTTCGGCGCCGATGCGTTGGGTGGGGGAATCGGGCGTGCGGAGGTTCGCGTCCTTCGCTTCGAGGTCCTGCAGCTCCCGGAACAGCCGATCGTACTCGGCGTCCGACAGCTCCGGCTTGTCGAGGACGTAGTAGGCGTGGTTCGCCCGCTCGAGGATCCGCCGCAGCTCGGCGGCCCGCGCCGCCGCGCCTTTCACCGCCCCTTGGCTTCTTCCTGGATGACCGCCATGGCGACGCCAACCAGTCGATCGATCTCCTCGGCGCTCGCCTTGGGGAGGAGGGCCTCGCCCCAGGCGCCCTCGCGCTGGCCGAAGGTGTCGAGCAGGCGGCGCAGGAAGGCGAACAGCGCCACGCGCTCCAGTTCCATGCGGTGGAGCTGGTCGCCGGTCTCCTGCTGGCGTTGGGCGAGCCGCTCGAACCGATGCGCGTTCCGCAGCGCCTGCGCGGTGAGCGAGGCGACGACCTGGACGAAGCGCACGTCCGCGTCGGAAAAGGTGGGGCCGTCCCGGTAGGTGCGCAGGAAAATCGCGCCGATGGCCACCGACCGCCACGTGATCGGCACGACCGTGATCGACTTCACGCGGCGGTTGATCATCTCGCCCTTCACGTGTTTCAGGCTGGGATCATTCGCGGCGTCCGGGATGAACACGGTTTCGCCGCTCTGCATCGCGCGCTTCAGCTCCGGGTAGCGCTCCAGGTCCACGACGTAGTTGCGGATCGTCGGATCTTCGTACGACGCGACCAGACGCACCGACTTCCCGCCCTTCTCGCCGAGGAAGATCGAGCAGCGGTCGAGCCCGAACGCCTCGCCCAGCTTGCGCGCGATCGCCTGCAGGATGTCGATGAAGTGGAGCGACCCCGACACCTCCTTGAGGATCTCGATGACGGCCAGGAGGTGCTTGCGCTCGTGTTCGAGCTCGGCGATCCGCGCCGCGAGCCGCTCACCTTCCGCGTTGGTCAGGGCCGAGGAGATGGTCATGACTCAAATATAGACGTCAAGTTGCTGGGTCGCAGCCGGGAGGATAGCTTCGGTCACCATGCGCCCGTTCCCGCTCGCCGTCGTCGTCGCCGTCCTTTGTGTCGATCATCTCGCAGCGCAAACGCCGGCCGCGGCCGCGCCCATCGGTCGGTACGACGTGGTGCCGGAGTTGCCGGGCATGGGCCGCGCGCCCGATATCGCGGCCACGGCGGCCCGCCGTCGCGCTCTGCTGCAGCGCATCGGCCACGGCGCGGTGCTGATTCCGGCGGGACACGAGCGCGATCTCGAAAAGGACTACGTCCAGGACAACGACTTCCGGCAGTGGAACACATTCTTCTACTTCACCGAGCTCGAGACCCAGGACGCCTGGCTGCTGATGACGGCCCGGGGGCCCGACTCGCTCGAAACGGTGCTGTTCCTGCCGCCGCGCGATCCGAGCCAGGAGCGCTGGACCGGCCTGCGTCTCGGCTACGACGGCCCGGCCGCGCGCCTCTCGGGGATCGCGACAGTGCTCCCCATCGACTCCCTCGACCAGCGCCTGCTGGTCGCCCGCTTCCGCAGTGGCGGGCCGATCTACGTCCCCCTCGACCAGAACACCCGCAATGACCCCCGCATCCTCGACCTGACCTTCGGGGGCACCGCGGTGCAGAACTTGAATCCCCTCACAGACTCGATGCGCGCCGTAAAGGACGTCGATGAAATCGCGCGCCTGCGGGTGGCGGTGAACATCAGCGTCGCGGGACACATCGCGGCGATGCAGGCGGCGCGGCCCGGGATGTACGAGTACGAGCTGGAAGCGGCACTCGAGGCCGGGTTCCGCCGCAACGGCGCCGACCGCCTGGGGTACCCGTCGATCGTCGGGAGCGGTCCGAACTCCACCACGCTCCACTACGACGTGAACCGCCGCCGCACGCAGGACGGCGATCTGGTCGTCATCGACGCGGCTGCGGAATGGGGCCAGTACACCGCCGACGTGACGCGTACCTTCCCGGTGAACGGCAAGTTTACGCCACGCCAGAAGGCGATTTACGATTTGGTGCTCGGGGCGCAGCAGGCGGCGTTCGATTCGGTACGGCCCGGGATGACGATGCGACAACTCGACGGCATTGCCCGCCGCTTCATGAAAGAACACTCACGGGATCTGTGCGGCGACAAGACGTGCGACGACCGAGAGTACTTCAACCACGGCCTCGGGCATCCGATCGGGATGGATGTGCACGACGTGGGGTTCAATCGACCCTTCCAACCGGGCAGCGTGATTACCATCGAGCCCGGGATCTACCTGGTCGCGGAGAACCTGGGCGTGCGCATCGAGGACGACGTGCTGGTGACCGCGACCGGGGCCGAGTGGCTCTCGGCCGGCGCCCCGCGCACGACCGATGCCATCGAGCGGCTGATGCGCGCCGGACGGGGCGGCCGCTAGGTCTCGTCCTTCTCGTTCTTGATGTCCGCGAGCAGCGCCGCTGCGTCTTCTTTGTACTGTGCGTCGAGCACGTCGCGGATCGGCAAGGTCGGGATGACGTTGAGCTGCTCGCGCGCCTTGGTGTATTGCCCGAGGTCCGTGTACACCTCGGCGAGCTCGAGTCGATGGTAGATGTGCTGCGGGCTCAGGGCCACGGCGCGCTCGAGATGCATCACGGCGTCGTCCCAGTTGGCCACGCTCATGAAGCCGCCGCCGAACAGGGCTTTGGCGAAGAACCGTTGAATGCCCGAGAGGCGCTTCACTTCGGCGTTCCAGGCGCCGAGCACGTGATGGGCGCCGTCGTGATTCGGGTTGAGCGCGACCGCGCGACTGGCTTCGTCGAAGATCAGCTTGGCGTACCGCACCCGTTCCTTGCTGCCTTTGGTGCGCGACAGCCGGCCGAGCACCATGGCAAGGGCGTAATGGCCGTCCGCCCCGAGCGAGTCGGCGCGGATGGCGCGCTCGGCGAAGCCCCGGCCGACCGTGTACAGGCTGTCCCGGCGCTTCTTGAGCGAATCGGCGTTACCCTCGATTTGTTTGGCGACGTCGGCGATCGCGCGGGCTGCCTTCCAGTTGGCCTCGTAGTTGGTCGAGTCGAGAGCGAGCGCCGCTTGGAAGTGCCGCAGCGCCACGTCCGGTTGCAGCGCGGTCGTGGCGCTGTCGCCCAACTTGATGTGCTCGGCGGGGTGCTGGGCGGCGAGCGGCGCGACAGCCGCCGCAAGCGCGAGCGCCATCAGCGGGGCGTGGAGACGCATGGACAACTCCCGGGTGGAGGTGGGGGCTGAATGATCGTTGTACCCCTGATTGAGCGCAAGCGCGACGGCGGCAAGCTCACGCCGGAAGAGTGGTCGGCCATCGTGGCGGAATACACCGCGGGCCGCATCCCCGATTATCAGATGGCGGCGCTCTTGATGGCGTCGTACTTGAAGGGCCTCGAGCGGACCGAGCTCGCCGCCCTCACCGACGCGATGCTCGCGTCCGGGCAGCGACTCAGCTTCGACGGGTGGGCCACGCCGCGCATCGACAAGCACTCGACGGGCGGCGTGGGCGACAAGGTCTCGCTCGTGCTCGGTCCTCTCGTCGCCGCCTGTGGGGTCGCCGTCCCGATGATGTCGGGCCGGGGACTGGGCCACACCGGCGGCACCCTCGACAAGCTCGAGTCGATTCCGGGATTCCGCACGAATCTCTCGCTCGCCGAAGCGAAGGCGCAGGTCCAGAAGCTCGGCTGTGTGCTCATCGGTCAGACTGCGGAGATCGCCCCAGCCGACCGCAGCCTGTACGCGCTGCGGGACGTCACCGCCACCGTGGAATCGATCCCGCTCATCGCGGCGAGCATCATGTCCAAGAAGCTCGCCGAGGGACTCAACGGCCTCGTGCTGGACGTCAAGCGCGGCAGCGGCGCCTTCCTCCCGAAGCTCGAGCAGGGGCTCGAGCTGGCGAAGACGATGATCGCCTTGGGAGAAGACCGCGGCTGTCCCACGGTCGCCCTGCTGACCGCCATGGACCGGCCCCTCGGCCGTGCCTGCGGCAACGTGCTGGAGACCGAAGAGGCGATTCTCGCGCTGCGGGGAGAAGGGCCGGCCGATCTGCTCGAGGTCACGTACGCGCTGGGCGTCGAGATGCTGCTCGCCGCTGGCATCGAGACCAACACGAAGAAGGCGCGCAAAAAGCTCGAAACGGCCATCGACTCCGGGCTGGCGGCGGAGAAGTTCGAGCAGATCATCGAGGCGCAGGGCGGGAATCCCAAGGCCGTCGAAGACCCGGCCGTGCTGCCGCAGGCGCTCGCCGTCGAAGTTTACGCCGCGGCCCGCACCGGGATTGTGCAGCGCGTCGAGCCGCGCACCATCGGCCGCGCGATCATCGCGCTCGGCGGCGGCCGCCGCGTCGTGGACGACCCGGTTGATCCGACCGTGGGATTCGTGATCACGGTCAAGCCGGGGGACAAGGTGCTCGAGGGAGAGCCGATTGCGTCGGTGTTCGCCAAGGATGCCGACGGGGTGCGCACCGGCTTCGAGGCGCTCGCCGAGGCGATCGTCATCGGGGACAAACTGACGGAGAAGCCGCTGCCGCTCGTGTCGCACCGCGTGACGCGGGCGGGCGTCGAAGAGCTCAGTCCGCCACCCGCTCCAGGATCTCGCGCAGCTCCTCGAGGTTGAACGGCTTCTTCAGGACAGGCCGCTCCGAGCGCTGCAGCCGATCGCGCGTCTGCGCGGAGACGGAGTCGCCGGTCGTGAACACGACGTGCCGCTCGCGGCCGCGCCCTTCCTGCAACAGCTCCTCGAACAGGTCGAACCCCGTGTGCGCCTCGTCGAGGTGCACGTCCACCAGCAGCGCGTCGTAGCGGCTGCCCGGTTCCCGCAGGCTGGCGAGGGCGTCGTTCAGGCCGCCCACCGTCCGCACCTGGTGCCCGAGCCGTTCCGCCATCAGGGTCATCCCGCGCCGCACACTCACTTCATCATCCACAATGAGCACCGACAATCGGCGACCGGCGGGGCGGAAGCCGACGCGCGCCTCCGGCTCCCGCGCCGCGACGTCGGCCAGGAACTCGGCGGTGAGCCGGGCGCCGCCGCCTTCCACGTTCTGTAGCCAGAGTCGCCCGCCCAGCGCCTTGACGAGGCCGAGGCTGATCGTGAGGCCGAGCCCCGTGCCGCGGTCGCCCTTGGTCGTGAAGAACGGCTCGAACACGCGGTCCAGCGCCTCCGGGGTCAGGCCGGGTCCCGTGTCTTCGACGGTGAAGCTGATGTGGCCGTCGGTGCGCCCTGCCCGGATGTCGATCGTCCCCGGCCGCTCGGTGGCCTCGATCGCATCCGTGGCATTCACCACCGCGTTGAGAACGACTTGCTGCAACTCTTGCGGGTCGCCGATCACCGCCGGCAGGTCGTTCGGCATCGTCACGACGACCTTCACACGGGCGCGCTTGAAGGCGCTGCGCTGCAGCGCCAGCACGCGCTCCACCACGTCCTGCAGGTCGACCGGCTCGCGCACGCGGGGGCGCTGGCGCGCGAAGTCGAGCAGCGTCTGCACGACGCGCCCCGCGCGGATCGCCTCGGCGTGAATGATGTCGCTGCTTTCCCGCAGGTGCGCGTCCTTCGCGTCCACGGTCAGGAGCTCGGCGAAGGCGGCGATCGCGGCGAGCGGGTTGTTCAGCTCGTGGGCCACGCCTGAGACCAATGCGCCGAGCTGCGACAGGCGGTCCGCCTGCACGAGCTTGCGCTGCAGCAATACTTCGCGCGACACGTCTACGGCGAGGAACAAGAGCCGCGGAGTATCCTCGGGGTGCTCGGGGTCCACGTTCTCGATCACCGCTTCGACTTCGCGCGTCGACTCGCCGCCGGCCTCGATCGACAGGCGGATCCGCTGCCGCTGCCGCAGCGCGTCGCGCAAGGCGGTCGAGAAGGATTGGCGCTCCGCGGCGGCCGTCCAGTCGCCCAGGTGCCGGCCGCGCAGGGAGTCGCCGTGGGCGGCACCGAGCAGCTCGGTTGCTTGGGGATTCGCCTCGAGGATCTGGCCGTCGAGGCTCAACACCAGCGCCGGGCTCGGGAGGGCATCGAACAGCTGGCGATAGAAGCGCCGTTCGTGCTCGAACGCGGTGAGGATGTGGCCCGCCTGCGACTCGGGGCTCAGCTCGGCGCGCATTTCCCGGAACACGAGGAACAGGTGATTGCGCGGCCCGCGCGTCACGTGGGTCTCGAACACCTTGCCCTTGAATTCGGGCGCGCGCGCCGGCGTGAGGTAGGCCCGGGGTCGCCCGTCGAACATCACGTCCTGGAGGATCTGCTCGACGTGCGTCCCCTTCGCCGTGGGAAAGGCCACCCAGAAGCCCTTGCCCAGTACGCGGTCGGCGGGGAGCCCGGCGATGCGGCCGGCGGGCGCGCTCCACTCGACGATCGTCCAGTCGGGGGCGATCACCACGACGCCAACATCGAGGTTGTCCAGCACTGTGCGCGTTTCCATATGCCACCAGTCTCTAAACGACACGAAGCCCCGTCGGCCAATCGCGGGCGCAACGGGGCCAGGATGCATGAGTTGTCGTACGTGGTGTACAGGATGGAAAGGGCAGGGTTCCGCTGTCAACCGTTGCAGCCACGCGACACGTGACCGCCATCACGTTTCTAGGTGGGCGGCTTCGAGACTCCCGGGCCCCAGTCGCGTACGCTGTGCTCGTCGGGGGCTTCCTGGACCTCGCGCTCCGCCTCCTCCAGCTCCGCCTCGTCAACCCCGGGGCGTGTCCCCGGGGTTCGGGCGCTCGCGGTGGCGTGCGAGTCAGGCCAGAAGAACCAAGCGAGCAAGCCGAGCAACACCGCGACTGCGGCGATCACGCCAACCATCAGATGTCCAGGTTGCGCACGAACTTCGCGTTCTCCTCGATGAACCGGCGGCGCGGCTCCACCTCGTCGCCCATCAGGGTCTCGAACAAGTGGGACGCCTCGATCGCATCCTCCATCGTCACCTTCAGCAAAGTGCGCTTGCTGGGATCCATGGTGGTGTCGCGCAGCTGGTCCGGGTTCATCTCGCCCAGGCCCTTGTAGCGCTGAATGCCGACGGCATTCCGGCCGGCGGGCGCGCCCGCCTCGCCGCCGTTGGAGGAGAGCCGCTTGACGTAGGCGTCGCGCTCCTTCTCGTCATAGGCGTAGAACTCCTCCTTGCCCTTGGCGACGCGGAAGAGCGGCGGTTGCGCGATGTAGATGTAGCCGGCGTCGATCAGCTGCTTCATCTCCTTGTAGAAGAAGGTGAGCAGCAGGGTCCGGATGTGGGCGCCGTCCACGTCGGCATCGGTCATGATGATGATCTTGTGGTAGCGGGCCTCCTCGACCTTGAAATCCTCGCCCACGCCCGTGCCGATCGCGGTGATGATCGTCCGGATCTCCTCGTTCGAGAGGATCTTGTCGATGCGCGCCTTCTGCACGTTCAAGATCTTGCCCCGCAGCGGCAGGATCGCCTGGTAGCTGCGGTCGCGCCCCATCTTGGCCGACCCGCCGGCCGAATCGCCTTCGACGAGATAGACCTCGCACAACTTGGGGTCCGTGAGCGAGCAGTCGGCGAGCTTGCCCGGCAGGATGCCGGAGTCGAGGCCGCTCTTCTTGCGCACCAGCTCGCGTGCTTTGCGCGCCGCTTCACGCGCCCGCGCCGCGCTCAACGCTTTCGCGATGATGGCGCGCGCCACGCTCGGCGTCTTGTCGAAGAACTCGCCGAGCGCCTCGTTCACCACGCTCTTCACGATCCCTTCGACCTCGGAGTTGCCCAGCTTGGTCTTGGTCTGACCCTCGAACTGCGGGTTCTTCACCTTGGCGTGCAGAACGCAGTTCAATCCCTCGCGCACGTCGTCGCCCGACAGCGTAAACTCTTCCTTCTTGAGGAGGCCGTCTTTCTTGGCCCACTCATTGATGGTGCGGGTCAGCGCCGACTTGAACCCAGTGAGATGCGTCCCGCCCTCGTGCGTGTTGATGTTGTTCACGAAGGTGAACGTGTTCTCGCTGTATTGGTCGTCGTACTGAACGGCGCCTTCGACCTCCACGCCCTCGCGCGTCGCCTCGAACGTGATCGGCTTGGGGTGGAGCGGGCGGCGGTTGCCGACGACCCATTTCACGAACTCGGCGAGGCCGCCCTTGTAGTGGAATGCCTCTTCGCGGGTGCGACCCTTCCGCTCATCCTTGAGCGTGATCGTCAGGCCCTTATTGAGAAAGGCGAGCTCGCGTAGCCGGTTCGCGATCGTGGCGTAGTCGAACTGCGTCTCGGTGAAGATCTTGCCGTCGGGCTTGAAAGTCACCGTCGTGCCCGTCGCCTTCGCCTTGCCCACCACCTCGAGCTTCTCGGTGGTCTCGCCCCGCTCGAACGCCATGTGGTGCCGCTTGCCGTCGCGATCGACCCACACCTCGAGCTTCTCCGACAGGGCATTTACGACCGAGACGCCCACGCCGTGGAGCCCGCCCGACACCTTGTAACTGCTCTTGTCGAATTTGCCGCCGGCGTGCAGCACCGTGAGCGCGACTTCCACGCCCGGTTTCTTCTCGGTCTTGTGGATGTCGACGGGAATGCCGCGACCGTTGTCGATCACGGTGACCGCGTTGTCGGCGTGGATCGTGACCGAGATCTCCGTGGCGAAGCCTGCGAGCGCCTCGTCGACCGAGTTGTCGACCACCTCGTACACGAGATGATGCAACCCGCGGGCGGAGACGGACCCGATGTACATCGCGGGGCGCCGCCGCACGGCTTCGAGACCCTTCAGGACCTGGATCGAATCGGCTTGATAGCCGCCGTTCCCCTTATCCTTCGTCGCGGGGGCGGGCGCCGGTTTTTTCTTGGCCATGCGTTCCTAGCGTGTGAGAAGCCAGCGTATCGTCGTGATGCGTCCTGAGCCTCGGCCCGCGTTCACCCGGGCCATGATCTCGGGAGCCATCAGTTGCAGTTCGTTCATCCAGGCGCTCGTCGTCACTCGCACAAACATCACGCCGTCCGGAGTGACGCTCTCGGGTGTCGCCACGGCGGCGATCTGCGGCCCCACGAGTCCCGGCCACTCGGGGATCACCTGCGCCTGCGCGACCCGCTTCGTCAGCCCGGCCCGTGTCAGATAGCCCTTCAACGCCTCGCCGACCGCGACGGGCTTGCCGCGCTTGGGGCGATCGATTCGATCACTCATGGAAGGACTGAAAGATACCCCGAAGTCATTGTCCGGTCAACACTTACTAAGTCTATGGGGCTACGGCACGACCAGGACATTCGTGTCCCGAATCACCTCAAATCCGGCGATGTCGCGCGCCCGGATCTGGATCGGGGCGCTGAACACCTGGTCGAACCCGCCGTCCTCACCCGCCACCGCCGAGTCCACGGTCACCCACACCGAGTCCAGGCCATCGGTGTCTTCGGCGCGCACCGTACCGGAGAGCGTGTCCGGGGGCGTGGGTGGGTTGTTCGAGCGCACCGTCGTGCGGTCCAGCGTGAACGTGAGGAGCGGCGGCCCGGGCCTGGGCCGCTCCTCGAGGCACGACGCGGCGACCAGGAGGAGGGTCAGCGCCCCTGAAAATTGGCGGATCGCTTTTCGAGAAATGCGGTCAGTCCTTCCTTCATATCCTGGGTGGCGGCAAGCAAGCCGAAGTGGTTCGCCTCGAGCAGCAGCCCCTCATCGAGCGTCATCTCGAGCCCCTGATCCACTGCTTCGAGCGCGAGTCGCACGGCCAGGGGGCCCATCGTCAGGATACCCCGGAGGAGTTGCTCGGATGCAAAAAGCAGCTCCGCCGCGGGAACGACCTTGTTGACGAGGCCGATGCGGTAGGCTTCCTGCGCATCGATCATCTCGCCCGTGAGGATCAGCTGCAGGGCCCTGCCTTTGCCGACGAGCCGGGGAAGCCGCTGCGTGCCCCCGTAGCCGGGCGCGATACCGAGTTTGACCTCCGGCTGGCCGAACTTGGCGTTCTCGCTCGCGATGCGGATGTGGCACGCCATCGCCAACTCGCAGCCCCCGCCGAGTGCGAAGCCGTTCACGGCGGCGACGACGGGCTTGCCGCAAGTCTCGAGGCGGCGCAGCACCGCCTGTCCGCGCAGCGCCCGCGCCTTGCCGTCGAACGGCCCCTGCTTCGCGAGGTCGCCGATATCCGCCCCCGCCACGAACGCCTTGGGGCCGGCGCCGGTGAGCAGGGCGCCCTGGATCGCGTCTTCCGTCGCGATGCGCTCGGCGGCGTGGCCCAACTCGGCCATCACCTGATCGTTCAGCGCGTTGAGCTTGTCGGGGCGGTTGACCGTGACGAACGCGATGCGGTCCCGGATCTCGAAGAGCAGGGTCTGGTAGGTCATGAGGCTCAATGCTACGTTCGGCGGCGTGAGCGTACAAGCCATCTCCTGGACGCCGTCGGGTGCGGTGCGCGTGCTCGACCAACGCGCGTTGCCCGAGGCGCAGATCGAGCGCGACCTGGAAAGCGCGGAGGCCGTTGCCGACGCGATCCGGCACCTCGAGGTGCGCGGCGCACCGCTCATCGGGATCGCCGCCGCGATGGGGCTCGTGGCCGGCACGCGCGAGTTGCGGGGTGGCGCGCGCGAAGCCTTCCTGGCGCGCCTGGCGCGGCTGGTCGACGTCCTCGGCGCCGCCCGCCCGACGGCGGTCAACCTGCGCTGGGCGCTCGATCGCATGGCGCGAGTCGCGACATCGACGCCCGGAGATGGCACGGCAATCTGGGAGCGTCTCCATGCCGAGGCGTCAAGGATCTTGGAGGAGGACCGCGCGATGTGCCGGCGCATCGGCGAGCACGGGCTGCCGCTGGTTCCCGATGGCGCGAACGTCCTCACGCACTGCAACACCGGCGCGCTCGCGACCGGCGGCATCGGCACCGCGCTCGCCCCGATTTACTTGGCGCATGAACAGGGGCGGAAGGTGCACGTTTACGTGGACGAGACGCGCCCGGTGCTGCAAGGCGCGCGACTCACGGCTTGGGAGCTGATGCACGCCGGAGTACCGTGCACCGTAATCCCCGACGCCGCGGCCGGTGTCTTAATGCGGCAGGCGAAGGTAGACGTCGTGCTGGTGGGGGTGGATCGGATCTGCGCCAACGGGGATTTCGCCAACAAGATCGGCACGTACGGACTCGCCGTGCTGGCGCGTCATCACGGCGTGCCGTTTTACGCGGCCGGACCGTGGTCGAGCGTCGATCCGTCGCTCGCCGACGGCGATGCGATTCCGATCGAGCAACGTCCCGCGGACGAGGTGACAACCTTGGCTGGGCGGCCGATCGCGCCGCCGGGCGTTGCGGCTCTGAACTACGCCTTTGACGTGACGCCGGCCCGCTACGTCACCGCGTATCTCACGGATCGTGGCTTAGTTCAGCCTCCCTTCACGGCCGATCTGGAGCCGGGCGGGGCCACGGTGGTATAATAGACCGATGAAAGCCGGGACGAAGTTCGCCATAGGCGCCGTTTTGATCGTCAGCTCCGTGGGCTACCTCATGGCTTCGGGGATCAAGGCGACCGGCCAGTACTTCCTCACGCCGAGCGAGCTCGCCCAGAGGATTTCCGCCGACCCGTCCTTCTACAACTTGGGGCTCAAGGTCGGTGCCCGCGTGGTACCGGGCACGGTCGAGAAGGAGACCGCGACCCAGACCCTCCGCTTTCACATCACCGACGGCACCGTCAGTTATCCCGTGGTGTTCCGGGGCCTTCCTCCAGACACGTTCACCGACTCGGTCGAGGTCGTGGTCGAGGGACGGCTGCAACGAGACGGCGTGATCCATGCGACCGACGTACTCGCCAAGTGCGGGTCGCGATACGAAGCGGTTCCCAAGGCATAAATGACGTTGCTCGGCCATCTCTCCCTCTGGCTCGCATTGCTCGTGGGCCTGTGGGGAGCGGTCACCGGCTTCGCCGGCGGTCTCCAGGACCGGGCTGACCTGCAGCAGAGCGCGCGCCGCGCCGTGTTCGCGATGTTCGCGGCGCTCGCCGTCGCGACGATTTGCCTCGAGGTCGCGATCTTCCGGCACGACTTCAACGTCGCCTACGTCGCCGCCCGCACCAGCCGCAATCTCCCCACGTTCTATCTCTGGTCCGCGCTGTACTCGGGTCAGGAAGGGAGCCTGCTGTTTTGGGCGACGGTGCTCAGTCTGTTCGCCGCGTTGGCGCAGGTGCTCACGGGCGCGCGCCACCGCGCCTACCTGCCGTTCGTCGCCGCGGTGACGTGTCTCGTCGCGTCGTTCTTTATCGCGGTGATGATCCTCGCCCCCGCCAATCCCTTCGCGCGCCTGCCGTACACACCGGTGGACGGGGCGGGGATGAACCCGCAGCTCCAGAACCCGGGGATGGTGTTCCACCCCCCGATGCTCTACCTCGGCTACATCTCGATCACGATCCCGTTCGCGTTCGCCGTCGCCGCCCTGCTCTCGAAGAAACTCGACGTGGATTGGCTGGTGGCGATCCGGAAGTGGACGCTCGTGTCGTGGCTGTTCCTGTCGATCGGGCTGCTGATCGGGATGTGGTGGGCCTACGTGGAGCTCGGCTGGGGTGGGTACTGGGCGTGGGATCCCGTGGAAAACGCCGCGCTCCTCCCGTGGCTCGTGATGACCGCGTTCCTGCACTCCGTCATGATTCAGGAGAAGCGGGGCATGCTGAAGAAGTGGAACCTCGCGCTCGTACTCGGCGCCTGGCTGCTCTCGATTTTCGGGACGTTCCTCACCAGGTCGGGCGTCATCGCGAGCGTGCACTCGTTCACGCAGTCCCCCGTCGGGTATTTCTTCCTGGCCTTCATCCTCATCGCGGCAGGCGCGATCGCCTGGCTGTATGCGACACGGCTGCCGCTGCTCCAGGCAGACGCGACGCTCGAATCGATCGTGAGTCGCGAGACGAGCTTCCTCTTCAATAATCTGCTCTTGATCGGCATTGCTTTCGCCGTTTTGTGGGGCACGATGCTGCCCATCCTCACGGAGTGGGTTTTGGGGGTCAAGTACACGGTCAAAGGGGCCTGGTTCAACACCGTCATCGTGCCGATTGGCCTTGCCCTGCTCCTGCTGACTGGCATCGGTCCTCTCATTGCGTGGCGTCGCGCTTCGATCCCGAACCTGAAGCGGCAGTTCGCGGTCCCCACCACGACCGGCCTGTTCGTGCTCCTCATTCTCCTCGTCGCCAGTATGCGGGACGTCTACGCCATCCTCGCCATCGCCTTCGGCGGGTTCGTCATGGGGACAGTGGTTCAGGAGTTCGGCCGAGGTGCGAGTGCGCGGCACCGTCAGTACGGGGAGCCGCTGGCGCTCGCAGCACTCCGCCTACTCGCACGCAACCGGCGCCGTTACGGTGGCTACATCGTCCACACCGGCATTGTGCTGCTGTTCATCGCGTTCTCGGGGATGGCGTTCAAGACCGAGACGCAGGCGACGCTCCGGCCCGGCGAATCGGCCACGCTGCGCAGCCCCTACGGGCACGTGTACACGTTCACGCATCTGGGGATTTCGCAATACGACGCGCTGAACCGGCGCGTCACGGCGGCGCTCGTGGACGTCAGTATCGACGGCAAGCCGACGGGCCGTCTCAAAACCGAGAAGCGCCAGCACGTGGACGCGCTGGGCCGCAATACCTTCGAGCCATCGACCGAAGTCGGGATCCGGAGCGGCCTGCGCGAAGACCTCTACGTAGTGCTGGGCGGCCTGGTGAACGGCACGGAGCAGGCGGTGTACCGGTTCACGATCAACCCCCTCGTCTGGTGGGTGTGGTTCGGCGGGTACGTGTTGGTGGCGGGGGGCCTCATCGTGCTGTGGCCGGGCGGCGGGTCGCCGGCCGTACGACGCACACAGCCGGGATACGCGGTGAAGCTGGAGGCTCAACGATGAGCGTGGACCGCCGGGGATTCCTGGTGGTGGTGGCTGCGACCCTTGGCGCGGCCGTGCAGGACAGCCTCCCGGGCTCGGGTCCCGTTGGCAGGATCGCGGATCCGGCCAGCGCAGGGCGCCCTCTCGACGCGACGACCGCCGCGGACACCGACGCCTACTATCAGGCGATCGAGAAACAGCTCAAATGCAGCTGCGGCTGCGGGCTCGACATCTACACCTGTCGCACCACCGACTTCAACTGCACGTACAGCCCTGGGCTGCACGCCCAAGTGGTGGCCCTCGCGGCCGAGGGTAAGACGGCCCAGCAGATCATCGACGCGTTCATCGCGCAGTATGGACTGCAGGTCTTGATGGCGCCTCCGAAGAGCGGCTTCAACCTCATAGGCTATCTGTTGCCCGGCGTCGTCGTCCTCGTGGCCGCTGGATTCTTGCTCGTGATGCTGGACCGTTGGACCAGGGTCGCCGCCGCCAAGGCGGCTGCGGCGGCACCCGCCTCGGGCGCTCACGGCGACGCCTCCCCCGCCGAGCTCGAGCGGCTGCGCCGCGAGCTCGAGCGCTTCCCAAGCTGACGCCACGATGCTGGAGCTGATCCTCGGGATCCTGCTCGCCACAGGTGCGACGTACTACGTGCTCCGCCCCATCCTGCACGCGCTTCCCGCTGACGGGTTCTCCTCCGGGGCGGACGATGAGGGAGATGATCCCGACGACGACCTGAGCCCGCAGGCCGTCGCGCTCCGCGCACTCAAAGAGATCGAGTTCGATCGGGCGACCGGGAAGCTCTCCGATGCGGACTACGACGAGCTCCACGCGAAATACCAGGGGGAGGCGCTGGTGGCTTTGCGACGGGAGCCAGGAGCCGGGAGTGGGGAGCCGAGACCCATGCACGCTCCCAGCTCCCAGCTCCCGGCTCCCACGTGCCCCGTCGATGGCCCTCGCCCCGAACCCGACGCCGTTTTCTGTTCCGCCTGCGGTCGCCGCCTTGGAACGGCGCCCGGGTACTGTGCCCGCTGCGGCAGCGCGCTCGCCACCGACGCGCGCTACTGTAACCGCTGCGGGTCGCGCGTCGCCGCCTAGCCGGTGCTCTGCCGCGCGCGCCGCACGTAGGCGGTCACGGCGGCGCTCTCCTTCGCGAACCGCTCGGCCAGGGCTCGGGCCTGCGCGACGTCACCTTCTTCGGCTAGCGCCTCGACCTGCTGCAACAACGCGGCGAGCCGCTTCGCCCCGATCGTTCCGGCGGAGGACTTGAACGCGTGCGCGGCGCGCTTGATCCCCTGAGCGTCCCCTGACGCGAGCGCCGCGCTGAGCGCAGAGATGCGCTCGGCGGCGGACTGCACGAACGTGTCGAGGATCGCGTCCACCGCCTCCTCGACCCCTGCTTCCCGCATCTCGCGCCGGAAGGCGTCGAGATCGACCGGCGCGTCGTGACTGGGCGCCGGGGCAGGCGGGACGGCACCCCCGGCTTCGAGCCTGCCTTCCACGAGCGCGAACAGTTCGTGAGCCTTGAACGGCTTCGTCAGGTAATCGCTCATGCCTTGGGCCAGGCACTTCTCTCGTTCACCCCCCAGGGCGTGGGCTGTCAGGGCAATGATCCGCAGGTCGCGGCCGGCTGGGGTCGAGCGGATCTGACGGGTCGCCTCGAACCCGTCCATCTCGGGCATCTGAATGTCCATCAGGACGGCATCGTAGCGCTTGCGCGCCGCCGCCTCCACGGCAGCGCGGCCGTCGCCCACGACGTCCACGTCGTGCCCGCGCTTCCGCAGCATCGTGGCGGCGACTTCCTGGTTCACGACGTTGTCCTCCGCCAGCAGGATCTGGAGCCGTCGCCGAGACTCGGCGATCGAGTGCTGCGTCACGACCATCGATGCGGCCCCTCCGGCCTCCATGCCCAGGACGACCGTCACGGCATCGAGCAGGTCAGTGCGCGAGGCGGGCTTGGTGAGGTAGCCGTTGATGCCCAGGTCGCGGCACCGCTGGCCATCGCCGCGCGCGCCGGAGGACGTCAGCATCAAGAGGCGCGTGCCGGCGATGGCGGGGGCCGCTCGCACCGCGGCGGCGAGCGCGAAGCCGTCGAGGCCGGGCATCTGCGCATCGAGGATCGCGAGGTCGTACGCCGTGCCGTCCTCCTGGGCGCGTCGCAGCGCCGCGAGTCCTACGTCGCCGTCCTCCGCCTCGCCCACCTGGAGTCCCGCCGCGCCCAGCATCCCGCGGACGATGCGGCGATTGGTCGCACTGTCGTCGACCACCAGCACGCGCCGGCCGGCGAGGTGGGTGTCGCCCGGGCGCGCCGCTGGAGCAAGCGCGCCGGCCTCGACCAGGAGCGGCAACGAGAACGCGAACTCGGTGCCTTTCCCCACGGCGCTCGTGACGGTCAGGTCGCCGTCCATGAGGCGCACCAGACGCCGCGCGATCGCGAGGCCGAGTCCGGTGCCGCCGTACTTGCGCGTCGTGGTTTCGTCGGCCTGTCCGAACTCCTCGAAGATCGTCTCGAGCTTGTCCGCGGGGATGCCGATGCCCGTGTCGCGGACCGCGAAGCGAACGATCGTACGACCATCCCGCGGGCCGCTGCTGTGCACCGACACGACGATTTCCCCGGCCTCCGTGAATTTGATCGCGTTGCCGACGAGATTCGTGAGCACCTGCCGCAGGCGGGTCGGGTCGCCGTGCACCATGGCAGGCACGTCCGCCGCCACGTCGGCGAGTACCTCGATCCGTTTCTGGCGCGCCCGTGCGGTGAGCAGCCCAATCGTCGTCTCCACGAGGTGGGCCGGCCCGAAGGGGATCGACTCGAGCCGGACCTGCTCCGCCTCGATCTTCGACAGGTCGAGAATGTCGTTGAGGAGCGTGAGCAGGGTCTCTCCCGCGACCTGCACCAATGTCAGCGAATGCCGTTGCTCGGGTGCGAGCTCGGTGTCGAGCAGCAGCTCCGTCAGCCCGAGGACGGCGTTCAAGGGGGTGCGGATCTCGTGGCTCATGTTGGCGAGAAACGCGCTGCGCGTCTGGGCCAGCCGCTCGGCGGCATCCCGCGCCTGGCGTAGGGCTTCGCGCGTCGCGACCTCTTCACGCACGTCGCGCGCGATCGTCGAGAACCCGCTGATGCGGCCCGTGCTGTCGCGCGTGACCGAGATGCTGATCGAAACCGGGACCGACGTGCCGTCCTTGCGCACGCGGGCCGTCTCGAAATGCTCGATGTGGTCGCCGCGCCGGATCCGCTCGAGGATCGCCTGCACCTCGCCGGCCCGATCGGGTGCGGCGAGGATCGTGACGTGTTTCCCCTGGATCTCGCCCAGCGTGTACCCGAACAGCCGCTGCGCCGCGGCATTCCAGCTGACGACGTTCCCATCCAACGTCTGGCCGATGATGGCGTCCTCAGACGTTTCCACGATGCTGGCCAGCTGCGTGAGCGCATCCTGCGCGCGTCGCCGGTCGGAGATGTCCTCGTACATCACGAAGACGTGGCCCTCCGCGCTGCCCTCGACGCGGCGGGCCGACATGCGGACCGGGACGAGGGTCCCGTCCTTGCGGCGCCGCTCTACCTCGGCGACGACCGTGTCCCCGCTGCGTATGCGCCGATCGAGTTGGCTGGCCTTGGGGAGTTCTGATTTCGGCACGATCAGCGTGTTGATGTCGTGCCCCACGGCATCCTGGCCCGTGAATCCGTAGAGGCGCTCGAAATGCGGATTGATGCCTAACACCTGCCCCGCGCTGTCCACGACGGAGATGGCCACCGGGGCGCTGGCGAGCAGGCCATCGAGGTAGGCGTGCTGTCGGGCCAACTCCGCGCTCGACCCTTGCAGCAACGTCGTGGCGCGGACCCGCTCGGCGAACGTGCGGTAGGCCCGCGCGTGGATGCGGTTCATCCCCCACGCGAACAGGGCCACGAGTGCAACGGCGATGTACTGGGACCGGTCGTGACCAGGAATGAGGATGATGCCCAAGGGGATCGGCGCCAAGACCGTCAGCAGGAGGTACTGAAAGCTGCGCCGGTCACCGACGAGCGTACTCGTCGCGGCGGCGACGATCCCGGCGAGCACCACGAGAATCAGCGCGGCGTCATGAAGGGGCAGCTCCGGGATCGCGACGGCCGCGCCGATGCCCCAGGCGAGGCCGATCGCCACCACCGTCAGCCGGACGCCCGTGAGTGCTTCCTGATCCGACAACCGCCGCCGGCGCGCGCGCAAGCGCCACCAGGTGCGCAACCCCGCGGCCGCGGCGACACCGGCGATCCACCCGGTCGTCCGCTCGACCGGGAGGGAGTCCCAGATCAGGGCCGCGACCAGCAGCGCGAGGACGAGGTGGAGGGACTCCGAGAACGGTCCACCGGCGAGCAGCTGACCGATCGCCGCCCTCTGAACGTCGCCGGCGAGTCGCTGCTCGTGTTCAGCGACTTGCGCGGGGTCGCCGCCCTGTGTGAACGCGGAAGGGCGCGGTGGCAGCGAGCTCATGCGCTAGGGCCGCAGCGAATCGCGCTCAACGAGACCCACGGGGACCGGAACGACTGGAGGTACCGACTCGCCCCGCAGCCGCGCCGCGACGGCTTCGATGGTGCGGCGGCCGATGGCGACGGGGTCCTGGACCGCGGCGGCGACCAGCGCGCCCTCGGGCCTCGCGTCGTACCCCACGACGATCATGTCCGTGCGCCCCGCCGCCTGGATGGCGGCGAGCGCGCCGAGGGCGCTTTCGTCGTTCGTGCCGAACACCGCATCAATCTTTTGACCCGTGGCCAGCAGATTGTTGGTCCTCTGTTTGGCCAGGTCGCGGCTGCCGCCGTCGACAGCGGGGGACGCCAGCACCCGGATGTTCGGAAACGCCCTGAGCGCCTCGCGGAACCCCGCCACGCGATCGCGCACGCTGCTCACCGTTGGCTGGTCCAGAATCACAACGTTGCCGCCCCCGCCGAGGCGCCGCCCGATGTAGGCGCCGACGAGCTGCCCGCCCTGGCGGTGGTCGCTCGCGACGTGGGCAACCACCACGCCGCCGTCGCTCGCGATGGCGGAAGTGAACACGGGGATGTTGGCGCGGTTCGCCGCTTCGATTGCGCTGACGATGTCGTTCGAATTCACCGGCGCGATGACGATCGCATCGACCCGCTCGTCGATGAAGCTGTCGACTTGCGCGGTCTGGCGGCCGGCGTCCGACTGGGCCACGACGATCCGCAAGTCGAGCCGCAGGCTGTCGGCTGCCTGCCGCATTCCGCGCTCCAGGGCCTGGGAGAAAGCGTCTGTCCCGGCCGGCAGCGTGACACCGACCAACGGGCGGTCGCCGGCGCGGTGTTTGCCGCAGGCTCCGCCCGAGATGAGTGTGAGGGCAGCGAGGAGCGACAGGAGCGGCTTACGCATGGCGCACGCGGCAATGTACGCCCGGCACTTGCTTTTCGCGACGCCGTTTCCTATCAGTCTGCATCACCCGAACCGAGGAGCGGTCGTGAAAGGCATCCTGCTGCGGGTCACGCTGGTCGTGTTGCTGTTGGCGGTGGTCGCATCGTCGGCGGACGCTCAGCGCCGCACCCGTCGCCGCGCGGTGGCTACGAGCGCCGGGCCGCGCTACGGCGCGCACATCGGCTACAACTTCGACGCCAAAGACCTGCTGCTCGGGGCACAGCTGTCTTGGCCGATGACACCGCAGCTCGATCTCTATCCCAGCTTCGATTACTACTTCCAGAGCCCCGGCAGCCTGTGGGCTCTGAACTTCGACCTCAAGTACCGTCCACCGACGCGCTACGGCGCGTGGTACGTCGGAGGCGGGCTCAACTTCCTGGGGGGCTCGGGCGGCAGCAACACCAATCTGAATCTGTTGACTGGGCTCGAGGGACGGCGCGGCCACACGCGCCCCTACGTCGAAGCGAAGTTCATTGTGGGGAACGGCAGCGCCTTCCAGATCGTCGGCGGCTTCAGCGTGCGGTAGGTCAGAACTCGAACGTCTCGATTTTTCGCAGGGCCAGTCGTAGTGGGATCACCGTGGCTGCCGCGCACAACGCGGCGGCCACGGTGAAGAAGAACACCATCCGCGAGTCGATGGCGATGGGCTGCCCCTCGTAGGCCCGTCGCACGTAGGTGTACACGGCTTGGGACAGCGCCAAGATCACGCCCGCCAGCAGCGCGATCGTCGCCATCATGAACACCAGGCCCCCGAACGAGGTCGGGATCTGCGCCGCGTTTTCGGTCTCGAACTGCGGGTACACAGCGCCGAACGCCAACGCCATCGCGGAGATCGCGAGCGTGAGCGCGAACATTGCCGCCATGCTCATGATCATCATGAACGGCGCGACCTGGAGCAGCACGTTCGTGACGCCGGTGAGGAGCAAGGCCAGCACCAGCAAGGGTATCGTGCCCACCCAATACTTCGACCAGAGCAAGGCGCGCAGGTCGAGGGGGCTGGAGCGGAGCAGCCACATCTGACG
>WNFK01199564.1_pt1 | contig 29806 bp, 28 predicted proteins | sample 5400281 | NCBI WGS metagenome assembly WNFK01 (sample SAMN13153350, study PRJNA577476) | soil metagenome | isolation source: 20 cm soil on Douglas fir-dominated hillslope | place: USA:California | collected 2013-09-17
TACCTGACGGCCGACGCGGCCGAGCTCGTCCGCGTCGAGTACGAGCCGCTGGCCGCGGTGGTCGATGCCGAAGCGGCGATGAGCGCCGAGTCGCCCGCGGTGCACGCCGGAGCGAGTAACATCGTCGGGCGGGTCGGCAAGGTGATCGGCGACGTCGATCGCGTGTTCGCCGAGGCCCCAGTGATCGTCGAGGATCACCCCGCCCACGGGCGCGTGTCGTCGATGGCGATCGAGACGCGCGGGCTCTGCGCCCAGCTCGACGCCGCGACGCAGAGCCTGACCGTCTGGGCGCCGCACCAGGCGCCCTATCACTTGCGCGGGGCCGTCGCCGCGCGCGTCGGGCTGCCGGTCGAGAGCGTGCGCGTGATCGCGCCCGACACCGGCGGCGGGTTCGGCCCGAAGGAAGGCATCTATCCGGAGGACGTGCTCGTCCCGCTGCTCGCGGTCCGCCTCGGCCGGCCGGTGAAGTGGATCCAGACCAGGGCGGAGTTCGTCGCGTGCACCCATCAGGCGCGCGAGCAGGCGCACCACGCGCGGCTCGCCGCGGCTCGCGACGGGCGCATTCTCGGGCTCGACGTGCGGATCGTGAAGGACGTGGGCGCCTATCATTGCTTTTCGATCCACGAGCCGACGAACACGATCAATCACCTGCCCTCGCAGTACAAGGTCCCCGCGTTCCGCGCCGAAGGCGTCGCGGTGGTGACGAACAAGGTGCCGAGCGCGCCGTACCGCGGCGCCGGGCGCCCGGAGGCGATTCTGGTGATCGAGCGGCTGCTCGATCGGCTGGCCGCGAAGCTCGGAATCGATCCCGCCGAGGTCCGATCGAGGAACATGATCGCGCCGGCGGAGATGCCGTATCGGCCCGGGCTCGTCTACCGCGACGGCGTGCCCGTCAGCTACGACGGCGGCGACTATCCGCTGGAGCTCCGGCGCGCGCTCGATCTGCTCGACTACGGGGGCTGGCGCAAGCGCCAGGCCGAGCTGCGCGCGCAGGGCCGCCGGGTCGGTCTCGGCATCGCGGGCTACCTGGAAGCGGGCGGCAGCGTCCGCCCCGGCGAGTGGGCCACGGTGAAGATCGACGAGCACGGCCACGTCGAGGTGCTCATCGGCGTCTCCGGCTCGGGCCAGGGACACGAGACCGTCTTCGCCCAGGTCTGCGCCGAGTATCTCGGCGCGACGTTCGACGACATCCGTGTGCGCGGCGGCGACACGACCCTGGTCCCGTACGGCTACGGAACCGGCGCGAGCCGCGTCGCCGTCAACACCGGCAACGCGGTGGCGGTGGCCGCGACGGCGGTGAAGGAGAAGGCGGTCAGCGTGGCCGCGGGGCTCCTGGAGTGCGCGCCCGACGACGTGCGGATCGAGGAATCGCGCGCGTTCGTGGTGGGCGCCCCCGCGCGCACGATCCCGCTCGGCCAGCTGGCGCGCGTGGCGCTCCGCGAACGGAGCCTGGTGGAGCAGGGCGGCCCCGGGCTCTGGGCCACGAAGTTCTACGCGCCGCCGACGGTCACCTGGTCGAGCGGGGTGCACGCGGCCGTCGTCGAGGTCGACGTGGAGACCGGGCGGGTGGCGATCGTCCGCTACGTCATCGTGCACGACTGCGGCCGTCAGCTTCATCCCGTGATCGTCGACGGGCAGATCGTGGGCGGCTTCGCCCAGGGGCTCGGGGTGGTCCTGGGCGAGCACGTCGTGTACGGCGCCGACGGCCAGCTCCTGACGAGCACGCTGATGGACTACCCCCTGCCGCGGGCCGCGGACATGCCTCCGCTCGTGATGGAGCATCTTCACTTCACGACCGACCACAACCCGCTCGGCGTCCGCGGCGTCGGTGAGGGCGCCACCGGACCGCCGACGGCGGCGATCGCCAACGCCGTTGCGGACGCCTTCGATGGGCGGCTCGAGATCCGGAGCCCCGTCCTCACGCCCGACCGCGTGCACGCGCTGCTTCGCGAGGCAGGATTCGCCGCGGCGCTCTGACTCTGGACTCTCACTCGCAACCACGGAGGAACCAATGGCCAGGCTGACACCGATCACCAGCAAGAACCAGGTCGCGGCGAAGGACCAGGCGATCGTCGACTCGATCGTCGCGAGCCGCGGCGCACTCCAGGGGCCGTTCACGATGTTCCTGCACAGCCCCGAGCTGGCCGGGCGGCTCGCGCACCTCGGCGCGTACGTCCGCTTCGAGGGCTCGCTCGACATGCGCGTGCGCGTGCTCGCGGCCATGACGGTCGCGCGTGAGCTCGAGGCCATGTACGTCTGGGGCGCCCAGGCCGGCGGCGCGCGAAAGCTCGGCGTGCCGGAGTCGACCATCACCGCGATCCGAGAGAATCGCAGCCGCGGCATTCCACCGCAGGACGCGGAGATCGTCGAGTTCACCCGCCAGCTCATGCGCAAGCACCGGGTGGACGAGGCGACCGTGAAGGCGCTCATCGGGCGCTTCGGCAACGACGGCTTCATCCAGCTCACGGGCGCGATCGGCTACTACAGCATGCTGTCGATGACGGTCAACGCCTGCGAGCTCGAGGCGGCGCCGGGCGCCGAGGTGCTGAAGGTCTAGCATTCAGCGGCGCGGCGGCTCGATCTTCCGGGTCACCGACTTCGAGGTACCGAAGGTCGGGATGAAGGCGGAATGCTTGCCCGGCCTGTAGAATGGCGCGGCGTGCCGGCGGAGCGCGACCGGCCTGGAGGATCTATGAGGCCATACGAGGGGATCAAGATCATCGACATCACGCACGTGCTGGCCGGGCCGTTCGCCGCGTACCAGCTCGCCCTGCTGGGCGCCGACGTCATCAAGGTCGAGCACCCGAAGGAATACGACCAGAGCCGCGACTCGGGCGGCGACCGGGTCCTCAACGAGCAGCGGATGGGCACCGGCTTCCTCACCCAGGCCTCGAACAAGCGCGCGATCACGCTGGACCTCAAGAACCCGAAAGGGCGCGAGATCCTCAAGAAGCTCGTGAAGGACGCCGACGTCCTGGTGGAGAACTGGCGCTCCGGCGCGTTCCCGGCCCTCGGCCTGGGCTGGGACGACCTGCGCCCGATCAACCCGCGCCTGATCTACTGCTCGATGACGGCGTTCGGTCAGGACGGTCCGCGCGGCGAGCAGACCGCGTACGACCAGCTCATCCAGGCCACCTCGGGCATGATGGCCATGACCGGCACGCCGGACGTGAACCCGATCAAGACCGGCGCGCCGGTGATCGACTACGCCACCGGGACCATGTGCGCCTTCGCGATCTCCTCGGCGCTCTTCCAGCGCGAGCGCACCGGGCGCGGCCAGTACATCGACAGCGCCATGCTCGACGTGTCGATGATGCTGATGGGCTCGCACATCACGTCGTACCTGCGCACGGGCCACGAGCCCAGGCCCAAGGGCAACCGGATGGAGCGTGCCAGCAGCCAGCTCTATCAGGCCAAGGACGCGCCGCTGATGATCGCCGCCAGCAATCGCGGCCAGCACGAGCGGCTGTTCAATGCGCTCGGCCGGCCCGACATCGCCGCGCAGTCGAGTCACGAGGAGCGCGACCGGCTGTACGAGCAGCAGACCGCGGAGCTCGACAAGATCATCGCGCAGCGCACCGCCGACGAGTGGGAGCACTATCTTCAGTCGCGTCACGTTCCCGCCGGCCGCGTGCGCCGTCTCTCCGAGTCCCTGACCGACCCCCAGCTGAAGGTCCGCGGCGTGCTGCACGAGCACGCGAAGATCGACGGCATCGAGGGGCCGGTCACGGTGCCGGTAGCGGCGTTCAAGTTCGCCGACGGCGGCCCGAGCATCGAGACCCCGCCGCCGCGCCTGGGCCAGCACACCGACGAGGTGCTGGCGAGTCTCGGCTACTCGAAAGCGGAGATCGCGACGCTGCGGGCGGAGGGCGTGATCTGAGCGGCGACTACCGCAGAAGGAGAGCCACGGCGATCCGGCTGGAAGGAAAAGCGAGCGGCGCAATGACCGCCGACCGCGCCAGTACCGTGACGGATCGATAGCGCCAGCCATAGGTCGCTGACGGGTCCGGCTCCGGGTCGCGATAGACCTCGAGAACGCTGTCGACCAGGTTCACGATCCAGTAGTCGCGAATGCCAGCCCGCGCATAGAGACTGCCCTTGCGCTCGCGGTCGAAGGAGAGACTCGATTCCGCGACCTCGATGGCCAGAGCTGGGCGATCGGGGTGAGCCGCGTAATAGTCACCGGGACTCCCGGGCACCACGACGAGATCGGGCTCCGGCTCGGATTCATCGTCGAGCGACACGGGTAACTGGATTCTCACGAGCCATCCGGCCGGCAGGGCCGCTCTCACGGCATAGTCCGCTGCGCTGATCGCGGCGGCATGGTAGGCACCGTGAGGCTCGGCGACGACCAGCTGGCCGCCGATCAGCTCGAGCGGCTCGCCCTCGAACACGCCGAGCTCCACGAGCCGGTCGTATTCCACGCGTGTCCAGTGGCGCAGCGTGAGAGGCGCTTGCTTCACGATCCTCACTGTATCCTCGCCCGCGGGGCGGGATCAACGTCGAGCTTCGTGGACGCCGAGTCGACGACCGCAGGCACGTCGACTGGACGCGCGGTATTATCCCCAGGGGCGTGAGCGACCGGCGCTCGCGCGTCACGTCCGCCATCGCCGAAAGGAGACGTCCATGGCTTCCCTGCTGCGACGCCACTCGCTGATCCTGCTCGGGCTCGTCTTGATCTCGGCCGTCGCATGGTCCGTCTCGGCGCAGACGCCGCGCGGCCACGGCGCCGAGGCCCGCGACATGGAGCTGGTCGGCCACGACGACCTGCAGGGCCGCACGGCGTATCAGCCCACGATCCACAAGCAGGGCGGCCGGGTCATCGCCTACGTCGGCCATCACGGCGGCAAGGCGCGCAATCCCCTGACCGGAGTGGACGAGGACAACGGCACGTCGATCGTGGACGTCACGGACCCGGCGCGCCCGCGCTATCTGGTCCACATTCCCGGCGCGGTCGGCGGCCCCGAGCAGGGCGGCGCCCAGATGGCGCGGGTGTGCGATCGCCAGGGCAAGACGTACTTGCTGCGGACCTTCGGCAACTCGGTCCCCAACTCCGGCGACGAGGTCTGGGACGTGACCGATCCGGCGAAGCCGCAGAAGGCGAGCACGGTGGTCACGGGGCTCACCTCGACGCACAAGAACTGGTGGGAGTGCGACACGGGCATCGCCTACCTGATCGGGGGCGATCTCGCCAAGGCCGATCCGCTGCAGGTCGGGCCCTCCGGGTGGCGCACGGGCCGCATGACGAAGATCTACGACCTCAGCGACCCGACGAAGCCGGTCTTCATCCGAGACTTCGGCCTGGTCGGCCAGGAGCCCGGCTCGACGGGTCCGGTGACCATCCCCCAGGGCGCGCACGGGCCGATCGTCCTCGGCAATCGCGTCTACTTCGCGTACGGCACGAGCGCCGACGGTGCCTTGCAGATCGTCGATCGGCAGAAGCTCCTGACCGGGCCGAAGGAGCCGACGCCGGCAAACCTCACTTCGCCGGAGGTCAGCCGGCTCTACATGTCGCCGAACTGGGGAGGCCACACGGCGTTTCCCGTGCTCGGCATGACGATCGGCGACTGGGGCCCCAACACCAAGGGCAACGTGCGGGACTTCGTCGTGCTGGTCTCGGAGGCGATCGCGAACGAGTGCCGCGAGTTCCGGCACGCCACCTTCATGGTCGACATCACGACCGAGACGCGGCCGTTTTCGGTCGCCACCTTCCAGGTGCCCGAGTCCCCGGGCGGCTTCTGCCGCCGCGGCGGCCGCTTCGGCCCGCACTCGAGCAGCGAGTCGTTCGCGCCGATCTTCTACAAGAAGCTCGTGTTCATCGCCTACTTCAACGCCGGCGTCCGCGCGGTCGACATCCGCAATCCGTACGCGCCGCGCGATGTGGCGTCCTACATTCCGGCGACGACCGAGCGCACCGGCGAGCGCTGCGTGGGCGACGGGGCGGCGCGAAGCTGCAAGGTCGCGATCCAGACCAACAACGTCGAGACCGACGAGCGCGGGTTCATCTACCTCGCCGATCGGGCCAACACGGGGCTGCACATCGTGCGGCTGACCGGCGAGGCCACCAAAATCGCCGGCGGTAACTAGCGCAGACCGTCGAAAAGGACAGCAAGCCGCTCAAACAGGCCCAGATGCGAGGCGGCGCCCGACGGCTGCACCCGAGGCGTACTCTCTGTACGTTGAGTGTGCAGCCGAGGGCGCCAACGAAGCAGATGGGCCTGGTTTCAGCGGCTTGCTAGGCGAGGGGCACCAGCGCGTAGTACCGGGGCTGGTCCCCGACCACGCGCGTGATGTGCCCCTGGCCCGTCAGGTCCTCGGCCAGCACGATGTCGCCGGCGCCGACCCGCGCCTTCGTGCCGTCGCCCACCTCGATCTCGACCTGGCCCGACAGCGAGATCGAGTATTGCCGCCGTGGCGCGCAGTGCCAGCTGAGCTCGTAGCCGGGCGGCGAGACGCGAAACGAGATGCCGCTCACCGATTGCATCGGCGTGCCCTCGCCGTGAGCGCCCTCGACGTCGGAGAAGGGCTTCAGGGCCATCGGCACCTCGGCCAGATGGGATTTCCCGTCGGGGCCGCTGTACACCCGCCACATCTTCGGCATGTCAGCGCGCCGCCGCGGCAGCCTCGGGCACCCGGCCGACCACCACCGTCTCGTGCACGGCCGGCGAGTAGATCTCGAGCACCTCGAGGTCGTCGGAGCAGTCGAGCTCGTTGTGCACGATGGCCGGGGGCTGCAGCACGCAGTCGCCCGCGGTGAAGGTGTGCTCGCCGTGCCCCTCGTAGATGAACTTGATCCAGCCGTTGAGCACGTAGAACATCTGGAAGTCGCACTTGTGCTGGTGCAGCCCCGTCGTGTGCAGATCGTGGTTGCCGGCCGCGTCCTTCTTGATCCGGATGACGTGGGCGCGGAACTGCCCGTGCGTCGCGTGGTCGATGCCGAGATCGCGGTACTCCATGAAGCTGCGCAGACCGGTCTTGTAGACCGCGTCCTTGGCCAGGCTCGCGCTGAAGAGCTGCTTCTGCTCGCTCATCGTCGTTCCTCCATGTCAGTTCGGTTAGGCGTGAACCATCAGGCCGGCGCCGCGAACTCGAAGGTGGTGCCGACCGAGCTCGCCGTGAATCGCCCGGGCAGCCGCTGGGCGACGGCGCAGATCGCCTCGATGCCGGTGCAGTGCTGCGGGACCACGTGCTCGACGCCGAGCTCGGCGAAGGCGTCGACCACCCGTGAGATGCGCGCCTCGTCGAGGCCGCTCAGGTGGAACCCGCCGATAACAGCGTGAACCCGGGGAACGCCGGTGATGCGCACGGCGTTCCGGCAGATGCCGACGATGCCGCGGTGGGAGCAGGACGTGACCACCACCAGGCCGCGGTCGCGCACGTTGGCGACCAGCGTCTGCTCCCCGATGAACGTGTCCTGGATCAGCTCGCCGGCTTCCTCCACCCGGAGATTCGACGGGATGGTCTCCCACGCCTCGGCCGCGTGCATCTCGCCCGACAGCCACACGCCCTCGACGATCGGCCGGGGCTTTTCCACCGTCTCCACCGCGATCTCGTAGCGCTCGATCTCGTCGCGGGAGAGCCGGCCGCTGTACACCCGGCGCTCGCCGCGCTGCTGCCAGCGGGCGCGGAAGTGATCGACGCCGCCGTAGAAGGTCAGCTCGCGCCGGAGGCGCCGCCGCCACGCGTGCAGGAAGCCGGTCAATCCGCCCCAGTGGTCGCGGTGACCGTGGGAGAGGCCGAGGGCGTCGATCGACGCCGGATCGAGCGCCAGCTCACGGAAATTGTGGTTCAGCGTCTCCGCGGTGAGGCCGAAGTCGAGGGCCATGGTGAAGCGCTCGCCGCCCCGGGTGGTCTCCACGAAGTGAGCGAGGCCGTGCTCGGCGCGAAGGTCCGGCATCTTCCCGGCCACGAACGCGGTGTACCGGCGAGCCACCGCGCTGTCCTGGCGAAGGTTGTCGATGTAGTTGTCGACGACGGTCGTGATGCGGATCCGGTCGACGGCGCCGATCGCCATGGCGGGTATCCTAGCCGATCGAGAGCCGCCGCGTGACTGTCGATTTCGACGGGTCACCGGCGTCGTATGGATGAGGGTCGCCGGGCCCGCGGCAGGGGCCCCAGGGCCCTGACATTCACCCTGAGGAGGCTTGACATGCGCTACATGCTGCTCATCAATTCGGACAAGGCGGCACCGCCCCCGCAGCCGGCGGAGATGGAAGGCATCATGCGCGGCCACCAGCGCTTTGCCGAGGAGCTGCAGGCCGCCAGGAAGATGGTCCACGGCGAGCGCCTGCGTCCCGACGGGGAGGCCACCCGCATCCGCCTCAAGGCCGGACAGCGCCAGGTCACGGACGGCCCCTTCACCGAGACGAAAGAGGCCCTGGGCGGTTTCTACCTCATCGACTGCGACTCGATGAAGGAGGCCGTGGAGTGGGCGAAGAAAATCCCGCTTGGTGAAGGTGGTCACGTCGACGTGTTCCCGATCTGGCCGATGTGACGGACGGCACGACCTAGCGGGGAGGCCGGCGCGGGCATCGGGTAACATCTCTGCCCGTGGGAGCGATCCCCGGGCCGGCGGCCCACGACGACGTCCAGGCGCGCGTGTCGGAGGCGTTCCGCCTGGAGTACGCGCGCGTGGTCGCGTCCGTGCTGCGCATCGTGCGCGACATCGACGCGGCGGAGGAAGTCGTCCAGGAGGCGTTCGCGCAGGCGCTCGATCGCTGGCCGGTCACCGGATTGCCGGATCGTCCGGGCGCCTGGCTCCTCACGGCGGCGCGGCGGCGGGCCCTCGGCCGCCTCCGCCACACCCGGCGGGTCGAGGGGCACGCCGACGCGATCGCGTACGAGGCCACGCTGGGCGCCAACGACGGAACCCCTGACGTGACCGATCCCGAGACGATTCCCGACGATCGGCTCCGGCTCATCTTCACCTGCTGTCACCCGGGTCTGCCGGCCGACAGCCGGGTCGCCCTCACGCTCAAGCTGGTCGGCGGTCTCTCGACCACCGAGATCGCCCGCGCCTTTCTCGCGCCCGAGCCCACGATCGCCCAGCGGCTCGTGCGGGCGAAGCGAGCCATCCGCGACCGCGCGCTGCCCTACGAGGTTCCGCACGACGGCGAGCTGCCCGGGCGCCTGCCCGCGGTGCTCGCCGTGATCTATCTGATCTTCAACGAGGGCTATGCCGCGCAGAGCGGCAACGCCCTCGTGCGTCACGACCTCTGCGACGAGGCGCTCCGGCTGGGACGGATGCTGGCCGAGCTGATGCCCGAGGAGCCCGAGGTGCGCGGGCTGCTCGCGCTGATGGAGCTCCAGGCCTCGCGCGCCGCGACGCGCACCGACGCCGACGGAAACCTCGTGCTGCTCGAGGACCAGGATCGATCGCGCTGGGATCGGGCCGGGATCGTTCGCGGGCTGGCCAGCCTCGAGCACGCCGGCCCGATGGCGCGGGCGGGGCCCTATCAGCGTCAGGCCGCCATCGCCGCCTGTCACGCCCGCGCCGCGTCCTGGGACGCCACGGACTGGCGGCAGATCGTCGAGCACTACGAGGCGCTCGCCGCCATCGCGCCGTCGCCGGTGGTCGAGCTGAATCGCGCGGTGGCGATCGGCCTGGCTCGCGGACCGGCGGCCGGCCTGGCGGCGCTCGACGACGTCGACGACGCCGCGCTGCGCGGCTATCACCTCCTGCCCGGCGCCCGCGCCGACTTCCTGCGTCGGCTCGGCCGCCGGACGGAGGCCGCGACGGAGTACCGCCGGGCACTCGGACTCACCGACAACGCGCGCGAGCGGGCGTTCTACGCGGCCCGGCTCGCGGCGTGCGAGCCGGGCGAGGCGGCAAGCCCGGGCGATACGCCGGGAGCATGAGCCCGTCGAAGGCCGTGGTGCTCCTGAGCGGTGGCGTCGATTCCACGACGACCGCCGCCATCGCGCGCGCGGAAGGGTTCGAGGTCTACGCGCTCACGTTCGACTACGGGCAGCGCCATCGGATCGAGATCGACCGCGCGCGGCTCGTCGGCCGGCAGCTCGGCGTGCGCGACCACGCCGTCGTGACGATCGATCTGCGCGCGTTCGGCGGGTCGGCCCTCACGAGTGACATCGCCGTCCCCAAGCACCGGTCGGTCGACGAGATCGGCGGGGGTATCCCGGTGACGTACGTGCCCGCGCGCAACACGATCTTCCTGTCGTTCGCGCTCGCGTGGGCCGAGGTTCTCGGCTCGCACGACATCTTCATGGGCGTGAACGCGCTCGACTACAGCGGGTATCCCGACTGCCGCCCGGAGTACATCGCGGCGTACCAGCGCATGGCCGACCTGGCCACGCGGGTCGGCGTCGAGGGCGGGCCGCGCCTGACGATTCACACGCCGCTCATCGCCCTCACGAAGGCCGAGATCATCCAGCGCGGCCTCGCGCTCGGCGTGGACTACAGCCTCACGACCTCCTGCTACGACCCGTCGCCGACCGGCGTCGCCTGCGGCGCCTGCGACTCGTGCCTCCTGCGGCTGAAGGGCTTCAGCGCCAGCGGCGTCGCCGACCCGATCCCGTACCGCGCCGGCCCGACGTCGCCTACCGCCCCGCCTTGAGCTTCAGATCCTCGTAGGGCGCCGAGTAGGCAAACCCCTTGATGTGGTCGACGCACGCCTCCTCGACCCGCGGCCCGACGCCCCAGAGGAACGCCAGCTCGTAGATCGGCACGTGCATGACCCGGTCGTACATGATCTGCTGGATCTGGTACAGCATCCGCTCGCGCTTCTTCCGGTCGAGCTCGCGGGCCTGTGACTGGTAGAGATCCTCGATCTCCGGCACCACCCCGTTCGCGTAAATCCCGTTCTTGGTCACGTAGACCTCGATGCGCGTGGCCGCGTTGCCGGCGGGCGCGCCGAGACCCATGATGACGCCCTTGATCTTGTGCTCGCGCCACGCGGTCAGGAACGCCGCGCGCTCCATCGTGCGGATGCGGGTGCGGATGCCGATTTCCTGCAGGTAGTTGCCGATGGCCTCGGCCAGCGAGAAGAACGGCGGAAACGGCGTGAGGTCGCCGGCGTCGAAGCCCGACGGATACCCCGCCTCCGCGAGGAGCTTCTTCGCGCGGGCCGGATCGTACGCCGGCGGGTCGTAGGCCCGCGCGAACTCGAGCACGCGCGGGATGAGCGCGCCGGTGGGGCGCGAGAGCCCGAGGGTCTCGGCCTGATTGAGCGCGTTGCGGTCGAGCCCGTGGCCGGCCGCCAGGCGCACGCGGCGGTCGTGCCACGGAGATTTCGGATCCCACTGCTCGGGCAGGTCGAGGAAGACCACGCCGGGCGGCATCGCCGCGGCCAGCCGGAGCCCCGGCGTCCGCTTGACGTCGGCGGCGATGGGTCCGCTCAAGAGGTAGACGATGTCGACGTCTCCAGCCTTGAGCGCGGCGGCGCGCGTGGTCTCGTCGGGCATGCTCTTGAACACGAGCCGCTTCACGCTCGGGACCTTGCGCCAGTAGCCGTCGAACGCCTCCATCACCAGGTCGATGCCGGGGTTGAAGCTGACGAAGCGATAGGGCCCGGCGCCCACCGGCGCCTTCTTGAAGCCGTCCTCGCCGACCTTCTCGACGTACTTCTTCGGCACGATCCACGCCGCGCCGGTGGCCGACGTGCCGTAGAAGGTCATGAAGTCGGGCCACGGCTCCTTCAGGTGAAAGCGCACGCGCCCCCCATCGACGATCTGGACCTCGCGCACGCGGTCCTTGAGCAGCTTGGCCGCGGCGCCGTGGTAGCGATCGAACGAGTACTTCACGTCGTCCGCCGTCACCGGGTCGCCGTTGTGGAACTTCACGCCCTTGCGCAGGACGAACTCGTAGGTGATCCCGTCCTTCGACACCGTCCACGACTCGGCCAGCGAGGGCGTGTTGTCCCCGCCCGGCATCGGCTTCACGAGCGCGTCGTGGAGCGCGTAGAGCACCATGAACGGCGTGATGAACGCCTCGGTGTCGCTCGGATCGAGCCAGCGGGCGGCCAGGGTGACGTGGACACCCCAGGTGAGCGTGCCATCCGGAGCGGCGCGCGCCACTTCGGCGCGAGCGAAGAGCAGGGCGAGCACGACGACCGTGACGCGCGCGAAGACCGGTCTCATGACACCTCCCAGGCGACACCGAGATCGTGAGCGACCACCCGTAATCTGCGATCCATCGTCCAGAGACGTCCTCCCGCCACGAGGGTGGCTGCGAGAAGACCAACATCCACCCATCCGAGTCCGCGCCCCCAGAGCCGGCGTTCCGCGACCAGCGCCATCGCCTCGTCATGGGTGACCGGGGAGATACGAGGCAGCGCCCGCATGAGCGTCAGGACCTCGTCGCGGCGGGGCAGCGTGCCGCACGCCAGCTCTCCGAGCACGAAATCGTGGCACTCGGCCTCACCCCGCTCGAGGGCGGTGACGAGCGCGAAGTGCGGGCGATGAAAATGGTCGATCCAGACCGACGTGTCCACGAGCATCAGCGCGGGCGTCGCGGGCGGCGGCGGGGAGAGGCTTTGGCCGCCGGGAGCTTTCCTCCGAGCGCTGCGAGTCGGCGGGCGCTTTCTCGGGTGATCAGCGCGCGCAGACCCTCGTGAATCACTTCGGTCTTCGCCTGAAGTCCAGTCAGTCGCCCGGCTTCACGGATCAGCGCGTCGTCGAGGTTCAACGTGGTCCTCATATGCAGACGATTATGCACCATCCATGCATACGATCAACCACGATCCCGCGAGCAGCTCGATTCGGTATCATCGCCCGCGGAGGCGACGATGAAGATCAAAGCGCTCGACACGTACTTCCTGTCCGCTCCCCTGCCGCAGCCGGTTCGCACGTCCACGTCGACCATCAGCCGGGTGAGCGAGCTCATCGTGAAGCTCACGACCGACGCCGGTCTCGTGGGGATCGGCGAGGCGCACGGCCCGTTCCTGTCCCAGGGCGGCCCCGAGGGCATGCGCGCCGTCGGCCAGATCCTCGAGCGCGTGACCCCGCTCGTCGTCGGCCAGGACCCGTCGGGCATCGAGCGCATCTGGCAGGATCTCTTCGCCCTGACCTACACGAGCGTGCGGGGCATCCCGACGCTCGCGCACCAGCGCCGCCAGCTCGTGACGGCCATCAGCGCCATCGACATCGCGCTCTGGGATCTCATGGGGAAGGCGACCCAGCGTCCCGTCCACGCGCTCCTCGGCGGCGCGCTCCGCTCGCGCGTGCCCGCCTACGTCACCGGCTTCTACTATCGCGACGGCGAGCGCCCGGACGACCTCCGGCGCGAGGCGGCGATGTATCTCGAGCACGGCTATCGCACGGTGAAGGTGAAGGTCGCGGGCCTGCCGCCCGAGGCCGACGCCGAGCGCGTGGGCGTGATCCGGAAGGCGGTCGGCGACGACGTCGCCATCATGCTGGACGCGAACCAGGGGTGGGACCTGCCGAGCGCGGTGCGAGCGGCCAGGCTGTGCGAGCCCTACAACATCTTCTGGCTCGAGGATCCGATGCCCTGGTACGACGAGCGCCACGCCCTGCGCCGTTTGAAGGCCGACGTCGACTATCTGATCATCGATTCCACCTGGGCGGGCGGGCTCACGGTCTGGCGCAAGGCGGCGGTCATGGCCGAGCTCTATCAGGTGCCGCTCGCCGCGCACCACGATCCCCAGATTCACGTCCACGCCGTGGCGGCGAGCCCGACCGGCTTCATCCTGGAGTCGTTCGCCGACCACACCCGCGATCCGCTCTGGTTCGAGCTGTTCCGCGAGCGCCCGAAGATCGTCGACGGCCACATGGCCGTCCCCGACACGCCGGGGCTCGGCCTGGAGCTTCGCCCGGAGACGCTCGAGAAATACGGCGTGAAGCTCGGCTGATCGCTCCGTCGACAGACGAGCGACGCGCGGGTCAGGCCTGCGGCTTTTCCTGCACCACGACGCGCGCGGCGAGCAGCTTGTCGATCTCCGGCTGGGCGTAGCCGAGCTCGCGAAGAATCTCCACGGAGTGCTCGCCGAGCTCGGGCGGAAAGCGCGGCGCGACCTTCTCGACGCCCTCGAGCCAGAGCGGGCTCGCCACGGTGAGCGGTGCGCCCGCGCGCGGGTCGTCGAAGGGCTGCAGAGCGCCGCTCGCCACCATCTGGGGATCGTCGCGCGCGTCGTCCACCGTGCCCACCTCGCCGAAGGTCAGGCGATGGCGATTCAGGATCTCGCGCCACTCGGCCCACGGTCGGGACACGAAGACGCCGTCCAGGATGGGCACGAGGGCGCGCGCGTTGGCGCGCCGGGCCGGCGTGGTGGCGAAGCGCGCGTCGTCGGCCAGCGCGGGCCGCTCGATCGCGCGGAGCAGGGGCGGCCAGTCCCGGTCGTCGTTCAGCAAGTTCAGAAGGAACCAGCGCCCGTCGGCGCAGCGGTAGAGATTCGCGAGGGCGCTCGCCGGCTCCTCGCGCGGCGGCCGAGGCTCGACGCGCGCGCCGGAGAGCGCCGCCTGGATCTGGATCGCGTTCCACCAGAGCCCGTTGGCCAGGAGCGACGTCGAGACCATGGTGCCGCGGCCCGTGCGGCTGCGCTGATAGAGCGCGGTCATGATCGCGGCGAAGAGCGTCACGCCCGTCGGGTGATCGCCCATCCCCGGTAGCGAGCGCGCGGGCGGCGAATCCGGCGACGGCTTGGCGAGGTCCATCAAGCCGGTGCGCGCCCAGAGGGCCGTCGCGTCGAAGCCGGTGCGCCCGGCCTCGTCGCCGCGCTCGCCGTACGCGGTCATCGAGGCGTAGACGAGTCGCGGATTGAGCGGCGCCAGATCGGTCCAGCGAATGCCGAGCCGCCCGCGGGAATCGAGCGGCGTGTTGGTGACGAAGACGTCGGCGCGCTCGACGAGGCGATGGAGCACGGCGCGCCCGGCCGCCTCGCGGAGATCGAGCGCCATCCCGCGCTTCGTCCGGTTGTCGACGATCCACCGGTAGTTGTACGGGCTCTCGGCGACTCCGGGACCGCCCGTGCGATGGCGATACGGATCGCCGTCGGGCGGCTCGATCTTGATCACGTCGGCGCCGAGGTCGGCCATGATGGTCGTGGCCACCGGGCCCGCGATGAAGCTCGCGGCGTCGATGACGCGCACGCCGGCGAGCAGGAAGTCGCCGCTCATATCGTAGGCGGGACTATATCATCCGCGCCGCGCCGCCGGGAGTCGGGCCGGATCGAACGGGCGAAGATCGACCAGCTTGGCGGCGCCGTCCGCGACGAGCTCGGCCATCGCCAGGCCGGTCGCCGGCGCGTTGAGAATTCCCCACGGTCCATGGCCGGTCGCGACGAACGCGCCGCGCACGCCGGGAACCCGGCCGATCAGGGGAACACCGTCGTCGGTGACGGGACGATAGCAGGCCTGCCGGCGCACGACTCGCGCACCGGCCAGCACCGCCGACACGCGGCCGGCCGCGCGCGCCAAGGTCTCGCAGGAGCTCTCGTTCACCTCGACGGCCTCCGGCGAATCGGGCAGCGGCGCCGGGTCGGCCATCCCGCACACGTAGACCTCGCCGTCCGGCCGCGGAAAAATCTCCGGCTCGAGCGCGCGGCCGTCGGCGGTGCGGTAGTCGACGAAGAGCGCGTGGGCGGGCACGCCGGGCGCGTCGAGCGTCACGCTGTAGCCCTTGAGGCCATGCACGCTCGGCAGCCGCAGCCGCCCGGCCAGCCGCCCGGTCCACGGCCCCATGGCCAGGACGACGGCGTCACCCTCGAGCGTCTCGCCGCCCGCCGTCAACACGCCGGAGGCGACGCCGCCGCGCCACGCCACGTCCTCGACGACGCCGACGTGGAGCCGGGCCCCCCGCGCCCGCGCCGCGTCGATCAGCGCCGCGGTGAATCGCGCCGGCGTGACCTGGGCCGTGGTCTGCTGCGAGCCGAGCGCCGCGGTGACGATGCCCGAGCCGTCGAGCCAGGGAGGCGCGGCGACGCGATGGCCGCCCGCCGGCGTCCCGCGCTCGCGCGCCGCGAGCATGAAGGTCTCCATGCGCCGGTAGCCGTAGTCGGTCCCGAGCTCGGCGGCCAGCTCGGCGTGAAGTGTGAAGCTCGCGCGCGCCAGCGGGCCGAGCGGCGAGCCGTCGCACCAGTCCAGGGCCAGGAATCCACCGGACTTGCCCGACGCGGCGCACGCCACGCCGGTGCGCTCGACGACGGTGACGGCGATGCCGCGCCGGGCCAGGAAATAGGCAACCGACGCGCCGACGACGCCGGCGCCGCAGACGATCACGTGCCGAGGAGGTGTCACCCGGCGTATGCTACATCGATCCAAGGAGGCCTTCATGCACTACGGCGTCGTCATGTTCCCGACCGAGTACGCGATCGCCCCGGACGAGCTGGCGCGGGCCCTCGAGGAGCGCGGCTTCGAATCGGTGTGGTTCCCCGAGCACACGCACATCCCGGCGAGTCGCCAGAGCCCCTGGCCCGGCGGCGGCGAGCTGCCGCGAGACTACTGGTCGTCCTACGATCCGTTCGTCGCGCTGATGGCGGCGGGCGCGGCCACCAAGCGCCTCAAGCTCGGCACCGGCATCTGCCTCGTCATCGAGCGCGATCCGATCACGATGGCCAAGGAAGTCGCTTCGCTCGATCGGCTGTCCGGCGGCCGCGTGCTCTTCGGCATCGGGGGCGGCTGGAACAAAGAGGAGATGGCTCATCACAACACCGAGTGGAAGAGTCGCTGGCGGCTCCTGCGCGAGCGCGTGCTCGCCATGAAGGAAATCTGGACCAAGCGCGAGGCGGAATTCCACGGTGAGTTCGTAAACTTCGACAAGATCTGGGCCGACCCCAAGCCGATCCAGAAGCCGCACCCGCCCGTCATCATCGGCGGCGACGGCGCGACGACGTTCGACCGCGTCGTGGAGTTCGGCGACGGGTGGATGCCGATCATGCGGCCGAAGACGAATCCCCTCGAGCGTATTCCCGAGCTGCGCGAGCGGCTGAAGAAAGCGGGCCGCGACCCGAAGTCGGCGCCCGTGTCGATCTTCTTCGCGCCACCCAAGAAGGAGGCGCTGAAAGCGCTCGAGGCGGCCGGCGTGGAGCGCGCGATCTTCGGCGTGCCGTCGGAAGGACGCGAGGCCGTGCTGCCGCGGCTCGACGCCTACGCGGCGGCGATGCGGAGCTGACGAGGGAAGCGCGCGGTGGCGGCCGCCGCGCCGGTCGTGACGGCTATCCGATGGCCGCGAGGCGGGTGAACAGCCGCTTCATCGTGTTGATCTGCGCCAGGTAGCCGCGGACGTCGTGGTCGCCGCACTTCTGGCCGGGGGTCAGCTGGAAGCCGCGCCGCGCGTAGGCGTCGCCTCCTCCGGAGCCGCAGAGGTGAATGATCGCGGCCAGGTCCTGCTTCTGCTGGAGCGTCGCCGTGGTGGCGCGGTGCCGCGCCACCGTGCCCGCGACGCTCCGGTCGAGCAGCGCCGACGTCATCTCGACGGCGTGGCTCGGCACGACCCGCGTGTAGAGCCCGTTGAACCAGCACGAGTGCCACTCGTGCCAGGGGCCCTCCTCGGCCACCGCGTGATAGTGAATGCAATACCGCCGCGCCGCACGGAAGGTCGGGGTGGTGATCTGGTACATGCCGACCGCGCTCGAGGCCGGCTGGTACCACTCGAACGGATTCCACGACAGGCGCCAGCGCCAGTACGTTCGGGCCACCGGGTTGCCCGCCCCTTCGACCTGCGCCAGTGCGGCCAGGAGCTCGGGCGCCATGATGGCGGTCGAGTGGGTGCGGAAGAGCGCCTCGTACGAGCGCCACGTCTCGGGCGGCGTCTTGAACAGCGCGCCGCTCACGGGAAAGAACAGCTCGGTCGGCTTGCGGATCACCTGATACGTCCAGTTCACCACCGACCACAGCGCCAGCAGTACGATCGCGATCACCACCACGCGGAGCGCCAGCGGCAGCGCCATCAGCACCAGGAACGCGCGCTGCCCTAGGCGAACGAGGCGCCGGAAGCGCGTGGGCCGTGCGCGACGGGCACGCGCCTTCCGGGACGGGATTCTGGCGGCTCGGGGCGGCGATGCGACGGCCATCTACCTACTATGCCCCGCCGGGCTTACTCCCCGCGAATCTCGCGAAGCCGCCGCTTGAGGGCCGTCATCCGGTCGTTCATCTTCTCCGAGAGGGACGTGGGCCGCGCCCGCTTCTTCGGTGATGCCGGCGACGCTGGGCGCGTCGTGGAGGGCGGGGCGGCGTGACAATATGCGCAACCGTGCCTCAGGCCGTGCTTGCACTCACTCATCGATCTGGTCGCTCCCTGACGCCATCCTAACCGAACCCCGTCACGGTACGCGAACAACGCTATACTCCCGCTCGTCATGAGCCTGCCCAAGACCGCGCGCGCCGCCGTCGTGGCCGAGTATGGCAAGCCGATCGAGATCCGCGAGCTCCCGGTGGGCATGACGGCCGGCGCCATCAAGGGCTGACTAGAGGCCGCCGCCCCAGCGAAACTGCCAGGCGATCCCGGCCGTGGTGAAGTCGCCGCCGACGCGCGCGAAGGCGCCCGTGCTGGCGTAAAGCTTGACCGAGTGCTGCCGGGTGATCGGGATCGCGACCGTCGCGCCGACGCGCAGGTTCTGCGGCTCCGCGCTTTTCTCGCCGTCGACCGTCGTGCGCCCACCCCCGTAATACGTGACGTCCACCGCCGCCCACAGGCCGAAGCGGGTGTGGTAGATCGCGTGGCCCTGGACGGCATAGAGGGGGTCCTTCTCGAGCTTCTTGCCGCCCAGGAAATTGTTGTTGTCCGTGTAAAAGGTGACGCTCGGTTCCAGCTCGAGCGTCAGCGGGCCGAACGTCTTGGAGATACCGAGCTCGGGCTTCACGGACCAGCGGTTGGTCCCGATGTTGACGAGCTTGTCCGAGTCGTAGTGACCGGTCGGGAGCGTGACGGCCAGGCTGGCACCCACGATGAGATCCGGCTTGTAGTCGGCGAACTCGGCCAGCGTGAGAGCGGGGCCGCCGTACAGGAGAGCCGAGACGCGGACCCGCGCATCCCCGAAGCCGTCGGTGTACCGATCTCGCCGCTGCCCGGCGACGTCGGCGCTCCCCGACACCCACGCGTACGGCAGCACGATGTCGAGCTTGGCCGATCGACCCCACACCCCGAACGCGTGGGCGTAGGCGAGGTAGGCGCCGTGCGCCGTGAGCTCGGCGTTCTCGATCGGCGTGGATGCGTCGAACGTCACGTCTCCATGGGAATAGCCATAGCCGGCGATCAGGAAATTCATGCCGACCGGCGTGTTGGAAAAGGCCCGCGGCTCCAGGTCCTGGGCCTCGCAGCTCAGCGCTGCTCCAGCCAGCGCCATGATCACGAGTGCCGCACCGGCCCTGGCCATGTGAGCTATGCTAGCGCGCCAGGAGGAATTCCATGAGCGCACACGGGTTGTATCTGGTCCGGATGGACGTCGCGCACGACCACGAGGCGCTGTTCAACGAGGTCTACGACAAGGAGCACGTGCCCAACCTGCGCGCCGTGCCCGGCGTGCGCCGGGCGAGCCGCTACCGGCAGCCCTCGCCGACCGAGCCGCGCTACCTGGCCGCCTACGAGATGGAGAGCCCGGCCGTGGTCGAGAGCGAGGCGTGGAAGGCGGCGGGCGAGGTCGGCCAGTGGCCCACGGTGATCCGCCCCAGGACGATGAACCGGCATCGCGTCATCTACGAGTGGGTGGGCGGCAACGCGGCGCTGACCGGCAAGACCCCCTACGTGTTCTGGGTCATGATGGACGTGGAGCCCCACCGCGAGGCGCTCTTCAACGACCTCTACGACAACGAGCACCTGCCGCTCCTCCTCAAGCTGCCCGGCTCGGTGAACGCCGTCCGTTATCGCACGAACGTTCCCGGTCAGCCGCGATATCTCTGCGTGTACGAGGTCGAGAACACGACGCTGCCGATGTCGAAGCTGTGGAACGACACCTCGGACATCGGCCGGTGGAAGCCGGAGGTGCGGCCGTACACCTACAACAAGCGCTACATGGTCGGCGAGCGCATCTTCTCGGCCTGAGGCGATCGTGAAGATCACCGCGGTCGACGTCAGCGTCCTGCGCGTTCCCGTCGATCGGCCCTACGTCGCGGGCGGCCGGGCGGTCGACGCCAACTGGCACGTCCTGGCGCGCATCACGACGTCGGACGGGGTCGTCGGCGTGGGCTACGTCGTCTACCCGCGCCCCGACCTGATGACGACCATCGGCCACGCCGCGCGCGAGCTCGGCGAGCACCTGATCGGCATGAGCGTGCTCGAGCCGGAGGCCGCCTGGGACCGGCTGGCGCGTCGCGGCGACTGGGTAGGTCCGGGCGGATTGCTCCACGTGGCGCTCGCGCCGCTCGACATCGCGGTGTGGGATGCCGCGGGCAAGACGCTCGGGCAGCCCCTGCATCGGCTCCTCGGGGGCTATCGCGATCGTCTCCCGACGTACGCCAGCGACGGCCTGTGGGTCAGCCTGTCCCCGCAGGAGCTCGGAGAATCGGCGAAGCGCCACGTCGCCGACGGGTTCGGGGCCGTGAAGCTACGGCTCGGCAAGGAGGCGACGCCCGAGGCGGAAGCGCGACGGGTTCAGGCCGTGCGCGACGCGGTCGGGCCGGGCGTTCGTATCATGGTCGACGCGGTCGAGAGCTGGACACTGGCGCGCGCCCGGCGCACCGGTCGGCTCCTGCAGGACGCGGGTATCGCGTGGCTCGAAGATCCGGTCCATCACTCCGACGTCGCCGGGCTGGCCGCGCTTCGACGCCGGCTCGAGGTGCCGATCGCGGCGGGCGAGCACCTGTATCACCTCGACGCGTTCCGGCAGCTCTTCGAGGCTCAGGCCGTGGACGTCGTGATTCTCGATCTGGCCAGGGTCGGCGGCGTGACGCCCTGGCGGAAGATCGCCGCGCTGGCGCAGGCGCACCGGATTCCGGTGTGCGGTCACGTGGTGCCGGAAGTTCAGGTGCATCTGCTCTCGGCCGTCTCGAACGGCCACATGGTCGAGTACGTGCCCCGCTCGGCCGGCATTCTGAAGGCCATGCCGCGGATCGAGAACGGGGAGCTCGTCGCCTCGCCGGCGCCCGGTCTCGGCCTCGAGCTCGACGAAGCGGCGGTCCAGCGTCATCGCGTCAGCTAGCCCGCGCGCCGCGCAATGACCAGGCGCTTCGACGGGCAAGTCGCGATCATCACCGCGGGCGGGTCTGGCATCGGCGCGGCCTCGGCCCGGCGCTTCGCTGCAGAGGGTGCGGCGGTCGTGGTCGCCGATCTCAGCGGCACGCGCGCCGAGGCGGTCGCCTCCAGCATCACGACGACCGGCGCACGGGCCGCCGCCATCAAGATGGACGCCTCCGACCCCGAGGCGATGCAGCGCACCGTGCGCCTGGCCCTCGACACGTTCGGCCGGCTCGACGTCATGATGAACAACGCGGGGCTGGCCGAGCCGGCGCCGCTCGACGAGATCTCGCTCGAGAGCTGGAACCGGGTGATCGCCGTCACGCTCACCAGCGTGTTCCTGGGCATGAAGTACTGCCTGCCGGTCATGCGCGCCCGGGGCAAGGGCGTCGTCGTCAACACCGCGTCGATCTCGGGCACCGCCGGCGACTACGGGCTCTCGTCCTACAACGCCGCGAAGGCGGGCGTGATCAACCTGACCCGCTCGGCGGCGATCGAGAACGCCCGGCACCACGTCCGCGTCAACTGCGTCTGCCCGGGCTTCATCGACACGCGCGCCAGCCAGATCCTCGGACGAGACCGTGCCGACGAGCTGCGACGCGTGTACGCGCACCGTGCTCTTCCTGGCCTCCGACGAGGCGTCCTTCATCACGGGCGCGGCCATCGTCGCCGACGGCGGCCTCACCGCCCACACGGGACTGCCTCACTTCCAGCGGCCGACGCCCTAGTTTCGCGCTCTAGTCGGCCAGCGCCTTCTTGAGGACGGAGGTCGTGTGGACCTTCTCCGTCTCGTTCCGATCGGCGGCCTTCACGTCCTTCAGCTCGACCGTCACCCTGGCGATCTTGCCGGTGAACTTGAACGGGACCTTGTACGCCTCGGTCACCGGCGTGCCTTCGTCGATACCAACGTCGGCGCCCTCGTCGGCCGAGAACACGCAGCACTGGGTGCGCTCGATCCGCCCCGTCGCAACCTGCTTGCCGTTGACGAAGAGCGTGCCCTTGCCGCCCTTGCCGAGGCCGCCGCCGTCGTACGCGAACTCGAAGCGGATGGTCGCCTTCCCGGGCGGCAATGCCTGCGTGGCGGCCACGGCATACCGCTGCAGACCGAGCCAGTTGTATGTGTAGGTCGGCTTGCCATCCTTGAGATAGAGGCTCCAGCCCCCGAATCGCCCGCCCTGGGTCAGCAGGACGCCGTTCGCGCCGTTCTTCGGGATCTCGACATCGGCCCCGTCATGCCGTCGTAGACCGTCAGCGACGTGCGCCCGGCCATCAGGTCGGGCCGCCCGACCAAGGCAGCGACGAAGCGCTCGGTCAGTCGATCGTCGAGAGGCAGTACGCTGTATTTGACTGCCTCTTTCAGGAAGAGGGCCTGCATCTCCTTCAGCTTCTCAGGGTTTTTCGCGGCCAGGTCGTTCGACAGGCTGAAGTCTGACTGCGTGTCGTACAGCTCCCAGATGTCTTCTTCGAGCGGCCTCCGGACCTTGAATTCCCACGCCGCGCGGTGGACGGTGCCGGCCAGCCAGCCGTCGTGATAGATCGCGCGATTGCCGAAGATCTCGAAGTACTGGGTGGTGTGCCGGTTCGGGGCCTTCGCGTCAGCGAACGTGTAGGCGAGGCTCACACCCTCGATCGGGGTCTGGACAGTTCCGTTCACGCTCTTGGGCTCCGGCAGGCCCGCCGATTCCAAGATTGTCGGCGCGATGTCGATGACGTGGTGCCACTGCGAGCGCAGCTCCCCCTTAGCCTTGATCCCCTTGGGCCAGTGCACCACCATGCCGTTGCGGGTGCCGCCGTAGCTCGAGGCGATCTGCTTCGTCCACGTGAACGGCGTGTCGCCCGCGACCGCCCAGCCGGCTGCATAGTGCGGATACGTCGTGGGGCCGCCCAGCTCGTCGTAGTGCTTGAGGATGTCCTGCACGGTCTCGTGCACCTGATTGAAGTAGGTGTACTCGTTGAACAGGCCGCTCATGCCGCCTTCGGCGCTCGCGCCGTTGTCGCCTACGATGTAGAAGATCAGCGTGTTGTCGAGCTGCCCGGTATCGCCGATCGCATTGATCAGCCGGCCAATCTCCGTGTCGGTGTACTCGCCGAACCCGGCGAAGACCTTGGCCGCCGGATTGGGCGCGAGCTTCGTCTCCGGCGGCACCACGCCCAGCCGCTTCTGGCGGGGCAGCGTCTGCTCGCGCAACGCGTCCCAGCCCTGGTCGAACTTGCCCTTGTACTTCGCGATCCACGATTTCGGCACGTGATGCGGCGCGTGGGTGGCGCCCGGCGCGAAGTAGATGAAGAAGGGCTTGTCCGGCGTGAGCGACTTCTGGTACTGGACCCACCGGATGGCCTGGTTGGTCATGTCGGTCATGAAGTGGTAGTTCGCGTCATTCGGCGGCTCGACCTGGTTCATCCCGTCGTAGAGCAGCGGCGCCCACTGGTTGGTCTCGCCGCCGATGAAACCATAGAACTTGTCGAAGCCCGAACGAGTCGGCCACCGATCAGTCGGGCCCGAGGGGCTCACTTCCCAGGCCGCCGTCTCGTGCGACTTGCCGAAGGCGGCCGTGCTGTAGCCGTTCAGCCGCAGCATCTCCGCCAGGGGCGCCACGCTGTTGGGGCGCTGGCCGGTTTGCCCGGGAAAGGCGGTCGCGGTCTCCGTGATCGACCCCATGTTGTTCACGTGATGATTGCGGCCGGAAAGCAGCGCCGCGCGGGTCGGCGAGCAGAGCGCCGTCGTGTGGAAGTGGTTGTACCGCAGTCCGTTGTTGGCCAGGCGCTCCACCGTCGGCATCTTGATGGGCCCGCCGAAGGCGCTCGACTGGCCGAAGCCCATGTCGTCGATGAGCACGATGAGGACGTTGGGCGCGGTGGCCGGCGCCTTGACCTCGAACCGCGGTGGCGGCGCGGCATTCCGAGCGTCGAACGTGGTGCTATGCGGATAGGCGGGCTCCGGGAGAGGCAGCACCGTTCGGTCGGTCGGCAGCACCACCCGCTCGGGCGCGACAGCCTGCGCGGCGACGGGCGTCGCCGTCAGCGGGGTCAGCATCAGGATCAGGCTCAAGGTCAGCGTGATTGAAGGAAGTGTCATAGCCTTTCTTGTCGCACGGCGCGCCGGACGGGTCGATCTGGACCTTGGTCCCGCCTTCCAGGGATTGCGACTCACCGGTCAGCGGCTCCCCGGAACGACGCCGGCCGGCAGCGACTCGACGTGTGCGCAGATCTCGCGCGGGCGCGTCACCCACACGCGGTCGGGGTGCCCGAGAATGTGCTGGAGCGCGCGTCGCAGGCGGCGGATCCGGTAAGGCCGCCCGGTGACGAACGGGTGGAGCGAGATCGGGCACACGAGCGGCTGGCGGGCCGACTGCGCGCGCAGCTCGTCGAACTGATCGACGATGAGATCGGCGAACTCGTCCGAGGTGTAGTGATACCAGACGATCCCGCGCGTGTCGTTCACCTCGATCGGGTACGGCATGGCGAGGATCCGGCCCTTGCGCGTGCGGAGCCAGATCGGCTGATCGTCCATCGTCCAGTCCATCGCGTACCGGTAGCCCGCCTCCTGCAGGAGGTCCATCGTGACGGCGCTGTTCGAGAGCCAGGGGCTTCAGCGCACGCTCCTGGTCCTCGCCGAGGTGCCCCTGCTCGTCGGAGTTGGTCACGCCGTGTCCGAGGATCTCGTCGCCGCGCGCCCGCAGCCTTTCGGGAATGTCCGGCGCCATCTCGTAGACCGCGGTGTTCATCTGAGCTTCGGCCGGAATGCCGAGCTCGTCGAGCAGCTCGAACAGTCGCCAGATACCCACGCGGTTGCCGTAGTCCCGCCAGCTGTAGACGCTGTGGCTCTGCGCCTGGTCGGGCGGGGCGATCGCCGCCCCCTTGCCCACCCCGAATCCGAAGGCCTCGATGTTGAGCGCGACGTAGACGGCCAGGCGGCGTCCGCCGGGCCAGGTGTAGTCGGGTCGCTTCGTGATGTTCGAGTACTCGTAGCGTCCGTGCGTCGGCAGCATCGCGTTCGTCCCTCCCGGTTTCAGATGGTCGTGCGCGCCGCAGATCGTCGCGGGGCGGGGGCCCCGCCGATCGAGGCGCGCGTCCGATGGTCGTGGGCGCCGCAGATCGTCGCGGGGCTGGGGCCCTCGCCGATCGAGGCGCGCGTCCAGACGGTTGCGCGCTATCGTACGGCCGGATCACTGTACACTGTGGCGCGCGCAGAGATGGAGGCCGTCATGATCGACCCGGCGTTCACGCTCGAGAAGAAGACTGCCATCGTGGTCGGCGCCGCGAACGGGATCGGGCGCGCGACCGCCCTCGTCTTCGCGGCGGCCGGCGCCCGTGTCGCGTGCGCCGACGTGGAAGAGCCCGGGGCCAAGACCACCGCGGCCCAGATCGAGGCGGGCGGCGGCCACGCGCTCCCGGTGCATCTCGACGTCACCGACGGCGCGAGCTGCAGGAACGCCGTCGCCGCCGCGGTCCAGCGCTTCGGCGGTCTCGACGTCCTCATGTACGGCGCCGCCGACAGCGACCGCGCCGCCACGGTGCTGGAGCTGGACGAAGCCGCCTGGGATCGCGTGATCCGCATCAACCTGACCGGCGCGTTCCTGATGGTCAAGGCGGCGATCCCCGCGATGATCACGCGCGGCGGCGGCAGCATCATCCTGATCGCCTCGCAGCTCGGCCGGGTCGCGTCGCCTGGGCGGGCGCCCTACTGCGCGACGAAGGGCGCCTTGATCCAGCTCGCGAAGGTGCTCGCCGCCGACCACGCCGCGCAGAACATCCGCGCCAACACGATCTCGCCGGGCGCCATCGAGACCCGGCGGATGCTCCGGCGCTGGAAGGACATGGACGACGCGCGAAAGAACATGGGGCCCAAGCACCTGCTGGGCCGGCTCGGGCTGCCCGAGGAGATCGCGCGCGCCGCCCTCTATCTGGCCAGCGACGCCTCGGCGTTCATGACCGGCAGCGATCTGCTCATCGACGGCGGCTACACCGCGATCTAGACAGGGAGGCCAACGATGATCGTCGACATCCACGCCCACTACTTCGGCAAGGAGTACATCGACCGGCTCATGAGCATCGGCGGCCGCAGCGTGCCGGAGGCGGCCCGGGCGCTGACCGCGGGGCAGCTCCGGCGCGACGACCCCTCGGGGATCGCGGCGCGCCTGCAGCAGATGGACGAGGCCGAGGTGCAGATGCAGGTGCTCTCCCCGGCCGCGAGCCCGCCGTACGCCGAGAAGGAGTCCGACGCGGTCGCGGCGGCGCGGCTCATCAACGACACGTACGCCGAGCTCGCCCAGAAATACCCCGGGCGGTTCAACGCGGTCGTCTCGCTGCCGCTGCCGCACATCGACGCCTCGCTCTCCGAGATGGAGCGCGGGCTGGACCAGCTCGGCATGCTCGGCGTGTCGATGACCTGCTCCTGCTTCGATCGCTCGACGGCCGAAGCGGAGTTCGAGCCGCTCTACCAGGAGATGAACCGGCGCCGGACCGTGCTGAACTACCATCCGATCCAGAACGGCATCTGCTCGCCGATGATCAACGACTACAAGTTCACGGTGTCGGTCGGCGCCTCGCTCGAGGACGCCGCCATCGTCCTGCACCTGATCGCCCGGCGCGTGCCGGAGCGCTTCCCGGACATCAAGTACGTCGTCCCGCATCTCGGCGGCATCATCCCCATGCTGCTCGAGCGGCTCGACAACCAGGCGCCCCGTCAGCACCCCAACCTGCCGGAGCGCCCGAGCGTGACGGCCCGCCGCTTCTTCTACGACATCGTCGGCCACGGCTCGCAGGCCGGCCTGCTCTGCGCCTGGAAGGCGTTCGGCGCCGACCACCTCGTGGCCGGGAGCGACTATCCGGTCCTGCTCGCGTTCGAGACGTATCGCCAGAACTTCTTCTACCTGAGCGAGTCGATGCTGCCGGCCGCAGACGTGGACAAGATCCTTCACCACAACTCTCAGATCGTCCTGGGCTTGAAGCACTGACGGCTCCCGGCATGTCGCGCCATGGAAAACGCCTGGGCTTGCTAGCACAGATGCGTGAGGAGGCTCACGTGAGACTGGTCCGCAACATCGCGACTGCGGTGCTCGTTCTGGTCATCCTGGCCGGTGGCGCGGCGCCGGCCGCGGCGGCTCCCGAAGGTCAGGTGACCTGGGGGATTCACATCTCGCTCGCGCCGACGTGGTTCGATCCCGCGGAGACCACGGGGATCGTCACGCCGTTCATGGTCATGTACGCGCTGCATGACGCGATGGTGAAGCCCCTGCCCGGCAATCCCCTGGCGCCCAGCCTGGCCGAGTCGTGGACCGTCTCGGCCGACGGGCTCGCGCACGAGTTCCTGATCCGCAAGGACGTCCGGTTCCACAACGGCGATCCGGTCACTGCGGAGGACGTCAAGTTCTCGTTCGAGCGCTATCGGGGCGCCGCGAGCAAGGCGTTCAAGGATCGGGTGGCGGCCGTCGAGACTCCCGCGCCGAACCGCGTTCGCTTCCGCCTCAAGGCCCCGTGGCCCGACTTCCTCACCTTCTACTCGAGCGCGACCGGCGCCGGCTGGATCGTGCCCAAGAAGTACGTCGAGAAGGTCGGCGACGAAGGGTTCAAGAAGGCGCCGATCGGCGCGGGTCCCTACCGCTTCGTCTCGTTCACGCCGGGCGTGGAGCTCGTGCTGGAGGCGGTCGACCGGTACTGGCGGAAGACGCCCCCGGTGAAGCGGCTGGTCTTCAGAACCATTCCGGATCCGGCCACCCGGTTCGCCGCGCTCAAGCGCGGCGAGGTCGACGTGAGCTACTGGATGACGGCCTCGCTCGGCGAGGAGCTCAGGCGCACGCCGGGGCTCACGCTCAAGCCCTCGCTCGCCAACAACTCGTACTGGGTCTATTTCGTCGACCAGTGGGATCCGAAATCGCCGTGGCACGACCGCCGCGTCCGGCTTGCGGCGAGCTCCGCGATCGACCGTCAGGCGATCAATCAGGCCGAGACGCTCGGATTCTCGCGCATGACCTACAGCATGATCCCGTCGCACTTCGAGTTCTTCTGGCAGCCGCCCGTGATCCCGTACGATCGGGCCCGGGCCAAGCAGCTCCTCACCGAGGCCGGCTTCCCCAACGGCTTCGACGCGGGAGACTTCACCTGCGACGCCGTGCACACCGGGATCGCCGAGCCGGTGGCCAACGACCTGCAGGCCGCCGGCATCCGGGTGAGGCTCCGGGCGCTCGAGCGGGCGGCGTACAACAAGGGACAGGTCGAGAAGACGTTCAAGAACCTCGTGCTCAGCGCGAGCGCCGCGTTCGGCAACGCGCCGACCCGGCTCGAGGCGTTCGTGGCCGGGGGCGGCGCCTACGTGTACGGCAGCTATCCCGACATCGACGGGCTCTTCCGCGAGCAGGCCGCCGAGCTCGATAAGAAGCGGCGCGAGGTGATGCTGCATCGCATCCAGCAGCTCGTGTACGAGAAGGCGATGTTCGCGCCCATCTACCAGTTCGCGGCCATGGGCGGCTACGGGCCTCGGCTGGAGGAATCGGGCCTGGGGCTCATCACCGGATTCCCGTTCTCCGGCCCCTACGAGGACGTGAAGCTCAAGGCGAACTAGCGGCGAAGCTAGGACGCGCTGCGCGGAAGGCCGGCGGCCACCTTCCGCGCCGTCGCGGCGCCGCGCTCGGCGAACTGGCGGCAGAGACCGCTGTAGCGGGCCGGGTCCAGCAGAGCGTCGACCTGGGCCGGGCTGAGGCGCGCGCTCACGTGCGCGTCCGCGGCCAGCATCTCGCGGAAGGGGCGCGACTGCGTCACCGAGCCCTGCGCCGCGTCGTACACCGCGTCGTGCGCTCGCTGGCGGCCGATCTGCTTGCCCAGCTCGAGCATCAGCGCCTCGGCCATGATCAGGCCGCCGGAGAGGTCGAGGTTCTCGCGCATGCGCGCCGGGAACACCTGAAGCCCGCGGAACAGGACGATCATGCGCTCGAGCATGTCGCCGGTGAGCTCGCAGCCCTGGGTGAGGGCGCGGCCCATCATGATGCTCGTGGTGCGGTCGGCCTCGTGCTCGGTGTGCATGGCGTCCAGGGCGAGCGGCACCAGCGCGCGGATCTGCGCCGCGGCGGCGATGATGTCCTGGGACAGCTTCGGATTGCGCTTCTGCGGCATGGTGCTGCTGCCCACCGTGCCCGGCGGGACCGGCTCCTCGACCTCGCCGAACTCCTGCTTCATCAGGGTGTAGATCTCGCGCCCGATCTTGCCGGCGGTGGCCGCGAGCAGACCCAGCAGCGTGACGTACTCGGCCTGGTGGTCGCCGATGGTGCGCGCCGGCATGCTCATCGGCCGCATCCCCAGGCGGGCCGCCATCTTGTCCTGCGTGGCGAGCCCGGGCTCGCCGAGCGACGCGAGGGTGCCGGCGCCGCCGCCGAGCATCGCCACGAACACCCGCCCTTCCGCGGCGCGCAGCCGCTCGACGTGACGGCAGAGCTCGTCGATCCACACCGCCACCTTGAAGCCGAACGTCGCGGGGACCGCGTGCTGGCCGTGCGTGCGGCCGGGCAGCAGATCGTCCTTGGTCCGCTCCGCCAGGTCCGCGAGCGTGGTGAGGATCGCCCCGAGCTGGCGCAGGAAGATCTGGTGGGCCCGGCGCACCTGGAGGAGCAAGCCGGTCTGCGTGATGTTCTGGGTCGTGGCGCCCCAGTGCACGTAGCCGCCGGCGTCGCCCTCGCAGGCGCTGTCCAGCGCCCAGACCAGCGGGACGATCGGATGGCCGGTCTTCGCGAG
>WNFK01251569.1_pt1 | contig 29748 bp, 25 predicted proteins | sample 5400281 | NCBI WGS metagenome assembly WNFK01 (sample SAMN13153350, study PRJNA577476) | soil metagenome | isolation source: 20 cm soil on Douglas fir-dominated hillslope | place: USA:California | collected 2013-09-17
GGGCGTAGGTGCCGGGCCAGACCCCGAACTTCTCGCCGTCGTCGATCATCGTGATCGCGGTCGCCTGATCCCGTCGGGCCTCCAGATACGCGAGCGTTGCGTCGACGTCGGCGAACGGAATCAGATAGCGCAGGCGCTGGTTGATCGGAAAGACGCGAAGGGCGACGCCCTGCTCCTCGGTCAGGTAGTACCCGCTCAGCGCGTCGGCGTCGAGACCGGCCAGCGCGAAGTGATGGTCGTCGACGAGCACGTACTCGACGCCCGCGTCGCTCAGGGCCCGCGCCAGGTGCGGCTCCCAGACGCGCTCGGCGAGCCACATGCCGCGGGGCCGCACGCCGAAATGCGTCTTGAGAAAGGCGGTCAGCCGCTCGATCTGTCCGATCTTGTCGTGATCGGGCAGCACGGCGAGGATCGGCTCGTAGAATCCGCCGGTCAGGAGCTCGACCTGGCCGCGCGCCGCGACGGTGCCGAGGAGATCAAAGGTGCGCGGCGCGCGCTCGCGCAGCCACTCCAGCAGGCTGCCCGTGCAGTGCACGCTCACCCGGATCTCCGGGCGCGCCTCCAGCCGCTCGAGGAAGGGACGGTAGGCGCGCTCCGTTGCCTCGACGAGGACGTGTTCGAAGTTGCCGATCGGCTGGTGATTGTGGACGCCGAGGCAGAACGCGAGCCGGTCTTTCACGCGCGCGCGGATCCTACTCTCGCTGGAGGTCGCGATGCACGACAGTCGGCGCGTAGCCGACCCCGGCGAGGAAGCGCTTGAGCTCCTCCGCGACGGTCACGGATCGGTGCCGGCCGCCGGTGCAGCCGATGGCGACGGTGAGATAGGCCTTCCCCTCCCGCTCGTAGAAGGGCAGGACGAACCGCAGGAAGTCCTCGAGCCGGCGCAGCAGCTCCTTGCTCTCCGCATGGCTCATCACGAACGTGCGCACGCGCTCGTCGCGGCCGTCGAGCGCCCGCAGCGCGTCCACGAAGTGCGGGTTGGGCAGGAAGCGGACGTCGAACACGAGATCGGCGTCGAACGGCACGCCGTGCTTGAAGCCGAACGACACCAGGGTGGGTGCCAGGCCGGTTCGCGCCTTGGGCGCCACGTACAGCTCGACGAGCCGGTCCTTGAGCTGGTGGACGGTCAGCGCGGTCGTGTCGACGATCCGATCGGCGACCTCGCGGAGGTTGGACAGCGCCTTGCGCTCGGCGCGGATGCCGTCGAGCGCGTTGCCGTCGCCGGCCAGGGGGTGGCGCCGCCGCGACTCGTGATAGCGGCGCACCAGCGTCTCCTCGGTCGCCTCCAGGAAGAGGACTTCCACCGCGTGGCCGCGGGCCTTCAGCTCGCGGATCGTGTCGAGGAGGCTCGAGAGGTACGCGCCCTCGCGCACGTCGACGCCGAGCGCGACCCGGTAGATGGGCTGGTCGGAGCGAGTGATCAGGTCGGCGAACGTCGGAATGAGCGTGGTGGGTAGGTTGTCGACGCAGAAGAACCCCATGTCCTCGAAGCATTTGATCGCGAAGCTCTTGCCCGCGCCGCTCAGCCCGGTGATGACGACGAACGACAGGGGGGCCGTCATCACGCCGGACGTCAGCGCTTCCGGGGCGCGAGCCGGCGCTGGTGCGAGGGCAGGATGCCGAGCTCCTCGCGGTACTTGGCGACCGTCCGCCGCGCGATCGTGAGGCCCCGCTTCTGCAAGGCCTGGGCGACTTCCTGATCGGACTGCGGCTTGGCCGGGTCCTCGGCCGCCAGGATGTCCTGGATCATCTTCTTGACCGAGACCGAGGACACCATCTCCCCGTCGCCCGACGCGATACCGCTGTGGAAGAAGTACTTCAGCTCGAACAGCCCCTGCGGGGTCTCGACGTACTTGTTGGTCGTCACCCGGCTGATCGTCGACTCGTGCATGCCGATGTCCTCGCCGACGTCGCGCAGCGACAGCGGGCGGAGATGGGACAGCCCCCGGTCCAGAAAGTCGCGCTGGAACTTCACGATCGACTGCGTGACCTTGCGCAGCGTCCGCTGGCGCTGATCAACACTCTTGATCAGCCACAGCGCGGACCGGAGCTTTTGCTCGACGTATTGCTTGGCCTCGTCGCCGGAGCCGGGGGTACGCAGGAGCGAGCGGTAGAGCCCGTTCACGCGGAGGCGCGGAATGCCGTCCTCGTTGAGGACGACCGTGTACTCGGTGCCGAGCTTGTAGACGAAGACGTCGGGCACGATGTAGCGCGAGTCGTTGCCTCCGAAGCGCCGGCCGGGCTTCGGCTCGAGGCCCATGATCTCCTCGACCGACTCCATGATGCGATCGAGGGGCAGCTTCATGGCCCGCGCGATGTCCTGATAGCGCCGCCGGCTCAGGTCGTCGAAGTGCGCCTCGATGATCTCGACCGAGACCGGGTCCGGCAGCGGGTCGCGCCGGAGCTGGAGCAGCAGGCATTCCTGGATGGACCGGGCCGCCACCCCGGGCGGGTCGAAGCCCTGCACGAGCTCGACGACCTTGGCCACCTCGTCGGCGGAGACGGCGCACCGCTGGGCGATCTCCTCGAGCTCGGCGCGGAGATAGCCGTCCTCGTCGAGATTGCCGATGATCTCGGCGCCGATGCGCCGGACGGTGGCGTCCTCCGTCGCGAATCGCAGCTGCTCGTCGAGATGGTCGGCCAGCGAGATCTGGGTCCGGATGACGTTCTCGAACGGGAGGTCCTCACGGTCCTCCTGCGAGACCAGCGAGCGCTCCTCGTGGTCGTCGTCCGCCGCCGACATGACCGCGGTGAAGTCGAACGGGAGCTCGTCGGTCTGGCGCTCGGTCGTCGGGGGCGTCTCGGCCGTTATCGGCTCGACCGTTGGCGCCGGCGGCGTGTCGGCGGTGGCCGGGCCGTCGGTGGTCTCGGGCGTGTCCGGGGTGACCTCCTCGAGCATCGGGTTCTCGAGCAGCTCCTTCTGGACGACTTCCTGGAGCTCGAGGGTCGAGAGCTGCAAGAGCTGGATCGCCTGCTGGAGCAGCGGCGTCATCACGACGCGCTGGCTTTGCCGGAGTGAGAGCCGTGCTTCCATCGCCATAGGGGTCTCTCGTCTCCGCTACAGGGCGAACCGCTCGCCCAGGTAAATTTCCCGGGCGACCGAGTTGTTGGCGATCTCGGTTGCGGTGCCTGCGACCAGGATCTTGCCGTCGTAGAGAATGTAAGCGCGGTCGGTAATGGCGAGAGTTTCGCGCACGTTATGGTCCGTTATCAGAATGCCGATCCCCCGTTCCCGAAGCCTGGCGACGATCTCCTGGATGTTGCCGATCGCGATGGGATCGATGCCCGTGAACGGTTCGTCCAGGAGGAGGTACTGCGGCGACGTGACGAGCGCGCGCGTGATCTCGAGGCGGCGGCGCTCGCCGCCCGAGAGCGTGTAGGCCGGATAGCGCGCGAGCGACGTGAGGTCGAGCTCGGCCAGGAGCTCGCGGGCGCGCTCCCGGCGCTCGGCGCCCGAGAGGTCGAGCGTCTCGAGGATCGCGAGCAGGTTTTGCTCGACGGTCAGCTTCCTGAATACAGAAGATTCCTGCGGCAGATAGCCGATGCCCTTGCGGCACCGCTGATACATGGGAAGCCCGGTGATCTCCTCGCCCTCGAGGAAGATCCGGCCGCCGTCGGCCGGGAGCAGGCCGACCATCATGTAGAACGAGGTCGTCTTGCCGGCGCCGTTGGGGCCGAGAAGCCCGACGATCTCACCGCGCTGGATGTCGAGGGAGACGGAGTCGACGACCTTGCGGCTCTTGAACCACTTGACGAGTCCCTGCGCGACGAGACCTTCCATCGATCAGTTCTTGCAGGACTCGGCGGTCCGCCGCGGCGCGGCCTCGCCGTTCCCTTTTTCGGCGTCCTTCGCGTAGAAGACGGCCTTGACCCGTTCCTGCTTGCCGCCCTGGACGATGGACCGATCCTGGGAAATGAAGAGCGTGATCGTGTCCCCGGACACGACGTTGTCCTCTTCCCAGACCCGGGCGTTGCCGGTGAGCGTCACCCGCTGCTCGAGGTCGAAGTACTCCGCGCGCTTCGCCGTCCCGGTGCGGCAGTCCTTGGTGATGATCCGCACGCCGCCGGTCGAGACCGTTCGAAGAACGCGGTCGCCCTTCTCGTCCAGATAGACCTCGACGCGCTCGGCGTACTGCACGGAGTTATCTCGTCGCGCCACGACGTTGCCGCTGAAGATGACGAGGTTCTCCTTACCGAAGCGCTCCATCCGGTCGGCGTCCACCGTGAGCGGCTGCGCCCTGTCGTCCTTCGACTTTGTCCCGCCCGTCGCCCCGGGGATCGGGAGCTGGCCGGCCGCGAGTCCGGGCATCAGCGCGACGAGCAGGGCGCCCAGCAGCACCCGCGCCGTCACTGGCCGCCCCCGCTGAAGGTGGTGCGCACGCGCCCGGTCAGCGTCAAGGCGCCGTCGGCGGTCCGCACGTCGAGCGCCGTGCCTTCGGCCGTGGCGCCGTCGCGCGAGAGGCGCACCGGCGCGTCCGACCAGAGCCGCTTCTCGGCGGCCTGCCAGCGCAGGACACTGGTCTCCAGCTTGAGGCCGTCGTTCGAGGTGATCACGACGTTTTTCCGGATTTCGAGGTTCTTGGTGGCCTGGAACAGGTCGCCCTCTTCGCCGACGATGTTCCACGTACGGTCACGCTCGAACACCTGGACCGAGATGTTCCGGAGCGCGGTGCGCCCCTCGGCGTCGAAGATCAGCACCTGGTCGGCCGTGAGACGCCAGCGCACCCCGCCCGTGTCTTCCTCGATCTTGGCTTCCTTGATCCGGAGATCGGCGCTCGATACCGCGGGCCCAACGGGCTCGACGGGTACCGTCCGGCTCTTGGCGATCAGGGTGCAGGCCACCAGGAGCACGAAGGCGCCGACGATTGCGAGAATGCCGCTGGCCAGTCGATGTCTCTTCATCGCTCTGTTCGATTCTAAGGGGAAGTCGTGTCTGAGTGCAATTTTGGTACCACGCTAGCACAAGAGGGAAAGCCAAAAAAGCGGAAACACCCCGAAAACTATACGATCTTGGCCCGAAGCACGTCGTGCATGTGAATGAGCCCGACGGGCCGTCGAGCTTGGTCGACGATCACCAGACTCGTGATCTGCCAGGTCTCCATCACTTCCAGCGCCTTCGTGGCGAGGTCCTCGGCGCTGATCACCTTGGGCTCGCGGCTGGCCACCTGCGCGGCGGTGAGGCTCTCGATCGGGCCCCCGCTCAGGTGCAGTCGCCGGAGGTCGCCATCGGTGATGACACCGAGGAGCCGCCCCTCGCGGTCGACCACGGTCGTCATGCCCTTGCGCTTCTGGGTGATCTCGACGATGACCTCGCGCAGTGGCGTCGTGTCGGGCACGATCGGGACGGCGTCGCCCGTGAGCATCAGGTCCGCCACCCGGAACAGGGATCGCCAGCCGAGCGCCCCGCGGGGGTGCAGCGCAGCGTAGTCCTCGGGGCGGAGTCCGCGCAGCTCGAGCAGCGCCAGCGCGAGCGCGTCTCCGGCCGCCAGGGCCGCCGTTGTGCTCGACGTCGGCGCCAGGTTCATCGGGCAGGCCTCCTCGGGCACGCCGACGTCCAGGACGACCTCGCACTGGCGCGCGAGCGCGGAGCCCGGATTTCCCGTGAGGAGCACGATGGGAACGCCGAGCCGCTTGAGGAGCGGCAGGATCGCGAGCACCTCGTCCGTCTCGCCGGAGTTCGACAGCGCGACCACCACGTCGCCCCGGGCCACCATGCCGAGATCGCCGTGCACGCCCTCGGCGGGGTGCAGGAAGTACGCGGGGGTTCCGGTCGACGCGAGGGTCGCCGCGATCTTGCGTCCGATCAGTCCCGACTTGCCCATGCCGGTGACGATGACGCGCCCGGCGCAGCCGCGGAGCACCTCGACCGCCTCCTCGAAGCGCTCGTCGAGCTTCGGGATGAGGCCCAGGATGGCGTCGGCCTCGAGACGGAACACGCGCTCGGCGATCTTCCGCACGTCGGGCGCGCGCTCGGCGCTCACGCGCGAACCGCCGACTCGATGGCCTGGAGCTGTTGCAGCAAGCGCGGCAGATCGTCGATGCGGAGCATGTTCGGGCCGTCGGAGAGCGGCCGGCCGTCGGGCAGCGTCCGGTCGGGATCCTCGTGCATCTCCATGAAGAGCGCATCCACGCCGAACGCCACCGCCGCGCGCGCGAGCGCCGGAACGTACTGGCGCTCGCCGCCCGATCGATCGCCGGCGCCACCCGGCAGCTGCACGGAGTGGGTCGCGTCGAAGACGACGGGAAAACCGAGGGCGCGCATGATCGCGAGGCCGCGCATGTCGACCACGAGATTATGGTACCCGAAGGAGGCGCCCCGCTCGGTCAGAAGGATCGAGCGGTTTCCCACCGAGAGGATCTTGTCGATGACGTTCTTCATGTCGCCGGGCGCGACGAACTGACCCTTCTTGACGTTGACCGGCTTTCCGGTCTGCGCGACCGCCAGGACGAGGTCGGTCTGCCGGCAGAGGAAGGCGGGAATCTGCAGCACGTCGAGCACCTCCGCCGCCGGCGCCACCTCGGACACCTGGTGGACGTCCGAGAGCACCGGAAGGCGCAGCGTGTCGCGCACCTTGCGCAGGATGCGAAGCCCCTCGCGGAGCCCCGGTCCCCGGTAGCTGTTGATCGACGAGCGGTTCGCCTTGTCGTACGACGACTTGTAGATGAACGACACGCGCCGGTCCGCCGCGATCTTCGCCAGCCGCTCCGCCGTCATCAGCGCGTGCTTTTCGTCTTCGATCGCGCACGGCCCGCCGATCAGGACCAGCGGCGCCCCGCCGCCGATGGTGATGGCGCCGACGCGGACGATCTCGGTCGCCGACGGGCCGCTCATGCGGGGTTCACCTCGCCCGTGTGCTCCAGGGCGGCCCGCACGAATCCGGCGAAGAGCGGGTGCGGCTCCCACGGCCGCGAGCGGAACTCCGGGTGGAATTGCCCGGCCACGAAGTACGGGTGCTCGGGGATCTCGATGATCTCGACGAGCTGCTTTTCCGCCCAGATGCCGGAGATGCGGAGACCGGCCTTCTCGAGCCGGGAGAGGTAGTCGTTGTTCACCTCGTAGCGGTGACGGTGGCGCTCCTGGATGATCCCCTGGCCGTACAGGCGCGAGGCCAGGCTGCCCTCGCCGAGCACGATCGGGTAGAGCCCGAGCCGCATCGTGCCGCCCTTGTCGGCCACCCCGCGCTGCTCCGGCAGGAGGTCGATCACCAGATGGGGCGCGGCCGGATCGAACTCGGACGAGCTCGCGCCGGCGAGGCCGCAGACATTTCTCGCGTACTCGATGACCGCGCACTGCATGCCCAGGCAGATGCCCAGATACGGCACGCGCCGCTCCCGCGCATAGCGCACCGCCTCGATCTTGCCCAGGATCCCGCGGTCCCCGAAGCCGCCGGGCACCAGGATGCCGTGGATGCCCGCGAACTGCGCCTCGGCGCCGTCGCGCTCGATGTGCTCGGCGTCCACCCACTGCACGTCCACGCGCGCCTCGTTCGCGATGCCGCCGTGCGCGATCGCCTCCACCAGGCTCTTGTAGGAGTCCCTCAACTCGACGTACTTGCCCACGACTGCGATGCGCGTCTCCGCGCGCGGCGACTTGACCCGTCGCACGACGCTCTCCCAGCGTGACAGATCGATCCGGCGCGGCTCGAGCCCCAGGAGCTTCACGATGATCTCGTCGAGCCCCTCTCGATGGAAGACGAGCGGCACCTCGTAGATCGAGTCGACGTCCTTGGCCGTGATCACGGCCTCCTCCTCGACGTCGCAGAAGAGCGCGATCTTCGACTTGATCCCGGGCGGCAGGAAGCGGTCGGTGCGACAGAGCAGGATGTCGGGCTGGATGCCGATCGCCCGCAGCTCCTTGACCGAATGCTGGGTGGCCTTCGTCTTGAGCTCGGAGGCCGCCTGAATGTACGGGACGAGCGTCAGGTGCACGTAGATGCAGTTGTCACGCCCGGCGTCCTTCTTGAACTGGCGGACCGCTTCCAGGAAGGGCAGCCCCTCGATGTCGCCGACGGTGCCGCCGACCTCGACGATGACGACGTCGGTGTCGCGGGCGACTTTTCGGATGGCCGCCTTGATCTCGTCGGTGATGTGCGGAATGACCTGGACGGTCCGGCCCAGATAGTCGCCCCGGCGCTCCTTCTGGATGACCGAGTAGTACACCTTTCCCGTCGTCACGTTGTGGTCGCGGGTAACGCGACTCGAGGTGAAGCGCTCGTAGTGACCGAGGTCGAGGTCGGTCTCGCCGCCGTCGTCGGTCACGAAGACCTCGCCGTGCTGGTACGGGCTCATGGTCCCCGCATCGACATTGATGTAGGGATCCATCTTCTGCAGCGTCACGCGGAAGCCGCGCGCCTCCAGGAGCGCACCGACCGAGGCCGCGGCCAGACCCTTGCCCAGAGACGAGACGACGCCGCCGGTCACGAAGATGTATTTCGGGGCCAACTCATCCTCCTCTCGCCAGCCATTGTCGGACATGCTCCTCTTCCATCGCGCGGTTCACCAGGGTGCCGTCGAGACGCGCGTCACGCACCTCGGCCAGCACGCGAGCCACCGCCGGGCCTCGCGGGACGCCGAGGGCGACCACGTCGTCGCCGTCCAGGGACACGAGGCGCGGGTCGATGCCGACGAACCAGTCGAGCGCCCCGCGCAGGTCCTGCCCGCCCGAGAGCCAGAGCCAGGCGAGCTCGAGGGGCGCGCGGCCGCGGAGCCGCCGCGCGCGCGCGCTGGGCGCCGAGGCCCGGGCGAGCTCTGCGGCGAGCGCCCCGCCGGTCGCCTGGGCGCGCTTGAGGACGGCCAGCGGCCCACCGGAGAAGCCGAGCCGGGCGAGCGCCGCGTCCGCGACGACCGGTGGCTGGCCGTCGACGAGGGCAAGCGCGGCCAGTCCGACGGCGTCGACGTCGAGGGCGTGCCCGTCCGCCCAGGCCAGGGCGCCGGGAAGCTCGCCCACGCGGCGACGGCTCGTCGCGGTGAACCGGTAGCGCGGGTCGAGAAGGCGAAAGGCTCCGGAGCGCCCGAGCCCGGCGAGGATGTCCCCGGCCCTGGTCTCGCTCAGGATGTGCTCGATCTCGGTGGCGATTCGCTGGCCCGACAGCGCGGGATAGGGGGCGAGGCGCAGCGCGAGCGACGCGGCCCGCGCCGTGGCGCGGTCCGGCGACAGCCCAAGGCGGGCCGCGTAGCGCGCGGCGCGGAAGATGCGAGTCGGGTCCTCGACGTACGAGAGCGGATGGAGTGTGCGAAGCCGGCGCCGCGCCAGGTCCAGCCGGCCGCCAAGCGGATCGATCAGATCGAACTCCCCTGACGCCAGCTCGATCGCCATGGCGTTCACCGTGAAATCGCGCCGCCGGAGGTCCTCGCCGATGCTCGCCGGCATCACGCGTGGCAGCGCGCCCGGAGACTCGTAGCGCTCCGAGCGCGACGTCGCCACGTCGATCCGCCCGAACGCGCGCGTCTCGATCGACGCCGTCAGGAAGCGGCGGTGCTCGACGACCGAGCCGCCGACCGCGCGGGCGAGACGGCGGGCCACGGTGGGTCCATCGCCCTCCACCACGATGTCGAGATCACGCCGCTCGATCGTCGCGCCGCGCCACAGATCTCGGACGAGCCCGCCCACCAGGAACGCCCGGCCGTCGTGCTCGTCCGCGATCCGGCCGATGGTCGTGAGCAGGTCCCGCACGTCTGCCGGAAGACCGCGATTCATCCGCCCCGCCGCCGAGGCGTCGGCCAGCGCGCCGCCGACGAGGCGGCTGCTGACGGCGCCGGCCGGTCCCTTGGGACCACGCACGGCGACGAGCGGAGCGCCCGCAGCGAGCAGACGGCGCACCGCCGCCTCGCCGGCGCCGGCGTCGACCACGGGCAGCGGGCGCGCGATCTCCGCGGCGCGGAGCTCCCCGAGTCCGAGCGACACGGCGCGCGACAGGTCTTCGCGCAGCACGGACGCGTCGCCCGCCGCGAGCCATCCGGCGTTGCGCTTGCGCGCGAGGGTCAGCGCGTCGGCCACGGTGATCTCCGCCGAAGCCACCGCGACCGGGACGTCGACGAGGTCCGCCGCCGCGAGCTCGACCTGGGGGTAGACGTGCGCCCGCTTCGCCATGCTCACGCCCGTGGGTGGAAGCGCCGGTACATGTTCACCACGGCGGCCGAGGGCAAGTGCGTGTAGATCTGCGTCGTCGCGATGTCGACGTGTCCGAGCATGGCCTGGATCGAGCGCAGGTCGGCGCCGCCCTCGAGCAGATGACTCGCGAACGAATGGCGCAGGACGTGGGGCGAGACGCGCTGACGGAGGCCGGCGCGGGCCGCGGCGTGCCGCACGATCGCCCACAGGGACTGCCGCGAGAGACGCCCGCCGCGCGGGTTCACGAACAGCCGGCCGGAGTCTCGCCGCCGCGTGTACGCGGGGCGGACGTCGCGGAGATACCGCGCGACCCACTGCACCGCCTCGCCGCCGACGGGGACGAGACGCTGTTTTCGCCCCTTTCCGGTGCACACGACGTAGCCCGCGCTCAGATTGACGTCGTCCAGCGTGAGGCCCAGGCACTCGGACGCCCGCATCCCCGTCGCATAGAGCAGCTCGAGCACGGTCCGATCGCGGACACCGCGCGGCGCGCTCGCGTCCGGCGCCTCGACGAGCGCGGCGGCCGCCTCCCGCGAGAGCGTTCGCGGCAGCGAACGCGGCCGGCGCGGCGCCTCGAGATGCTCGGTGGGGTCGCGGCGCAGCGTGCCCTCGCGAACCAGGTGCTTGTAGAGACCGCGCAGCGCGGAAACGCGACGCGCGACGCTGGCGGGCCGGAGGCCGCGCGTGCGGAGGCGTTCGAGGTATTCGACGATGTCGTCGGGGCCGACCCGGCTGAGGGTGCGGCGATGGTCGTTCAGGAAGCGGGTGAAATCGGTGAGATCGCGGCGGTACGCGTCGAGAGTATTCCGGGCCGCCCCCCGCTCAGCTTGAAGGGCGCCGAGATACTCAACGACGACATCGGTCATAGAGTGACCACGTCGGATTCTATCACGATGCCCCGTCGTGGTGAAGCGCGCTCGTCCTCGCGCGTCGCCCCTCGCGGCGACGCGGGCGCGCTCAGATCTCGGCGACCCCGCCGCGCTCGCGTCGCGAGTAGAGCCGCACGAGCACGGTCCGCTCGGACAGGCCGAGCGCGACGCTCGCCGCCCAGAAGGCGGCCCCGCCGACCACGATCGTGGCCCCGAGCCAGGCGACGTCGAGCGCGAGGGTCGGCCGCGCCGGCCACAGTACGAGCGCGAGCCAGCACGCGCCGGCGACGGGGAGCGACGCGAGGGCCGTGCGGCACACGCTGCTCAGGAGCGCGCGTCCGCCGAGCCGGCCGAGCCGGCCGCGCGCGACCAGCAGGAGCGATAGCAGATTGACGTACGCGCCGATGGACGAGGCGCCGGCGAGACCGGCGTGACCGAACGGCCCCATCATCGCGGCCGCCGCCCCCACGTTGGCCACGATCGAGACGATGCCCCACTTCACGGCGGTGCCGGCCTCGCCGAGCGCGTAGAAGATCTGCGCGGCGATGCGCGAGCCGGCAAAGGCGGCGAGACCGACCGCGTACCACGCGAGCGCCTCCGCGGTGGCCGAGGTCTCCGCGGCGCCGAATCGGCCGCGCTCGAACAGCACCCGCACGATGGGCGTCCTGAGCATCACCAGGCCCACGGTGGCCGGCAACGACACGTAGAGCGCCAGGCGTAGCGCGAAGTTCAGCGTGCCGGCGAGCGCCCGGTGATCCCCCGTCGCGGCCTGGCGCGACATGACGGGCAGCGACGCCGACGCGAGGGCGATCCCGAAGACGCCCAGGGGAAACTCCATGACCCGATCGGCGTAGTACAGGTACGAGATCGACCCCAGCGGCAGGAGCGAGGCGAGCAGCGTGTTGACGAAGACCATCACCTGCACCGCCGCCAGACCGAAGACGGCCGGCAGCAGGAGCCGCGTGATCCGGCTGATCGCGGGGTGGCGCAGCTCGGCCGATGGCGCGAACAAGAGCCCGCAGGCCGAGAGATCCGGCACCTGGACGAGCAGCTGGCCGAGCCCGCCGACGAGGACCCCGATCGCCAGCGAGACGATCGGCGGCTCGACGTGACGCGCGAGCAGCAGGACGGCGACGATCATCCCGACGTTCAGCACGGCCGAGCCGATCGCGCCCGCGAAGAAGCGGTCGTTGGAATTCAGCACGCCGGTGGCCATCGCCGCCAGGCCGACCAGGATGAGGTACGGGAACATGATCCGGGTCAGACGCACCGCCAGCTCCGCCTGCGCCGGGTCGCTCGTGAACCCCGGCGCGATGACGCGGACGACGTAGGGCGCGCCGAGGATACCCAGGACGGTCGTCACGGTCAGCGCGATGAGCGCCAGCCCCAGCACGGCGCGGAGCATCCGGACGAGGTCGGGCCGCTCCCGGGTCGAGACGTAGTCGGTGAAGACCGGGATCATCGCGGTGGACAGGGCTCCCTCGGCCAGGACCCGCCGCAGGATGTTGGGAATGCGAAACGCGACGAAGAACGCGTCGGTCACGGGCCCGGCGCCGAACGCGCGCGCCACCACCATGTCGCGCACGAATCCGAGCACGCGGCTGACCAGGGTCGCGCCGGCGATCCCGCCGAGGGCCCGGACGACCTGTCCCTCGCTCCGGCTCACCTTGAAATTCCCGCGTCCGTACGGCATGATGCACGGCGTACCTGACGGCGAATCGAGCGAATCGAAGGAGCGTTCACGTGGCGAATACGAAGTCGGCGATGAAGCGCGTACGGCAGAACGAGCGGCGCCGTCTGCGCAACCGGGCGATGCGCTCGAAGATCCGCGGCTCGGTGAAGACGGCCCGCGCCGCGGAGGGCACCACCCGCCCGGCGGCCATCCTCGAAGCCATCCGTGCTCTCGACAAGGCCGTGAGCAAGGGCGTGCTTCACCGCAACACCGCCGCGCGGAAGAAGTCCGCGCTCGCGCGGCGCCTCGTCACCGCGTAGCCCCGATTCCTCCGGCGACTCGCGCCGGCCCGCGGTTCGGACAGGCTCACCGCGCCTCCCCTCCGGCATTGCAGCTGGGTGACGAGCGGCCCGGGGGCCGCGGCCGCTCGGCCAGGCGGTAGAAGAGATCGAGCGCGGCGTCGGCGAGGCAGGACCCGGCGTCCGGTCCGTAGAGGGTGGCGCAGGCGACGTAGCTCTTGCTTCCGGTCGCCTCGGGCCCCATGAAGTAGCCAAGATAGTCGTTCGACAATCCCGCCAGGAGCACCGCGCCGAAGAGCCCGCGCACCTCGCGCTTGATCGCCAGGCCGAACGACGTCTGCAGCTCGCCCGGGATTGTGACCCAGGCCGCGTCGCCGACCGCGGCGGCGAGCAGCTCGGTCTCGGCCGGCAGCCCGAACAGAGGGATCGCGAAGAAACCGGGCACCCAGCCCCCGACGCAGCGCTTGAGCGACACCGCCGGCCGCGGCAGCGCGACGCTTCGCTGCGCGACGCGCAGTCCGACGACGGGCACGGCCCTGGCCTGAGTCCAGCCCGCCTCGACGGCGGCCGCCAGCGCGGCGGCGGTCTCGCGCAGCGCGGGCATCCCGTGGCCCGCCGGACTCACGTCGCCGACGGCTCCGTTGACGAAGAGGGCCGGCGCGCCGAGCCGTTGCTCGAGCAGCGCGGAGGCGGCACCCATCACATCGGCCGACAATTGCGGGCTCGCCGCTGGGAACATCGTCCCGTGGATCGCAAAGTTCCACAGCAACGCGAGCGGTTTTCCGTCCGTGCCGGTCACCTTGAGGACCACGATCTCGGCATCGAGGGGCTCGCGGATGCGGCTGGCCGTGACGGCGGGCCCGGTGACCCGGGTCGTGGCGAAGAGCGCCGGAACCCGCGCGGCGTCGGCCCGCCGGATCGCTGCCGCCGCGCCCTCGACGAGCGCGTCGCGGACCGTCGAGTCCATGCGATCGATGGCGATCAGGCCGCTGAGCGCGGAATCCATGAAGGCGCCGGGACCGGAGTGCGTGTGGGAGGCCGAGACGATGAGCGTGGCCGGCACCGTCCCGGACGCCGCCAGGCGCTCCTGAAGCGCCCTGGTGAAGGCACGATCGACGGCGATCAGGTCGAGCGTGACCCACACCACGCGTGAAGTCCGGTTCTGGAGCACGAGCGCGCGCGCACCTACCGGGTCGTGCTCGCCGGCGGACGGCCTGAACCAGAACGCGTGAGGGTACCGGCCGAGGAGGTCGGGAAACAGCAGCCGTCGCTGGAGGCCTCCGTAGCCGGCCAGCGGCGTTCCGCCCGGCACGCGGAGCGGGGCGTACCCGGCGCCGGCGGTCACGCACTCGGCGCAGCGCTCGACCGCGCCGGCGGACGCGACGATCGACGTGAGCCCGACAAGGAGGCCGAAGAGGACCGAGCGGCCGATCACCGCTCCGCGCACAGATCGGCCACCAGGGCCGCCATCTCCGCGCGCGGCTCGCCGCTGCTCTTGAGCCGGCGCTCGGCCTCCCAGCACCGTCGGATCTGCCGGGCGAAGTGGGCCTCGGAGCGGGCCGCGGAGCTCGTGAGCGCCTCGATCACCGCCGGCGGCCGGTGGAGCACGCGGGCGATCTCGTCGACGGGCCGGCCCCGGCGCCGCCACGCGACCGCCGTCCACGCCGTCCTCACGTCGCGCACCAGCACCGCGAGCAGGAGCGGCGCGTCCTCGGTCGCGAGCAGGCGATCGAGGGTCCTGAGGGCACCTGCCGCGTCTCGTCGCTCGACGGCGCGCGTCAGATCGAAGATCGCGTCGAGGCGATGCTCGCCGACGATCGCGCCGACGTCCCGGACGCCGACGTTGCGGTTGTCGGGCCCGCCGGCGAGCGCCGCCTTGCGCGCTTCGCCCAGCAGCGTCGCCGTGTCCTCACCCGTCAGCTCCACGAGAAGGCGCGCCGCCTCGTCGGTGACGGTCAGCCCCTCGAGCGCCGCGCGCTGGCGAAGCCAGCCCGCGAGCTCGCGCGATGCGCGGAGGGGAAGCGCGACGATCGCGGCCGCCGGCAGGGCGCCGAGCAGCCAGTGGTCGGCGCGGCGCTCACGCGAGGCGCGGAGCGACTCGTCGGCCAGCAGCACGAGACTGGTCGCCGGGTTCGGGCTCGCGGCATACTCGGTGAGCGACTCCGCCCCCTTCGCGCTCAGGGCCTGGGCACGGCGCACGGCGACGAGTCGCCGTCCGACCCCGAGCGGCAGCGTCATGGCGGATCGCACGATCTCGTCGACGCCGCGTTCGCGGCCGTCGAAGACCTCGCGCCCCCACGCGGCCAGCGAGCGATCCGGGAAGAGCGCGCGGGTCACCGCGTCGAGCGCGTCGTCGAGGAGCTGACCGTCACCGCCGTGGAGCAGGGCAATGGCCGGCGGCTCGCCGCGCTCGACCGTTCTCAGGAACCCCGCGTAGTCCACTTACCGAGTGCTCGGTGGCCGGGCCGAGCGAGGGTGGCCTGCTGTAGGCGCTTGGAGCGCCGCTGGCCCGGTTAGCCTTGGCGGTGTCGGGGGCCCCGCTTGTCGGCTCATGCCTAGAATCGGGTGACCGTGAGACTCACGATCGCCCGCGCGATCTCGGTGGCGGCCGTGCGAACGGCCGTCTCCTCGACCGAAATGGTCTGGGAGACGGCGTTCATGACCTGGAAGTCCGCCTTCTCTCGGAGGTTGCGCTCCTCGAAGAGCACGGCGCTGCGGCGCATGTCGAGCAGCTTCAGGTTGATCGTCATGATCAGGCGGTACTGCCGCACGTTGGCCTGGGAATCGTACGAGATCGACAGGACGGAGTAGCCGATCACCTCGCCCTCGAGGATGGCGTCGGCGTCTTCGCGCTTGACCACGCGGAGCCGGCCGTTGGTGGAGAAGGCCTCGACGACCGCGCTCGTCAGCAGGCTCTCGATCGCCGGCTCCCCGGTCTTGTTGGCGAAGAGCGGCACGGCGACCGTCTGGATGTGCTCCGGGAGGGTTCCGCGAAATGAATACCCGCAGCCGGCGACGGCGGCGGCGAGCAGGCCGAGCGCGAGCGCGCGGCCTCCTCCCCTCACGCGCGCGTCACGATGTTGACGAGGCGGTTGGGAACGACGACGACCTTCTCGACGCGCCGCTGACCGACCCACGGCTTGACGCGGTCGTCGTCGAGGGCGAGTTGCCGGATCCGGTCGTCCGCGGCGTCCACGTCGACGAGCAACCGCCCGCGCACCTTGCCGTCGACCTGGACGACGACGGTGACCTCGGTCTTCTGGAGCGCCGCCGGGTCCGCCTCCGGCCAGCGCTGCCGGAAGAGGCTCTCCGAGTGACCGAGCCGTGACCAGAGCTCCTCCGTCACGTGCGGACAGAAGGGACCCAGGAGCAGCAGCAGCGTCTCGGTCGCCTCGCGCAGGAGCGCGGTCCGCTCCGGATCGGCGCCGGCGCCCCCGCTCTCGGGTGAGGCCTGCTCGTAGGCCTGCAGCGCATTGAAGAGCTCCATGATCGCGGCGATCGCGGTGTTGAAGTGGAACTCGCGCTCGATGTCGTCGGTGACGCGCCGGATGGTCTCGTGGATGACCCGCCGAAACGCCCGCCCCCCATCCGTTGAGCTCGGGTGGGGCGAGACGCCCCCCCCGAGAGCCCCCCCGGGTCGCTCGAGGGCTGTTACCGTTTCAACCTGAGCTTTCGAAAGCGCCTCGCCTCCCGCGAGCTCATTCAAATGCGTGAGAACGAACCTCCACAGCCGGTTCAAGAAGCGCGACGCGCCCTCGATCCCCTGGTCGTTCCACTCCAGATCCTTTTCCGGCGGCGCGGCGAACAGCTCGAACAGGCGGCCGGTGTCGGCGCCGTACTTCTCGCGGACGAAGTCGTCGGACACCACGTTGCCCTTCGACTTGGACATCTTGGCGCCGTCCTTGATGACCATGCCCTGGCTGAGCAGCGCCATGAAGGGCTCGTCGATCTTCGTGAGGCCGAGGTCGCGGAGGACCTTCGTGTAGAACCGCGCGTAGAGAAGATGGAGCACGGCGTGCTCGATACCGCCAATGTACTGGTCGACAGGCATCCAGTAGTCGGCCGCGCTCTGCTCGAACATGCCGGTCTCGTAGCGCGGCGAGCAATAGCGCAGGAAGTACCACGACGACTCCACGAAGGTGTCCATCGTGTCCGTCTCGCGCCGCGCCGGCCCGCCGCATCGGGGACAGGTGGCGTTGACGAAGCTGGCGACGTTCGCCAGCGGCGAGCCGCCCTTGCCGGAGAGCTGCACGTCACGCGGCAGCGCCACCGGCAGATTTTCCTCGGCCTCGGGCACCATGCCGCAGGCGTCGCAGTAGAGCACGGGGATCGGCGCGCCCCAGTAGCGCTGGCGACTGATGCCCCAGTCGCGCAGGCGGAAATTGACCTTGGCGGTGCCGAGGCCGCGCGAGACCAGCCAGTCGATGGCCTGGCGCTTCGCGGCGGCGACCGTGAGGCCGTCGAGGAAGCCGGAGTTGATCTTGACGCCGTCGCCGGAGTAGGCCTTGCCGGTCCATCCGTCCGGACGCTTGACGGTCTCGATGATCGGCAGGCCGTGCTGCTCGGCGAATTCCCAGTCGCGCTCGTCCTCGCCGGGGACCGCCATGATGGCGCCGGTGCCGTAGCCCATCAGGACGTAATCGGCGAGGAACAGCGGGATGGCGGCGCCGTTGAACGGATTCACGACCTGAGCCGACAGGCGGAGCCCGTGCTTCGGCCGATCGGCGGCCGTCCGCTCGATCTCGGACTGGCGCGCGACCTCGGCGCGGAACTGCGCGACCGCCGCGCGCTCGTCCGGATTGGTCACGACCCGGTCGACGAGCGGGTGCTCCGGAGCCAGCACCGCGTAGGTCATTCCGAAGGCCGTGTCGGGCCGCGTGGTGAAGACGCGGATCGCGAGACCGCTCGCTCCGGCCACCGGCAGGTCGAACTCCGCGCCCTCGCTCTTGCCGATCCAGTTGCGCTGCATCGTCAGCACGCGCTCGGGCCAGCCCGGCAAGCGATCACACCACTCGAGCAATTCCTCGGCGTAGCTGGTGATCTTGAAGAACCAGCCGTCGATCTCGCGCGGCGTCACCTCGGAGTCGCACCGCCAGCACCGGCCGTCCTCCACCTGCTCGTTGGCGAGCACCGTCTGGCAGGACGGGCACCAGTTCACGGTCGAGCGTTTTCGGTAGGCGAGACCCCGCTGGAGCATCTTGATGAAGATGAGCTGCTCCCACCGGTAGTAGGCGGGATCGCAGGTGGTGACCTCGCGGTCCCAGTCGTAGGAGATGCCCATCTTCATGAGCTGGGAGCGCATGTAGTCGATGTTCTCGTACGTCCAGATGACCGGGTGCACACCGTTCTCGATGGCGGCGTTCTCGGCCGGCAGCCCGAACGCGTCCCAGCCCATCGGATGCAGCACGTTGTACCCGCGCATCCACTTGAAGCGCGCGAGGAGGTCGCCGATCGCGTAGACACGCACGTGGCCCATGTGGATCCGCCCGGACGGGTACGGGAACATCTCAAGGCAGTAGTACTTCGACCGGCCGGGATCCTCGCGGACCCGGAACTGCTTGGTGTCTTCCCAGATCCGCTGCCACTTGGTTTCGATCTCGCGGAATGGATAGCGATCGTCCGGCATTATTCGTAAGTTTCTAACATCCTTGGCAGGTCGGGGCAAGAAAGTGGTGGACGGGGCGGTGCCGAGGGAAACATCGGCGTGACGCGGCTCGCGCGAGCCGCGCCACGCCGGAACTCGTGACCCTACTTCTTGACGCCGAGATCTGCGGCGGCTTCGTTGGCCAGCTTGAGCGACTCCGCGTGCTTGCCCCCGTCGTGGAGCTTCTGCGCTTCGTCGAGCTTGGCGACGGCCGCCTTCACCTTCGGATCGTCTGCCTTCATCGTGGCGGCCGCGTCCCGGCCTTCCTTGATGACCTTCGGGCAGGAGCTCGCGAACGCTCCGCCCGCGGTGAAGGCAAGCGCGACTGCCACTGCCATGACTGCCATGAGCTTTCTCATGTGCTGTCACCCCCCTCCTGAGCCGGTAGGCTCGCGTCATTGTAACAGTCCGTCGTGGATTGAGGTTCCCCCGGCGGCGGGGGGTGGAAATGGTCGAAGATCCGCTGCGCGAGCTTCGGGGTCACCTTCGGCACCGCCGCCAGCTCGGCGACCGAGGTGTCGCGAACCCGCCGCGCCGAGCCGAGCGTCTTGAGCAGGCTCGTCCGGATCGCCGGCCCCACGCCCGGGATCGTGTCGAGCACGGACTGGATCGTGCGCTTCGCCCGGAGCTTCTTGTGGTAGGTGATCGCGAAGCGGTGGGCCTCGTCGCGGATCCGCTGCAGCGTGTGGAGCGAGGGCGACGTCGGATCGAGCACGAGCGGGTGCAGGCTGTCGGCCTGGTACACCTCCTCGGCCTGCTTGGCGAGCCCGACGGCGGGGATGTAGTCGAGCCCGAGGTCCTGAAGCACCTTGAGCGCGACGTTGAGCTGGCCGCGGCCGCCGTCGATCAGGACGAGGTCGGGCAGCACGCTCCCCTGCTCGAGCGCCTTCGCGAATCGCCGGGTGAGCACCTCGCCCATCGAGGCGAAGTCGTCGGCGCCCGCGACGGTCCGGATCTTGAAACGCTTGTAGTCGTCCTTCTTGAGGCCGCCGTTCTCCCAGACCACCATCGAGCCGACCTGCTCGGTTCCCTGGATGTTGGAGATGTCGTACCCCTCGATGCGATTGGGCAGGCCCGGCAGGCCCAGCGCGCGCTGGAGCTCCTCGAGGACGAGCTGCTGGCGGTTGTCGCGCGAGAGGAGGTGGTTCTGGAGCGCGATGGCGGCGTTCGCCTCGGCCATCGCGACGAACTCCCGCTTGGCGCCGCGCTGGGGCGCGTGCATCTGGACGCGGCGGCCGCCGAGCGTGGCGAGCCATTCGGCGGTCAGCTCGGCCTCGGGCAGCTCTTCGGAGAGCAGGATCTCCGGGGCCGGCGGCACCGTCTTGCCGTAGAACTGGCGGACGAACGCGGAGAGGATCTCGCCGTCGCTCCACCCGGCGACCCGATCGAAGAAGAACGGCTCCTGCCCGACGAGCCGGCCCTTGCGCACGAAGAACAGCTCGACGCAGGCGTCGCTGCCCTGACGGACGACGCCGACCACGTCCTGGTCCACGTCGTCGGTCGAGATGATCTTCTGACGCTCCCGGACCTTGTTGAGGGACTGGATCTGATCGCGCAGCACCGAGGCGCGCTCGAACTTGAGCTCGCCGGCGGCCTCCTCCATTTCCTTGGTGAGGCGGCGCGCCAGCTCCTCGTCCCGGCCCTCGAGGAAGTGCATGACGTCCTGCACCGTCTGCGCGTAGCCCTCCCGGGTCTCCCAGCCCGTGCAGGGCGCGTTGCAGCGGTGGATCGCGTACTGGATGCAGGGCCGCTCGAGCGAGCCGTCGATCGTGATCGAGCACGTCCGGAGGGGGAAGAGCTGGCGCGTGAGCCGGAGCGTCTCGCGCATCGCCGTGGCCGGATAGAACGGACCGTAGTACTGCGCGCCGTCGCGCTGGACCCGCCGCGCCACCAGGAGCCGCGGAAACGGCTCGTTCGTGGTGAGCTTCAGGAACGGATAGTGCTTGTCGTCGCGCAGGATGATGTTGTAGCGGGGCCGGTGCTTGCGCACCAGATTGGCCTCGAGCATGAGGGCCTCGAGCTCGTTGTCGGTGACGATGTACTCGAGGTCGCGGACCTGGCGGACCAGCGCGTCGGTCTTGGGATCGCGCGGGCGCGACTCCTGGAAGTACGAGCGCACCCGGCTCCGCAGGGACGCGGCCTTGCCGACGTAGAGCACCTGCTGCTTGCCGTCGCGGTACAGGTAGACGCCCGGCTGGTCGGGCACCCGGGCGAGCTTGTCCTCGAGAAGGCTCACTTGAGCTGCTGCTTGCGGAGCGCCTTGAGCCGGTCCCTGATCTCGGCCGCCTGCTCGAAGTCCAGGCGCTTGGCGGCCTCTTTCATGCGCGCCTCCAGCTCGCCGATCCGCGCCTGGAGCGCCGCCGGCGAATCGAACGCCTCGGCGGCCTTCTCCTCGACCGGCACCGTGTAGTAGTCGCGCTCGTAGATCGTCTGCAGCAGCTCGTGGATCGACGACTTGATCGACTCCGGCGTGATCCCGTTCGCCTCGTTGTAGGCGCCCTGCAGCACGCGCCGCCGCTCGGTCTCGCGGATCGTGGCCGCCATCGACTCCGTCACGTGATCAGCGTACATGATGACCTCGCCGTTGACGTTGCGAGCCGCCCGGCCCGCCGTTTGGATGAGCGAGGTCCCCGACCGGAGGTAGCCCTCCTTGTCGGCGTCGAGGATCGCCACCAGCGACACCTCCGGGATGTCGAGCCCCTCGCGTAGGAGGTTGATCCCGATGAGGCCGTCGAACTTCCCGAGCCGGAGGTCGCGGATGATCGCGACCCGGTCGAGGGTGTCGATGTCGGAGTGCAGATAGCGCACCCGGAGTCCGAGCTGCTGGTAGTACTCGGTGAGGTCCTCCGCCATGCGCTTGGTCAGGGTCGTCACCAGGACCCGCTCGTCGCGGTCGGCGTGCGCGCGGAGCTCGCCCAGGAGGTCGTCGACCTGGTCCTTGGCCGGCCGCACGACGATGCGCGGGTCCATGAGCCCGGTCGGCCGGATGACCTGCTCGGCAAGGGTGTCGGCGGCGAGGTCGAGCTCGTAGGCCCCGGGGGTCGCCGAGACGTAGATCGTCTGGCCGGTCAGTCGGGTGAACTCGTCGAAGATCAGCGGGCGATTGTCGAAGGCGGAGGGCAGCCGGAATCCGTACTCGACGAGCGCCTCCTTGCGCGACCGATCCCCGTAGTACATGCCGCGGACCTGCGGCACCGCGACGTGGCTCTCGTCGATCACGATCAGCGCATCCTTCGGCAGGTAGTCGATCAGGGTCGGCGGCGCCTCACCGGGGCGGTGACCGGTCAAGTGCCGGGAGTAGTTCTCGATGCCGTGACAGTAGCCGAGCTCGCGGAGCATCTCGATGTCGAAGAGGGTCCGCTGCTCGAGCCGCTGCGCCTCCAGCAGGCGGTTCTTCTGCCGGAGGAACCCGAGCCGCTCCCCCAGCTCCTCCTGGATGGTCTCGAAGGCGCGCGCGAGCTGGCTCGCCTCGGTGACGTAATGGCTGGCCGGGTAGATATGGACCCGATCGACGCGCTCCAGCACGGCGCCCCGGAGGGGGTCGATGCGCGAGATCGCGTCGACGACGTCACCGAAGAGCTCGATCCGCAGCCCGATCGATTCCTCGTTCGCTGGAAACACCTCCACCACGTCGCCGCGCACGCGGAAGGTGCCGCGGTGGAAGTCGTAGTCGTTACGCTCGTACTGCACCGCGATGAGCCGGCGGATGATCTCGTCGCGGTCGATGCGCTCGCCCTCACCCAGCTCGAGGTGGAGCCCCTGATAGGTGTCGGGCTCGCCGATGCCGTAGATGCACGAGACGGACGCGACGACGATGACGTCGCGGCGCTCCAGCAGAGACTTGGTCGCCGAGTGGCGCATCCGATCGATCTCGTCGTTGATGAGGGCGTCCTTCTCGATGTACGTGTCCGACTGCGGGATGTACGCCTCGGGCTGGTAGTAGTCGTAGTACGAGACGAAGTACTCGACCGCATTCGACGGGAAGAAGGCGCGGAACTCGCTGAAGAGCTGGGCGGCCAGCGTCTTGTTGGGCGAGATGACCAGGGTCGGCCGGTCCACGTTGGCGACGACGTTGGCGATCGAGTAGGTCTTGCCCGAGCCGGTGACCCCGCGCAGCACCATATGGCGCCGGCCCTCGCGGACGAAGTCCGTCAGCGCGGCGATGGCCTGCGGCTGGTCGCCGCGTGGCGAGTACTCGGAGGACAACCGGAACACGGCGCTGGGCTACGTCAGGATGGCGTCGGGACCGCCAGCAGGTACTTGCGCCACGAATCGAGCAGCGAGTGCGCGTGGGGGTGCCGCAGCATGTGCGTGGAGAAGACGAACTTCGGATGGATCGGTTCGCGAATGAGCCGCATTCCGACCTCGTCGGGCAGACGGTTGCCCTTGCGCAGATTGCAGCGCAGACACGCGGCGACCACGTTGATCCAGGTCGTCTCGCCCCCGCGCGAGCGCGGTACGACGTGGTCGACGGTCAGCCGCTCGCCGCGGCGGTTGCAGTACTGGCAGGTGTACCCGTCCCGGCGCAGGATGTTCTTCTTGTTGAAGGCCACGCGATCGAGAAACGGCTTGCGGATGTACAGTCACCGAGGGCGACCGCACCACGCGGGGCGAAGCCTCGACGGCCTCTGCTTTCCCGGCCAGGAGCAGCGTGATCGCGCGGCGAGCGTTGGTGAAATGCAGCGGCTCAAAGGTATAGTTGAGCACTAATACCGCGATTTCATCCATACTTACCGGCCTAGTCTAGACGCCGTCCCCCGGAGTGTCAAATCGCGGGCGGCCGCCGATCGCGTCCATCAGAAGGCCCTCGCGCAGCCCGTAGTCGCTCACCCGCAAGCTCCCGACCCCCACCAGATCCATGGTCACCGTGACGATGGCGGTGCCCGGAACGATGAGGTCGGCCCGGCCCGGCTCAAGACACGGAAGTGCCGCGCGCTCGGCGACGGTGAGCCGGCCCAATCGAGCCGCGAGCCCGTCGACGGCGGCGCGGCTCAGCACGTGGCCCTGCACCCGCGTCCCGTCGTAATGGACGAGTCTCAGGTCGAGGGCCGCGAGCGTCGTCACCGTTCCGGCCGTGCCGACGAGATGGCCGACGCCGGCCGTGCGGATCGGCGCGGGCAATTCGCTGTCGAGACGGGCACGTATCTCGTCGCACAGAAGGCGGTAGCGCGGCGCGTCCACGGGGCCCGGGAACGGAAAGCGCTCCGCGAGCGGCACGACGCCGAGGCGCAGGCTGGCCATGGACAGAATCGAGTCGCCGTCGGCCAGCACGTACTCCGTGCTGCCGCCGCCGATGTCGAACGTGAGCACGCTGCCGGCCAGCGCGCCGAGCGCGCACCGTACGCCGCGCAGCGTGAGGCGGGCCTCCGTCTCGCCGCTCACGATGTCGACCCGCCGGCCGGTTGCCGCCTCGATGGCCGACGCGAAGACGCGGCCGTTGGACGCCTCGCGCACGGCGCTGGTCGCCACGATATGGATGTCGCGAGCGCCGAGCCCGACGCCGCGCTCGAAGTACGCGCGGACGGCGGCGAGGGTTCGTGCCATCGGGGCCTCGCCCAGCAGGCCCGAGTGGGCCAGGCCCTCGCCCAGCCGGGTCACCGTCTGGTCCTGGTCGACGACCCGCCAGCTTGCCGCGCCGAGCACGTCGGCGACCAGCAGTCGCACGGTGTTGCTGCCGACGTCGATCGTGGCCAGACGCATGGGTCAGCGTGAAAACGCCCCGCCGAAGCTCCCGGCGGGGCGTTTGAGTTGCGAGGTCGAAGCGGCTACTTCCCCTTCAGGGTCCGGATGTAGTTCACGATCTCCCAGCGCTCCTGCTCCGGGAGGTGCTTCCACGGGGGCATGGCGCCACGACCGTTCGAAATTTTCCAGAAGATCTCGCCGTCGGAGTGGCTCTGGACCGCCGCCGACGTCCAGTTGGCAGGCTTGGGCGCCGGCAGCGCCGCCGCCGCCGGACCGTCGCCCTTCCCACTGGCCCCGTGGCACGAGACGCAGTTCGTCTCGATCGTCTTCTTCGCGTTCCCCACACCCTTCACCGGATTCTTCATCGCCTTGGCGTCGGCCGGCGCCACCCACGGCCCCTGGGCGGAGACCACCGCCACGCCGGCCCATGCGAGGAGCGGGACCGCGGCGACGGCTATGCTCAGCGACTTCCAGAACGGGCTCATGACGCCTCCTCTCGCGTTGAAGCTCGCGCGGCACGGAAGATCGTGATGTCGTTCACAAAGATGAGACTCATTTAACACTTCTGAGACGAACGAGGTCAAGCAGTTATTCGACGCGCGCGCGTTCCGGCGAGCCACGCGAGCGCGGCCAGGACGCCGTAGGCGCCGGCCAGCCGTCCGGGCATCGGCGAGGGTGCCGACCACGGCCAGAAGAGCGCGCCGTTCGCGAGCGGGGAATGAATCACACCGAAGAGCGCGGCGAGACTCGTCACCACGAAGAGGAGCCCGGCCAGCCCCAGCCGATCGTCGATGATCGAGGCGAGCGCCCATCCCCAGAGGACCGCGGTCAGGATGAACCCGTTGCCCAGCAGCAGGAGCGCCTCGTAGCCGAGCGCGGCTTCACCACGGAGGTCGGCGGGCGAGGCGCCGAACGCCGAGAAGAGCGCCCCCGATTCGATGAGCACGACCGCGGCCGCCACCGGCACGAACGTGAGGGCGACGGCGGCGCCGTGCCGGGTCGGCGTCGCCAGAAACCCCTGGGCGGTGATCTCGAGTCCGATGAAGACCAGGATCGGCGCGATCGCCGCCTCGGGTAGCACGGCGACGAGAAGCGACAGGACGCCCGCCGCCGCGCCCACTCCGATCACGATTCCGGTCGCCAGCGTGTAGCCGGCGCCGGCGCCCATCGCCTTGTACGCCGGGTGGCCGATGTATGGCGTGTTCTGGACGACCCCGCCGCAGCACCCGGCCAGGATCGTCGCCGCGGCCTCGGTCAAGAGTATGTCCCGGGCGCGGTATTCGTCGCCCGCCGCCGCCGCGCTCTCGGTGTTGTCGATTCCGCCGATGATCGTCACGAGCGCGAACGGGAGCGCGATCGACAGATACGCAAGCGTCTGGGAGACCGCGTCGATCCAGCCCAGGGTGGGCCACGGCAACGCCGGGCGGAGCGAACCGGCGGCAATCGTGGCGCCGGGTCCGAGGTCGAGCCAGGCGCGGCCCCAGAAGATCAGCGTGCCTGCGAGCGCCGACGCGAGCGCGCCCGGAAGCCCGAACGGCATGCGCACCCGCCCGAAGAGCGCCAGCAGCAAGACGAGCAGCGCGACGAGGCCGACCAGCGGATCGCGCATGATTTTGAGCATCGCCAGGAAAGCGATCAGCAGAATCGAGATTCCCGCGATCGAGCCGAGGAGCGCGGCGCGGGGGACGACGCGGCGCGCCCAGTCGCCACCGAACGCGAGCCCCAGCTTGGCCAGGCCGATCGCAACCGTCGCCGCCATGCCGACCTTCCACGCCAGGACCGGATCGCCCGTCGCGAGCATCACCGGTCCGAGCACGCCGAAGACCATCGCGAACAGCGTCGGAGTGTCGATGCCGAACGGCATCGCGGTGACGTCCCGGCGCCCGGTGCGGCGCATGAGCCGCACGGCGAGCCACGTGTAGGCAAGATCCCCGGCCAGCACGCCGAGGGCGGTCCCCGGAACCATCCGCTGCAGCACGAGGTCGGCCGGGAATTTGAAGACGCCGATCAGAAGCGACGCGAGGATGACGAGCTGCGTGATGTTGTCGAGGGCGAGACCGAGGAAGCCGTTCAGGTCCCCGGCCCGGATCCAGTGCGGGCGCGCGCTAGCCGGACTGGGCGTCGGCTACTCCCTGATCGGCGACCTCGCGAGCCAGCTTGCGCGTGCGCTCGGCCAGTCGGGTGCACCAGGCCAGGCCGCCTCGATTGTCGGCGACCTCCCGGAAGTCGAGCTCGATGGCCGGTCCGAGGTGACGGCCGAACCGGAGGCGCGCGCGGTAGGACTTCCCTTCCCGATGATCGTCATCCTCGAACACGACTTCGACGCGGGGATCGACCCGCTTGGCGTGGGCGGTCAGGAAGTTCAGGAGCCAGCGTGCAACCTCGTGATACGTGCCGCCCGAGAACACGCCGGCATTCTAGCATCCGGCCCCGGCGGCATCGACATCGGCCGCTCGGGGGACCGCGGCTGCGGTCCCCCGAGCGGGATCATTCGACTCCGATCAGCACTCGTTGAAGCCGCACGACAGGCACTTCTTGCAGCCTTCCTCGTACACGAACGTCGCCTGGCCGCACTCCTTGCAGAGGTCGCCGATCTGCTTTCGCGATTCGGCGGCGACCGGCACCTCGGGTCCGGGCTTCACTTCACCGATGTGCTCGGCGAGCGTGCGAGACAGGGCGTCCGGCAGCGAGAGGATCTTGGCAGGCCCGAAGCCCGTCGGCTGACCGCCGCCGATCCGCGAGAGCTGGCCGATCACCTCTTCCAGCCGCCGCTGAGCCGAGAGCGGCGAAGGAAGCCTCAGAATGAGCGAAATCAGACGCCCGAGAGCCTCGGCCACCGCCATCGTGTCGGAGCCGCCCTTGCCGACCTGGACGAAGACCTCGAAGGGCTCGTGCTCCTCGTTCTCGGTGATGGTGATCCACGCCGTGCCGATCGGCGTCTGGGTGCGGTAGGTCGACCCCTTCAGGCCGCGCGGCCGAGGCTTGATGATGGCCGAGCCCATCGCCGACGCCGCGGAGGCGGGCTTGTCCTTCTTGGCCGAGACGCCGATGTTCAGCACCTGCTCGCCCTTGCACCCGTCGCGAAATACGGTGATGCCGATGCAGCCGAGCTCCCACGCGAGTTGGTAGGCGCGCGTCACGTCGTCCTCGGTCGCGCTGTTCGGGAGGTTGATCGTCTTCGAGACGCCGTTGTCGGTGGAGCGCTGGAACGCGGCCTGATGGCGCACGTGCCACTCGAAGCCGATCTCGTGCGAGGTCTTGAAGACCCGGGCGGCGCGCTCCGGAAGTCCGGGGATCCCGTGCAACGAGCCGCGCTTGACGATCTCCTGCATGAGCGCGCCCGAGTAGAACCCCTGGTCCTTGGCAATCCGCTCGAACGTCTCGTTGACGAACGTCAGGACGCGCTCGCCGTCAGACTGCTTCACGCGGTGCTCGAACGCGAGCGCGAAGATCGGCTCGACGCCGGAGGAGCACCCGGCGATCATGGAGATCGTGCCGGTCGGCGCGATCGTCGTGACCGTCGAGTTGCGCATCGGCCGCTGGTGCTTGTAGATCGAGCGCTCCCAGTTCGGGAACGGCCCGCGCTCCTCGGCGAGCTTCGCCGACTGATCGTGCGACTTCTCCTTGACGAAGGCCATGAGCCGCGTTGCGAGCTCGATCGCCTCGGTGCTGTCGTACGGGATACCCATCGTGAAGAGCAGATCGGCCCAGCCCATGATGCCCAGGCCGATGCGGCGATTGGCCTTGACGGTGTCGTCGATCTGCGGCAACGGATACGGGTTCATCTCGATGACGTCGTCGAGGAAGCGCACGGCGAGCCGCACCACGCGCTCCATCTCGTCCCAGTCGATCGACCACTCGCCCGCGTCGCTCCGCCGCGCGAACTTCGACACGTTGAGCGAGCCGAGATTGCACGCCTCGTTGGGCAGGAGCGGCTGCTCTCCGCACGGATTCGTCGCCTCCACCACGCCGATCTCGGGCGTGGGGTTGGCCGGGCTCGCGTTGATCCGGTCGATGAACACCATGCCCGGATCGCCCGTCCGCCACGCGGCGCGGACGATGCGGTCGAAGACCTCCTTGGCCGAGAGCCGTCCGGTCACCGCGCCGCTGTGCGGGTTGATCAGGTCGTACTCGCCGCCCGAGGCCAGGGCGTCCATGAACCGGTCGGTCGCCGCCACGGAGATGTTGAAGTTCGTGATGCCCCCGTCGAGCTTGCAGTCGATGAACTCCAGGATGTCCGGGTGGTCGACCCGGAGAATCCCCATGTTGGCGCCGCGCCGGGTGCCCCCTTGCTTCACCGCCTCCGTGGCCCCGTTGAAGACCCGGAGGAAGGAGACGGGACCCGAGGCGCGCCCACCGGTCGAGGCGACGATGTCGTCCTTGGGCCGCAGGCGGGAGAACGCGAAGCCCGTCCCGCCGCCCGACTTGTGGATGATCGCGGCGGCCTTGACCGAGTCGAAGATCTCCTCCATCGAGTCGCCCACCGGCAGGACGTAGCAGGCCGAGTACTGCAGGCCGTTGCCCTTGCCGGCATTCATCAGAGTCGGCGAGTTCGGGAGGAAGTCGCCCTCGATCATGATGTCGTAGAAGGCGGACGCGACCTCCCGGACTGCCGCCTCGCTCCGGCCGTACCGCGCCTCACCCGACGCGATCGTCAGTGCCACCCGCCAGCACATCTCCTCAGGAGTCTCGACGACCTCGCCTCCCTGGCGCATGAGGTAGCGCTCCCGGAGGATCCGCAAGGCGGGTTCGGTCCACTTGCCGACTTTCGCTGGGCGAGTCTCAGACAGCATTCCGCTCCTCCTCACGTCACCGGCTTCAGTCAATGAGAGAACGTCCTACCTCACTATATCTTGTGGTGTGCGCGAATCTAGCACGCTGAATCTAGGGGGCGTCAAGAAAAAAGGTATCCACCGCGAGTCCACCGTCTGTCCACCGCGCGCGAGCCAACCTCCGTCCCGGGGGTCTCACGCACCGCGTGGTATTCTTGTGCGCCATGGCGCATTTCACAGTGATCGTGCTCGTCGCGTTGGCGACGACGTTTCAGCTCATCGGTGCGGCAAACGCTCAGACTCCACCAGCCCCTCGGCCTTCGACTCCAGAGGGGACGCGGCCCACTCCACCTGCTCCGGCCTCGTCCGAGATCGGGGCTCGGCCGCTGACACTTGATGAGTGCATTGCGATCGCGCTCGAGGGTCAACCGACGATCCAGGAAAGGCTTGCGGCCTACGCTGCGGCGCGCTATCGAGTGAATCAGGCTTTCGCGCCGCTTCTGCCGCAGCTGAGCGCGCAAGTCGGCGCCTCCAGGAGCCACAACACCATACTCTCCGGCAACCAGCCCACTCTGCAGGACCGCCAGCTCGCCGATACCTTCGCGGCCCAGCTTCTGCTGTCTCAGCTCCTCTTCGACTTCGGCAAGAACCTCGCGGCGACCGACGCGGCCCGCAAGCTCGCGGAGGTCGAGGTCGAGA
>WNFK01016658.1_pt1 | contig 29626 bp, 20 predicted proteins | sample 5400281 | NCBI WGS metagenome assembly WNFK01 (sample SAMN13153350, study PRJNA577476) | soil metagenome | isolation source: 20 cm soil on Douglas fir-dominated hillslope | place: USA:California | collected 2013-09-17
GGGACCGCGGGCGCCCTCGCCCGCCTCAAGCAACGGCTTCACTCAACTCAATCTTGAATCCGTCAAGTCCGACAGCATGGCATTCAATGAAAGCGGGCGAGACGCCCGCGGTCCCAGCCATTCACTTGACCGCCGCGTCACTCGACCCGCGCCACGGCTGCGGTTGCATTCAGTATCTGACGTCCTTATCCTGAAGTTTGACCCAAAATCAAAGTTCACAATTAGAAGGAACTGAAAAGGTTATCGAGATCTCTTCAGGTGATCTCTCTCCCGAAATCCTCGACAGCGTTTGTCGTGCGCTTGCGGAAGACCTTGGGTCCGGTGATGCGACCACAAACAGCATCGTACAAACGTCTGCAAAAGCTAAGGTTCAGATTGTGGCCAAGCAATCAGGCGTGATTGCTGGGCTGGATATTGCCCGGACTGTCTTTCTTCAATTGGATGAGCAGATTGTCTTCACGCCCAGGGTGAGCGAAGGTTTGTTGGTGTCGCAGGGTCAGCTACTCGCTGACGTGTCGGGTTCGGCTCGTGCCTTGCTCACCAGTGAACGGACCGCGTTGAATTTCTTAGGCCGAATGTCTGGCATCGCAACGCTGACGCGGCAATTTGTCGAAGCGGTTGCAGGCACGCGTGCGGTGATTCTCGATACACGCAAGACCGCCCCGGGTCTACGGACGATCGACAAACTCGCAGTCAGACTGGGAGGAGGACAGAACCACCGTCAGGGACTCTTCGACATGGTTATGATCAAGGACAACCATATCGAATATACCGGATCTCTGCGCGAAGCCATGCGTCGTGTGCGTGACTCCGGTATGAACCTGGAGATCGAAGTTGAAGCGAGAAGCATCAAAGAGGTGAGGGAAGCGTTGGCGATGAAAGTTGAACGAATCCTGCTAGACAATATGACTCCTGAAATGATGCGCGAGGCTGTCGAGCTAAATGCAGGTGCGGCCAAACTGGAGGCTTCGGGAAACGTCACCCTGGCAACCGTGCGCGAGATCGCCGAGACTGGGGTTGACTACATCTCGGTTGGAGCGCTAACACATTCACCGCGCAATTTTGACGTGAGCCTGAAGTGGTTACGGGACTAATGTAGAACCGCGAGCGGTAGCGAGCGGATGCCAGCGTCAAGTTGGCGACGTGAGCTATTTTTTGAATTTGATTCGCAATTTAGGTATCTCTTGATGCTGGTGCCAATCTGATCCAGGTGTGCTAAGAAGCGATCAATGTATGTTGAAGGCTAACATCCGCTCGCCTACCGCTCGCGGTTCTGCAATGCGCCAGTCACGGTTCTCATGTCTGATTTTGTCCGGCACTTGAACAAGGTAGGGATTTTATGATTACGACTTTTGGAACAGAAACTTCTGCCGACTCTTTGTATCACAAGCTCAAGGAAATGCTTGCGGATGTGGTACCCGACTTTGAGCTAAGGCTAAAGGCTGAGCAAGCGGCTGAGATCAACGCCCTGAAGCAGGAAAAGAATGCGGTTATTCTCGGCCACAACTACATGGAACCGGCCTTGTTCTACTCCATCCCGGATTTTGTCGGCGACTCACTGGATCTGGCCCGCAAAGCGGCAGCCACAGACAAAGACATCATTGTTTTTTGCGGTGTGCGGTTCATGGCCGAAACGGCAAAGCTCCTGAATCCCTCGAAGATGGTGCTGATACCGTCCGAAAAAGCCGGCTGTTCGCTTGCCGCCAGCATTACTGCAGAAGATGTGCGTGAATTGAGGCGCAAGTTTCCCGGAGTGCCGGTGGTGACCTACGTAAACACTTACGCCGACGTCAAAGCGGAGTCTGACATTTGTTGCACCTCCTCGAACGCCGTGGCGGTAGTCAATTCATTGAACGCCGACACCGTGATCTTCCTTCCTGACGAATTTCTGGCCGGGAACGTCGCCAAAGAAACCGGGCGACACCTCATTTTCCCTATTAAAGGTCCACGGCAAGCGGCTGACTCGAAGTTGGATTACCAGATGATTGGTTGGCCAGGGCGCTGCGAGGTGCACGATAAGTTCACAGTCGAAGATATAGTCAACATCAGGAAGCAATTTCCTGACGTCGTGATCCTGGCCCACCCGGAATGTAGTCCTGAAGTGGTCGCCGCCTCAGATTACTCCGCCAGCACCAACGCGATGATCAGATATGTGGAACAAACCAAGGCGCCGCGTTACCTGCTGCTGACCGAATGTTCGATGGGTGAAAACATTGCCGCGGCAAATCCTGACAAAGAAATGCTGCGTCTCTGCAGTATCCGTTGCCCCCACATGAACCAGATTACCCTTGAAGACACGCTCGTCTCTTTGCAAAAGCTGCAGTATCAAATCGAGATTCCCGAAGACATTCGCGTTCGCGCCGCGCGGGCAGTTGAGCGGATGATAGAAATTGGTTGAAGAAAAAGAGGCGGAGCAAGCCCACCTTCCCGACCTGAGGGATTTTGTAAGTGAGCGGTGGATTCTAAGATTGTAAGGCTTTCACAGTCCATTGCACGCTCAAGTGAAATCAGCTCGAGGTCAGGAAGGCGGGCTTGCCCCCGCTGATCATTAGAATTCATCCATGAGTCAAAAGAACTTCGATTTTCTTGTCATCGGCAGCGGCATGGCGGGTCTAACCTTCGCCTTGAAGACGGCGCGCTTCGGTACGGTCGCGATTATCACCAAGAAGCAGCGGACCGAAAGCAATCCAAACTACGCGCAAGGCGGCATAGCTGCGGTAATGGCCGACGACGATTCTTTTGACCTCCACGTCAATGACACCCTAAACGCGGGCGCAGGTCTTTGCCGAGAAGACGTTGTCCGGACCATTGTCGGGGAGGGTCCGGCGCTGGTAAGAGAACTGATTGAACTCGGCGTGCGCTTCACCGCCGGAGAGACGCCCGATCAGCAATTCGATCTGGGCCGCGAAGGCGGGCACACCAAACGTCGCATCCTTCACGCCGGCGACATCACCGGCCGGGAGATCGAACGCGCTCTCCTCCACGCAGTAGCTTCGCAACCGAACATCACCGTGTTTGAAAACGTGTTGGCGGTGGATCTGATTACATCAAGGAAGCTGAAACTCGACGGTCCGAATCGTTGTCTCGGTTGTTACGCCTTGAACGATGAGACGAAGGAGGTAGAAGTCTTTGCGGCCGAGAATACGCTGCTCGCCAGTGGTGGCTGCGGCAAGGTTTATCTCTACACGAGCAACCCCGACATCGCGAGCGGCGACGGTGTGGCCATGGCTTACCGTGCCGGAGCCGCCATCGCCAATATGGAGTTCATTCAATTTCATCCAACCTGTCTTTATCACCCCAGGGCGAAGTCGTTCTTGATCAGTGAAGCTGTGCGTGGTGAGGGCGCTCTATTGCGCGGAGCGGACGGTCAACGTTTCATGGATCTTTACGACAAGCGGGCTGAACTGGCGCCGCGCGACATCGTGGCCCGCGCCATCGACGCCGAGATGAAAAAGACTGGCGCTGATTGTGTGTGGCTGGATATCTCGCATCGAGATGCTGACTATATCAAGCAGCGCTTTCCCAATATTTACACGCGGTGTCTTGAGTTCGGTTTCGATATGACCCGTGAGCCGCTTCCCGTTGTGCCCGCGGCGCACTATCAGTGCGGCGGCGTCGTGACCAATGTTAACGGTGAGACAGAAATTGCAGGATTGTTCGCGGCGGGCGAAGTAGGCTGCACCGGACTGCATGGTGCTAACCGGTTGGCCAGTAACTCGCTGTTGGAAGCATTGGTTGTTGCGCATCGCGCTGCCGGTAAAGTGCAGAGCAAGTTGGTACCGAATCCGCCACCAGTTGATCTGCCGGCGTGGGAAAGTGGCAATGCTGCCAACCTGGATGAATTAGTTGTGATCACGCACAACTGGGACGAGATTCGGCGCTGCATGTGGGACTACGTCGGCATAGTGCGCACCGACAAGCGTCTGCTGCGTGCCCGCTCGCGAATTCAAAACTTACAAAGCGAAATCAATCAGTTTTACTGGGACTACAAACTGACGCCGGACCTCGTTGAGTTACGCAACCTTGCTCTCGTCGCAGAGTTGATTGTTGAATGCGCGCTGCAGCGAAAGGAATCGCGCGGACTGCACTACACGCTTGATTACCCTGAATTGCTGCCGGTCGGGAGCGACTCAGTAGTACAGACTTCCGGGTGATTGCTGCGAAGCAAGCCGACAAGTTTTTGTTTTCCTGCCAAAGTTTCAGTGCGATGCAGTTGGAGGAAAGCACCCAATGAGCCTGCGAAGCGGGCGGAGAGAGTGATAGCCCCAGGTGAGGCAGCCGAGCCTGGGGTGACAAGCAAAACTGAACTGAGCCTGCGAAGCGGGCGACAGACGATGCGCCAGATCTGTTGAGTCACTAAAATAAGGAGCTACTTTGAACGCTTCCTCCGTCGCCCACTTCGTGGGCTCCGAACATTTTGGTTTGCGTTTCCCCCAGGCTCCGTGCCCTCGCCTGGGGCTATCAATCTGTCCGCCAGCTTCGCAGGCTGGTTGAATGATTTCTTTCAGCAGTTCAATTGGTTGCGGCCCAGACTGTGCTGTGTAATCTGTGGATAATGGCCAGTGCCACGGGCTGCGAACTTCACACCAACTGCTGTCGTATAATCCTCTCGATGAACTTCATCTCCACACTGGCAATCAGCATGGGCGCCTCCTGGGTTTCGGGTATCAATCTGTACGCGGCGGTAGCGACGCTCGGTCTGCTGGGCCGCTTTGCACATTTGAAACTTCCGGGTGAACTTGACGTCGTGACGAACTGGTGGGTGATTGGTGTCGCCCTGGTCCTATTCGTGATCGAGTTTGTCGCCGACAAGATTCAAATCGTTGACAGCATCTGGGACGTTATTCATACCTTCATACGGATTCCCGCCGGAGCCGTTCTTGCCGCTGCAGCCTTCGGCGATTTCGACCGCAGCATTCAAGTGATCGCACTGTTGTTGGGTGGCGGATTGGCTTTGAGCTCTCACGGCACGAAGGCCGCAACCAGAGCGCTGGTCAATGCCAGCCCAGAACCCTTTTCGAACGTGGTGGTTAGTCTCAGCGAGGACGTTCTAGCTATCGTCACCATCTTGCTGGCGGCGTTTCTACCAATATTGGTCTTTGTTGTGATCGCTGCGGGCCTGGCCTTTTCATTCTGGATCCTGCCGCGGGTGCTTCGATTCTTTCGCGGAGTTTACAGACGGGTGCACCGCTTCTTCAGTCCGGAAACTGCGTAAGACCCTCGCAACACAAAATCAGAACTGGGGAGCGCAGCGACCAGCCAAACACTCAACGTTGAATGCGTTCCAAGCCGCTTATGCATGTTTGGGCGACTTGAGTCTTGGGCTAGGCGTACCCTCCCGGTTCTGAAGTTATCTTGACGAAGCAGAAATCCTTGCAACGAACAGTTGAAGGTGACAACGGTGAAGTGTTGGCAAAAAAAGGCCAGGCTTCTACGATGCCCTTCGTATGCAGAAACCCGATTCTGAATTCAACAATATCCCTCAGGCATACTTCATAACGTTTCGGGGTTACGGCACGTGGCTCCATGGTGACAAGCGTGGCGCGATTGACCGAGATCACAGTCGCTTCGGAACTCCCCGACTCGTCCCAAACGAACGACGACGGCTATTGAATATTGGCCGATTGAAAAACAAGTCGGTTCGATTGGCGCCAAAAGCGAGAGCAGCTGTTGAAGCGGCTGTCAGAGAAATTTGCCGAGACCGAAAATGGGGTCTGTGGGTTGTCAATGCGAGAACGAATCACGTTCATGTGGTGGTTACCGCACATATCAAACCGGAACCAGTATTGGCGGCGCTTAAGGCAAGGGCGACCAGGAAACTCAGAGAGATTGGCTCTTGTAGAACTCCATAAAGTCCGTGGGCGAAGCGCGGAAGCAAAAGATACCTATGGAACGAGCAGGATGTTATAGACGCTGTAGTCTACGTTCAGTACGAACAGGGAGAGTAGTGACCGACATGAGTGGTGACACAAAATCAGAACTGGGAGCAAAGCGACCAGCCAAACACTCAAGTCGCCAAAGCATGCATAATTCGCTTAACTCTGAAAGCGCTCAACGTTGACACCTCGGCTGGTCGCTACGCTCCCAGTTCTGATTTTGTGTGCCGATCGTTGAACCTCACAGACCTTGAGTCCTCAGCCGCTGCGCTCGTGCTGGGCCTAGAACCCCGCCGGCTTCTCGTGAACAACTGCGAAGGCGCGTTCGAGTGCCACGCCGACCTGCCCAATCAAGCCATCATCAAACAGACGGCCCAGAATTGTGATCCCATGCGGAACACGTCGCGGCGGATTAAACTTCGGCAGCGGATTGTTTGGGTCGGGCGCCCAGTCGCTCCGCGCTTCTGCGACCTCGACGAACCCCGCACGCAGAGTGAGCGATGGATGCCCGGTGAAGTTGGTGATGGTTAGTTGTTCGTCACGCAACGAAGGCACAATTAACAAGTCGACTTCCTTGAAGATGCGTGCCATTTCCAGTGCCACCTTACGCCGCAGACGATCGGCCTGCACGAAATCAACTGCGGAAAGAAAGCGCGCCTGGCGAAACAAGTTGGGCCACGCATCCTTCACCTGGATCTTGAGTTCGCCAAGTTGATTCGTGAGCGCCAGCTCTTCGAAGGACGCCGCGCCTTCGGCAAACAGAATCGGCATCAGTGAACCGTAAGGCCAATCCGGGAGCGTTACTTCCTTCAGTTCCATTTGCAACTTCTTCATCGTTTCCAGCGCGGCGCGATCTACATCAGTCGCCGGACTGTCTTTCATCCACTGGGCAAGGTAGCCAACTTTCAGCCCCGTAACTGGGACGGTCGTATCAAAATTCAAAAAACTCTCCACACTCGAGGCGTCCCCGGCGTCTGGTCCGCTGATGGCATGAAGCACCAGCATCGCGTCTTCAACCGAACGCGTCATGGGACCGAGCTTGTCGAGCGACCAGCAAAGGGTCATCGCGCCGGTGCGAGCGACGCGGCCAAACGTTGGCCGCAGCCCAGTCACGCCACAGCGCATTGCGGGACTGACAATACTGCCGCCGGTTTCGCTGCCGATGGAAAATGCCACGAGCGCGGCCGCAGTTGCCGCGCCCGGACCGGCACTCGATCCTGAAGCGCCCTCTTCCAGCAGCCAGGGGTTCATTGTCTGACCGCCGAACCAGATGTCATTCAGCGCGAGAGCGCCGAGCGAGAGCTTCGCCAACAACACCGCGCCTGCTTCGTCCAAACGGCGCACGACTGCTGAGTCGGCAGACGGTATGCGGTTGCGGAAAGGCTCGGCGCCGTAGGTGGTCGGAATATCTTTTGTGTCGAGCAGATCTTTGACGCCGTATGGAATACCGTGCAGTGGGCTCCGATACTTGCCCGCAGCGATTTCAGCATCGGCCTGCTTGGCGCGCGCGAGCGCGTGATCTTTAGTCAACGTGATGATCGCGCGGATCTTGCCATCGAGTCTTTCAATGCGATTCAGGTAGATGTTCGTCAGCCGTTCCGAGGTAAGTTTGCGCGACTCGATCCAGCGTGACAGTTGCGTCACAGCCGCAAAGGCAATGTCATCGTCGGAAGACGGCAACGGCGCGCCCTCGTCTTTCGATCGCACAAACTGATCACGCGTGGCGGAGGGTGCGATGCCGGGAAGCATTGGGTTCCAGAGAGTAGCCGGTGCTTCGGTATCTGCGAGGGGCACTTTTCGGGGTCCGGTGCGCCGTTCGAAGTATTGCGCGAGCGAAGTGCGCCAGGAGTCAGCAGCTTGCTGTCGTTGCGCCGGCGTCATCGTTACCTGCATCAGCTTCTCAGCCTCAGCAAATGTTTCGGCGGTTACGGGTGGGCCCGCTCCAGCTCCAGTTCCAAAGGTGGGCGGCGCACCCGGTGCGGGAATTGTTGGTGAATTTGTTGACGGTGACTGTTGGCGGCAGGCTGCGGCCGCAACCAGAACACCGAGCGGGGCGGTGATCAGAAACTGACGTCGTGTGTTCATAGGTTACGAAGGCTACCTCCCTGTGTTGATAGATCGCAGAATGTTCGGATGATTGAGAGCAGACGCGGCTTTGGCTTCCTGAACAAAACGATTCAGCTTATCGGCGTCTTTGGAGAACTCTTCATTCAGGAATTTGATCGCCACTTTGCGATCGAGTTTTGTGTCGTGCGCCAGATACACTACCCCCATGCCACCCTCGCCAATCTTCGAAACGATGCGGTAATGCGACAGAGTGGAACCGGATGGCAGTTCTTTATTCATCTACTTTCAAATTCATTCCGGCAGATGCATCCGTTTCAGCATTTCCTTGAAGCGCGGCGCGGAGCGCAGATCGTCAAGCTCCGGGGCAACTGAATACGCATTGGCGGTTTCGGCATGGCTCGACACGTGCTTTTCAAGGTAATTCAATGCTTCCTCTTTATCACCAAGCCCAATGTAAATAAGTGCAAAGTTGTAGTTCTGAACATAACCCCGGGCTGATTCCTGTTTTAACTCACTGAGCAGCCTCACAGCTTGATCGCGCTGACCGGATTTCGCCAGCCACAATCCCAGGTATCCTTTTCCAGTGGAACCATTACTCAGTTCGATAGACGTGCGCGTTTCGGCTATGGCTTCCGGATAGATTCCCTTTGAACCATAAGCCCAACCCAAAGCCCGGTGAGCGTAAGCGAAATTTGGGTTACTAACGAGAGTGCGCTTGTATTGTGCAATCGCCTCATCATACCTGCGAGCGAAGACCAGTGTGTCACCGAGATTCGTACTTATGATCGGCGAAAGCGGGTCAAGTTCCTCGCCACGCCTCAACTCGACCAGACTATCGTCGAACCGTTTTACATACACGAGGTCAGCACCCAACCAATGATGGGCGGTCGAGTAATTAGGTTTGAGCTCAATAGCGTGGCGATACTCCTTTTCCGAGCGGTCTCGATCCCATTCATAATTGGAGAAATAAAATCCGAGCGCCGTGTGTGCTTCCGCCAGCGAATCGTCAATTTCTAACGCCCGCAGAGCCGCAGCTTTCGCCTGCGGCATGCTGTCGGTTGCTGGTGCAACGTCGTAACTCGAAAAGAGAACGTATGTTTCAGCCAAACCTGAATAGGCGAGGGCATAGTTCGGGTCCTTCTCAATTGCTTGCCGATAAAGCTCGGCAGCTTGTTTGATGGATTCGCCGGTTCGTTTGTTCCAGTAGAACTTTCCTTTCAAATAAAGTTGATAGGCTTCCGGGTTTGTGGTGTTACTTTTCGCCATCATCTTCTGCTGCTCTGTCCCGGATAGCTTCAAGCGTAGTCGCTCTGAGATCTGCTGAGAGATTTCCTGCTGCATCATGAGAGCGTCGGACACTTTATGGTTGAAGCGATCGCCCCAAAGTTGTTTGTTGTCTCTCACGTCGACCAACTCCACACTGATCGTCACGTCATCTCCGGTTTGTAAGAACCTGCCGCTGAGCACTGCGCGCACGCCGAGTTCTTTGCCTACAGCCAGCGGATCTTTCTGGGTGCCTTTGTAATGAAAAACTGTGCCGCGAGGACTCACTCGAAGGTTGGGCAATTGGGCCAGGTTGTTGATGATGCTTTCGGTGACACCATCCGACAGCCACTCGACACTTGCGTCGCGGTTCTGATTTTCAAAAGGCAAAACCGCGATCGATTCGATTGCGACTTCGGTATTGCGCGCATGTAAATAAGCGGCGACACTAACGCCGCCAATAATCAGCGCTACCACAGCAATGACGACGGCGAGTTTGTGCCGTTTGATTCCAGAAACGATGTACGCGGCGCTGGATGCCTCAGACTTCATTGAGGCAGGCTGAGTGCTTGCCGCCGAAACCGATCGCGTTTCCGCATCACCGGGTCGTTGACTCGATTCCTCCAGTGAAGGCGAGACGGTCGTGTCGAGCGGAGCTGCGCCTTCCATCTCGCGGCGGAGACCCTTCAATTCAATTGCGACCTCTTTAATTGACTGGTAGCGCTCGTCGGCGTCTTTTGCGAGACACCGACGTACGATCCGTTGCAGTTCCGCAGGGGCAGACGGATTGAGGTCCGCGATTGGCGGCGCTGGTTCGTACACAACCATGTGCAACGACTTGATAACTGACTCGCCTTCGAAGGGCTTCTTGCCGGTGGCTGCCTCGAACAAAATACAGCCGAACGAGAAGATGTCAGAGCGCTGATCGATCTCTTTGGTCTTGCCCTGTGCTTGCTCTGGTGACATGTAGCCGAACGTACCCATCACTGTTCCAGGCGTCGAATGTTGCGGCATTACTGCTGTGGCCACTTCACTGGAATCACCGGCTGTCGTTGGCTGCTGCTCGATCAGTTTAGCGAGCCCGAAGTCGAGAATCTTTGCGTGACCATCTCGCGTGATCATGATGTTGTCCGGCTTAAGATCGCGATGGACGATTCCGGCAGCATGGGCTTTCGCTAATCCTTCCGCCACATGCTGAAGGTATCGCAACAGCTTTCTTAAATCGGGTTGCTTCTGATGAATCTGATCGCGCAACGTGGTGCCATCGATAAACTCCATGGCGATGAAGTTCACGCCGTGGGCCTCACCGATTTCATGAATGGTCGCGATGTTTGGATGATTAAGCGCCGCCGCAGACTTCGCTTCCTGAACGAAACGGCGCATGCGGTCCTGGTTTGCAGCAAGGTCAGCGGGGAGGATTTTCAGCGCGACTTTGCGATCAAGTTTTGTGTCCTGGGCCAGATACACTTCACCCATTCCGCCAGCACCGATCTTCGAGACGATGCTGTAATGCAACAGGTTTGTATTGGCTGCCAGTTCTTTGTTCATCTACTTGAGTGCCGAGCAGGCGCTACATGCAGAAACAAACCGACGCCTGCGATCGGCGTCGGCGTCGAACTCTCGCGAGTGTCCTGCGCCAGATAGACTTCGCCCATTGCGCCCGCGCCTGGTTGCGAACGGATGTCATAGCGGCCGAGTTTTGTGCCGGAAGCAATCGTCACTTCTGGAGGCGCGACGGGAGTGCGAATCAGTGCCGAAGTTGGAGATCCGTAAAGCGGCTTATTCTAGCTGTATTAGTGAGGGTACGCTAGAGAGAGCGTGTGTGAGTACGATGCAGTCTGACTCGAACTTCATCCGATTAGTAACAAAATCAGAACCGGGAGCGGTAGCGACCGGCCAAGGACTCAAGGTAAAAGGGACGCAAGCAATACAAAGTCTTTGAGGAACTTGAGTGTTCGGCCGGTCGCTACCGCTCCCGGTTCTGATTTTGTAGTGGCTTGCTCGCCTTGTCCATAGACGCTGCTCCAGTTCAACATTGTAAATGCATCAGGTACAAGAGTGTGTGTGTGACGTTGAGAGCCTGGTGCCGACCTGTGGCGGACAAGTAACGATGTTGACGCCCGAGCAGGTTGGCCTCCTCGCGGGCTGGGCCGCGACGGCCGGACTCTTCAAGACTCTAGAGGCAACTCGACTGTGAACAAGCTACCTTGCCCGGGGTTACTCTCGAGATCGATCTTTCCGCCGTGAGATTCCACGATCCAAGCCACGATTGATAGTCCCAATCCGGCCCCACCAAGCATTCGAGAACGAGCCTTGTCCACGCGAAAGAAGCGATCGAAGACATGACTCTGATCCGCTTGAGAAATCCCAATACCTGTATCTCTCACGGATATCCGGGCGTTTCCGTTTTGCCGAGCAAGGACAACGGAAATCTCGCCGCCTTCAGGTGTGTATTTCACTGCGTTATCGAGAAGATTCAGAATCATGCGCTTCAGTAGTTCTTCGTCACCATTCAAGATGATGGACGTTGCGTCGCTCTCGGTGTTCAGTCGAACCCCTTTACGGAGGGCAAGCACTTGCGCGGCGCGGGCACAGTCTTTGACCGTCTCATTCAGAGAGAGCGGCTCCTTCTCCAGGGCCATGGGCGCCTCTATGGGTTGGCGCGCGAGCATGAACAAGTCTTCGACGATGCGCGAGAGTCGTTCGGCTTCGTCTTTGATCAAGGACAACGACTCCTGGTATTCCGGAACCGTGCGTGGCTTATTGAGCGCGACCTCAGTTTCTCCTCGAAGCACAGCGAGAGGCGTACGTAGTTCATGAGACGCATCGGCGATGAATCGCTGCTGCTCTTTGAAAGAAGTCTCGAGACGAGTCAGCAGATCATTGATAGTTGTGGCCAACCGGCCCAGCTCATCTCTTGGATTGTCCACGTCGAGACGAGACGATAATCGTTCCGCCGTGATGTGTTGCGTCTGCAGGTTCATTGAGGTTATCGGTGACAGACTCTTGCGAGCGAGGAAGTATCCTCCGGCCGAAGCCAGTAATAAGATCAGCGGAACACCGGCGTAGAAGTCGCGGCGTAAGCGACGTAACCCTTCGTCGATCACGCTTCGCGGTTCCGCAACGGTTGCGAATCCGAGCTCTCGATCGGATGAAATAGGAACGATTGCGACTCGCAGGCCGTTGACGGTAACAAAACTAAACCCTGGTTGACGGGCCTGACTAAATGCGGGTGAGGGAATTGGCAGAGCGTTCTCTGAAACATTCTTGGTCGAGGCTATTGGTCGTCCGGCGTTGTCAGTAACCTGAACGTAGCGATTGGGAAAGGCCAATTCCGTCAGCACGATCTGGCCGGCTTTCTCTAACGAGTGCGCCTCTTCAAACTCCTCCAGGTAAGCGCTGGCAACAGTTTGCGCTGTCGAACGCAACGACTCATCCTGCCGTTCGTAGAAAATCGCGGCGGCTGCATAGTAAACCAGGACCGCAAACGCGATGAGCGACAACGCAAGTACGGCTGCGTACCAGAGGGTTAGCCTTGTTCGAACTGAGTCAAGCATAGAGAGTTGAGAATTCAAATTCGAAGGGCAACGGAGCCATTCCAGGCTCGCTTCGCCCAGAGGGGCGAGATGTTTATAGTCTCGCAGTCCTTTCTTTACTCCTAAGCTCCGTAGGAACGCAAATGACTTTGCCTTAAAAGTCGGAATTCCGTCTGACGACTACGACAAGTTCTCAGTGTTGCCCCGTTGGGGCTACGGCCTTCAGCCCAGGGTTGCCGCCTCGGCTACCCTGAGAAACTAGTAAGAAAAGAAATTTCAACCGCAACGCGGTTGCGTAGTTTTCTCAGAAAGAAACGCACAAGGCAGACGCAACCGCGTTGCGGTTGAGGACAAGATCGCTTTCCTTACCCAGGGTAGCCGAAGCGGCAACCCTGGGCTGGAGGCCGTTGCCCCGTTGGGGCATACTGAAAACCAATTCCACTGTCACCGAGATCCTTTATTGTCGCGACCGCATTGAGCGTCTCACTGGCTAACCACCAGCACCACAAACGTACCAGGCTTCACGCTGCGCTGAGGTCTGCCTCCCGGACTTGTCGCCGGCGTCTCAATAATCTCCGCCGCGGACAAAAATATCTTTTTTGTTTTTTGATCGAGAGCCATTGTCCTCGCACTCGGCTGCGTTTTAACTGCGCCGGCGTCTTCATAATCGTCGGCAGACTTTTCGTGAAAGATGTTTAAGACGCCTTCGCTGCATGAGAAGAAGATCAGTTTTGCTTGAGGATCAAAGGCGGCGTAGTCCACGCCACGTCCGATAGGAAAGCTGGTAATCACTTTTCCGGAACCCGCATCCATTACGACCATCTTAGGATCGTTGCGACAGCCGATAAACAAACGTTTCGTCTTTGCATCGTAGGCAAGACCGGTCGGGGTCTTGGCGACGCCTATCGGGAAACGCTTCTTCACCTCGAGGGACTTCGGATCAAAAGCCAATACTTCGTTGGTATCTTCCATGTTGACGTATATCAAACCATCGGTGACGACTGCTGATTCTCCGTCGCCCTCAGCTTTAACTGTGCCGACAACCTGTCCTGTTTTAGCGTCAATCGCGGTGATGTCATGCGTGCCATGATTGTTGGTAAAAACGCGTTTGGTTTTCGGATCGTAGTAGATTCCGTCTGGTCCCTTGCCGACATCAATCTTGTTAATAAGCTGCAGCGTGGTCGGATCAAACATCGAGACTTTATTCTCGCGACCGTTGCTGGTGAAACCATGTTTGAACTCCGGCGCGAGGGCAATTCCGTGAACGCCGGGAGTGTCGGCAATGGTCCCAATCAACTTTCCGTTGTCGGCGTCGACAACGTCGACTTGCGTGCCATGGGAAAGATAGAGCCGGCGAGCGTCGCTATCGATAGTTACGTAGTCAAAGCCGCCATTGCCTGGCACCGGGTAGCGAGTCTCGAGTTTGTAGGGCGTGCTGCCCTGAAATGCCGTCAGGGCAATAGACACTGCGATTAATGCACTCTTAATAGTTATCATTGCTTTTATCCTTTCTGCGTTTGTTCCCTCTTCAGGGCGAGAGGGAAAACCTTACTGTGCGTGCTTGAGCTTCTCGCCATTTGGTCCGACCTGAATTTCAGAGCGCTTTTTTCCATGCTTCACTTGTGCCTCATAAGCGACCAGGTTTCCCTTCTTGGTTAATGATTCGATCTCCTGGATAGCTCCTGAGCCGGCAGCTTTCTTAAGTGCGGCCTGAACAGTTGCCGGAAGTGAATCCATTGAGACTTCCTCCTCGATCTCGACGATGTTGCCGTTCTTATCGATCAGGATGTCCTTGCTATGGCCATCGACGATCAGCGAGGCCTCGTAAAGCTTCTGCCGATGTTCAACTTCGGTAGCGAAGCCTTTGATCTCAGCGCCTTCGCTTTCTTTCGCGACCGTCTTCTCAACCGCCGGGGGCAGCTGTTCCCGCTTGATCTTTCTTTCTTGTGACTGAGCCACTGAGATTGTTAGTCCAATGGAAAATACCAACATGCAAACTTTAATTAGGTTAGTCATGATCGAATTCCTTTCTATCAACTTATGTTAGTCCGTAATGTGAGAGCTCGTTCAGGTTTGCAATTCGCGAATTCAAACTAGAAGTGCAACCCAACATCATCTGTCGCTTCGGCCCCGGAGGGGCGAGATGTTTTATAGCCTCAGGTCCTTCTTTACTCTTAAGCTCCGTAGGAGCGCAATCGCCTTTGACTGCGCCGGCAATCGTTCCGCCGCCAGGTTTCACTCCTAACGGAGCGAGATCTTTGAGTCAGACTCAAGACTATAAACATCTCGCTCCTCTAGAGCGAAAACAAATCCCCTACTGCACCTTGGGTGGCAGTTGCGAAGACTCCTTACGCAACATTGCATACACTGTCGGCGTCACGATTAGCGATAGTCCCAACGCCATGGTCAGTCCGCCGATGACAGCGATCGCCAGCGGTTGTAACAACTCTGAACCGGCCCCTAATGCCAGAGCCAGCGGCAGCATGCCGAACATGGCGGCCAACGATGTCATCAGGACCGGTCGAAAGCGGCGCCGGCCGGATCGCAGCAAGGCTTGTCTTAAGGTGTCTCCGTCGGCCAGATGATCCTCGACAGCATCCAGCATCAGAATGCCGTTCTTGGCGACTATGCCTACGATCATGATCATTCCCATTAGAGAAACGACATTTAGTGTCGATCGAGTAATGAACAGCGCCAGTAACACGCCGCTTAGCGCCAGCACGGCACCAGTGACGATTGCGATCGGGTGAGCATAGGAACGAAACTCGATCAGCAACGTGATGAAGACCAGCAGCACAGCTAAAACAAGCGCTATTGCCAGCTCACGAAAACTCGACTGCTGCTCCTGATACAGCCCGCCATACTCAACCGTCATTCCTGGTGGCAGCTTTACATCCTTTACCAGTTGACTCTGAATTTGACGGATAGCTGTACCAAGATCGTTGCCTTCAAGCCGGCCCCTAACCGCGATCATCTGGCGCAAGTTTTCGCGTTCAACCTCGGCCTGGCCTTTGTCATAGTCGATGTCCGCAACTTGATCGAGCCGAAATAATTGCCCGGAGGAAGAACGGACTTGTATGGCTTTCACTTTGTCGAGCGACGTTCGCACCTCAGCGGGAAAAATCACACGAACCTTGATCAAACGGTCCTGTTGCAAAATTGAAGACGCCGCCTCGCCGGACATTGCGGTCGTAATCGTGGTGGCAATGTCGCCTGCGGTCACTCCAAACTGCGATGCTCGCAACGGATCGATGTTGAAAGTCACCGCCGGTCCGCTAATAGTGACGCCGTTGAAAGTGTCGACAACTCCTGCCACCTTCTTGATTGCGGCCTCAACTTCATCTGCCTTTGCCTGTAGGGCCGCCGCATCCTCGCTGAAAAGCTTCACTTCGATCGGCTCCGGGTTCCCCTGCAAATCTCCGATGACGTCGGGCACGATGCCTACAAACTCAACTTCCAACGCCGGTTCTGCTGTAGCAATTTGTTCGCGGAGATCTGCTATGACTGCTTTGGTAGTGCGCTTGTGTCCCGGCTTGAGCTTGACTGCGAAATCTCCCTTGTTGGGTTCAGTTACGAACATGCCCAACTCCAGGCCCGTACGGCGTGAGTAACTTTCTACCTCCGGCGTCTTAAGCAGCATCTCTTCGACATGCCGTAGCAAACGGTCAGTCTCAGCGAGCGAGGATCCTGGAGGGGCAAGATAGTCGAGCACAAACGCGCTCTCGTCGAATTCCGGCAGAAACTCCGACCCGAGTGAGCGATAGAGAAAGTAGGAACCTCCAAGTACAACGACTATCGTGACAATTACGAGCCATCGATTGTCGAGCGCGATACTCAGCACGGATTCGTAACGTCGAATAATTGCTCGCAGAAATCTTCCGCCAGCTTCTTCGTCATCGACGTCGCCACCGGAACTTTCCTTTGGTTTGGCCCTCACGAATCGCTCCGCGAGGACGGGCGTGAAAGCAAGTGCGAGCACCAGCGACGTCAGCAATGCGACTGACATTGTCAGGGCCAATGATCGAAAGAAAACTCCGGTCACGCCCGTCAATAATGTGAGTGGCAGAAACACTACGACCGGCGTAATCGTCGAACCAATTATTGGAACGGTGATTTCCGAAACTGCGCTCTGGACCGCTTCACGACGCGACTGTCCCCGGGAGATGTGAGTGTAAATATTTTCAACCACCACGATCGCGTCGTCTATTAACAAACCAATGGCCGCGGCAACACCGCCCAGCGTCATCAGATCAAAGCTCAGGCCCGCCAGCCACATCGCCAAAAAGGTGACCAGAACGGTGACCGGAATAACCAGAATTGCAACGAAGGTGGTACCCCAGTTGCGCAGGAAGGCGTAAAGGATTACGACTGAAAGCAGCAAGCCGATGAGAATCGAGTCGCGAACGGAATTGATCGACTCGCGAACGAGCAACGACTGGTCGTAGTAGGCGGCGACACGAATGTCTTTGGGAATCTGCCCGCGCATTGCAGTTAGTGCGGCTTTCACTTCATCGGCGACCGCCACAGTATTCGCATCGGGTTGCCGATTGATGTTCACCAGCGCCGCCGGATGTCCATCGGCAGTGACTATCGTAAATTCCGGTTCGACTCCGGCTGCCACTGAAGCGACGTCAGCCACCAATACAGGTGCGTTGTTCACCATCGCCACCACAATCTTATTGAGTTCGTCGGGCCGCTTTGCCTGGCCGCTAACCAGTGCCAGCTCCAGCTGGTGGTTCTCTTCGATTAGACCCGGCGAAACAATGATGTTCGAGTTGCGGATAGCCTCGACCACCTGTTGAGCTGAAACGTTGTGAGCCGTCAGCTTTTCAGGATCGATCGTGACATGGAACTCTTTCACTTTACCGCCGGCGACGCCAACAATCGCCACGCCCGGCAGGCGAGCCAGTTGCGGCCGCACAATGTAAGTGGCTAAATCCCGGAGCGCGGCTCCGTCGCGTTTGTCCGAAGTCAGGCTGTACCCGGTCACTGGAAACACCGCAAACGTGAGTCGGTCAATGTTTCGAATCTCAGCGGTCGACGGTAGTGTCGATAAGAGTTGTGACATTCGCGCCTGTACCAGTTGCAGTTCCTGAATAATGTTACCGTTCCAATCAAAGTAGAGATTGATTTCAGAAGAGCCGCGCGCAGTTTTGGATTTAATTCGAGCGATGCCGGGAATCCCATTCATCGCTTCCTCAATAGGACGTGTAACGGAGACCAGGGTTTGTGAGGCAGGAGCTTCGCCGTTATCAACAATGATCACGATGCGGGGAAAATCGGTTTGCGGGAAAACAGCGATGGGGAGCTGCCACGCCGCGTAGAGTCCGGCAGCGCAGAGCAGCGCTACGATTACCACGATGGCGCGAGACTGATTTGAAACTGTACGAGCAAGCTGCATTGAAGCTCACTGTTGTTTTTGCGGATGAACTTTGAACTTTGTACTTTGAACTTGGTTCTTTGTGCTTTGACTTCTTAGTCTAGCGGGTGGGTTTATATTCTCAGACTCAACTGCTAATGGACTAAAAAGCACAAGTTCAAAGTACAAAGCACCAAATTCAAAGTTCAAAGCACAAAGCACAAAAAGCACCAAGTTCAAAGTATGTCCACCGAACACCTGACAACTGATCATTCACTTCTCGGGCTCGCCCCCGGCTTTCTTCTCTTCATCTTTCGCAATTTCAACCTTCGTTCCGTCCGGCAAAGCGTAGTTGCCTTCAACTACTACTGTTTCACCACCCTGCAGTCCCTCAACAATTTCAATCTTCTCTGCCGTGCGAATTCCGACCGTTACTTTTGTTTCATGCGCCACGTTCTGCGCGTCCACGACCATCACTGTTCCTTCGTCTGCGTTACTGGCTTCAAGCGTTACGGCCGCGGCAGGCACGACGATGGCATCGTCTTTGGAGTTCGCAGAAATGGTCACCTGGGCGGCCCCATTTGCGCGCAGCTTTCCGTCGCCATTGCCCAGGGTTACCCAAACTTCAACCGTACGGTTCGTGGGATCACTCGAGCGGCTGAGCAATGTGATTTGCCCGCGCATTTCTCCGGCAGAGGTGTCGGTCGGCAGAACTGTAGCCGGATCGCCGGTCTTCATTTGCGCGACCGCTGTGTCGGAAAACGGCGCCTTCACTATCACGGTGCTGGTGTCAGCGATTGTCACCAGCTTTGCGCCGGCCGAGGCGAATTCACCTTCGTATTGAAACTGATCGGTAACGATGCCGGTGATGGGCGAGCGAATGGTCGCGTAGCTGAGTTGCGCATCAAGAGTGGCGACTCTCTGCTGCGCTTGTGCAGTTCGGGCCGCGGCCAAAGAGCGATCATTTGGATTCAGCGAACGCGCTCGCAGCGAGACAGTCTGTTCCTGCAGGCGCAATTCATCCTCAGCGGTTGTCAGCTCGAGTTGTGAAGCTTCCAGGTCTTTCTTCGAGATCCCGCCTTTTTCGAAAAGCACTCGGCGGCGTTCGTAGGTGGCGCGGGTATTATTGACTTTGGCGTGGGCGTCGAGCAGCGCCTTTTGATCTTCGGCGTTTGTTTTCGGAATGGTTCCCGTCACGAGGCTGCGTTCGCTCGCGCGCGCTTCGTTTAGCGCCGCCACGGCTTCCGCGCGCTGGGCTTGAAGATCGCGCGACTCCAACAGCGCAATTACTTCACCGGCCCGCACGAGCTTGTTCTTGAGAAGCGCCATCCGTTTGATCTGCGCGCTGATCTTGGCGCCCACGTCAGCTTTTTCCCGCGGCCAGATAGTGCCGACCGCCGAGACCTGTGCGGCGATCTCTCCTTTTTCAGCCTTAACGACCTTGACGCTGACCGTCGGAGTTACCTCGGTCTCAGCCTCGTTTGCAGATCCCTTCAACCGCCAAATGATCAGGATGATCAGCGCGAGCGCGACCAGTGCTACCGCGGCAACGAGCACAAGGTTTCGCTGACGGACGATTCGAGCGCGCCGAGCTTGCTGTTTTTCGACACTGACAGGATCGTCGGGTTCCTGGAGATTGTCTGAGTCCTGGTTCATGTTCTCTCTTATTAGCACCGTGGCTTTAGCCCGGTGACTACGAGCCGGCATTTCCCCGAAACCGCTTAAACGGTTTCAGATCAGTTGTGAAACCCCAACCACCGCGCTAAAGCGCGGTGTTAATAATATCCAGCGGCAGGCTGCCACAGTGTTCTTCACTTGCCAGTCGCCTGCCTCAATTTTGCCAGCGCCGTTTGGTAATCAAAGATTGCCTGATACAAAGCGCTGCGTTGTTCGACCAACGTTGTCTGAGCGTCCGTGACCTCTACTATCTGGGCTTCACCGGCACGGTAACGCGCGATGGAGGCTGCCAGATTGTCCTGTGCCTTGATCACGCCTTCGCGTGCGAGACTAATCCGCGCTGCCGCGCTCGTTGCTTGCGCGCGAGCGGCGTAAAACTGTTGCGTGAATCCGCGTAACGCCAACGTCCGTTCGTTCTCGGCGACCTCAACCCGCAATCGCGCCTGGCGCTCTCGGCTGCGGCTGGCGCCCCAGTCAAATATCGGAATCGACAAAGTCATCGCCGCTGACACTCCGCTGTGTTCCTTTAAGCGTGGGCCCTTCAGCGAATCACTATCAAAGCCGCCATTAGCAGAATAAGACAATGACGGTAAACGATCGGCACGAGCGATCTTGATCTCCTGTCGCGCGGCGCGCAGTTGCTGTTCTAACTGGGTGAACTCGGGCCGTCGAGAAACTTCATCAGCTTTGAACTGCTGATATTCAGCATCGGTGGGAATCGCGAACGCCAGATCCGTCGTCAGTATCGGCCGTGTAAATTCATAACCTACGAGCACACGCAAAGTTCCTGCTGCGATCTGCTCGTTTGCGAGTGCCTGCTCCAACTCGTCACGACGCTTGAGCGTTTGCAACTGAGCGCGCGTCAGGTCGACAGGTGCAACCTCCCCGCCACTCATCAGCAGCGAAGTAATATGCTCGAACTCTTCAGCAGCTCTGAGATTTCCTTCGGCGGCCTGACGTTGGGCGATCGCCAGCGACAAGCCGTAGTAACCCTCGATCACCGCTTGGGCCAACGCGCGTTTCGCTACGTCAGTGCCGGCATGCGCGGCCGCTAGTAGCGCTCGATTTTTAGCGAGGTTCGCGCGCAGTTTTCCGGCAATATCAAGGTCGCCGCTGACGTTTACAAGTCCTTCATATTCGTTGATTGCGTTGTTCGCAATGAAGCTTGGCGCGCGCGGCTCTCCCGGCGGCAACCCAAGCGCCGGCGAGGTATAGATGTAACTCAGCGGAGCGCTAACTTTCGGCAGGAAGGCAGCCTGCGCTTGTCTTACATCTTCCGCGGCTATGCGCTCGTTTAGGATCGCGCTCTGGAAAGACGAGGCCTGCGCATTCGCAAGGCGGATTGCTTCATCAAGCGTAAGCTTATCGACGAGCGCGCCTGGTTGAGTGGTAGATGGAATCTGGGGTGTTGGAGAAGGCGAGGGAATTTGTGCGTGAGCTGTCACAGGGAGGCAGACTACCGCGAATACTACCGCAAGGGGGATTGCCCTCGGTTCCCGTTTGTTCGGCATACTAGGTTCGTGATCGGTGATCGCGCCGAGTATACCGAGCCCTGCCTTAATGGAAGATTAATAGACCATGGCAAATCAGTGTCGGGAAATATAAAGCCAAGCTGTTAGCTTGCGAGGCGCCGCGGCGTGCTCGCAAACTAAAAGTTTGCTTTACAGAGGATTGAAGTTAGGACAGACGTCGGGATTCGAGAATGTAACCTTCACCACGCCGCGTGTGGAGCAGCTTTAGCGGATGGTCTCCGTCAATCTTCTTTCGCAACCGGTTCATGTAAACCTCAATTGTGTTCGAGAAGGGATCGAAGGAGTCGTCCCAAACATGGGCGGCGATTTCTGAGCGAGAAACCAATTGACCAGCACGCCGGGCCAGGTATTCCAACAACGCATATTCCTTCGCCGTCAGTTGCACATAATGCCTGGCCCGGGAGACACGATGACTGGCACAGTCGACAATCAGGTCCTCGATCTCCAGGACGTCAGGGCGAAGTTGTGAATCACGCCGGAGTAAGGCATGAATTCTCGCCAGTAGCTCTCGAAAAGAAAAAGGCTTGGTGAGGTAATCGTCGGCTCCTGCCTCGAATCCGGTGAGACGATCTTCGACACGCGTCACCTCGGGTTCGCAGTTCGCGGCACACCTCATATCCGTCACGATGTGGCAGCAACACATCGAGCACGATTAGGTCGTAATCGTTGATGGAAGTTTGATAAAGCCCGGCCTCGCCGTCGTGGGCCACATCGACCGCATAGCTTTGTTCACGCAGACCCTTCACGATAACGTTCGCCATCGGAGGATCATCTTCTACCAGGAGGATTCGCATTTATTCAGCTTCGAGATTGAGTCTCATTACCAGGCTTGTAGTTCAGAGTTCAAGCTTTAGCTTGCCAGCTCAAAAACGACAACGCAAAGGTTGACCTCTGAACGGCTTGTCCGTTCTTCAGCGGTTTATGTTCAACGTTCCGGCCCTCCCAGGTTTAGTTTGATCCTATCTTTCCGTAACCAAGACGCTCTGCACAATCGCGAAGAATATCGGCTTCCCATGATGGTCGGTCCGGCGCCAGCGGGTGTGTTCGAGCCGAGGGAATCTTTCCCAACAGGTTTAAGAAAATTGCCGCAGAACTTCTATAAGCCGGAACAGGCGCGCGGAAGGCGACATTCCCAAGATGCTGTAAGGCGTCAGAGAGCGCGTAGTAGGCCGGGTCGCCGTGTTCCCACAGCCGGTCGCGCTCGGCAAATTTCTCAGGAGCGAACGTCGCCAGACCGAGAAGATAATCAGAGCCATACTCGACCATGTTAATGCCGAGGTCGTTGCCCGTATATATGCGAAAGTCCGGCCTGAGCTCGTCGCGCAAGCTTAACCTTTCAAATTCCAGGAGCCGATCCAGGGATGAATGCTTTAGCCCTTTTAGTTCAGGAATCTCCATTAGACCTCTTACTGTTTCATCGTCAAAAATTTCACCGTTCGACGCGAACACTGGAGCGAGTTCGAACGCTATCACTTCTCGAAAACCGCGACACACCGCGCGATAGACAGCAACCTTCTCACTCGAAGGCATTCCTCGGAGGCGCGCGGTCTGAAAGATGATCGGCGTACCACCGTGAGCGACGATCTGATCCATCTCGCGGCGGTACAGGTCAACAACGTCACCATCGAGTCCTTCGATGTACGCGCCGGCGATGAAGGAATCCTGACCCAGAACTTCGCGCGACCAAATGAGTACTGAACGGCGTTCCTCGAGCGTCAGATAATTGACGTAACCGGTGTCCATGTTAACCGCGTTTAGGAGTCCTGCGGCCCGAGTAGTTAACAAATGTTTCTGAAACGCTTCCACAGCGATCCGCCCGTCGGGCTCGAACGGCAGAAGTGCGGCGGCGATGCCTTGCACCGCGCGACGCGGACGCAACCGCGCGATCGTATCTTCGATTCTCATGTGGCCAACTTTGTGCAGACAATTAGCTTTTATCAGTCCGCAAGCGGACGAATGGTAGTAGCCCAGCAGTTCACTGCTGGGCTATAAACAGCTCAAGGATTCGAAGTCCGTGGAGCGGACGGATGAATGATAACGCTCTGATCTTCTACTTTTCAGCCGTCCGCTCCACGGACTTCATCTCGGGTTGCTGCCAAGCCCAGCGATGAATCGCTGGGCTATTTTCAATCGTCCGCTAAGGCGGACTCAGTAAAGCTTCCTTATTGTGCAAGGCCTCATGTCGTCTAAGGAGATGATTTCTTGCTGCGCTGTTTCAAGTCTTTAAGTCGCACACCGTCTTCCGAACGCCCGTAATATTCGTCAAGCGGATAACATCCCGAGGGCAGCCCGGCGCGCGGCGCCGTCGTACAATCGCTGAAAGTGCGGCACATCTGCTTGCGCTGCAACTCGCGACCACGAATAACATCCAGCGGAAGTCCTGGGTAAGCTAGCACCATTCGTCCCAGTCCCACGCAGTCGACCCAGCCTTCACGCACCGCTGCCTGAGCGACGTGAGGCAGAAAATCCTGCAGATAGGTGTAAGCCGATCCGATCATGATCATATTTGGAAACTGTTGCTTGAGCGCTCGGGTTACCTGCATCTGTTGAGCGACTCCCAATAGAGGATCTTCAGGCGGCAGGTATCCATCCGAAGGTGGGAAAAGCGCTGGGCGTTGCAGATGCGGATTGTAATAAGGACTGCCACCCGAAATGTTCACGAGGGTAATGTTTAGCTGCGACAGTAGGGACAGGAACTGAATTGGTTCGGTGAGATCGAGTTCGATTGGATTGTCCTGGTTGACACCAAAACCCCAACGATAAGGAAGTAACTCTTTGAAAGATTCGGGCACGCCACGACCGGGCTTACCCGGCACAGAGTCTTGCGGATCTGGTTTGAACGGAACCGTGTCGAAGGCTGAAAGACGCACACCGATATTCAGCCCCGGAACCAGCGAGCGGATCCCGCTAACCACCTCTCGGAGGAATCGCGTGCGGTTCTCGAAGCTACCGCCGTAATCGCCCGCGCGCGTGCGTGCGCTCAGGAATTCATGACCGAGATATCCGTGACAATGTTTGATATCCACGAAATCGAAACCCGCTTCATGGGCAACTCGGGCCGCGCGCTGGAAGTCTTCAATGATCTTTCTGATCTCCTGGTCCGTAAGCAGGGGGTAGTGGTCGGTGATGCCAAGTCGCTGGTCCAGGATTGGATGGTGATAGAGGATACGTGGTTCGGCGCGATCGTGAAGATTGGGACGGCTATAACGGCCTGAGTGCGTTAGTTGCAATCCGATCACTAAACCTGCGACCGATCCCACTGACCGCTGGTGTTCCTGAATAACGGCTTCACGAAGACCAGACATATCTGCGATAGCGTGTGGACCGATAGCAAGTTGATTCGGATTTGCGCGGCCTTCATGACAGACGGCAACCGCCTCACCGCCCCATATGAGCTTTGCTCCACTCGCGCCAAAGCGGCGCCAGCGGCGCAACGTCAACTCGGTGGGCCGGCCATCGGTAGTTCCGTCCCAGCCTTCCATCGGTTGAATTGCGAATCGATTTCCCAGAGCGACGCCACCGCGGTGCAGGGGTTGTCCGAGCGGTGACGTATCTCCTGCGAGCAGCTTCGCATCACATGGAATCGAGATGGAATGCTGTTGCAAGTAATCGCGAAATACTTCTACGTCGCGAATGCCGCCGAGACGGAGGAAAGAGTTCTGATTCATGCAAAGCCAGTTCAACGGAGACTAAGGAACGGGGTTGGAAGTCCGAGCCGATAATTGAAAAAATCTTAACTCCGGTACACAAAATCAGAACTGGGAGCGATAGCGACCAGCCAGGGAGTCTACTGTACGAACCTTCGGAGTAAGAACGCACTTATTCTGCAGTTTTCCATTCGTTGACTTTCCGGCTGGTCGCTATCGCTCCCAGTTCTGATTTTGTGTAGCGGAGTCAGGATATCTCTTTACTCAGCAATTGATATTGGTGCAAAGCGCCTACGCAAGATCCGATAACTGCGATGTTGCAGTACTCGCCTTTAAGAGCGCCGCCGATTCCGTATCAAGGTAGATGGTTGCGCGAGCGTCTTGTTGAAGGATTGAGGCTGGATGGAGCGGGCTGACCGCTAACTCCAGGCAATCTCTCACCGCCTTGGCTTTTCTCTGATCAGGCACCACGCAGAGAACGTTACTGGCTTTAAGGATCTGTCGAATCGACATTGAAATGGCCTGCGTCGGCACGGCTTCAATAGATTCAAACCAACCTTCGCCCACTTGCTGACGCCGGCAAGCCTCGTCGAGATCCACAATTAAGTACGGCTCTTCAGTCTCAAAGTCAGCTGGCGGATCATTAAAGGCGAGGTGTCCGTTCTCTCCAATCCCGACAAAGGCCGCATCGATTGTCTGGCGCGAAATTAGCTCACCCACTCGCCGACATTCTGCCGCCGGATCCGGAGCGTCACCGTTTAGGAAATGGAAGGTTCGTGGTTGAATCCGATCAACGATCCGCTCCTGCAGGTAGCGCCGGAAACTCGCCGGGTGAGTTTTAGGCAGACCGACGTACTCATCGAGATGGAAGAAGGTGACCTGGCCCCAGTCAATGCCTGGTTGCAGAACCAGAGCATCGAGAAACTCAAACTGCGAGGTGCCGGTAGCTGCGATCAGATAGGCCTGACTGCGTAACGCGATGGCCTGCCGGACCAGACTGGCCGCTTCGTTGGCTGCTGCCTGGGCCAACTCGAGCCGTGAATCAAAGATTTTGACGTCCATCGAGTTTTGCTCGCCTCAAGTGTCTTCGACGCTACGCGCCGAGGACAGCTTCATGAAGCTTATCGGATCTTAAAGTGACTGCACTGCCTCCCAACATCGTGACTCAGCCGATCGCTCAACCGCTTCAAGGACCAGCTGATTACGCACGCCGTCTTCAAAGTTTGGTGTCGGCAATCGTTCCTCGGCCACAGCCTTCAGAAGATCAAGCACAGTGTGTGTAAAGGTGTGCTCGTAACCAATGATGTGGCCTCTTGGCCACCAACCTTCCATGTAAGGATAGCCCTTACCGGTTACCTGGATGGTTCTGAAGCCGCTCTCCAACCCTTCATCGACGAAAAGCTCGAGCTCGTTCATTCGCTCAAGATTGAACACAATGGTTCCGCGACTGCCGTTGATTTCAAAACGATTGTAATTCTTTCTCCCGGCGGCGAACCTCGTTGCTTCGATCGTGCCGACGGCCTTATTCGTAAACTTCACCAGTGACAACGCGGCGTCATCTACCTCTACCGGCGCCATGGTTTGGCTTTCAGGCAGGGGACGCTCGGCGATAAAGGTCTTCAGCAGTCCGCTGACCTCGGTGATTTCGCCGACGAGATACCGCGCCAGATCGATCGAGTGTGAGAGTAGATCTCCGAGTGCACCTGATCCGGCTTTGGCCTTTTCCAGTCGCCAAACGCGCGGAAAGCCAGGATCGACCAACCAGTCTTGCAGGTAAGTGCCGCGGTAATGATAAATCTCACCGATGCGCCCGGCGCTGATGAGTTCTCGAGCCATAACAACCGCAGGGACACGCCGGTAATTGTGGCAGAGCATGTGCACGCAGCCGTTAGCACGGGCCGCTTCCAGCATCTGTTTGGCTTCTGCTACGGTGTTGGCCAGTGGCTTTTCGCAGAAGATGATCTTCTTCGACGCGGCGGCGGCGAGCGCGATAGGCATGTGGGTGTTCCCGGGCGTGCAGATATCCACGACGTCGATGTCTTCGCGGCTAACTACTTCTTCCCAGGAGGTGGAGTGTTCCTGCCAGCCGAAATTGTTCGCAGCCTTTATCAGTTCACTTTCAGTGCGGCCGCAAATTACCTTTAAGACGGGTTCACAGGGGACGTCAAAAAAACTGCCGACTTGTCGCCAGGCGTTGCTGTGAGCCCTGCCCATGAATCCATAACCGATCAGCGCGATGTTAAGTTTTCGCATGATTTGCTATCCATTAAGGCTTTGCACAAAGGTGTTGCGGCACGCATAAGAGCGGGGGCAAGCCCGCCTTCCCGACCCTGAGATTCATCGACCGCTCGATTTCCCACACGTTGAAAGTCTTTCCAGATGGACGTGTCACTCAACTCTAATCAGCTCAGGGTCAGGAAGGCGGGTTTACCCCCGCTCCTGGCACCCTGACTTTTGCGCACAGCTGTCCGCTAAATCGCACTGTTCGTGGATCTTCTTTCAAATTTCTCAGAACACCGCCGTGACGATATGCTCCGCTGACCGAAATGCAAGCGCCATGATCGTCAACACAGGATTGAAGCCGCCGTTTGTTACGTGCAGCGAGCCGTCAACAACGAACAGGTTATCGTGATTGTGTACTCGCCCCCACTCATCCGTCACCGAAGTTTGCGGGTCACGGCCCATCCGGCAGGTACCGGCCTGGTGCTGGCCACCGCTAAGCTTCAGTTCCGGCGCGGCGCTCCAGATTGTTTCGCAGCCGCTCGCGCGCAGCCACTCCTCACCGCGCTGGCGCATAAAATCGGCAGCTACAACCGTAGCTGGATGCGTCGAACCACTCAAGCGCGCGGCCGGGATGCCCCAGCGATCCCTTACGGCGCGATCGACCGTTACGCGACCCAACGGGTTTGGTATGTCCTGCACTGGTCCACGGACATGCAGCACGCGCGTGTAGTTGTCGCGCATAAATCTTTTATTGGCCAACCCCCAGCGCGGTAAGTCAGGCGGCAGCGAGTCGTACCAGAAATCGATCGGGGGCTTGATGAAATCGTCGGCCAGCATACCACCACCAATGATGCCTGGGTTGCCATGATTGAACTGGGTGGTCGCCAGGGTTACACCTGGCCCAATGCCGCTATAGATTTTTTCTCGCATCAAGCCATAGGCCCTTGGGTAGAGATGGCCTTGCAGGTTACGCCCGACCTGATCATATTGATTACCAAGGCCCGTAGGGTGGTAAGGCGAATTGGAATTCAACAGTAAGCGAGCCGACTCAATCGCGCCAGCTGAGACAATTACTAAGCGCGCGCGGGCGGTATGCGCTTCAACTTTCCCTTGCTCCTGGACCAGATAAGACACACCGTTGACTGCGCCGTGTTCATCCGTCTCAATTCGCTCGGCTATTGCTTCGGTTATGAGTTTACAGTTACCGGTTGCCAGCGCGCGTGGAATCATCGTGTTCTGCGAGCCATTCTTGGCGTCGGTAGGGCAGGCGAACCCGACGCAGTACTTGCAGGCAATACAGGCGTCGCGTCCGCCGTATGGCAGCGTGTTGATAAGCAAAGGGACGGGGCTTGTTACCCAACCCATTTGCTGAGCGCCACGTTTCAGGGCAACCGTCTGAGGATTCGCAGGAACGGCGGGCAACGGATAATCGCGACGGCGGGGAATTTGATCTTTAAGTGCAGCCCCGTCGCCGGCCGCGCCCAGTTCCCATTCCGCTTGTTCGTAAAACGGTTCAAGGTCGTCGTAACTGATCGGCCAATCGGCTAACGAACTCCCCTCAGGCACGCCATACGTGCTCGCCATGCGGAAGTCGGCAGGCATAAAGCGCCACGCTTGCGCACCGTAAACGCGAGTGCCCCCGCCCACGCAGGCAGCATTGTTATGGTAGTCAGGCTCATGTGGTTGGACCGTGCGTTGGTTTCCGGCAGGGTCGACAAAAACGCGTGGATTACCTTCGAGTTCAGGACCAGCGTTATGACCGTATATTGAGAGGCGCTGGTTGCGCAGATGGTCGCGACCAACCTGGGAGAAACTCAAAGCGCGGCCACGTTCCAACAGCAGTACGTGCTTGCCGGCTTCGGCCAATACTCCGGCGACTATCCCGCCCGCTGCGCCGGTGCCGATGATGATGGCGTCGTAACTCGTCATAAAAAATAGAGATGGGAAATGCGATCAATCAGGAGCGCGCCCAATGCAGAACCGCGAGCCATAGCGAGCGGATGCTACGGTCAACAAGCAATAGAGCGTTCAACATTGAGTGCTTGCATCCGCTCGCTACCGCTCGCGGTTCTGCATCAGTTGCACTTCCAAGTTGAATCCCTTTCCCCCTTTCCCCTTGCCTCAGGTTATTCGAAGCCAATCATTTTCCAAGAAGCGCTATTTCGATTTCCACCTTGTTCGGGTTCGCTGTAGAACCCTTCCGCCGTCGTCCTGACCAGCAGATTGAAAAAACTACTCGGCGCTACACCCCAGGTTGTTAACACTTCGCCGCTTTCAACCAGCCCAAGCAGATGGTCCTGATCCGCTTCCGAGAGTTTGCTAAAGCTTTCCTGAAAGCACGCGCGAGCTTCGGCATCGAGTGCGGTGAGGCCGTTGCTGTAATCGTCAAACACCGGACGCAAGTCGCCCTCAAATTGGCGCGCCAGATAATCGCCTACGCCGGACT
>WNFK01165772.1_pt1 | contig 29575 bp, 26 predicted proteins | sample 5400281 | NCBI WGS metagenome assembly WNFK01 (sample SAMN13153350, study PRJNA577476) | soil metagenome | isolation source: 20 cm soil on Douglas fir-dominated hillslope | place: USA:California | collected 2013-09-17
CGAAGCCGGTCGCCAACAACGCGCGCTCCAGGGTGTCGACCTCGGTGACCCGACGCGGAAGCCCGTTCAGCAACGCCCCACCGCCCTGGCGGGCGCTGTACATGTCGTCCAATAGCGGGTTGTAGACCGCCCCGACCACCAACCGCCCGGCCGCCTGCAGCGCGATGGAAACCGAGAAAACCGGATACTCGTGCGCGTAGTTGGTGGTGCCGTCGATCGGATCCACGATCCACACCCGCTCGGCGCCACTCCGCCCGCCGCCGCCCTCCTCGGCCCAGATGTCGTCCCCTGGGAACGCCGCCCGCAACCGCCCGACGATCAGGTCCTCGGAACGGCGGTCCATCTCGGTGACGAGATCGATCCGCCCCTTGTATTCGACCTCACGGGACTTGCCGAAAGCTTCCCTCAAAAGGGCGCCCGCTTCGCGCGCGACCTCTTCCGCGACCTCAAGCTCACGCTCGAATGAATTCGATGTCATTCCGACGCGCCGCCCTCGGCCGGAGGACGCGGTGGAACGAACGTGATCCCTCTCGGGCCGTACCAAGGATGAACGTCGACGCGGAAGGCGCCGGCGCGGACGCCCGGATCCGTGAGGCAGATGGCGCGGACTTCCTCGACCGAATCCGAGTCGAAAATGCAGATGCCGCGTAGATCCGTGTCATCGAGAAACGGGCCGACGACGATTGCCTTCCCCTCTCGGAGCAGTCGGGAAATGTGCGCCAGGTGCTCGCGCTGCAGCTCCTCGGCCTTGACGGGATCGGCGGGATGGTAGGCACCTCGATAGAGAAGCGAGATGATGTAGGTTCGCATGGACCACGGGGGTGGCGGATCGCCTGATTGAGATGGGATTCCGGGGCTGACATCCTCGTTCACGCGACCCTCCTCCAAGATTGGCGCCCGATCATGCCGGCGCCCCTTCCCCCGCGCCGTCCGAGGTCCGCCCCCCGGCGATCGGTGCTTCGTCGAGCGCCGCGGTCTCGCCGCGGGGCCGCCCGGCACCCGGCGGAGTCTCCGCGGAACGGTCCTCCTGCTTGCTGTACTGAAGCTCGTACAATCGCGCGTAGATTCCACCGCGCGCCAGAAGCTCCGCGTGCGTTCCCTGCTCGCGCAGCTCGCCTTTATGCATCACCAGAATTCGGTCCGCGTCCAAGATTGTGCTCAGCCGGTGCGCGATCACCAACGATGTTCGCCCTTCCAACAAGCGGCGCAATGCCGACTGAATGACACGTTCGGTTTCCACATCCACGCTCGAGGTCGCCTCGTCCAGGATCAGGAGGCTCGGGTCGTAGTGGAGCGCCCGGGCGAAGGCCAGGAGCTGGCGCTCGCCCATCGAGAAGTAGATGCCCCGCTCGCCGACCTCTTCCTCGAGCCCGCGCGGCAGCCGCCCCAGCATCCGCCCGCCGCCGATCTCCTGCAGCGCGCGCTCGGCCTCGGCGGCGTCACGCTCCCGCGCCCCGAATCGCAAGTTCTCTCGCACCGAGCCCGCGAACAAGAACACGTCCTGTAATACGAGCCCGATCTGACGCCGCAGCGCCCGTCCCTCGATCTCGCGGATGTCGCGCCCGTCCACGCGAATCGAGCCGCGCTGGAATTCATAGAACCGGGTCAGCAAGTTCGCGATCGAGCTCTTACCAGCTCCGGTCGCGCCGACCAGCGCGACCTTCTCGCCGGGCGCGATCCGGAAGGAGATGTCGCGCAGCACGAAGTCGTCGTCCTTGTAGGCGAACCAGACGCGATCAAACTCCACGCCGCCGCGCAATCGTCCGACCGGGGTCGGACGCTCGGGCTCCGGGACGGCGGGCTTCGTATCCAGGAGATCGAAGATCCTCTCGGAGGCGACCATGGCCGACTGGAACACGTTGTACTTCTCGCTCAGATCGCGGACCGGCTGGTAGAAGCGCTCCGAATACTGCAAGAAAGCCACCACCACGCCGAACGTCACGGTGCTCCCGAGAATGCCCAGCCCCCCGTACCACACGATGAGCGCGAGGGCGATGGCCCCGATGAACTCCACGGTCGGGAAAAAGACCGCGTAGTAGAAGAGGTTTTGCAGATGCGCGGTCAGGTGATCCTTGTTGGCCCGGTCGAAGCCCCGAAACTCCTTCGCCTCGACGTTGAAGAGTTTCACGACCTCCATCCCCTGGAGATGTTCCTGCGTGTAGGCGTTGATGCGGGCAAGCCGCGTGCGCACCCGACGGTAGCTGACCCGCACTTTCGCGCGGAAAATACCGGTCGCCAACACCAGCAACGGAATCGTCGTGAAGACCACGAGCGCGAGCTTCCAGTTCATCCAGAGCATCGCGCCGATGATTCCGGCCAACAAGAAGATGTCCCCGATCACGGCGACGACGCCTTGGGCGAAGAGCTCGCTCAGCGCCGAGACGTCCTGGGTCACCCGGGTCAGGATCCGCCCCACGGGGCGCGTGTCGAAATAGGTCGGTGTCAAGGTCTCCACGTGCTTGAAGATCTCGAGCCTCAGATCCTGCATCGCGCGCTGGCCCACCATCGACATCGTGTAGGTCTGCCAGTACCGCAGCGCGAACGCCACGATCAGGATCCCCATGTAGGCGAGCGAAAGTACGATGAGCCCACGGACGGCTACCGCCGGCACGGGTCCGACTCCGTGCAAAGGACGAACGTACGTGTCGATCGCGACCTTGGTGATGTAGGGACCGGCCACCTCCAGAAGCGAGATCGCGGCCAGGAGCACCACGGAGATGAGGATCTCCTTCCGGTAGGGCTTGAGATAGCGGATCAGCCGCTTCGCGAGGCCGTGGTCGTAGACCGCTCCGACCTTTTCTTCGTCGTGCCCGTAGGCCTCCCAGGGGGCGCTCATAGGGTCTCCAGCTCCTCGACCATCTCCTCGCGGTGATAGAGGTCGGCGTAGAGCCCGCCTCGCGCGATCAGCTCCGCGTGCCTGCCGGTGTCGACCACGCGCCCCTCATCCAGCACGAGGATGCGGTCGACGCGCAGGAGCGCGGAGCGCCGGTGCGTCGCCAACACCAGCGTCGGGCGTGAGGGATGCTCGAACAGCGATTCCAGAATTTCCTCTTCCGTGCCGGGGTCCACGCTCGCGAAGGCATCATCCAGGAGGAGCACGGGGCGCTCCAAAGCCAACGCCCGCGCCAGCGCGACGCGCTGCTTCTGACCGCCCGAGAGGGTGATCCCCCGCTCGCCGATGATGGTGTCGAGCCCTTTCGGGAACTGGCCCAGGTCGCGCGCGAGCCCGGCGCGCGCGACGGGGCCGTCGGGATTTGGCGCGGCTGACAAATCGTCGAACCCGAAGGCTACGTTGGCGCGGATCGTGTCCGAGAACAGGAAGCTCTCTTGCTGCACGATCCCGAACAGACGGCGCAGCTCCGCCCGGGTCAACCCGCGTGCGTCCTGCCCGCCCACGAGGACCGCGCCCTCGTCCGGGTCGAACAAGCGCGTGAGGAGCGAAAGGGTTGTCGTCTTCCCGGAGCCCGTTCGGCCGACCAGCGCGACCCGCTCACCCGGCTGCACTTTGAGGTTCAATCCCCGAAGGATGTATCGGTCGGACATGGGATACTTGAACCCGACATCGCGCAGCTCCAGCGTGAGTCCGAGCTGCATCCGGGCGTGCTCGTGCTTGGCGTGGACCACCGCCGCGTCGAGGTCTTCCTCAATCGGCTCGCCCATGATGGCCCGAATCCGCGCCATCGCCGCGGCACCCCGCTGGAACAGATTGGAGACCCAACCCAGGGAAATCATCGGCCAGAGCAGCATCATCAAGTAGATCTGGAACGCGACCAGGTCCCCGAGCGAGATCCTCCCGGACACGACCGCGCTTCCTCCGATCCAGAGAACGACGGCGTTCGCGATGCCGCCAAGGAGCCCCATCAAGGGAAACATCATGGACCAGAGCTGGATCATCTTCCGGTTCTGCTCCGTGAAATCCTCGTGGATCGCTCGGAACGCGTCGTACTCCCCCTCCTCCTCGACGTACGCCTTCACGACGCGGATTCCGGCCAGCGTCTCCTGCGCTTTGGCGGTGAGCTTCCCGAATCGATCCTGGATCGCCTCGTAATACTTGTGGATCTTCGCGCCCAGCCGGGCGACGGTGAGGGAAAGAATCGGAAGCGGAATCAGCGCGATCAATGTGAGCCTCACATCGATCCGGCACATGAGCGTGACCGCAAAGCAGAACGTCACGATGGTGTTGGCGAAGTACATGATGCCGGGTCCCAGGAAGTTCCTCACCGCGTCGAGATCGTTCGTCGTGCGCGACAACAAATCGCCCACGCGCGTCCGGCGGTAGAAGCCGGAGTAAAGCCGCTGCATGTGGTCATAGAGATCGTTTCGAAGCTCGTACTCCATCTGGCGCGAGGAGCGGATCAGCGTCATCCGCATCAGGAACAAGAAGAGGCCCTGCAGCGCAACCGCGAGCAGGATGAGCCCCGCGTCGCGCATCAGGGTCCCGCGGGTCGTCCCGTGCTGGAGGTGGTCGACCGCTTGGCGGACGATCCAGGGAGACCACACCTGGAACAGATTGGTGGCGAGAACGGCGACGCCGCCCAAGGAGAGGGCCAGGCGGTGGCGCTTGAGATACGGGAGAAGGTGTCTTAAGGCTCCGATCGGATCATCACCCCATTACGTTGCGCTTGCCTCGGTCCAGATCACGATGCGTCCACATGATTCGCACTGAAGCACGGCGTCGTTACGGCGGACCTCTTGCATGGCCTGCGGGGTCAGCGCCGTGAAGCACGCGCCGCACGCGCCCTTGCGCACCTCGGCGACCGCGATGCCGTTCCGCGAGCCGGCGAGACGGTCGTAGCGGGCGAGAACCGGTCCGGGAATGTTAGGCCTCACCTGGTCCCGGTCCACCCGGAGGGAGTGGATGGTCTGGTCGAGGGTCGCCGCTTCCTTCTCGAGCTCCGCCTCCCCCGCCTTGAGCCTGCGCTCCTCCTCCGCGATCCTCAGCTCCGCCTGCTTGACCTGCGCGACCAGAGACTCCTCCCGCTCGAAACATTCGAGAACCAGCGTTTCCCGGTCGGACCGCTTGGATTTCAGAAGCTCGATCTCGTGCAACATCGCCTGGTATTCCTTGTTGGTCTTCAGGTTGAGCAGCTGGCGCTCGAGCTTCGACCCCTCGTTCTGCACGACCTCGATCTCCTTCTCCTGCCCTCGGCGCTCGAGGCGCACGCGCTCCAGCTCCTTCTTGGCATGCTCGTGCGAGCCTTTCGCCTGATCGAGCGCCGCGCGCAGCGCCTCGCGACGCCCCGGGATCTCGTCCCGCTTGCGCTGGGCGTCCATCAGCCGCGCGTCGTAGCGCTGTACTTGGAGCAGCGCTTCCAGCTCAGGAAGCACGCGCGGCCTCCAATAAAAAACGGGGAGCGCGCCGGAGCGCACTCCCCGTCGGATACGCCGGGGCTCGACCGGTGCGGCCGCGCCAGGGCCGGGACGTCGCGCCGCGATGGTGGGCGGTACAGGGATTGAACCTGTGACCTCTGGCTTGTGATACCAGCGCTCTCCCAGCTGAGCTAACCGCCCGTGCGATCGAAACCAAGTACGAGGATCCCTTCTCCACGAGATGCGGGGGATACGGGGCAAATGGGCCCACTTGGACTTGAACCAAGGACCACCCGGTTATGAGCCGGGCGCTCTCACCAACTGAGCTATGGGCCCGAAGAAGATCGAAATCGTCGTAACGGACCCGAGCCCGGCAGCCTAGCACCCGGCTTCCGGTCCGGTCAAGGCGCCCAGGGCGTTCCTGTCGCCCCTGTCGATCACATAATCTCCACGTAGCCCTTGAGCCTCCGGCTCCGCGTCGGATGACGGAGCTTGCGGAGCGCCTTGGCTTCGATCTGGCGAATTCGTTCCCGCGTGACGTTGAATGTGGCGCCCACCTCTTCCAAGGTGCGGGGGCAGCCGTCATCCGTGAGCCCGAACCGCAAACGGATCACCTTGGCTTCCCGCTTGCTCAGGGTTTCAAGGACCTCGTTCACTTCGTCCTTCAGCATCGAGAAGGCCGCTGCCTGCGCGGGGGAGACGACGCTCGTGTCCTCGATGAAATCGCCGAGGTTCGAGTCGTCATCCTCGCCGATCGGGCGATCCAGCGAGATCGGCTCCTGCGCCGCCTTGAGCACGCTCTTGATCTTGTCCACCGGAAGCTGAAGCTTGCCGGCGACCTCCTCCGGCGTGGGCTCCCTTCCCAGCTCCTGCACGAGGCGCCGCGACGTGCGCACGACCTTGTTGATCGCTTCGATCATGTGCACCGGCACGCGGATGGTGCGCGCCTGGTCCGCGATCGCGCGGGTGATCGCCTGGCGGATCCACCACGTGGCGTACGTCGAGAACTTGTAACCCTTCCGGTAGTCGAACTTGTCGACCGCGCGCATCAATCCAGAATTACCCTCCTGGATCAAGTCGAGGAACTCGAGCCCGCGGTTCGTTCTCGCCGGAGCGGATCTCCGTGTTGACTTCGCGGATCTGCTCGCGGGTCATCTTGCCGTCGACTTCGACCTTGCGGACCTTGCGGCGCGCGCTCTTCACGGCGCGCTCGAACTCGACCAGGTCCGGCAGGGTGAGCCGGGACTCCTTCTCGACGTGCTTCAAGTCCTTCCGACTCTTCCGTGCGCGCTTCAGGAGAACATGCAGCTCTTCGGCGCTCCGGTCGTGGCGGCGCTCGAAATGGGTTACCTCCGACTCCGCCTCGCGGACGTCCAGCGCGAGCTGCTTCATCCGGGTCGCGAGCCGCTCGATCAGCCGCCCGTTGAAGTTGAGCGCGTAGAGATCGCGGAGAAGCTCTTCATCGGCCTGACGGACCTTCTCGACGTGCGCCCGGCGCTTGTCCTCCGAGCTCCGCGAGGTCGGCTTTTCCTGGAGCTTCACGAGCTTCGTGTGGAGCTGGCGCACCCGCTCCATCGCCTTCTGGGCGCGCGCCCGCTCCCGCTTCGGCGAATACTCGGGGTTCCAGTTGCCGAAATCGATCTGCAGGAAATCCTCGACCCGCATCTTTCCCTGCTTGAGCCTCACGCCCATCGCAAGGAGCTCCTTGATGATCGGGGTCGAGCGGAAGAGCGCGGTGCAGATCTGGCGTTCGCCCGCCTTGATCCGCTTGGCGATTTCGACTTCCCCCTCGCGGTCGAGGAGCGGGACGCGCCCCATCTCGCGCAGGTACATGCGCACAGGGTCGTCGTACCGCATCGGATGCTGCAGGAGCTGTTTCTCCTGCGGCCGCTTCTCCTCACGGCGCTTCAGCTTGAGCTTCTGCTGCGCCTCCTCGTGGCTGTCGAAAACGTCGACCTTGAGGTCGTTGAGCGCGATGTAGACCTCGTCCATATCCTCCACCGAGGCGCTCTCGTCCAAAAACGCCTCGATCTGGTCGTGGAGCAGGTACTGCTGCTTGCCAGCCAGCCCCTTGAGCTCCAGGAGACGGTCCGTCTTCGCACGCTTCGGCATTCGCTCGTTTCTCCTTCCGGTCTGGGCCGGTCCCTTAATGGATCGCGGAATGGCTGCTCCGCGTATGTAGCTTCGATGCAAGATCCCGCCGCTCGGCGATAAGCCTTCCCAGCGACCCCTCGTCCCGGCTCCGCTCCGCCTCGCGGATCGCCTGGTCCAGCACCTGGATGCTCGCCTTCAGCCGGCGCTCCTCCAGACGCTGGATCAGGTCCCGGGCCTCCTTGCGGGACGTCTCCACGGTCCTGCCCGCCTCCTGGGGTAGCTCGGCGAGGAGCGATCGGGTAAGTGGGCTTTGGGCCAAGAGATCGCGAAGCTCGTCTTGGAGCGGTGCGCGCCCTTCCCCAAACCATGGATTCAAAAGATCCCGAAGAGGTTCGCTCCGAAAACAGATAGCCCCACCCTGGTCAACGACTTCCGCGAAGGCACCCTCCTCGGTCAGGACGCGGCCGGCCAGCTCCTGCTCGATCGGGTCGGCGGGTAGGGACATGGCCCCTTCGGTCGGGGGAGCGGCCCCAGCAGAGGCGGAAGCGCCTACGGGGCTTGGCGGGGGCGCTACCGGACGGGCTTTCGAGCCCTTCTTCCCCCGGCCCCCGGCGCCTCCCTGCACGGCCTCCATGAGAACGGCTTCTTCCAGGCCGAACACTTCCGCCCCACGCCGGAGCAGGAGCCGGCGTCGGATCGGATCCTCGATGCGCTCCAAGAGCCCCACAAATCTTCGTACCCTCAATTCCAGGCTAGGGTTCGCGCCTTCCCCACCCGCAAGCTTCGATTCCGCCAAGAAGCTGGGAACGTCCAGCGCTGTCGCGAGGCGCTCCTTCAACGCGCCCGCCCCCTCCTTCCGGAGGAAGGAATCCGGGTCCTCACCCCCCGGCAGCAACAGCACGCGCGTGCTCACGCCCGCCTGGAGCAGCGAATCCAGCCCCCGGTCGGCGGCGCGCACGCCCGCGTCGTCACCGTCGTAGAGCAGGAGCACATCGACCTGGAGCCTTGCCAAGAGCCGCGCCTGATCCGGCGTGAGCGCGGTCCCGCACGTCGAGACCGCGTTCGTGAAGCCGTTCGCGTGGAGCCGGATCACGTCGAGATAACCCTCGGAAACGATCGCCTCTCGATGCTCGCGGATGCTCTGCCGCGCGAGCGGGAGCCCGTAGAGGAGCCTCCCCTTACGAAAGACCGGCGTCTCAGGCGAGTTGAGATACTTCGGCGTGTCCGATTCCGCGATGGCCCTTGCTCCGAAGCCCGCGATCTTTCCCGCGCCGGTCGCGACCGGGAAGAGAATCCGGTTTCGGAACCGGTCGTAGTGCCCGCTGCCGTCCCCGCGACGCAGGATGAGCCCCGCCTGTTCCATCACGGCCGCGGGCAGGAGCTTGGAGAGCGCGGTCAAGAGCCCATCCCAACGCTCCGGAGCCCATCCGATCTCGAATCGCGTGAGCCACGGTTCCTCGAACCCGCGCCCCGCAAGATAGGCGCGCGCCGCCGCGGCACCCTCACCCTGAAGGCTCGCCTGGAAGAAATCCCGCGCGAGCGCGTTGGCCTGATGGAGCCGGTCGAACATCTCCTCGCCCGGGACGCGCTCCTGCTTCGGCATCTCGATCCCGGCGCGGTCCGCCAGCATACGGAGCGCCTCGGGAAACGTGACCTTCTCGGTCTCCATCACGAACGCGAATGCATCCCCCCCGCGGCTGCAGCCGAAGCAGTGCCAGATCTGACGGTCCGGCGTCACGGTGAACGACGGGGTCTTCTCCGTATGAAAGGGGCAGAGCCCCTTGAACGAGCGCCCCGCGCGCCTGAGCTCGACGCGCTCGCCGATGAGCTGGACGATGTCGGTCGCGTCCCGAACACGCTCGCGGACTTCTTCGCCGATCCGCATGGTCATGGTTCCTATCCGAGGACCACGATCGTGACCCCGGTCCCTCCCTCGCGGAGCTCGCCCAAGCGAAACTCCTTCACGGTCGGCTGTTCCTTGAGCCAGCGCTTCATGCTGTCCCTCAGGATTCCCTTGCCCTTGCCGTGGATGATGCGGGCGCTGTCGACGCCGCCCATGATCGCGTTCTCGAGAAATACCTCGACCGCGCGGATGGCGTCGTCCGGCTCAAAGCCGCGCACGTCGATCTCGCGTGGGACCTCGGGGATCTCGATCCCCTGCCGGAGCGGGGCCCTTGCCCCGCCCACAGCCGCGCGGCCTGCCTCGCCGCCGGGCGCCGGTTCCTTCCCCGCCCCCTCGTCCCGGCGAAGGGTTCCGATCGGAAGCACCGCCGTGGCGCGCCCGATCTTCACCCGAACACGTCCATCCTGATCCGGACTCGAGAGCGCGACCCCTTCCGTCTGGAGCGCGGGCACGTAGACCTTGTCCCCTTCGCGGACCCGCTCCACCGGGGCGCCGCGATCGGGCCCCGCGGTCCATTCCGTCTCCGCGTCGATCGATTCGGATACCTTGCGCGCGAGCCCGCGCGCTTCCTCGAGCGTCTCGGCGCTCGCACGCCGGTCTGCCCGAAGCTTCTTTCGGTAGTCGTCGATCTGGCTCTCGAGCTTCCGGAGCAGATCGCGCCGCGCTTCCAGCTCGGCCTGCTTGCGCTCCCGCCGCTCCGCCTCCAGGCGCGAGAGCGCGGTCTTGAGCTCCCCTTCGCGCTCCGCGAGCCTCATCCGCGTCTGCGAAAGCTCCTCCCGTTCCCGGGCGACGTCCCCTTTGAGGCGTCCCAACTCCTCGATCAGGGCCCCCAGGTCGCGCTCGCCGCGCGGCAGAAGCTCACGCGCGCGCTCGAGCACTCCGCGATCCATGCCGAACCGTTCCGCCACCTGGATCGCGCGGCTCCTTCCTGGAACCCCGACGATCAGCGTGAATCTCGGCTTGAGCGTCTCCTCGTCGAACGCCATCGAGGCATTCCGGATACCGGCGGCCTCCTGGGCGAACGACTTGAGCGCGCCATGGTGCGTCGTCGCCAAGCAGAGCGTCCTCCGCTCGAGCAGCCGCTCGAGGATCGCCTGCCCCAGCGCCGCGCCCTCGGTCGGATCGGTCCCCGATCCCAGCTCATCCAGGAGCACCAGGCTCCGCGGGGTCGCGACCGAGATCGCCTCCGAGACCCGACGCACGTGCGAGAGGAAGGTGCTCACGTCCTCCATGAGGGATTGCTCGTCGCCGATATCGCAGACCACGTGGTCGAACCAGGGAACGGTCGTACCCTCCGCGGCCGGGATCGGCAGGCCCGCCATCGCGAGCAACGCCGAGAGCCCGATAGTCTTGAGCGCGACTGTCTTCCCTCCCATGTTCGGGCCGGTCACCAGCAACAGCGGGGATTCACGATCCAGCTCCAGATCGAGCGGCACCGGCGAAGACTCCATCTCTCCGCGCGCATGGCGCTCGACCAGGATCGGATGCCGCGCCCCCCGCAGCATGAGCGAGCGCTCCTCGGTGAGCGCGGGCAAGGTCCCGCCCACGGCCTGCGCCCACGCGGAAACCGCCTGCGCCGCATCCAGCCGGGCGAGGCATGCCAGGTTCCCCGAGAGCGCCTCCCGATCGCGCCGAGCGAGACCGCTCAGCTCGCGCAGGATCCGGTTCACCTCCCGCACCTCGTCGATGAAAAGATCCGCGAGCTGGCTGTTCGCCTCCGCGGCTTCGCGCGGCTCGAGGAACACGGTGGTCCCCGTTCCGGAGTAACCGAGCGCGACGCCCGGAACCTGCCGGCGCTGCGAAGCGGGCACCGCGATCGCGTACCGGCCCTCCCTCAGCGTGACGAAGCTCTCCGCGATTCCCATGCCGCGCAGGATCGCCTCGAGCCTCTGCGCGAGACGCTCCCGCAGCGTTTGAATCGACCGGCGAATCCTACCCAGGTCGGCGCTCGCGTCGTCGCGGACCTCGCCGGAGGGCTCGAGCGTCCTGCCCAGCTCGCGATGAAGCACCGGGAGCGGCTCGAGCTCACCCAGCAGCCTCGAGAGGCCGGGCGTTTCCTTCCGGTTCTTCCGGACCCACGCGTGGGCAAGGCTCGTCTGATCGAGAAGGAGACGGAGCTGCCACAGCTCTGCCCCGGCGAGGACGGCGCCTTCTGTTTCCAGCTGTTCGAGCAGGGGACCTACGTCGGGCACGGTGCCGGCGGGCGGCTCATCCCCGGTCCCCGCCAGAGAGATCAGATCGCCGTAAAGCTCCTGGTCCCGGCGTGCGTCGTCCAGGTGGGCGTGGCACCGGATCCCGAGCACACGATCCCGTCCGGGAGCGGAACGCGTCCGCCCCGCGATCGTCGTGATGACGGCGGGGAACTCCAGAACTTGTTGCGCGTGACCTGGAGGGCCGGATTCCAATGGAACCGGGCTCCCCGATGGCTCGCGCCTACGTGAGTTCGTAATGTCTATTCGTCCGGAGTGTGGTGTCGGTGACGAAGCTTCGGCCCAAGTGGGTAAGCGGGAAATCGGCCCCCGCCGATTTCCCGCGTTCTGCCGGTGGTCCGGATCTATTCCGCTTTCATCCGGGCCATCATCTTTCTTTTCGCGGCGTTTAGCTTGCGCTTACGCCGCTCGCTCGGTTTTTCGAAGTGCTGATGACGACGCAAATCCGCGAGAACTCCTGCCTTCTCACACTTCTTCTTGAACCGGCGAAGGGCACTCTCGAAGGATTCACCTTCCTTTACCCTGATGCCGGGCATCCTATGAATCGCCTCCTAACCCTAGTTTGGGGTTCCCTTCAATCCTCCATGACTGCCTTGGTGGGCAGCATCCGCCTAACACTAATAAAGATACCCCGAATGGGCGCTGATGTCAATATGAACCTAATTCACATTACCGTAACGAGTTTCGGGCAAGGCTGATAAGCGCCAGAGCCGCCGTTTCTGTCGTTAATCTGCTGGGACCTAATGAGATAATCGAAAAATGCTCCTCTTGGAGCAACCGGCGCTCCCCTTCCGTATATCCTCCAGGAGGTCCAATCGCCAATGTTACTGGGTCTTCCGAGGTTTTCACGAGAGCAGGAGTCGGCTCTTCTCCGGCGGGATCGGCCGCGAACCTGAGCCCGGAGGGCAGGTGTTTGAGAGCCTCCCTTAGGGAGCCCGAGGACCGCATCTCGGGTAGCCGGGTCCTACGGGATTGCTTGAGCCCTGCCCGGGCGATCCGCCCGAGCCGCCCGAGGCGCGGGGATTTGAGGGCGGCCCGCCCGCTCCGCTCACACACGACGAAGTCGAACGCGCTCACGCCGAGGGGAACGCCATGGGCCACGACCTCGTCGACATCCCCCGAGTCCGGCAAGCCCACCAGCACCACGATGGTGCGCGTGAGCTCACCGACCCCTTCGCGGCGTCCCACGATTCGTCCGATGGCGGCGCGGCGCTCGACCGATTCGAGCACGCACTCGAAGAACGATCCCTCACCGTCGATCGCCTGAAACGGCGTCCCTTCCTTGGCGCGATGGACGCGGAGAAGATGGTGCGACTCGTCGGGGCTCAGCTTGAGACGATCGGATCCAACCGATGCCGGGTCCACCCAGAAGAGCGTATCCGGACGCCGGCGCTCTGCCAAATCAGCCACCGCCCCGGGGACGATGCGGTGGGGGCGCCTTCGATTCGGGCAGCTCCTCGAGCTCCATGAAGAGCTTCCTCCCGCGTTCGGAGATCTTGGTGGGTGTCTGGACGGTCACCTTAACAAGCAGGTCGCCCGTGCCGGATCGCTGGAGGCTCTTGAGACCCTTCCCGCGCAGCCGAAGCACTTGACCCGACTGGATGCCCTGGGGGATATCCACCTTGGCTTTGCCCCCCAGCGTGGGCACTTCGATCTTCCCACCGAGCGCGGCGCGGGCCGCGCTGATTGGGACCTCGACGATGAGGTCCTCGCCGTCCCGCGCGAACACCGGATGCTCGATCTCCTCGATATGTGCGATGAGATCCCCCGGCGGTCCACCGCGAACCCCCGCGTCACCCAGCTTCCGGAGAGGGATGTAGTTTCCGTTCATGACCCCCGGCGGCACCCGGATCGTGATCTCCTCTTGCGTCCTCACGCGCCCGTCGCCCGAGCATGTGGGACACGGATCCTCGATCACCGTTCCTTCGCCCTGGCATCGGTCGCACGTGGTCACGCTGATGAGCTGGCCGAAGAGCGACCTCTGCACGGCACGGACCTGGCCCGAGCCGTGGCAGACGGGGCACGTGCGCTTGGCCGTACCCACTTTGGCGCCGGTGCCGCCGCACACCGAGCAAGGTGTCATGCGCCGGATCTTGATCCGCTTCTCGACGCCGGTCGCGATTTCCTCCAGCGTGAGCGGCAGGCGGATTTCGAGATTCCGCCCCCGCCGCTCGCTCGGGCCAGCGCGCCGCCCACCCATCTGCGACTCGAATACGTCCCCAAAGCCCCCGCCGCCCATGCCGCCGAAGTCGCGCATGAACGCGCGGAGGGCGTCGGCGAGATCGAAGCCTTCGAACTCCGCGCCCCCCCCGCCGCCGGCGGGTGCGCCCGCGGCATGGCCGAAACGATCGTAGTGCGCGCGCTTCTCCGGGTCGTGAAGGACTTCGTAGGCTTCGGCGACCTCCTTGAAGCTCTCTTCGGCCTTCTTATCGCCTGGATTGCGGTCCGGGTGGAATTTCATCGCGAGCTGCCGATAGGCCTTCTTGAGCTCGTCATCCGTCGCCGTTCGGGGAACACCGAGGATTTCGTAGTAATCCCGTCGCGTCGTCAGACCTAGACCTCCCCGGCGCCCGGCGCCGCGTGCTCATCGTCTCTTCGTGCGGACTCATGGGGTGCGGAGGGCGGTCCCGCGACAACCACTTGCGCGTGCCGCAGGACGCGGCCCTTGAACAGGTATCCAGGAACGAGGACCTCGAGCACGGTGCCGGCCGGATGCGTTTCGCTCCGGCGTTGTGCCATCGCGTCGTGAAGCTCCGGATCGAACTTCGCCCCCAACGCCGGGATCTCCTCGAGCCCCTCTTTCTCAAGCGTTCGCCAGAGGCGTTCGCGGATCAGGAGGACGCCGGAACGGAAGGGGTCCCCTTCCCGATCCTTGGACGCTTCGAGCGCGCGATCGGTGTCATCGAGAACCGGAAGGATGTTGCGAACCAGAGACTCCCGCGCGGCGAGGACGGATCCTTCCGTGTCCTGCTTGCGCCGGCGGTTCACGTTGGTCAGCTCGGCGAGCGCGCGCAGGAGCTCATCTTCCCGTGCACGCGCCCTCGTCAGCTCCGCGAGCAGCCGCGCGGGATCTTCCACCAGAGGCTGCCTCGGCTCCCCGGCCGCTCCCTCACCCGGCTGTTCCGGCGTTGCCTCCGCGCGCGTCTCGGATGCGATCTCGGTGTCCTGGTGCTCGGGAATTTGATCCTTCTTCCGATTCATGCGAACTCCGCGAGTCGTCCCCCCACGTAGGATACGAGTGAGAGCAGCCTAGGATAGGGCATCCGGACCGGCCCCAGCACGCCCAGAGATCCATGAAACCGGCCCGAGGCGATCCCGGTGCCGACGAGCGAGCAGGCGCGCATCGCTCCCTCCCCAAGCTCGCGGCCGATCGTGACCCGGGCGCCTCCGACGCCCATGAACGCGTCCATGGCGCGAGTCAACGGTCCCGGTTCCGCGAGCAGCGCCACGAGCCCGCGGAGGCGGTCGGCGGACTGAAACTCCGGTTGCGAGGCGATGTTCTCGGCACCGCCGATGCGAACCTCGGGGCGCCGCAGGCTCTCGAGCAGCTTGCCTGCGCGGTGCAGCACCTCGGCGATGAGCGGGACCGCGGCCTCGGGCGCTTCCCTACGCGCGGCACGGGCCAGCGCCGCGCACGCGGCCGGATCGCGTAAGGGCAAGCGCCCGGTGATCCATCGTTCCGCGAGTCGGATGGTCGCCGCGTCGGCTACCCCGGATGGCCGCCAGGTGGTGGACGAGCCGCGCTCCCCGATCGCAAGAAGGAGCACCCCCTCCTCGAGCGCCACCAGATTCAGGCTTTGGATCGGAAGCTCCGCCCATGATCGCACGGCCACCATCGCCAGCTGCCCGGAGCTCTTCGCGAGGACGCGGGTCGCGAGCCCCTGAAGGTCTTCGGCGGCGGGTGCGCGGCAATCGAGGGCCTTGTCCAGGACACGCTTGGTCGCGGGCGTGATTGGCTCTGGCTCCATCAGCGAATCGACGTAGTAGCGGTACCCGGCCTCCGTAGGAATGCGGCCGGCCGACGTATGAGGATGATCGAGAAGGCCTTCCCCCTCGAGGCGCTTCATCGCGCCCCGGATGGTCGCGGGTGAAATGCTCAGATGGTAGGCCATGCGGACATACTGCGAGCCGACCGGCTCTGCCCTCATGACGTGGCTCTCCACCACGAATTTGAGGATCCGGCGATGCCGCTCGTCCAGGCTGGGTCTAGGCATAAGGGTTCGGGTGGATTGGCACTCGATGAGGTCAAGTGCTAACCCAAAGCGAACGCTATCAGCCTCGGGGGATTGATGTCAAGCGGAAGGGCTATACTGCTGTACGCCTGCGTCTTACGTTCTCGCTTGGGACTCGCGCCGATCGGTCCTGGCGAAAAGCTCGCTCGCCAGATCCTGGGCCAGGAAAAGACCCTGATCGGTTGGACGGAGGCGGCCCGGTGGGGAGGCCGCCACGGCGTCCCCTTTTTGGGCCCAGAGCCTCCACGCCGCGACCTCCGCGGCGGGAAAAGCGGCGAGGTGTCGTGACACCCTGAGCCCTCGCGAACGGCGGAGCCCGAGGAAGATCGCTTCTTCCGAAGCCTCCGCTCCCGAAAGCTCGCGTCGATCCTCCCGGGGCAGCTCCGCGGATTCGACCCGCTCGAAGTAACGCGGGATCGATTCCTCGTTTCGCCAGCGCGCACGGCCGTCGAAGGAATGCGCGCCGGGACCCATGCCCAGATAGGGACGCCTCGTCCAATACCCCTCGTTGTGGCGCGACCGGAATCTCGGCACCGCGAAGTTCGAAACTTCGTAATGGTGGTAGCCCGCGCCGGTGAGGATCCCCAAAAGCTCCTCGTAGCGCCCGATCACCTCCGTTTCGCCGGGAACCGCGAGCGCGCCACGCGCCGCCTTGGAGTGAAGGGGCGTGCCCTCCTCGAGCTGGAGCGGATAGGCGGAGATGTGCGGGATACCGAGCGCGATAAGCTGCTGAAGGCCCGCGCGGAGCCCGTCCCTCGTCTCGCCCGGAACGCCGTACATGAGATCGACCGAGAGGTTCCGAAACCCCGCCCTGCGCGCGAGCGTCACCGCGTGGAGGGCTGATTCCGCCGTGTGGATGCGCCCCAGGGCGCGGAGCGCCGGAGCCTCGAGCGACTGGATGCCGAGGCTCAGGCGATCCACGCCTCCTTCGAACAGGATCGATAGCTTCTGCGGATCGAGTCCTTCGGGATTCGCCTCGACCGTGAACTCACGAACGCGGCTTAGGTCCCACGCCTCGCCGATCCAGGTCAGGAACCGCGCGAGCGTAGGTGGCTCAAGCGCGGTCGGCGTGCCGCCGCCCACGTAAACGGTCCGCGGCCGGCTCCACGCCTCGCCATCCGCCGCCCGAACCAGCTCCCACTCGCGGCGCAGGGCCGAGAGAAGGCGTTCCGGCTCCGCGTGGTGCAGCGGCGCCTTCACGAAATCGCAGTAGGGACAAATGCTGCGGCAGTAGGGGAGATGGATGTAGAGGCCGTATTCCACGCGTCAACGCACCGGGTGGAAGAGGCGGTTGAACCGGGGCATGCTCCTCTCGGCCTCCCAGGACCAGTAGAGGATCATCGCCTTCCCCTTCACGAGATTGAGCGGGAGCGGACCCCAGAAGCGGCTGTCGTGACTGTTGTCCCGATTGTCCCCCATCATGAAGATGTGCCCCTTCGGCACCACGAACGGGCCAAAGTTGTCTCGGGCGCTGATCTCGCGCGGCAGGATCCGCTCGTCGGAATGCTTGACGTAGGGCTCCCGCTGCAGCGTGTCGTTGACGTAGAGTGACTTGTTCTTGATCTCGATCGTCTGGCCCTCCACGGCCACGCATCGCTTGATGAAGTCGCGGCTGGGGTCGTCGGGGTACCGGAACACGATGACGTCCCCCCGATGCGGCTGCCGAATCGCGGGGAACCGGTAGTACACCAGACGATGGCCCGCGAGGCCGATGTCGATCTCCGAGCCGTAGACGAGCTTGTTCACGAAAAGAAAGTCCCCGACCAGGAGGGTGTCCTCCATCGAGCCGGTCGGGATGCGGAACGCCTGGACGACGAGACCGCGGATCACGACCGTGAGCAGGACGGCGAGGACGATCGCCTCGACGTACTCCCGCAGCGTGGACTTCGTCCGCGTGGCGCGTCTCGATTTCGTCTTGGTCGCTACTCTCGCGCTCTCCATTCCATCACCTCCCAACGGGGCCCTATCGCTCCACGCGCAGGACCGCGAGAAATGCCTCTTGCGGAATCCGGACCGTGCCCACCTGCTTCATACGTTTCTTCCCCTCGCGCTGTTTCTCGAGAAGCTTTCTTTTGCGCGTGATATCTCCGCCGTAGCATTTCGCGAGGACGTTCTTCCGCATCGCGGGGATGGTCTCCCGCGCGATGACGTGATTTCCGATCGTCGCCTGGACGGCGATCGGAAACATCTGCCTCGGAATCAGCTCTTTGAGCTTCGCCGAAACGTCGCGACCCCACTCGTACGCCTTCTCGCGGTGCACGATGACCGAGAGCGCGTCCACGCTCTCCCCGTTCAAGAGCAGGTCCATCCGGACAAGTTCCGCCGGCTTCAGGCCGGAGAACTCGTAATCCAGGGATGCGTATCCCCGGCTGATCGACTTGAGCCTGTCGTAAAAGTCGAGCACGATCTCGGCCAGCGGTAGCTCGTAGGTGATGTGGGCGCGGGCCTCGTCGGGAAACTCCATCCCGATAAAGATGCCCCGGCGGTCCTGGGCGAGCTTCATGATGTTCCCCACGTAGTCCGCCGGCACCACGACCTGCGCCCTCACGTACGGCTCCTCGATCTGCTCGATCTCATTCGCCGGCGGCAGGAGCGCCGGGTTTTCGACGAGCAGGACCTCGCCGTTCGTCTTCGTCACGCGGTACTCCACGCTCGGTACGGTCGCGATCAGGTTGACCCCATACTCGCGCGTGAGCCGCTCCTGGATGATCTCCATGTGGAGCAGCCCGAGAAACCCACAGCGGAAACCGAACCCGAGCGCGAGCGACGTCTCGGGCTCGAAGGTGAGCGAGGCGTCGTTCAACTGGAGCTTGGCGAGCGACTCCTTGAGCGACTCGTAGCTCTCGGCGTCGATGGGATAGAGCCCCGAGAACACCATCGGCTTCACCGGCCGGTATCCGGGGAGCGCCCGCGCCTCGGGGTCCAGCGCGTCCGTGATCGTGTCGCCGACCTTCGCGTCCGCGACCACCTTCACGTTCGCGATCACGTACCCCACGTCGCCGGCGCACAGCTCCTCCCGGGGCTCGAGCCCCAGGCGCAGCACCCCGACCTCGAGCACTTCGTGGGTCTTCCCGGTGGAATGGAACCGGACCGAGGCTCCCGCGCGGATGGCGCCGTGCACGATGCGCACGTACACGATCACGCCCCGGAACTGGTCGAACATCGAGTCGAAGATCAGAGCCTGAAGCGATTCGTCGCTCCGGTCCTCGGGAGGCGGGATCCGCTCGATGACCGCTTCCAGCAGCTCCTCGATATTGCGCCCCTCTTTCGCCGAGACCCGGATCACCTCCTCGGGCTCTATGTGCAAGAGATGCGCCATCTCGAGGGCGACGTCGTCGGGGTGGGCCGCGGGCAGGTCGATCTTGTTCAGGACCGGAACGATGGTCAGCTTCTGGTCCAGGGCCAAGAACAGGTTCGAGAGCGTTTGGGCCTCGATGCCCTGCGACGCGTCCACGACCAAGATCGCGCCCTCGCACGCCGCCAGGCTCCGCGAGACCTCATAGGTGAAGTCTACGTGCCCGGGGGTGTCGATCAGATTGAGCTGGTAGGCCCGCCCATCCCGGGCGCGGTACTCCATCGCGATCGCGTGGGACTTGATCGTGATTCCCTTCTCACGCTCCAGATCCATGTTGTCGAGCACCTGATCCTTCATCTTGCCTCGTGGAATCGTGTTCGTGATCTCGAGCAGCCGGTCCGCGAGAGTCGATTTCCCGTGGTCTATGTGCGCGATGATGCAGAAGTTCCGGACAAGGGAGCGCGGATTCATGGGCGGGGGATCAGAATCGGGTCCGGAGGGCGAGCGTGATTCGGGGCTTCTCCCCTGGTTCCGAAGAGCCGAAATCCGCCTCGAAGGTACCGAGGTGGGCATCGACGTACGCATCGACGGTGGACAGGAGGTGGGCGGCGATGCCCCACCAGATCCAGTTGATCTTCTTGTTCCGATGTACCTCCCGGTCCTGGTCCGCGGTCAGGTACGCGGGGTCGAGCTGGTAATCCACTCCCGCCTCGGCGTCCGCGGCGGCGATGGCGCTCAGACGATCCACCGCGTCGTTCTCCTTCCGATATTCGTTCCATGCCTGGTACGCGAGGAGCCCCTCGCCGGCAACCACCCCCACGGCTTTCAGATACTTGTGGTTGTAGAGCTGCCCCCAGCCCGGCACGGCTGCCGACCGGAGCATCACGAGGAAAGGACGCGACCGATGACGGAGGGAATCCGCGCGGGCGGAGGCGGGCCCGGCAGGAGCCGGTGCCGCGAAAGCCGCGGCGGCGCTCCACGCGAGCAGGAAGGCCGCGAGCAGAAGCGCAGCGCTACTCCTTGGTGAAGGCGTGAGCGATCGCAAGGAAGAGGAGCAGCAATCCGCCGAATCCATAGACTCCGATCACAACGCCATGGGTGAAGTCGTGCCCCAACGAGGAGTGTCGCAACAGGTACTGGAGCCCTTCCGCAAGCGTAACGATCAACACGATCAGGACCACGAACGACCACTTTCGCGCCATCGCGACAATGACGATCGCGACCAGGAACGCGAGCACGCGTGGATCGCCCCAATGGAGTGAGAGGAGCGAATGGATGAAGTCATTCATCGTATCTCCTCGAATCGTGATGGCGGGAACGTGTGGGAATCGAACCCACCTCGGACGTTATGAGCGCCCGACAGAAGGATTTGAAGTCCTCGGAGTCCACCAGAACCCATCCGTCCCCGGACAGCGCGTCACGCCGCCACCTCGAGCGGCCGCGTTCGGCGGGGAAGAACTTCCCCAACCACCGTCGCGAACACCTTCCCCCGCGCGAGCCGGCGCATGAGCGCGGTCGCGCGCGAAGGCCGAACCGCGATCAGGAGGCCCCCGGAGGTCTGCGGGTCGACAAGCACGTGCCGGAGCGGCTCGGATACGCCGGCGTCGAAGGTCACGTGAGGCGCAGCGTACGCCGCGTTGGGCATCAACCCGCCGGGCATGATGCCCCGGGCCGCGAGGGCCAGCACGCCCGGCAACACGGGAACCGCCGCGCTCCAGATCCGGATCGTCTTCCGGCTGGCGCGCGCGACGTTCAGCGCGTGACCCAAGAGACCGAACCCCGTCACGTCGGTCGCCGCGCTCACCCCCACGGCCTGCATGGCCTTCCCGGCGGCTCGGTTCAGCGTCGCCATCTGGGTCGTCATGAGATCGACCGTCTCTTCCGGGAGGAGACGCTGTTTCAACGCGGTCGCAAGAATGCCGACCCCCAAGGGCTTCGTCAGAACAAGCATGTCTCCGCTCTTGGCCCCCGCGTTCGAGACGATCCGTTTCGGGTGAACCTCCCCGGTGACCGCGAATCCGAACTTCATCTCCTTGTCGCGCACGGAGTGTCCTCCCATGAGCGCCACACGCGCCTGCTTCAGAGTCGCGGCGCCGCCGCGGAGGATCTCGCCCAAGACCGCCATGTCCCCCGACTCGGGATAGCAAACGATCGAGAGCGCGGTCATCGGCGTTCCACCCATGGCATAGACGTCGCTCAGCGCGTTCGCGGCGGCGATCCGCCCGAAATCGAATGGATCGTTGACCATGGGCGTGAAGAAATCCACCGTCTGGACGAGCGCGCGCGTTGGAGAGATCCGATACACGCCGGCGTCGTCCCAGGTTTCGGGACCGATCAGAACGCCCTTCGATCTCGGAGCGCCGGGGAGGGCGGAGAGCACCTGGCTCAAATCGAGGGGGCTGAGCTTCGCGGCGCAGCCCGCGCAGGAGACCTGCTCGGTCAAACGCACGGCTTCGTTTCGCGCGTGGCTCACGTGAGAAACGCCCAGACCTCGATCTCGACCCTCGCGTCCCGAGGCAGCGTCCGGACCGCGACGGTGCTCCGCGCCGGCTTGGGGTCCGGAAAGAACCCCCCGTAGACCTCGTTCATGGCGGCGAAGTCGCCCATGTCGGCCAGAAACACGGTGGTCTTGACCACGTCACCCAACCCCGCGTTCGCTGCCTTCAGAACCGCCTCGAGGTTTCGAAGGGCCCGCTCCGTTTCCGGCCCGACCCCGCCGGAGACGAGCTTCCCCGTCGCTGGGTCCAGGCCCACCTGGCCGGACGAGACGATCCAGCGCCCGGCGAGCGATCCCGTTCGTCCCTGCGCGTAAGGCCCGATCGCGGCCGGCGCGTTCGGGGTTTGGATGGCGGCCAGCGGATCCCGGCTCACTCGACCGTGACGCTCTTGGCCAGGTTGCGGGGCTGGTCCACGTCGCACTTGCGCTCCACCGCTATATAGTACGCGAGCAGCTGGAGCGGCACGACCGAGAGGAGCGGCGTGAGCGGTCCGAGAACGCGCGGGATATAGAGCACATGGTCCGCCTTGGTGGCGACGTGCTCGTCCCCCTCGGAGGCGATCGCGATGATCTTGCCTCGCCGGGCCCTCACTTCTTCCATATTGTTCAGGACCTTCTCGTAGGCCGAGTCCTGCGTGCAAATGAACACGACCGGCATGTTCTCGTCGATGAGCGCGATCGGACCGTGCTTCATCTCGGCGGCGGGGTAGCCTTCGGCGTGGATGTAGGAAATCTCCTTGAGCTTCAACGCCCCCTCGAGCGCGACCGGGAAATTGTAGCCGCGTCCCAGGTAGAGGAAGTTGTTGTGGCGGGCGTACGCCCGCGCGATCGCCTTCACCTTGTCGGCGCCGGCCAGGATGCGCTCGATCTTGTCGGGGATCGACTCGAGCTCACGCGTCAGCTCGAGCGCGAGCGCCGCGACCTGCGACGTGAACGCCTTGGTCGACGCCACGCCGATCTCAGGTCCCGCGTGGATGTAGACGCCGCCGCCCGACTCGCGCGCGATCGTGCTTCCGACCACGTTGCAGACGCCGAGCACCCGCGCGCCTCTCCGCTTGGCCTCGCGCATCGCCGCCAGGGTGTCGGCGGTCTCGCCCGACTGGCTCACCGCGATCACCACGGTCCCGGGCTCCAGGATCGGATTCCGGTACCGGAACTCCGAGGCATACTCCACCTCGACCGGAATGCGCGCCAGCTCCTCGATCAGGTACTCGCCGATCATGCCCGCGTGCCAGGAGGTCCCGCACGCGGTGATGACGACGCGGGTGATGGCGCGGAGCTCGGCCGGGGACATGTTGAGCCCGCCCAGACGCGACGTCCCCTCTTCGGCGAGCAAGCGGCCGCGGAGGGTGTTCCGGAGCGACTGGGGCTGCTCGAAGATTTCCTTCAGCATGAAATGCGCGTATCCCGCCTTCTCGATTTTCTCGAGATCCCAATCGACGGTCTCCACGCGTTTCGAAACGGTCTCCTCTCGGATCGTGGTGGTGTGGATTCCCTGGGGCGTGAGCACCACCATCTCCTCGTCGTCGAGATACACGACCTGATTCGTGTGCCGGATGATCGCGGAAACGTCGGACGCGAGCACGTACTCGGAATCGCAGATTCCGACCACGAGCGGGCTCCCGTGGCGGGCGCCCACAATCTTTCCCGGGTCGTCCCGCGCGATGACCGCGATGCCGTACGTTCCGGTGACATGCCGGAGCGCCGCGGCCACCGCGCGCTCCAGATTGCCCTCGAAGTATTTCTCGATCAGGTGCGCGATGGTCTCGGTATCGGTGTCGGTGGTGAAGCGATGCCCTTCCTCTTCGAGCTTCTTCCTGAGGGTGACGTAGTTCTCGATGATTCCGTTGTGCGCGACCGCGATGTTGCCCTTGCAGTCGACATGAGGGTGGGCGTTGACGGTGGTGGGCTCACCGTGTGTCGCCCAGCGCGTGTGGGCGATGCCGAGGGTGCCCCGAGGCTTGGACCCGTTGAGGAGCCCCTCCAGCACGGCGATCTTGCCGGCCGCTTTCTGCACGACCAGCCCCTGGCCGTTCAGGATGGCGACTCCGGCGGAGTCGTACCCGCGATACTCCAGCCGCCTCAGCCCTTCAAGCAGGATCGGCACCGAATCCTGCGAACCGACGTATCCCACGATTCCGCACATACTCTCGACCCTCCCGCCTAGCGTGCTCGAGCGTGCGTCTGCGACCGCTCGATCGCTTGGCCAGCACGGCTTGCCAAAGCCTCGGCGTCCTCCCGGCTTCGTGCTTCCGCCAGGATGCGCACGATGGGTTCCGTGCCTGAAGCGCGCACCTGAACCCACGAATCTTCCCAGACGTACTTTTCCCCGTCCAGAACATTGCGTTCTCCGTCCGGGAACTCGCGGCGAAGCGCTTCGGAAAGCGCCTTGGTATCTTCCAGCCTCAAATCGAGCTTGCGCTTGACCATGATGACCGGCGGCAGCTCGGCGAGCCGCTCGCTCAAGCTTCGCGCGTCACGCGCGAGCCAATCGACCACGATGGCCGCGGCGAGGAGGCCGTCGCGCGTCGCGTGGAGGGCCGGATAGATCACGCCCCCGTTCCCTTCCCCGCCGATCACGCCGCCGATCTCGATCAGCTTCTGCGCGACGTGGGCCTCGCCGATCTTCGTCCGGTGCACCGTCGCGCCGTACCGCCGCGCGATCCGATCGACCCCGATCGAGGTCGACGCGTTCACCGCCACCGGGCCGGGATGGAGCGAGAGCGCCCAATCCACCGCGATTTGAAGGGTACGCTCTTCCCCGATCGGCTCGCCTCGCTCGTCGACGATCGCGAGCCGGTCGGCATCGGGATCGTTCGCCAATCCGATCGCGGCTCCCGTCGCGCGCACGCGTTCGCCGAGCGCGCCGAGGTTCTCTGGGAGCGGCTCCGCCACCCTCGGGAATCGGCCCGTCGGCTCGCAGAAGAGCCGGTCCACCTCGCAGCCCAACGCTTCGAGCAGCGCGGGGGTCGCTTCCCATCCAGCGCCGTTCGTCGCGTCCACCACGACGCGAAAGCGGCGGGCGCGAATCCGGGGCCGATCGAAGCCCGCGAGCGCAAGGATCGCGTCGCGATGGCGCGCGATCGCGTCCGGATCCTCTCGGATCGATCCCACGTGCGTGTACGCGGCCCACGCGACTCCTCCCATTCTCGCGCGGCGCGCCACTTCCTCGGATTGCGCCGGCGCGAGGAACGTACCCCCCGGGCCGAACAGCTTGAGAGCGTTCCAAGGGGCGGGATTGTGACTCGCCGTGACCGCGATGCCCCCGGAGGCTCCGTGGTGCCGGATCGCGAAGAGGATGGTGGGTGTCGGCGCGATCCCAACGTCCACGACGTCGTGTCCCGATGCCAGGAGCGCCGCCTGCGTGAGTCGCGAGACCCAGGCGCCGCTCGGACGCGTGTCGCGTCCGACGACCACGGGTCCCGGATCGAGGAAGGAGGCGTGCGCGCCCGCAACCCGGAGCACGACGTCGGGCGTGAGGCTTTGCCCCACGATCCCACGGACGCCGGATGGGCTGACCATGAGGCCCTGCAGAGGATCGGAGGCGGGACCTTTCGGCTCCCGCGCTCCCGCCGCGTCCCCCGCATGGGGGTGCGCGGCGTTGCGGTTTGTCGTCATGACATGCGGCCGAGGGTACGGGTCGGCCGGCCCGGGAATGGAGCTGGTGACCGGAATCGAACCGGTGACCCCGTCATTACGAGTGACGTGCTCTACCAGCTGAGCTACACCAGCTTGGTTTTCGAGAGACGCGATGCATTGCCGTGGAGGACCGGCGAAAATGAATGGTGCGACCCCGCAGAATCGAACTGCGGACACCCACGTTTTCAGCGTGGTGCTCTACCAACTGAGCTAGGGTCGCGCCGGACGGCAACGCTATCATGACGAGCACCCTCGGTCAACGGCTAGGCGAGCCTGCGGCGGCGGTCGGAGCGACCATCCCGTCGGTCCGGTTTCCTACGACGGTCGTCGTTCTCGCGGGTCGGAAGATAGATCGTGACGATGCTGCTCCAGTCCCCTTCGCTCCTCGCGCGGATCTCGCCGCCGTGCTCCCGCACGATCTGGTACGCCATCGCGAGGCCGACGCCCGCGCCGTAGCGCCGCGAGGTCGAGAAGGGCACGAACAGGCGATCGAGCACCTCCCCCGCGACCTTCGGCCCGTCGTGTGCGATCTCGGCCTGCACGGCGCCTTGCACCGAGCGCGTCTCGACGCGCAGCCGGCCCCCGCTGGGAACCGAATGGAGCGCGTAGCTCAGGACGTTCACGAGCACCTGCCGCATCTTTTCGTTGTCGAGGAGAAGGGTGGGCACGTCGGGGGCCAGGCGCTTGAGGAGCCGGACGCGCCGGCGCACCAGATCCTCCGCCTGAGACTGCAGCACATCCTGTACAAGCGCGTTGAGGTTCTCGAGCTTCAAACGGGGGCGCGTCATCTGCGCGAGCGCGACCTGCTCGCTCAGGACCCGCTCCAACCGCTCGGTCTCGCGGAGGATGATCTCGAGATATTCGCGGTTGGGGTCTTTCGGCGGGAGGCTTTTTAAGACTCGCTTGGCGAACCCGGTGATCGCCGCGACCGGGTTCCGGACGTCCTGAGCGACCTGAACGCCCCGCTCGCCCACGACGGCCAGCTTCTCCGCGTGGCGCAGCTGCGCCTCGACTTCGTGGAGGCGACGATCCTTCATCCGGAGCGTCTCCTCCTGCGAGGAGCGCGTTTCGGCTAGGGATGCGATCGAGGTGACGAGATCGGCGACGTGCGCGTCCTCGGGATCGAAGGCCGCGGGCATCTCCTGCGTGCCGCCCGCCTTGTTGAACACGAGGAGCGCGCCGGAAATCCGATTCGTCTCGTGAATCGGTGCAGCCAAGAGGCACCGCCAATCCTCCGGCATGAATCCGGAGAAGCGCGGATCCTCGCTCACGACGTCGGCGACCAGCGGTTTTCCGTCCGCCTCGAACCACTGGATGATCCAGGCACCGAGTTTCGAAAGATCCTGCGTTGCGCCGGCATCGACCCCGTGCACATGCGCCAGCTCGGCGGAGCCGTCCTCGCGCTTGATCCACGCCACGCCGCCCCCAGCCTGGGTCGCGCTCAGGAGGACCTTGAGGGCCAGCTCGGCGCGCGTTTCCGGCCGCGCCGGCCGGACCGCCGCGCGGCTGAAGTCGATCGCGGCACGAACCGCCGCTCCGCGGCGCCGCGCCACGTCCAGCACGGCATTTCCTTCGAACGCGATCCCGGCCTGCGCGGCGATCGCGCTCAGGAGCTCAACCTGGTCGCTCGTCCAGCCGGCATAGCCCGCCGATTGGGAGACGAGGAGCACGCCGAGCACGCGTTCGCGGCCGAACAGGGGGAGGATGGCGAGAGGACCGTCCGGCAGCGATTCGGCGACGCGATCCGGCAGACGAAGCTCGCGCTGCGGGCTTGCGATCGACGAAGCGCGGCCGTCGAAAACCGCGTCCGCAAGGAGGTCGCGATCCTGATCGAGAGGAAGCCGCTCCTCCCTGAGACGCGCGAACACCTCGCCGTCGAACCCCCCCTGCTCTTCGAATGCCTCCAGATCGAGGCCGGTGTGAAGGGGGACGTCGGGCTCGGCGCGATCGGCCCGTCGGTAGGACCCCGCCAGCTCGAGCGCGGTCCCGTCCGGAACAATCCTAAGGAGAAGGATGGTGTCCAATTCCTCCGCGAACGCGCCGCCGATCGCAGCGAGGAGGAGCCGCCCGATCCGGCCATGGGTGAGCGCGACGTGCATGAAGGGGATGGAGCGGAAGAGAAACCCGGCGGTGCGGTAGCGCACCCCCTCTTCCTCGAGCCCGTCCTGGTGCTCGACGCGGACCATCCGCGCTTCTTCCTCGAGAAGGTGAAACAGAAGGCCCAGCGTGGGGATCGCGCCCGCCGCCCCGCCGGGCAGAGGGTGGACCTGCTCCGCGGCATCCTGCATGCGGCTGCAGTGGAGGCAGTCCTGGGCGAAACGGGTTTCGAAGTCGGGCCGCGCGTCGAAAGGGCAGGGGCGCGGCGAGAGGTAACACACGCCTTCGGCGACGCGTTGGCAGCCTTGGGCTTTCCGGTCTGCGTAGCGCTTCCACGCGATGACGATCTGCTCTTCGATCCGCGCCGAGCCCGACGCCCGCTTCGCACCCATCGCGCCCCCTCCAAGGAATGATCCGGACGCCCACCAAGTACGCCCCACCCCTATCAGGTTGATTTACGGCAGGTTAGGCGATATCTTGAGACGGCAATTTCGGCGTAACTTCCTGGGAAAAGGAGGATTAGGAATGGAGCCAAAGCAACAGGGGCCGCCCGGATCCATCAACGTGGAGCTGGGCGAGCGGGAAGCCGAGGGGATCTACTCGAACTTCGTCGTGATCAGCCACTCGCTTTCGGAATTCGTAATCGATTTCGCCCGGATCCTTCCCGGGAGTCCGAAAGGCAAAGTGTTCGCCCGGGTGGTCATGACGCCGCCGAACGTGCGCTCCCTCCTCACCGCGCTCGAGACCAACGTCAAGAAGTACGAGGATCAGTTCGGGAAGATCAAATCGTTCGAGGCGCCGATCAAAGACATCGGTTTCACGACGTAGGCAGCGGGGTCTTCCAGCGGCGGTGAAGCCAATACCAGTGATCCGGGCGGCGGCGGACCGCGGCTTCGATCGTCTCGCTGATCGCGCGCGTGAGCCTCTCGACCTCGCGCGGCTCATCCGACGCGGGATCGGGCAGGAGGGTTGCGACCAAGCGCGAGCGAAACCGGGCGCCGGGCTCCCGCTCGATCAAGCCGATCCCGATCGGACAGCCGGTACGATAGGCCAAGCGCGCCGGACCCGTGTGCGTGGACGCGGGCCGTCCGAAGAACGGCACGTGGATTCCGACCCGCCGCGCGTCCTGGTCGGGCAACATTCCCAGAAAAGCACCCTGCCGCAGCGCCTTGAGCGCCCCGCGCATCCCGAACCCGATTTTCACCGCTTCGATTCCGAGCCTGCCTCGAATCCGGTCGAAATACTCGTCGCTCCCCTTGTTGCTCTGCGGGGGAAGCAGGTACCGCACCGGACAGCCCGCCGCGCGCAGCGCGGCGCCGCATAGCTCCCAGTTCCCGTAATGCGCGGTGATCATCACGGCACCTTTTCCCTGCCGCGCCCACTCGAGCGCCGGCTCGTACCCGATCAGCTCCACCCGGCGGAGGATTCCCTTGGGCCCGAGACTGGGAAGGGCGAGGAATTCCATGAACGAGCGACCGATTTGAACGAACGTCTTGCGCGCCAGGTCGCGCGCGGGCTCGCCTTGGACCTCCGGTCCGAACGCGGCGGTGATGTTCTCGATCGCGATGCGCCTGCGGCGGCCCATCACCCCGAACGCGACGCGTCCCAGCGCGGCGCCGATCGCGCTCGTCCATCGAAACGGAAGGACGCGAGCCATGAGGCCGATCGAATGGAGTGCTGCAACCTCGATTTTTTGGCGAAGGGGACGGAACCGCGAGTGGCCCATCTCAGGGAGAAAGCCGGGGCGCGCGAGACATCATCGTCGGACCGGACGGCGCGTCCTCCGCACGAGCCCGCCCGGCGTGCGCCGCGCGAGGTCGCAGAGCTCGAGCGTCAGGAGGGCCACCGCCAGCTCGGACGCGGTGAGCGATGCAACCTCGGCTAAGCGATCGAGCGGGAGGGGACGTTCGCGCAAGGCGCGGTAGAGCGCCGCTTCCGCCGGCGCGAGGCCGGCGAGGACGTCCGGGACCGCACGTGGGTCCACGGCACGGGGCGGGGCGAGCCCATCACGCGCCGCCGCGGGACCGGCGCTTCGCGCGCCTTCCCTGAAGCCTGGGATGAGATCGAGCACGTCGTCGGCGTCGCGAACGAGCGTTGCGACGCCATCCCGGATCAGCGCGTGCGGCGCCTCCCCCAGCGGCTCCCTCGAATCCCACGGAATCGCGGCCACCGGCCGGCCCAGCCGGGCCGCCTCCTGGGCGGTGATCAACGATCCGCTTCCCGCCCGTCCTTGCACGACCACGACGACGTCGACCATCGCCGCGAGCAGGCGGTTGCGTGTCGCGAAGGTCCCTCGCG